>OCTX012244206.1_pt1 | contig 14261 bp, 14 predicted proteins | sample 1539691 | NCBI WGS metagenome assembly OCTX01 (sample SAMN02144231, study PRJEB22623) | gut metagenome | biome: sheep rumen | host: Ovis aries | place: New Zealand | reverse complement strand
GCTTTATAAGCTTCAATATCCATCATATCTTTCCCTATCTTTCTTTTTTATATGTATTTACGGTTAAAAGCATCTACATTTTCTTTTGCGTTTTCAAGCAAAGATGTATGTGTTTTCATCAATCGTAATGCGCAGGATAATCAAATGTTTTTCAAATAGGTAAAAGATTGCGGGGGGGGTACTTATTCCATAGTCGTTCAATTCTTTAGGCGTTTCATAAAGCACTGTATGTGGCTTACCGCAAGGCCGGTTATTCCAAAAAGTTTTTAGCTGAACATGAAAGCGATATTTTGCTCCACAAGGCGGCAAAGAAATACTTTGATGATGCCGGTCTGAAAAAACTGCCCACAATAAAAGAGATCAATTCCGAGTACGCCGAGCTGATCTCCAAGAAAAAAACTGCCTACGCGGAGTACCGCAAAGCCAGAGATGAGATGAAAGAATTGCTGATCGTAAAGGCAAATGTTGACCGCATCCTCGGCATTGAAAAGGACACCGAAATTGAAAAAGATGAACCGACTTCGACTCGTTCTTGAACAAAAAGCGTTTCGCAGAAACGCGCAACCATTGGAGAATGCCAATGTTCCCAGGTGATTGGAGAAGTGCCCCAACAATCAGAACAGCACGGATCGGCATACACCGGTTCGTGCTTTTTTGGTAAAGTGCGGCCGCACTTGCCCTGCTCGCTAATGCTTTTCTTTCGTAATTCGGAAAACGAGTGACAAGCGTCAATTTCTGATATATAATACTTGATGTAAAAAAACGACAAAGCAGGCGATGATCATGCAGGTACGCAAAGAAGATATCCGATACATAGAAACAACGCCTTTGCGCGTTGTGCATCATATGGTCTCCGCGCTGCGAGGGCCGCTGTCTCCGCACTGGCACGAGGAAATAGAGCTTGATTATGTCATGAACGGATCGGTGATCTATATCGTCAACGGCGTGACTTACCAGCTTTCCCAGGGAGAGATCGCCGTAATGAACAGCGGCGCAATCCATTCCGGCATCTGGGGCAAGTATGAGCGAATCGAAGACACGGCGGCAGAGGTTTTGACTGTTTTACTGGATATCAAGCTGTTTGAGCCTTACTGCAAGGGAGAAATACCGATTTTTCAAACCTTCCTGAGCGAAGAGGAGAATGCGGCACTTCGCCGGATCATGACCGATTTAGGGATCGCCTTTTTACGGGGAGACGCATACTACGAGCTGTTTTTGTCAGCCTCCGCTTTGATGCTGTGTCACTGTCTGCTGGTCAATCATCGGCTTCCCGCCGGAGAGGATCGGAGCGTACAGGACAACAGCCTGGGCGAGATCAAGAAGGCTCTGCGCTTTATTGAGGAACACTGCGCCGAGAAGCTGACGCTGGAGGATGCGGCCTCTGTCATGAACTACAACCCCGCCTACTTTTCCCGGCGGTTCCATCAGCTGACCGGTTTTACCTTCAGCGACTATCTCAATCGTTGCCGGGTCAAGGCGGCAGCGAGCAGGCTCCGCGACAGCGACGAGACCGTTTCGGATATTGCCTTTTCCTGTGGATTTCCCTGTACCAAGTCCTTGATTACCTACTTTAAGCGGCAATTCGGGACAACACCGGAGCGATACAGGCGTGAGAAAAGAGCAATCAGGTAAAAATTTGACACTAACTGGTAAAGTGAAGAAATGACAGCTCCTGCGTCCGGCGCTACAATTAAGGTATCTTCCCCGGACTATAAAAAGGAGTGAAAAACATGAAGCTTTTGACAAAATCCTCTGCCCCTGACGCCAAATTGGGCGTGCTTGAACGTGTGTCGTATATGTTTGGACACACCGGCATCGGCATCGGCACCGCGGCGTCCGCCCTGCTTCTGTTCTACTATACCGAGGTCGTAGGACTGAGCGGCACTATCGTCGCCACCATCATGCTGATCACGCGTGTACTGGACGGTGTTTCCGACCTTCTGATGGGGTCCATCGTTGACAATACGAAATCGAAATACGGCAAAGCCAGAGCGTGGCTTCTGCGGATGTTCCTGCCCTTCGCGCTCTCCATCTTCCTCGTATTTGCCGTTCCGCAGAGCTTTTCGGATTTCGGTAAGTATGTTTTCGTGTTTGTGACCTATAATCTGCTGACCACCGTGTTCCTCACCGCGCTGAATGTTCCTTACTCTGCGCTGATGTGCAATATGACGCAGGACAACTATGAGCACAGTCTGCTTGGTATCTTCTCCATGTTCGGCGTGGTGCTCGGCCATCTTATCATCAACTCCACCGTGGACAAGATCACCAGCGCAGCGGCCACTCCGGCTCAGGGCTGGAGGAATGCGGGTCTTGTTTACGCGATCATTTCGATTGTTTTGGTTCTCATTTGCTTCTTCGGGACCAAAGAGCGCTGGGCTGAAACCACCTCAAAAGAGAGCGCGGAGGAAAAGAAGCTCTCTCTGGTGGATAAAGTCAAGCTCCTGCTGAAAAACAAATACTGGGTCAAAATGTTCGTCTTTGCATTCCTCGGCCTTCTCACCAACGCAGTCATCTCCAACTCCGGCCTCTATTTCTGCAAGGCGGTCTGGGGCAATACGGCCAACTATTCCGTGCTTTCCAATGCGTTGACGCTCTGCCAGATGATCTCGATGCTGCTGGTCTTTATCCTCATCAAGAAACTGGGCAAGGTCAAGGTCGCGCTGATCGGCACCATCGGCACCGTTGCCGCCTGTGTGCTGCAGGCGATCGTGCCTCACAGCCTGGGTGTGGGCATCGTCTGCATGGCAGCCAAGGGACTGTTCTTCGCCTTCCCCAGCGGCTGCATGTTCGGTCTCGTTGCGGACACGATCGACTACGGTGAGTGGCAGAGCGGTGTGAAGCTGCCCGGCGTCGGCATGAGCGTGATGGCCTTCGGTGAAAAGGTCGCTAAGGGCTTGGGCTCTGTTCTGATCGGCTTCATTGTTGGCAGCACCAGCACCGCTGCCGCTGAGGTCGAGCAGGCCACCGTTTCGGTTGCGCAGGCCAATCTCTGCTTCAATATCCTTCCGGCAGTTCTCCTCGGTATCACGATTTTTGTCCTCTTCAGCTACGATTACGATAAGATCGCGCCGCAGATCAACGAAGAGCTCAAGGCTCGTCGTCAGATCGCAGAATAAACATATGGATCTTTTCACCCATCTAAAAATCTCAGACACGATCACACAGATCACGGTTCCCGGCAGCGTGTATGTTTACCTCGTCTGTGGTACGCAGCGTGCCGCGCTGATCGACACGGGCTGCGGTGTGGCCGGACTGCGGGATTATGTGGCCTCGCTGACAGATCTGCCCTTGACCGTAGTTCTGACCCACGGACATTTCGATCATGCCGGTGGAGTCGGAGAATTTGAGGAGGCCTTTCTTTCCCCGCAGGATATGGAGCTTGCCGCGCGGCAGAATTCGGATACCGTAAGGGGGCGCATGCTTGGTACGCTGCCGGGGATCGCGCCGGAATGCCTCGTACCGCCCGCGCCGAAGAAGGGGTTTCTGGCGCTCAGTGAGGGTGACCGCTTTGACCTGGGCGGTGAGGAGCTTGTGATTCACGCGCTTCCGGGACATACCCGCGGCTCAGTCTGTGTGGAATTCGTGGAGGGGAAAAAGCTTCTTCTCGGAGACGCATGCTGCTCGGCAACGCATCTGGATTTCCCGGAGAGCGCAAGCGTGGAAGAATACCTTCTGTCAGTGCGGTCTTTTCGGGAGAAGCTGGGAGAGCACCAGGGCGCCTGTCTGTATTCCCATGTGCACAACTTTGGCTATTCCCGTATCCTCGCGGAAATGGAACAACTGTGCGGAGATATTCTGGACGGAAAGCCCGGTTGTGCACTCGGAGGCGGTGTGTACATGGCAAAGCCTGTCGATGAAAAGCGCCGTCGTTTGGATGGAAAGATCGCCAATCTCATCTACCGCAGCGATCATATCAGAAAGGAACACAACTGATAATGGAGCTATTGAAGACAAAGTACCCTGTCGTTTTGCTCAGCGGCTTCAATAACTACGATAAAATCATTGAGCAAACCAAGTTCGCAGGGCTCAAAAAGCTGATGGAAGAGCAGACGCCTGCTTTTTCCTTGGGCTATACCGACGCGTTGGGGACCATTGACCACAATGCGGCACAGGCCTGTGAGACCGTCAAAAAGGTTTTAAAGCAGTCCGGCTGTGAGAAAGTGAACCTCATCGGGATTTCCCGCGGAGGCTTGGATGCGCGTAAGGCCGCAAGAATGCTGGGCAGTGACAAGGTCGCCAGCGTCTCGACGATCGTTACGCCGCATACCGGCGGCTCGCCGGTGTTTGACGAGAAAATCAAAGGGATCAAGCTGTACCTTTTCGCCGCGCTGTTCAAGCTGATCGCGCTGAAAAATCATGAAAAAAGTGACCCCGTCGGCGCCTTAAAAACGATGGATTCCAGAGTAATCGCAAAGTTTAATGAGGAAAACCCGAATGTTCCGGGCGTGAAGTATCACAGCTACGGTTTTGTGATGACAAACGAACACAGTGATGAAAAACATGCCAAGGACTACTTGCAGTTGAAGGCCCTGGTCGGCGACAATGATTCACTGCTACCCGTTTCGGTCATGGAATGGACGGATTTTGAGTTGGTTCGAAGCTATTCTCCGCTTGGCATCTCCCATCATCAGACCGGCGATCTGGACATGGTCATCAATGACGAGGCTCGTTCCGGCCCTTATGACACTCTGGCCGATTTCTACCGGGCACTTCTCAACAAGCTGGCGCGGGAGGGCTGCTGAGTGATGACGGATTATGCGAGACTGTACGCGGGGCTGCTTTCCGAGTCGGATCCGCGCACGATCCCAAAGCGGCAGGACAAGGGTCCGATTACGCAATACCACGCAGAGGATCTGCTTCGCGCACCTTATGACCTGCTGGAGTCGGGCGAGGTGCGGCTGAGCTTGTACTATCCAGCCGCCAAAAAGGTGGAGATTGAGGGGCACATGTTTGTCTGTGAGCTCCACATAGACGGAGATTACCACACGGGAACATGTCGGGTCCCTCCCGGCTTTCATCCGCTGAAAGTATTTGTGGATGGCAGCGAAGTGCTCGATCGCTATCTGCCGATCGGCTACGGGCACGGGAGGCCGATCAACTACCTGTCGATCCCCTCCGGAGACGACCCAAGGGCTGTTGCCGAAAAAGAGCGCGGCAGCGTGGAGATGGTATGGCTTGACAGCAAAATTGCCGGAGGCTATCAGCGGCTGTTCGTCTACTTGCCTGCCCAATATCACCGTGAGCCGGAGCGCCGCTTTCCCGTGCTCTATCTCCAGCATGGCCACGGAGAAAACGAAACCGCCTGGTTTGTCAATGGACGCGTACATCTGCTTCTGGACGAGCTGTTCGCTTCAGGAGAGGCGGAACCTGCCATCGTCGTGATGAGTAACGGCATGACTGCCTCCCTGCAGGGAGATTCCGCTGTGATCCATGCCTTTGACGGTTTTATCCGCATGCTGACAGAGGAGATCGTTCCCTTTACGGACGGGCGTTTCCGCACGATCTCGGATAGGGAACACCGTGCGGTGGCGGGGCTGTCCCTCGGCAGCATCCAGGCATCTCTGGCCGCACGAAAGCGTCCTGACCTGTTTGTGGACGTGGGCCTGTTCAGCGGCTTCTTCCGTAATCCCTCAAATCCCCCGGAACTGATCCCTGCAGAGGAGCTGTGCGCCTTTCGGGAGAAAAACCATCTCTTATTCCGGGCAATAGGGACCGAGGACAAGTATATGGCTTTCTTCGAGGCAGACGACCGTTTTCTGATGGAAGAAGGAATCCCCAGTGTGCGAAAGCTCTACCCCGGCATGCACGAATGGAACGTATGGCGGCTGTGCCTGCGCGACTTCATGCAACTTGTATTTCACTGACAGAAACCACATAAGCAAAAAAACCGCAGGCGCTCCATAGAAACGGAGCCCTGCGGCTTCATTTATCGCGCTATTTTGCCTCGCCGAAAACGCGGCGGATAAATCGAAGGATATGCGGGTATTCCTCCCGCCTGACAAAACCCACAGTTGGCCTTGTCAGCATGGCGTGGAAAAAGTCCTTCAGCTCGTGGTACTCGACGTCAACGCCAGCCTCCTTCAGACGCACGAACATCATCCGCGCGTCGTCGCGCAGGCTCTCCACATCGGAGGCGTCCAGATAGGTGGGTGGGAAGCCGGACAGATCCCCGCAAAGCGGCGACAGATAGGGGTGGTCAAGCGGCAGCTCGCCTTTATACAAATCTGCCACCTGATTGATGCCGAAGATGATGCCGTAATCCGTCTTGCAGGAGCACTCGTAATAGCTGTAAGCATAGTGCAGAAACTGCGTGACAGGGGAGCAGGAGACAATGCCGCCCGATACCGGCAGGCCGTCGCCTATGAGCTTGTGGGTCAGCGCAAACACTAGGTTGCCGCCCGCGGAATCGCCCATCAGGATGATCTTCTTTGAATCATAGCGCTCCAGCAGCCAGCGATAGCCGTCCTCACAGTCTCCCACCGCGTCAAGGCACTTAAAGCGCGGAGTCAGGCGGTAATCCACAGAAAACATGTTATATCCCAGCTTTTGCACCACATAGGGAATAAACTTGGGGAACAGACCCCGGGTGAAGCCCATGGCAAAGCCGCCGCCGTGGATGTAATACAGGACTTTGTCTTTTGGATTTTTATCTGAAGTCATCAGCCAGGCCTTGCAGTTCGGAAGTTCTGCTTTTTCGATCTGAACCCCCTTCGTCTGCTTTTGATCCAGGGTCAGACAGTCCTGATCCCACTTGTCCTGCTCTGTGATCGCCTTTTTGACCCACTCGTCATCCAGCTTTTCAAAATGATCCGGCAGCTTTTTCTTTTTCCGGTAATGCTTTGCCATCTGGATTGACAGGAACAGCGTCGGACGCATCCATCTCATGATTTCAGCCTCCTACCATCAGCTTCATATACGGGTTGCGCTCGATCATCTCTTCCCGCTTTCCGGAATCTTCAATGCGGCCGTCGCGCATGACGATCACGTTGTCCGCTTTTCGGATCGTGGCGTAATCATGGGCAATGACGATGGTGGTGCGGCCCTGCATCAGCTCGGCGATGCCGCTTGTGACGGCAGCTTCGGTTTTTGTATCCAGGTTTGCGGTGGCTTCGTCCAGGATCAAAACATCCGGGTTCTTGATAATGGCCCGCGCGATAGACACCCTCTGCGCCTCGCCGCCGGAGAGCTTCGAGCCGGCAACGCCGACGTCATAGTCCAGCCCCTTTTCCGCAACAAGCTCGCTGAGCCCCGCGACCCGAACGGCGTTTTGGATGGCGTCCTCAGACACGTCATCGATTCCGTAGCAGATATTGTCCCTGAGTGTGCCGGAAAACAGCGCCGTCTTCTGGGACACGACGGCAAAGCGTCTGCGCCAGCTCTTGAGAGAGGTTTCGGAGGCCTGATCGTTTCCGATCGCAAGCTCGCCATCTTTCAAGGAATAGAGCCGGTCGATCAGCTTGATCATGGTGGATTTACCGGAGCCATTGGTGCCAACAATGGCAGTGACCTGCCCCGCCGGGATCACAACGTTGAGATCCTTGACTGCGTCCTGGCCTGTGTAGGCGAAGGAGGCATTCTTCAGTATGATGTCACCCTGTTCGGACTCGGTCTCCGCGCCCGCGTTCACGTCCTCTTCCTCTCGCTGGAACACAGAGACGATCTTCTTTGTGCCGCCGACCGCCTCAGAGAAATACATTGGGAAGCCCATGAACGCAATAACGACCGCGCTGACCGCGAACAGGAAAGCATATAAGGCGCTGATCGGCTCAATGTCGGCAATCGAGCCCGCGCCGATTGCTCCAACAGCCACGATCAGGCAAACTGCAAACACGAGGTATGCGTATTGCCCGATCACCTGAGCAAGGCCTTGATAGAGTGCGGTGTAGAGACCCGCGTTGTAGCGCCGTTCGATGTATTGGTTGCTGCGCTTGATCGCCTCCTGCTCTGCGCCGGAGGCCTTAATGAAGCGGATATTTGCAAGGATTTCGTTATAATGGTCGGTCTGCTCAGCTTTCTTATTCTGCGCGTACAATGTAGAGCGGGAAAGCACCCGGGCGGTGACATAGGCCAGCGCAATCGCGCAGATGAGGGAAAGGCCCAGCACGGGAAGGGCATAGCCGATATTGTCCGGAACGATGGCAGACAGCGTAATGATCGTGACAAGCGCCTGCAGCAGCGCAACGACCGCGTCGAAGGGCTTTGAAGCATACTGGGCGTCCAGTGTGATACGGGACAGCATCGCGCCGGGCTTGCTGGTTTCAAAGTCGCGGACCGGCATGTGCATCATCTTGCGCCAGAGCTTTTTGCTGACGCTAATGACCATCTCGACAACCGCCCGATCCGCAATCACCACAAGGAAGAGCATGACCATCTGGCAGAAATAGGCGATCAGATACATCCACAGCGGGGTCAGATCCTCCAGCGTGCCCATGTACAGCTTCATGTAGTTTTCATACTGCGTCATCAGGATCAGCACGTTGAACACGGACAAAAACGCACCGATAATGATCCGCAGCCAGGGGATTTTGACACCCTTATACAGGGTACGCAGGGTCTTCCGGGTTTTCAGCTCTTCATAGCTGCCGTCTTTGGTATCGAAAACAAAATATTTCTTCAGCTTCATGGCTTTAGACCCCCTTCACCAGTCCCGCATACAAGGGGAGTTTCTCTTTTAACTCCTGATGCGTCCCCTGCCCGATCAGCCTGCCTTCCTCCAGCACGAGGATGCTGTCTGCGTTTTCGATGGTGGACAGATCGTGCGCGACGACAATGAGCGTCTTTCCCGCGCACTTTTCGTCGATCCGCTTTTGAATCAGCGCCGTGGCTTCGGGATCGAGTGCGCTGGTCGCTTCGTCGAGCAGCACGTATTCGGCGTCCGACAGCAGCATCCGGGCGATGCCCAGCTTTTGACGCTGTCCGCCGGAAAGGTTCTCGCCGCTGTTTCCGATCTCATAATCCAGACCTCCGAGCGGCTCGAGATCGTCGTACAGAAGCACAGCCTTCAGCGCCTCGATCATTTCGCTGTCGGTATAGTCCCGCGCAGCTGAGAAGCGCAGCATCTCACGTACAGTGCCGCTGATGGCTGGCGCGTTCTGCGGGAGATAGGCAAAGCGGCTTCTGTACTGCAGGTAATCGGCATCTTGAATATTCCGGCCGCCAAGCAGGATCATGCCTTCGTCGGGCTCGTAGAACTTTTCGATCAGATTCAGCACCGTGGACTTTCCGGAGCCGGACAGCCCGACGATCCCGGTTTTTTTCCCATGCGGGATCGTAAACGACAGGTCCTTCAAAATGTAGTTCTCGCCATAGGCAAAAGAGACCTTGTCAAACGCAATATCGCCTTTCTCCGGAACGGAGTCCGCCGTCCGATCCATTTCACCCTCGATGTTCAGCACCGCGGAAAGCCGGCGTGTCGCGCCCTGCGCTTCCTTAAGCGCGACCCAAACCTTCAGATGATCTTTTACATAGGTTTCAAACTTTGAGACCAGAAGGATGTACGCGGCATAGGTTCCTCGATCAATGGCACCCCTGAACATCAGCAGGGTCGGCGGTACGACAATGATGATGATATCGATAAACCAGATGAAGGTGCTGATAAACTGGTTGACGCGATCGACAAGGACGCCTTCTTTGCGAACCTTTTTTAGCTCGTCAAGCACCCGGTTCCCGGCTTCGATCTCCTTTTCCTCCGTGCCGTAGGACTTGATCAACTCCACGTCATCGATCTTTTCGGCAAGACGGGCGGTGACGTCGGCCAGCCGCGCCTGGATTTTGTTGCGATTGCGGAAGGTGATCAGGCCGGAGACAAAGGCCAGAAGAACAATGCCGGGAATCAGCAGGAACATGGCGCCGACCAGAACTGGCTGCCCAATCTGAGAGACCGAAATAATCGCCCCGACGATATAATAGAGGCGCGGGATCTCGTTGATTGCGAGCTCGATGATAAATGGGCTGTTCTTGGCCGTATCGTCGGTCAGACGCGTGATGAATTCACGGGTATCTGTTGTTTCAAGATCCTTGGTTTTGAGGTGAAGCACCTTGCTCACCGCATACCGCTGCACGTTCCGGTCGATCTGCGCCGTCACGATCCCCTGCAGATGGGCGCTTGCGACGATGCAGACGACGCCGCCGATGATAACCCCGATCAGCTTCCATATTTCAGGGACTGCGCTGTGGATCGGCACATTCTCCTGCAGTACGACGGAAATCTGATTGGCCAGCGCAAGCGACAGGATCGAAACCAGAAGGCTCAGCACAAAGCAGATAACCATCAGCACCCATGGCAGGCCTGCGTGCCGCAGCATGGAAAAATAGTTTTTCCACACGGAGGTTTTCGTTTTACTGTTCATGTGTACGCGCTTCCTCTCTTTCTGTTATTTTGATTAGGAATTCCCTAAAGCTCATAAAACAGTGCGTTCACAAAAAACGGCACCTGCTTTTCCCATGTGATCTCCGAGTGGATCCCTCCGGGAACAATGCGGCTTTCCAGGAGGATACGCTTTTCCTGCAGGAGGGAGACAGTCTCCCGGAAAAGCTCTTCTGCCGGACTGTCAAACAGCTCCTTTTCCCCGTAATCGACGTAGAGGACGGTATCCGGCGCTATGTCAGCCGTTCGGATCATTTCCTTGTTCTCTTCCGGCGTGAAATAGACGGCGGGCGACAGGGCTGCGCCGCGTGAAAAGACGTGGTTATAGTTCGTGATGGCATAAAGCGTCATCACTCCGCCCATAGAGCTGCCGGCGATGAAGCTGTGTTTCCTGTCCGGCAGGGTCGGATATTTGGCATCGATCATGGGCTTGTATTCCTTTGTCAGCCAGTCCATGGTGATCTTGCCCCGGCCTTTGATGCTCCCGAAGCGTCCATCATGGAAGGAAAAGGGACTGTATTCGGAAAACCTGCCGCCCAGGCGATAACTCTCCGGATGTGTATTGCAGGAAACAGAAGCAACGATCAGCGGCAGCCTGGTTTCCTCCAGATACTTCAGCAATCCCCAGCTCTTGCCGAAGGACGCTGTGCTGTCAAAGAAAAGATTCTGCCCGTCGAACATATAGAGCACCGGATAGCGTGCATCTGGGTCTTCGGCAACCTGATCCGGGACATAGACATAGGCTGTTCTTTCTTCATTTTCCGTGAGTTGGGGAATCGTGAGATTAAAAACGTCAACCATCTTCCATCAGCACCTTTCCTATAAAGCGTCATCGTACATTCACTTTGATTCAAAGCCAATAAAACTCCTGAATTTCTCTTCTGAGTTATTGATGATCAGTCCCTCGTCGAAGCCGATCCCGTCCAGCAATGCAATCGCCTCTTCAAACTGTCCGATCTGCGAGGGGTCGTGGGCATCCGAGCCGACAAAGACAGGTGCCTTGTATCTCATGCACAGCTCCAGGTAGGTGTGGATATTCTTCAGGCAGTCTTTTCGCCACGGATGCTTCACATGCGCGTTGTTGACTTCCAGCGCAACGCCGTATTCCTTAGCCGCAAGCACCACGCTCTCGTAATCCAGGGGAAACCAGCCGTCATCCGGGTGCGATACAAAGAAGGTCTTCGGATTTGCCATGCAGCGGATCAGATTGTCCGTGTTTTTAACTATGCCCTGATCCTCATAGCAGCAAGGGCCCCCGTGAATCCCAACGATATTGTAGTCAAGCCGGGAAAGAAACGGCTCCCCCAAAGTCATGCTGCCGTCGTTTTGCATATTATTCTCTACGCCGTAATAAATGCTGACGCCGTAAAGCGTTCTCGGAATCGCGTGCAGATTCCCGAAATAAATGGGATCACACACGCCGGGAATCCCGGGCGCATGGTCGCTGGTGCCCAGGCCGACCAAGCCCTTCTCTTTCGCGGCAAGCGCGTTTTCCCTGACTGTCCCATAGGCATGGCCGGAGGCGATCGTGTGGGTATGGATATCAAGAACTAATTTGTTTTTCATATCACTTGCCATTTGTACAGTCAAAGACTCTGTTGATGAAGGCTGATACCTGCGTATGCTCTTCCTTTCGCACAAAGCGGTACTGCGGTGCCGTCAGCATGGCATGGAAGAAATCTCTCAGCTCGTGGTATTCCACATCGCAGCCTTCTTCTTTCAGCCTGACATACATCATTCTGGCCTCATCCCGCAGGCTCTCCACGTTCGATGCGTCCAAATAGGTGGGCGGATAACCGCTCAGGTCTCCGCAAAGCGGCGACAGAAAGGGGTGATCCAGCGGCAGCTCGCCGCGGTATAGTTTTGTCACGTCATTGATGCCGAAAATGATGGCAAAATCTGTCTTGCAGGCGCACTCGTAATAGCTGTACGGATAATGCAGAAACTGCACGACCGGCGATGACGCGATAATCCCCGCAGGGAACGGCAAGCTGTCATCCCTCAGTTTGTGGGGCAAAGCCAGGACAAGGTTGCCGCCGGCAGATTCGCCCATCAGAATGATGTTTTCGGGAGAATAATGTTCAAGCAGATACTTATATCCGTTTTCGCAGTCGGTGATCGTGTCCATGCAGGTATAGTCTGGCGTCAGGCGGTAATCCACCGAGTAAAGGTTATAGCCGAAGTGCTTAACCGCGTAGGAGATAAACTTGAACAGATCTTTGGTGCAGCCGTTGACAAAGCCGCCCCCATGAATGTAATAAATGATTTTATCTTGAGGGTTTGCCTCATTTCTGATGGTCCAGCTGGAACAATGCTCAAGCTGGACTTTCTCCAGAGATAGGCCTTTTTTCAGCTTTTCATCTGCCGTGAAACAGTCATAATCTTTATTTGCAATATTATCGTGCAACTTCTGGATAAACTCATCGGTCAATTCCATATGATCCGGCGTGTTATGCTTTTTCATGTAACGCCGGGCTCTTTTGATAGCCAGGTATAATGTCGGTCTCACAGGATATCACCTCGCTTTTGTCGTTCTGGGAGCAGGATCCGCTGCACATATTGCCAAGGCTCCCATTGTGACGCTCTTTATCTGTCTTGTTCAAAGTTCACAAACCTACGCTACTAATATAGTGAATCTCAGGTCGGATGTCTTTCGCTTGCTTTACCTGTTATTATTAAAATTTTACTTTTTGACTCTTTCATGAGAATAGCTTTTTCTGTATTTCTCCGGCGTCACCTGATGCTGCCGCTTGAAAAAGGTTATAAAGGAGCTCACACTCGGAAAGCCGCATTCGAGGCCAATCTCAGAAATCGTTTTTTCTGTCTCAAGCAACATTTTCGATGCGGCATCAATGCGGCAGCGGTTTAAGTACTCATTGAATGTGAACCCTGTAAACTGATGAAAACGTCTGGAAAAGTACGACGGATTATAATGGATGAAGCTCGCCACATCTCCCAGATTTAGTTTTTCGGAACAGTGATCCTCAACATACTGAATGGCTCGTTTGATTTCCTTCGTGGTATGCCTGAATATTTCCTGTGTTTCATCCTGAATCGAATGATTGATCAGCAAACAATAGCAAAGCTTCAACACCTCAGAGTTCAAAAGCAGCTCATAATACTCTGCTTTCTTCTCATAAATATCCTTGATCTGAGCCATGATGGCACGAAGCTTTGCGTTGTGCTGCTTTGACAGGAAGACTTGAAAAGACGGAATCGTATAGTTGGCATATCGAAAAACATCTTTGTTGATCTGAACTGTCATAACCTCAGCGTGTGTTTCTTCCACAGTGCTTCCGTCACTGCAGCGACCGGAATGAATGACGCTGCTGTCAACGATCACGATTTCATCCTTTGCCACATGGTAACTGGTGCCGTTAACGATATAGTACACGGAGCCTTGCAGCACAAGGTCGATCTCAATCTCGTTATGCCAATGCGGAGGCAGCTTGCCCTTTAATATGGATATCTCGTCATCCAAAATGATGCGAATAGGAGTATCCTCGATATATTTAATCTCTTCCTTCCAGATCTGCACGGCCAACCCTCTTTTCTGTTTTTTTACTTTTTCAGTATAAGTGCACAATGCTTTTTTGTCACGGGTTTTCTTGAAGAAAAACAGAATGCGGAATACCGCAAGGCCAGAGATGAAATGAAAGAATTGTTGATCGTTAAGGCAAATGTTGACCGCATCTTCGGCATAGAAAAGGACACCGAAATTGAAAAAGATGAACTGACTTCGACTCGTTCCAGAACAAAAGCGTTTCGCAGAAACGCGCAGCCATCGGAGAAATCCGATGTTCCAAGGGGATTGGGGAAGTGCCCCAACAAGCAAAATGAGCAGTCCGGCGTACAGCCGGATTGCTCATTTTTGCAAAACTTCATGAAGTTTGCC
>OCTX012194104.1_pt1 | contig 14261 bp, 8 predicted proteins | sample 1539691 | NCBI WGS metagenome assembly OCTX01 (sample SAMN02144231, study PRJEB22623) | gut metagenome | biome: sheep rumen | host: Ovis aries | place: New Zealand | reverse complement strand
TCATGTCGGGGGCTTTTTCGTACGTTTTTCCTAATTTTGCACAAAAAAATTGTCATCAGGGGTTTAGTAAATCGGTTTTCGTGTGTATTATAAGTGTATGACAGATCAAAAGAAACTCGAAAAGCTGTTTAAACAGCATTACCGTCAGATGTATCGGCTGGCCACCATACTTCTGCACGACGATGCTGAGAGCAAGGATGTGGTGCACGACATCTTTGCACATCTGCTCCGTAATTCTCAGGATTTACGCGAAGATACAGCCGAGTCCTATCTGCTTACAAGCGTACGAAACCGATGTCTGAACGTGATTCGTAGCCGACAGATACAGGAACGGGTGGAACACCTCTACTTGCTCGACCTCGACACGACCATCACACCGACGGAACGGTTAGAAGAACTGGAAGCCCTGTATAAAGGCATAGACCAATTAGAGCCACCCGTTTGTCGCGACATCATCATGCAGCACTTCCGCGATGGCATCACCTTCAAGGAGATTGCCAATAGTCTAGGCGTCAGCGAAACCACCGTCTATAAGCATCTGCGCCGTGCGCTTAATCAATTACGTACACAACTTAAAAAACAATGAGCGTATGAACAAGACAGATCTTTTGCTCCAGATGATGGAACAGCCCCATCAATACACGGCCGAAGAATGGCAGGAAATCCTTGCAGATGACGAGTGCCGTGAACTCTACACACTGATGTCTATGACGCAAAGTGCTGTTGATGCCGCCCGTGCTGACAAGGAAGTCACCGACGAGATGATAGATGAAGAATGGCAGCGCCTTTCTTCCGGACAGCCAAGCTTTCAATTAAGGAAGTTCGCTGCTATGTTTGTCGGCATCCTCATGCTCTCAGGCATTGCCTTTGCAGCCATCCACATCATCAGCCACAGCAACTCTCATAAAGAGAAAGATACCGTAGCGGTTTCAAATGCCTCATCACTCACTCGTCAATCTCCACTTCCCCAAGACACAATAGCCGCTCCACAACCCAAGCTTTACGAAAATGTGCCATTAAGCGATATATTCGATGAACTATCCACCTATTACAATATTAAGGTGGAATATCGTAATGATGCTGCCCGACAGATTCGTCTTTTCTACCAATGGAAGCCTGAATATTCTATCGAGAAAGTCGTTGACATGCTCAACAACTTCGAGTGGCTGCAACTGGAATTAGAGAACGACACCTTGTATGTTTCATCAACCGTAGAGCCACAGTCATGAAGCAGTTATTGATTATCTTGCTGTGGCTGATAGGTATAACCGTCAGTGCACAGTGCATTAACCGTGATTTCCACAATGTATCGCTGTCGGAAGCCCTAAAATACATTCAGGAACAAACCACAAGCTACGATATCACTTTTATATACGACGAACTTGAAGATTTCCGAGTAACGACACATGTGCAACGTAAGTCCGTGCCAGATGCCATCATCCAACTTGTAGGCTTCTATCCCGTCCGCGTCGTAAAGAGTGGTGAAAGGGAAATCTATGTGGAATGTACCCATAAGACAGAGCGCCATCTGACGGGCACCATCATCGACGAGACAGACCAGCCCGTTGCATATGCCAATGTTGCCGTTCTCAACCCTGCTGACAGCACCCTTCTTTGTGGTGGTGTCTCCAACGAAAGCGGCATTTTTGTTATTCCTATTGATCAACAGAAAGTCCTTGCCCGTATCTCTTATGTCGGCTACAAGACAATATACAAGCAATGCAGCAACACGGAACTTGGCACAATACGGATGCAGCCAGAGACGATGACGCTGAAAGGCGTAACGGTGAAAGGCGAGCGTCCCAAGGTACAATTGCAGGGCAATTCTCTCGTAATGAATGTAGAGGGCACGGTAATGGAACGAATGGGCACCGCCGAAGATGTACTTTCCCGTGTACCGACTATTTCAAAGAAAGGAGATGCCTTTGAAATCCTGGGAAAAGGAGTGCCATTGATTTACCTGAATAATCGTAAACTGACCGACTTGCAAGAACTGAGAAACATCCAGTCGGACAACATCAAGAACGTCGAGGTGATTCAGAATCCCGGTGCTCGATATGATGCATCCGTCAATGCCGTCATCATAATTCACACCAAACGCGCTGCGGGCGAAGGCTTGGGTGTAGAGTTGTCATCATGGAGTCGCAAGGGACATGGTTTTGCGAATAACGAGCGCATCAACCTAACCTTCCGCAATGGAAAACTGGAACTGTTTGCAAATCTCTTTGGAGCTTACAATAAGCGGTGGGAGAAGGGCGAGTTCGAGCAAACCGTCTTTGCTGACACACTATGGGTAATTACCAACAAGCAGAAGGACAAGGTTTACAATCCATTCCTTGAAGGCCGCTTCGGCTTCAACTACCAGCTGAACGACAACAACTCTTTTGGCGGATTCTATCAGAATACTTATGACTACGTGAAGACTTGGAGCGACTATGACGATGACCTGCTTGCCAACGGTTCCATGTATGACCACCTGCAAAACAGCAGTGTCAACAGAGCCGAAGGTGCACCCAAACACCAAGTGAATCTCTACTACACGGGCAAGATAGGAAAGTTCGCTATTGACTTCAATGCCGACTATACCTATCGTAATCAGCGTAACCGCAACCAGCAGCAGGAACTGAGCGACGAGTATGATGACCGCGACGTGAACACCTACGCCCTGACGCGCAGTCGACTGATGGCAGAGAAACTTTTCGTGACCCATCCGATAGGGAAAGGACTGATTGAAGTGGGCGAGGAGTACACCAATACCCGCTGGAACAGCAGTTTTGAAAACAAAGAAGGCTATATTGCCAACAGCAACAACGAGCAGCATGAGCAAGCCATTGCCCCCTTCATAGAGCTACGCCAACAGATTGGCCGTTTTCAGTTGGCTGCGGGTTTGCGCTATGAGCATGTGACATCGGAATACTTCGTTGGCGGTATCCGCCGCGACGATCAAAGCCGTACCTACGACGACTTCTTTCCATCGGTTTCCTTATCAACTTCTGTGAAGAATGTACAACTGTCGTTCAGCTATGCCAAGCGCACTAGACGCCCGTCTTACTGGCAACTGAGCAGTGATGTCATCTATGAGAATCGTCTGAATTTACAGACGGGTAATCCTTATCTGAAGCCTGTCAAGTATCATAATGTGAATGCTATGATCAGGTGGATGTGGATATATCTGAATACTAATTTCTCCCATTGTGTAGATCCCATTCTCTATACAGCAGAAAGCTTGGAGAGTGACAGCAAAGTAAACCTTGTGACCTATAAAAACTACGACCATCTCGACTGGCTTGTCATTACGCTGGGAGCACAGAAAGATATAAAATTGGGACATGAGGTAACATGGACTCCACAATATAACATCTCATTGATGAAGCCGTGGCTTAAAGCGGAGTTCCTGGGTGAGCAGAAGAGTTTCAGTCAGCCCATGCTGTCGTTGCAATTGGGCAACATCGTTACGTTTCCTCACGACTGGCTCGTTCAGGCTGACTTCAACATGCACACCCACGGCAACAGCGGTGCAAATGCCAATTTCGACTGTACTAATCCTATTCTTTCGCTTAGTGTCAGCAAGGACTTCTGCAAACGTCGCCTTAACATCAAACTCTCAGGCAATGACCTTTTCAATGGAGGCATCAATCGCTTCACGCTTTATAGCAATCGCATGATGTTCCGCAAGATGGAGGACAACGATTCCCGTTGTGTTACCTTCTCCCTGCGCTACCGCTTCAACGTCACCCCGTCGAAGTATAAAGGTACTGGTGCTGGAAATGCAGAAAAGATCAGATTATAACTACATATTTTCATGTGTCTAGTTTCTATATCTCTTTTAACATCAGCGACTTAAACCACAGAGATATCTACATCTTAGGACAATGCTATTCCATAGTCAGATTATAATTCGTACCTTTGCACGCGATATGAGACAAGTATTATTTCTATTGATTTGCCTGATGGGCTGTTTGTCATGTACGAAGGACGATGATGTTCTATTAGAACTTGACAAAACGCTGTCTGACTATCAATGGTATATTAAACAAAAGGATATTGAGCTTAACAGATTAAAAGAACGTCTCCGGAAATCAGAATCAACGGAGGATAGATATGCCGCGACGATGGATCTTTACCGTGCCTATCAGAACTTTTCTCTTGATTCAGCTCTTGTTTACATCAAACAGTCATTAGAACTGGCCGACAAACTCGGCGAGCAAGAACGCATCATTGATACACACCTCAGTCTGGCTTTTCTCTATAACTATGTGGGAATGCACTATGAGGCTTTGGAGATTTTCAAGGAGCAGGATGTGACTGGCCACTCCGATTGGTTGCGGAGAAGCCATTTTTATTTGGGCGCAAATGTATATAAAAACCTATTCTCATATTCAGTTGACAAGGAGCAAAAGGATTATTATCGTCGTCAGATGGAGATTTGCCGCGATTCAGCCATAGCATACGCGCCCGATGATGTCATATTCCAGGCAGAGCGGCTGAGCGATAAGGGGAAAATGCAGAAGGCAGTCGAGTTGCTTTCCAACAATCTACCAGATAGTCTTACCACCCATGAGGCAGGACTCAGATATTACATTCTCTCCGAGATTTATGAGAAAATGCACCAGCGTGATATGCAGATCAAATATCTTGCATTGTCATCTATTGCAGGGATTAAGAATGCCGTGCGTGAATACATCTCACTTCGTAAACTGGCTGTATTGCTTTACGAAAATAATGACATAGACCGAGCCTATACCTATATCCACCGCTGTATTGACGATGCCAATGCCTGCAATGCCCGGATGAGAATGGTCGAGACATCGACATTCCTCTCTGTCATCGACTCCGCTGTAGTAAAGCAAAAGCAGGAATCGAGGAACACACTTCTCATGACCACTGCTGTTATCAGTTTGTTGTTGGTACTGTTGGTAGTAGCACTGATATTGCTTCGCAGAAAGATGAACTTACTACAACACTCGGAAAAAGAACTTATGAGGATGAATAACCAAGTGAACGATACCATTTTGCAGTTGCGGGCCACTAATGAAGTCAAAGAGGAATACATTACCCGGTTTATGCATCTATGTCTTGATTACATAAACAAAATGGAAAATTACCGTTCCCATTTGAACAAAGTAGCACGGAAACGAAACTTCGACGAATTATATGAAACCATCCAATCTACTCGCTATATCAACAAGGAGATAAACGACTTCTATAATAGCTTTGACGAAGCATTTCTGCATATTTTTCCCACATTTATGGAAGATTTCAATACACTGCTGCGCCCAGACTCGAAGATAGTCCTCCCCAAATGTAAAGACCGTCTTAATACGGAATTGCGAATATATGCTTTGTTAAAGCTTGGAATTTCAGATAGTGCACAAGTTCAAAAATTCCTGCGCTGTTCAGCCTCTACTGTATATAATTACCGTACCAATATGCGTAACAAAGCAATTAATCGAGACACTTTTGAGCAAGATGTTTTGAATCTATAATCTACAAATCATCTATAAATAACACTCTCTTATATAAACGCAAACATCTTATTTACAGTTGTTTGCGTTTTATCATTATCTCCATTTCTATTCTATTACCTTTTCACGTCAGATTATTAGACGTAACTTTGCAAATGATTTTAAAGTTAGTATAAGTTACCTATACAGATGTGAATCTGAGTTTGTAACGCATGGCGTTCTACATGAACGCCATTTTAAGCGAGACCTAATTAAATAAATATATTTATCTAAATCAAAAGTAAAGTAATGAAACAGGTACATTTTAAATTGCTTTTTTGGATGATATTCCTGCTATGCAGCATCATCCTATCAACGAGTGCCTTTGGCCAACAAATAACGGTCAAAGGACATGTAGTTGATGCCACAGGAGAGGGAATCATTGGTGCTACGGTCCGAGTAAATGATTCTGGTGGAACATTGACTGACCTTAACGGAAACTTCACTCTTATGGCAAATCAAGGAGACAAGTTGACCGTCTCTTATGTGGGCTACAAGGATGCTGCGGCTCTGGCTGCTCCCACGGTCACCATCCGCATGGAAGAAGACTCAGAGGCACTGGAGGAAGTTGTGGTTATCGGCTATGGCCGTGTGAAGAAGAACGACCTGACAGGTAGTGTGACAGCCCTTGCTGCAGACAAGTTGGTAAAGGGTGCCGTTACCTCGGCAACAGACATGCTAGTAGGTCAGGCGGCTGGTGTCAGTGTAATTACCGATGGTGGTGCTCCTGGCAGTGGAGCTACTATCCGAATCCGTGGCGGCTCATCCATGTCGGCATCCAATAATCCGCTTGTTGTGATTGATGGCGTTCCCATTGATGATGGCGACATCAATGGCATGGCCAATCCTCTCAACACCGTTCATCCGAACGACATTGAGACATTTACCATCCTTAAGGATGCCTCGGCCACCGCCATCTATGGTAGCCGAGCCTCAAATGGTGTGATTATCATCACAACCAAGAAAGGTCAGACAGGTCGTATGAAGGTGTCCTATAGTGGAACTGTGAAAGTAAGTACCCGAGCCAATGACGTGGATGTAATGTCAACAGAGAGTTTTAAGCGTTTTGTCAACACCAAGTTTGGCGCTAACAGTCCGCAGGTAGCAGCCATCGGAAACAATAATACCGACTGGCAGAAGGAAATCTATCGTACAGCCTTGAGCACCGACCATAACGTTAGTATCTCCGGTTCGCTGCCCAACATGCCTTATCGCGTGTCCGTGGGCTACACCAACGAGAACGGTATCATCAAAACCTCAAGCATGGATCGTCTGACTGGTACCATCACCCTCAATCCGCAGCTTTTTGACAAGCATCTGAATATTCAGTTGAATGTGAAAGGCATCTATACCAAGAACCGCTTCCCAGATATGGGAGCCGTAAACCTTGCTACTCAATTTGACCCGACCCAACCAATCTATATGACTGGTTCAGAATATGGCAATGGTTACTTCATGTATTTGAATCCAGTAAATGGTCTGCCTATCGATATCGGTTTGACTAATCCCGTCTCAATGCTCGATTGTAAGAGTGACAAGTCAACAGTCTATCGCAGTATTGGTAATGCACAATTCGATTATAAGTTCCATTTTCTGCCAGAACTGCGTGCCAACCTTAACTTAGGTTACGACGTGTCGAAGGGTGAGGGTGATGTAGTGATTGACGATAATTCTCCTATGACATGGTGTGCAGGCAACTACAAGGCTGGTTTTGGTGAGAACAGTAAGTATTGGCAGTTGAAGCGTAATCTGCTGTTGGAGTTCTATCTGGACTATGCAAACACTTTCGGCGCACACAGTATTGACATTATGGGTGGTTATTCCTGGCAGCATTTCTATAAGTCGGAATGGACGAAATACCCATATTCTGAGAAGTTTGCCAAGGAAAAAGGAACTGAGTACTACAAGGACATGGAAGACTTTAAGACCGAAAACTATCTCGTATCGTTCTTCGGACGCTTGAACTACACATTGCTTGACCGCTATCTCTTTACATTTACGTTGCGTGATGACGGCTCTTCACGTTTCAGTAAGGAAAACCGCTGGGGGCTCTTCCCATCCGTTGCTCTTGCCTGGCGTATTAATGATGAACCATTCATGAGAAGCGTAAAAACCATCTCTGATTTGAAACTCCGTTTGGGCTATGGTGTCACTGGTCAGCAAAACCTGAACAATGGCGACTATCCTTATATGCCCCGTTATTCTTATTCCAAGGCTGGCGCCAACTATTATTTCGGCAATACCGAGTATCATCTGATTGCACCGCAGGCTTATGATGAGAACCTGAAATGGGAGGAAACCAAAACCTATAACATAGGTCTGGACTTCGGTTTCCTGAATAACAAGATTACAGGTACATTGGATTATTACTATCGCAAGACGGACAACCTGTTGAATACCGTGACCGCTCCTGCAGGTACGAACTTCAGCAACGAACTGTTGACAAATGTGGGTACTTTGGAGAACAAGGGTTTTGAATTGTCATTGACCGCCCATCCAGTAGATACGAAAGACTGGCACTGGACCATCAACTACAATGTATCTTACAACAAGAACGAGATTACTAAGTTGACCTTCAACGATGATCCATCATATAAGGGTGTGATACATGGCGACATTGATGGTGCAACGGGCTATAAGATTCAGATCAATGCTGTGAACTATCCCTATAACTCCTTCTATGTGTTCGAACAGATGTACGACACCGACGGCAAGCCCATCGAGGGTGCTTACGTGGACCAGAACGGTGACAACAAGATAGACGAGGAAGACCTGATAGCCTACAAGAAATCGGCTCCCGACGTGTACATGGGTTTGAGCAATCAGATTTCCTATAAAAATTGGGATTTAGCGTTTGCAGTACGTGCCAGCTTCGGCAACTATGTATATAATAATGTACAGTCGAACCGTGAGGCTTGGGATGGCTCACAAATGTACGACCAGAGCGGTTTCCTGAAAAATCGTCTGGAATCAGCATGGGACCATGACTTCAAGGCAGGTCAGTATCGTAGCAGTTATTACGTCCAGAATGCTTCGTTCTTCCGTATGGATAACATCACGCTGGGTTACACCTTCCAGAAACTGTTTAATGACAAACAGACTGCACGTGTGTATTTCACCGTTCAGAATCCTTTTGTCATCACGAAATATAAAGGACTGGACCCGGAAATCAGTGGTGAGGGTATTGACAAGGAGCTCTATCCGCGTCCCCGCTCATTTATGTTAGGCGTAAATCTGAACTTATAATTAGCAATTAGAAATTATGATTATCAAAAACGTATATAAGAAAATCTGTGTAATCAGCATAATCTGTGGTTTCACAGTGTCGTGCACGGGTGACCTCGATACCGTGCCCATCGACAAGGACGACTTGGTTTCAAGCGTCGTGTTCGGAAGTGAGATAGGAGCCTATGAAGAAAGTCTGGCAAAGATTTATGCTGGATTGGTGATAGGCGGAAACAAAGGCGGTGACGATGAGCAGGACGTAGTCGGTATCGACGGCGGTTCACAGGCTTCATTTCTCCGTGTACTCTGGAATATGCAGGAATTAGCTTCTGACATAGCACACTGCTGTTGGAATGATCCTGGTATTCCCGATTTCAATCATATCTCTTGGGCTGCTTCGTCTCCTTGGGTGAAAGGCTCTTATTATCGTCTGTACTATCAGATTAATGTTGCCAATGCTTTCTTGCGCGAGACAACTGACGAGAAACTCTCTGAGCGTGGCTGCTCTGATCAGGTGAAGACAAAGATAAGACAATATCGTGCCGAGGCCCGTTTCATGAGAGCCTTGATGTATCAGTATGCGCTCGACCTGTATCGCAATGTGCCGTTTGTTGATGAGAATAGTCCAATAGGCAGTATTCGTCCGCAGCAGATTATGAAAGAAGAACTCTTCAAATACATTGAGAGTGAGATGCAAGCTTGTGAAAGTGACTTGGCAGACCCTGTCGTAGGATGGAACGAAAACTATGGCCATGTGAACAAGGCTTGTATGTGGGCTGCACTCAGTCGTCTGTATCTGAATGCCGAGACCTACGTGAGTGAGAACCGCTATACCGACTGCATTACTTATTGTAAGAAGGTGATAGGTGCTGGCTATCAATTGGAAGAAAACTACGGAGATATGTTCAAGGCTGATAATGACCATTCCAAGGAAATGATTATGCCATGCCGATACGAAGGTGAGGAGACCATGACATGGGGAGGAATGACTGCATTCCTTTGCTGGGGTTCCTCAGAGTTCCAAGAAGAGACCAACGCCAAAGGTGCTTGGCAGGGTGTACGTGCCAAGTCATCACTTTACAATATCTTCACCCGTGAAAACGAAATGGATAAGGATAGTCGTAGGCAGATGCTTCGTACTGATGCCACGACGAATTTCGAAATTACCAATGAGGCCAACTTCGCTAACAACGGTATTCCCGTAACAAAGTTCTACAATGTTTATAAAGACGGCTCAAAGCCCGCTTCCTCTGAGGCATGGACAGACTTCCCATTGTTCCGTTTGGGTGAGATTTACCTGAACTTAGCTGAGGCAGTACTGCGTGGCGGTCAGGGTGCTACAAAAGTAGAGGCTCTTGGTTATCTGAACGACTTGCGCAAACGAGCCTATACGGATAAGTTGGTTGCACCTATCTCTGATAGTGAGTTTACACTCGACTTTATGCTTGATGAGCGTGGGCGTGAAATGTTCTATGAGGCCCAGCGCCGTACTGACCTAGTGCGTTTCGGCAAGTACACAGGTAATGAATACGTCTGGCCATGGAAGGGCGGCACTGCTAAAGGAAAGGCTGTCAGCAGTTTCTATGCCGTCTATCCCATTCCCTCCGACGATATTGGCTCTAATGAGAATCTGAAACAGAATGAAGGATATTGATAAATTAGGAATTAGATATTATGATTATCAAAAACGTATATAAGAAAATCGGTGTAATCTGTGCTATCTGTGGTTTGGTCGCTTGTAGCGAGGACACCACCGAACCCGTGCTGCAGTTAAGACAAGCAGCTACGTTGAATACTGTCAGCCCTGCCGACATCACCATCACTAAAGATAACAGCACGGAACAGTTCCCTGAGATTACATGGGAGGAAGCCAACTATGGAACAGGTGCAGTGGTAAACTACGCAGTAACACTGACAAACAATAATAATCAGATGAGTGTTGTCATCGGTGAAACAGGCGACTCAAAACTATCATTCACCAATGCTGAGATGAATAGTATCCTTGCTAGCATCGGGGCATATCCTGGCCAGGCTTACGACTTTACCGTGTCGTTGAAATCAACAGCATTCAATGTCTATCAAGATGAAGCCACAAACACGGTTTCGTTCCGTGCCACTCCCTATGACCCCAATGTTGATGATATAGACTGGCCCTACGCCTATGTCGCAGTGGGCTATCCCAACTGGGACTTTACAACAGCTTATGTGATTGGCGACCCTGACGGCGACGGGGTTTATCAGGGCTGGGTACAGTTTGGCAAAGCCACGACATTCGCCATCCTTGACGGCAAGGACATTACAAAGGTATTGGCAGAAGGTCAGGAAGTGACTGAAGAGGGTAAAGGATTTGTAGAGGTAATACTACAGACAGATGGTACCGTGAGCCAGTCCGTACCATGTAATATATGGGGTGTTATCGGTGATGCCACTTCTGGCGGTTGGAGCGATGACACTAAAATGGAATATGATTCAGACACTCAGCTTTGGACTGTAATTACCTCTTTGACTGACAAGGAGTTTAAGTTCCGTGCCAACAACGACTGGACCATCAATTATGGTGGCGATGGCGTGACAGAGAACGGGCTTGCTCCAAGTGGAGCCAATATCAAGGTTCCCAAAGAAAGTGCCTATATCATTACGCTCGACTTGACCACAGCAGGTAAATACACCTACTCTATGGAAGAAACAACCATTGAACAGAGTAGCGCCTTTATGACATTGCCTGGCAGTTATCAGGGCTGGAGTCCTGAGGCTGAGAGTGCCTATCGTGTTGTATCTGAAGCCCGCGACTTCAAATACACGGGAGCCTACTATTTTGCTACCGGTACGGAATTCAAGTTCTACGATAGTGGCTCATGGATTGGCATTGTGGGCGACATCAGTTGGAACGATAGTCATACAAAGGGGGACTTCGTGATTGGAGACGGTGCGAATATTGTCATCACAGAAGGTGCTTTCTATAAAATTACTGCTGATACTAAAAAGATGGTGGCTTCAATCGCTAAAACAGGCTGGGAGGTCATCGGTGATGCAACGGCTGGCGGTTGGGATAAAGGTCAAGTGATGGATTACGATCCAGAAATCGGCACCTGGTCTACAGTGATAACCGTTACCGATGGTGACATTAAGTTCCGTTGGGACGCTTCGTGGACAATTAACCTCGGCGGTGACCTAAACGCCTTGACACAGGACGGTCCGAATATTCACGTCAGTGCGGGTACCTATAAAATTGTATTGAATGCCAATAACAATACGGCAACAATTACAAGCATATGAAAAGTTTTAGATTCTATATTATTAGTATTGTAGTTTTCGCAGGTTGTTCATCCGTGAAGGATGAGCAGCCTGCTCTGCTTGACGACGTGATGATGCAGGCGTTCTATTGGGATGTGCCTGTGGATGAACAGGCAAAGAATGGCACTTGGTGGGATCATCTGAGCGAGATTGCACCCGAACTGAGAACTGCAGGCATCAGCAGCCTGTGGACGCCCATTCCCGCAAAGGGCAATTGGGGTATCTATGACAGCGGCTATGGCATCTACGACCATTATGACCTCGGCAATTATGAACAGAAGGGCACTATTGAAACACGCTATGGCAGTCGTGCGGAACTGGAGCAGATGATTAGCGTGATGCACAAAGCGGGTATCAAGGTCTATTCTGACGTGGTGCTGAATCACCTCTATGGTGGTGATGAGAACTTCGAGGCCAATCCCGTTGTCACGGCGTATGTCAGGGCGGGCTGTGGTGAGCCGTACCCTGAAAGCGACATCCAATGGAAGAATGACATGGCTTATACGCGGACACATCTTTTCTTTCCGAAGCATACAGGCAAGGGCGAACCAAACTATGAATGGCACTATTATCATTTCCATCCGTCTTCTGTCTTGGATTCACTGACCGATTTTACCGACGATGTTCTGCGTCCACGTACCAAGTTCTTCGGTAACGACCTCGACACTTATAACGAGAAAGTGCAGCAGCGGCTCTGCAATTGGGGCCAATGGTTGAAAGGCACGATAGGCTTTGATGGCTTCCGTCTCGATTTTGTGCGTGGTCTGCAACCAGAGTTTGTCAGCCGCTGGGTAAAGGGACTGCCTTTACAAGATGGCAAGCAACCGTTTATCGTTGGCGAGTATTGGGCTGAAGACGGACGATACATAAAGGAATGGGTGGATAGCGTTGCGAAAGGTGGCGCTGATGTTCATGCCTTCGATTTTCCCATGAAGTTCACACTCACTGAGATGTGTAACAAGTCGGGTAATGAGTTTGATATGTCACGCTTGGCTCATGCGGGGATGATTCGTGGCTTCGGTTTGCCTGTTGATAACGTCGTGACCTTTGTAGATAACCACGACACGGGCAAGGAACATGACAAATGGCTTGTGAAGGATTACGCGATGGCCTACGCCTATATCCTCACCCATGAGGGTACGCCCTGCGTGTTCTATCCGCATTTCTACGCTGTCACCCAGCATGACGTGGATAATCCGTCATTAGAAGTCACGGCACCATCAGACTTGCAACAGTCTATCCGCCAATTAATCGACATCCGCCGTCAGTATCTCGGAGGCACATTAGCAGTCTTAACGGAATCAGACAAGCACCTTTACGTTGCCCGCCGTCAGGGCAATGGCAAGAAAGATGGCGCCATCATCGTGCTCAACAACCACGACACCAACACCCTCAGCATCACCCTCAACATTAATCCCGATGGCTTCTCTGACTGGTCTGGTCAAACGCTAGTTAACATTCTTAATCCCAAAGAGACAATCACTGTCGACAATGACGGCAATGCAACCCTGTCAGCCCCCAATCGTGGCTACAGCATTTGGACTATCCAATAGAGATAAGAAGATGAAACAGAATCTGCCAGTCCGCTACATTCTATTATCAAAATCGCCCAAAACTCTGAACATTTGTTCAGACTTTCACCCTCGGCACACAGTTTTCTGCCTGTGCCGAGGGCTTTTTGTGCCGTTTTTCCAAAGTTTCCTTGAGCGAAGCGAAAAACTTTGCCTCTCCCTTAATTTGATCCTCGAGCGCATGCTTCTTACTGATGTGCGCTTGACGACGAGATCTTATGAATTAATGATGGCTTCGGTCTTGGCAATCTCTGCCTGAACGTTATCCAAAGCCTCCTGGGCCATTGTCGGAATGATATTCGGGTTAATCCACGTAAAGAAATCGCTGATCAAAACATACATTTGCTTCACATACATCATGTCAAACTGCCTGTTATCAAAACAGAGAGGTTCATTGTGGCTCACCCTGTTCCTCATAATTCTAATATCCTGGATGATGGCATTTATCTCTTTTCGTCCATAGCCTGTAGGCAGTCCTCTGAATATTGTGCAAGGTACGCCCTGCAATAAGGCGTAGTGATGAGTTTCATATAGACTGTTCCAAAAACCAAGATTCAATTCCGCTATCACCCTTCCTGCAGTCACGTTACGCCTTTTCCCCAGCAATGTCTTTTCTGATTTCTCGACCTCTTTTTTCAAGAAATCATTCGTCTTAGTTTTTCCTGTT
>OCTX011938530.1_pt1 | contig 14261 bp, 2 predicted proteins | sample 1539691 | NCBI WGS metagenome assembly OCTX01 (sample SAMN02144231, study PRJEB22623) | gut metagenome | biome: sheep rumen | host: Ovis aries | place: New Zealand | reverse complement strand
ATTAACAACCCAGAAAAGAGGACTCTATTGATGGGTATGGCCAGACATATAGATGCTGACCTTGCTCAAACCGAAGCAGTAGAGAATGGAGATAAGAAGGCCTTTAAAGATGCTGAATTTGATAAGTTCATCAATCTTGCTCTTACATTCTCTGAGGCAGGAAGGGGCCAAGATTTTCTTGATTTAGTAGAGGCTGTTTATAATGTGGAAGAGAAAGACATTGAGGGACTTAAGGCTCTCACAATGTTCAAGGATGGCCAGACTTCTCTATTTGATGGAATGAAGGACTCCGATATCATAAATTACTTTGCCCAGAAGAAAGAGAAGGTAATGGACCTAGCAAAGAAGATTCAAAAGGTAGAATCTGATATTACTACTCTTTATGGAGACTCTAGGTCTACTGGATTTAAACAGGAGCTTATCTATGATATAATGGCTGTAGATAATAGAGAGCAGAGAATCAAGGATATTACTACTAATCTATTAAACTATGTAAACTCCAGAAAGCAGGAGTTACAGGATAGATATGGTTATGATGTTGGAGAGATGCTTCAAAATATCCAAGATTTAAATGTTTTCTTTGGAAATGAATCTGGTATAGATGAATTAAATGACCTTATCAATCAGGCCTCTGCAGGAAGTGAGCACGCAATGACTCAACTTAACAAGAGGCTAACAGAAAGAAGTGCTAAAAGAAAACAACTATCTGGCAGAGTTCTTGGTCTTCAAAATACTATTAATAGATTAGAAGCAAAACTTGCTGACGGAACTATAACTGATGAGGAGAGGAAGAGACTTTCTCAAACTAAGAGAAGGGTTTCCAGAGCTAGGACAGATATATCCAGAATTGCTGATACTATTAATGATTTAAAGGGTTATCTACAAGAAGAGAGAGATAGATATAATCCCGAGTTACTTACTACTACCTCTGAGTTAAATGACCTTCTCGGATTACTTATTAACAGAGAATATCTTCTCCACAGATTAAATGCTCTTTCTTCTAATCCAGAGAGCTTTGAAGACGGACTTACTGCTCAGCTGATGAGTTCTATTAACAGCTTTAAGCAGAGAAAGTTAGATAGAGTATATGATGAATTTTCCAGAACTAGAGACCTTGGTCTAATTACAAAGAATGGAATCGGTTTTAATGCTCTTAAATCTAAAGTAGATGCAGGGACTGATGAAGGATTAAAGGGTTATCTTGCTGCTGTAGAAAAATATGTTAATATATTTGAAGGAGAAGGTAGTCAATTTGACCTAGAAGATCCTGCCACCAATCAGTTATATGGATTAATTCAGGAAGAATTAAAAAATATAAATAGTGTTGAGGAGGCAGATGCAGCCATAAAAGATTTAATCAGCACTTTAGATACTACTGGTTCCCTAGGACCAGAAACTTCAAATCTGACTAGGGCTTTAACTAAGGCTCTTTCTGCTGATAAGAAAGTTAAAGGTGCTCTTGAAGATAATAGCAAAAAGCCTGAAAAGAAGAAATCTACTGGAAGTAAATCTAAACTTTCTGAAATAAAGAATGTTGAGAAGGAGGTTGCAGATTTAGATAAGGATGAACTTCTTGATTTCATTGACAAATATGAGCTAAACGGAGCAGTTGAGGACTTCTTTACTGTTGACGGAGAATCTTTATATGAGGGGGGATATGCTGAAGCAGAGGAGGAGGATTTAAGAAACGCCATTGTTACTGCTGTTAATGAGTTAAAGGCAGAAAACTCTGAGGAAGAGGACGAGGAGGAGGAAGAGACTTCTACCAAGGAATCCAAAAAGAAAGCAGAGAAGGATAGTAAGAGTGGCTCTTCTGCAGATGTTGTTGATGAGATTGAAACAGAAATTGAGCCTGAGGCTGAGAAGAGAACCACAAAGACTAAATCCCCCTCAAAGGTTTCTGGTCCAATCTATTTGAAAAACTCTGGTGAGGGCAGTGATGGTAATGCAGAGTCTAATGAGTCAGGAAACAGTCCTATCAGTGATGAAGATGCCCTTGCTGTGAATAGACAAGGTGCCAAATATGACTTTAAAGAATTGAAGAATCCCAAGAAGAGAAAAGCAATTCTTAATGAGCAACGCACCTGGGCTAGAAATATTCTAGAGAATGCAAGAGTTCAGGAGTTTCTTGATAGTGGACAACTAGCTGTTTTACAGCAAGAGGCAGAAGCTAGAGGAGAAAAACTCAAAGTTAGGTTTGTACAAATTAGAGGGAATGAGGGAGAAGATGTTGAATTTGACAGTAAAGCTCAGGCAAATGCTGTTAAAAATAACACTCTCTTTATTGCTGTTGAAGTCCCTAAGAATACCAAAGTAGGGGCCCCTTATCTCTTCTATGATGCTGACGGGAAGGCTCATAATATGCAACTACTTGGAGTTGTTAGCAAGGGTCTTGGGACCAGCAATGCTAAGAAAGCCAGATTTGAGAGACTCCTTAAAGCAGTTCAACTTCAAACTACCGCTGCTAAAACTAAGAACGGACATATTCAACCTTTTGCTGCATCTTTTATATCTACGAATCTGGAATGGATATTTACAGGTAGAATTGTTAAAGCAACAGAGGATATAGAGCTTGGAGAAAGAGATTTACTGGAAGTACTTTCAGATAACGAACTTGCAGAGCAGAAGAAGGGAAATGACCAGTTACAAATTGTTGTTAAGCGCTCTGATTTTACAGAAGATGATATTGTCTTTGGTAAGGATTTAGGAGGTGAAGTTGTAGAGTTAAATCAAAATAGGCCCCAAACTGGTGGAAGAAATACTGGTTTAAGAAACAAAAGTAATAGAAACGGCACTGTCTGGATTAGAACTAAAGAAGCAGATGGTAAGGTCTATTATAAAGGAGTAAAGATTAGAAGCTTTGATGAGAACTACACCGCTGATGACTCTCCTATAGCCAGAAGAATTAGAGCTGTTATCTCTAATATGGTAAAAGCAAATGCCAACTGGAGAGAAGCAGCCATAGGCCTTCAAAGATACTTATATGTTCCTGAGGGAAAGAGGCAGTTCTACATTGACTCTGAGAATAGAACCTTTAGAATTGGTGAAGATGCAGTGGATTTTGATAGTGAGAATGCCGTACAGGAAATTTATGACTTAATTAAAGAGCAAGGATATAGATTCAGTCTTGGACTCGCCAACTTCTCAGTCTCTGAAATTCTTAATTCTCACATCTTATATACTGATTTAGCAATGCTCCACAATGTCAACTCTTCGTTCTTAGTAAGTGAGGTTGATGTTGATTTATCTGAGGATGGAAAATCAGTAGAGGACTATGAGATAATTCCCTCTAAGACAGTTGCTCAGGTTATTGCTGATGAGAGAGTGCATACTGGTAGGCTTGGAGTACAGACAGGTAGAGATTACTCTCATTCTATTGAGTTCTCAGGAAAGGATGAAAAATATAAGATTTCTACTGATGATGAGGGCGGGCATACTTACTGGTTACTCACTGGAGAACAGCCTACAGAAGAAGTTACTGACAGAAAACAGCAATTCTTAATTGAATTTAAATTCCTAATAGACACAAATAGAGCTGGAGACCCTGTTGGATATATCCCAGTAAAGGGCAGAAGACGCACTAAAGCAGACAATGTTTATATGATGAATTCTCCAGTAAATGGTTCTGAAGTCTATATGATGGGAAATGGCAGAGTTTTAAGCCTAGAGGATAGAAAGAATCTTAAAACAGTTAAATCTGGAGGTAAGGGTAAAGAGGCTGCTCTTAAAAAGTTACAAAGTCTTACTAGTCCTGAAGCACAAGAACCTCAGAAAACCTCTACTCCAACTTGGGTATCCAGTATGACTGATGAAGAATTAAGAGATGCATTAACTTGGGAAGAAGGAGATGAGAGATATCAAGAGCTGGAGCCCACTGAAATAGGGGACTTTAAGGTTGGTGATACTTATGATTTTCCAGACAGAACAGTTGTTATAACAGAGATAGATACTGAGAATAACACTATTAAGTTTGACGATGATACTGAGATGAATCTCAATGATTTTATTGAACTTAATTCTGAAACTAGAGTAACTGTTGCTGTAGAAAAAGAACTGAAGAGAAGAGAGAAGAACTCAAAAGAAAAAACAGAGGAACCACAACCTCCTGCTCCTAAACCAAAACCTACACAGGTTATTCTTCCAGGAAAAGGTAAAGTAAAGGTTGCTAAACCCCAGAACTCTTTAGAGCAAATTACTGAAGACTTCTTTAGTAAAGTTAAAGGTAATCCTGTTTTAAAAGTGAGAATGGAAAAACTTATGAGACAATATAAGATTCCAACTATTGGAACTTTCAAACAGAAGTTTACATCTGCAACTTTAAGTGAAACCTTAATGAAGAGAGTACAAGAGTTGATGGAATCTACTAATCCAAATGACTTAGAAACAGTATTTAAACTGTTTGAAGATAACATAGATTGCTTTGGTATAGCATAAAAAAATAAGGGAAGCTCTAATGAGCTTCCCTTAATTGTTTATATTAGTTTCAATTATTTACCTGAGTTACCCTTAAGATAAGGAGCAAACATTGAAACATCTCCAGTAGTGAGGTCAAAGAATCTGCCAATATTTCTAGCAGTAGGAACTGCAAAATAGGCATTTCTTAGCCATCTGTTCCACCCAGCATATCTACCAGTTTCAATAGTATCAAACATAGTGTTGACACTTAATAGTTTAATAAGCCTGTCTATATTTTCAACTGCAGGAATTGGAGATTGAATAAGTGTGGTTACATTATCAAAGAATGCAGCAGAGGTAGGAGCAGCAGCACCAAGTTCCATCTTTAATCTGTAAAGATTATACTTTAGCATATTAGCTAGCCAAGGGTCATCCTTATCTGGACCACCAAGTCCTCCCATTCCTAAGAAACCATTTAGAATCCAACCAATTAAATAGAGCATTGAAACTTCAACTCCTGCTTTCTTAAGATTAGATTTCTCCATATCGGAGAGTTCACTGAAGTGCTTTAGGATATTGCCTTTAGCAGTAAATAAGTCTTTAAGTGTACCAAACAGGAACTTAGCTGTAGTTACATAGAATCCCTCCTCTTCAGTATCAGTAGCAAGTTTATATCTTCTGCTCTTAAACCTATCCATATAGAAGGAAGGCATCCATTGTCTAAAGTTCATAACAAGTCTGCCCAGAACATTTCTATGAATATCGCCTTTATCTGTACTATTGAAGGCACCATGCATTTTGTTATTTGCAGACTGAATCTCTAATTTAGTTCTAAACAATAGTTGTTTGGTTCTGTCATTAATTTCACTAAGTTCTTGAAGCCTCTTTGATTGTTCTTCAGAGAGGCTTTTTCTATCTAAACTCTGAAGCTCTGAAAGTTCCTTCATTAAAGACTCAGTCATTAATGCATTTCCTTCTAAATCTGTTGTGCCATCTTTAAATGTAAGAGAGGTTATTCCGTTTTCATCAGTATAGGTAGTAAAGGTTGTGTGCATTACTGCATTCTCCCCATTAAGTTTAAGTTGCTTTCTGTCAAGAATAGCAAACATAGGGATAATATGTAAATAGTGCTCCCCCATAGAGTTAAATACCATAGGATTGGGCTTTCCTACAATCTTTTTAAACAACCCGCTATTATAAGCAGAGTCATCTAGGCTTGAATAATATTCATCAAGGGCATCAAACTTCTGCACAAGAAGGGACATTATATTTTTCTTATTGTCTGCATAACCCTCAGCAAAGGATAGTCCTAGATTCTTAGTATAAAGAGCGTGAGCATGTGCCAAATTTTTGAATCCAAAGAACTGTCCTCCAGTAGCCTGAATCATCATCTGTGCAATACCCATAGATGCATTGGTTGTACCTGAGAATAGGTTAAAGCCCAAACCTACAACAGAGTTATAAGACTTTAATGCATCTCCTATTTTTGAGACATTGATTTCTTGATTACCAATAGAAAGAGTTTCTCTCTCTTTTCTTCTGTCATAAACATTACTGTCAAGATAGTTTCTCAACTTTTTAGCCAATTGAGAGTTGGCACCTGGAGTGGTGTAGTCTTTTTGAACAACATCATCTTTAGTAAGCCTAAACCTCTCATATAGCTTTCTTATTCCTGAGGTTTGTTTAATCTCTCTATCTTGCATCAAGGAATTGGTAATCTCAAGAACATCAGCAATGTTATTCATTGCTGTATAGTTATATGCCATTGCTCCATAAGAAAGAAGAACATCCGTTGCATTGGTATCCAGCATCTTCTTGTCTTCAATCCAAGTGGTATAATATACAGGGATTTTCTTTACTTCCTTACCCTCAAAATCAAGAATGACATGTCTTCCTTTATCATCTAATACCGTCTCACCATACTCTGTATCATCCTCACTTGTTGTAACATATTTATTCTTAAAGGCTTTCCATATATTCTTAAAGGAGTTGCCATGCAGCGCGGAATCTCTAATACTTACCTTCTTCTGGACAGCTCTATAAAGGTGAGCATTTCTGTTGGGGATAAGTCTATCTAATTCCTTCTTAATGTTTATGTATTCATTATAATAGGCTCTTTGAGCATCTGTTAAACTTACCAATGAGTTGGAAGGATATAGAGATTTCTTTGGCATTTTCTCTTTTCTTCCAAAGCCACAATCCACTTGTTCAGTATGTTGATTGTCCCAAATCTGAAGTTTAGCGGCAACCTTAACATTATCAAATCCCTTTTCTTTAAGGTCTTTAATAAACTCTCCTCTTTCTTTATAATATTTCTGAAAATCTCTATCACTAATTAACATTCCTGTAGGAGCCCCATTCTCATCTTTCTCATACATCCAAGATGTATCTCTAGTTCCTGCAGCTTTTGTATAAGTACTTTGGAGAATTCCCAGTCTTTGCTGTAGCTCGAAGATTTTGGCATCTCTAGTATTTGCAGCATCCTTGTAGGTCATATCAACTAGTTGTAGTAGAGGGTCTGCTACGTCACTCATGCTGCCAATAAGTCTTACAAAGCCAGACATGTCTCCGGTGTTAGATTCCAGAATATCCTGAAGTTTAAGGGTGGATTCTGTGCCATTGGCTGATTTCAAGACTTTGTCCTGCCCCCAATATCTTTGATAGAACTTAAGGAGGGAATTCATTCTCATGTCTTTATAAATGGTTTTTAAGCCATTAATAACTCCCTCAACCTCAGAAGCAAGGGTTGCAATCTCTTCAGCATCAGTCTCGTCTAGCTCAGACATAACATCTGGATTAGATTTCAGTGCTGTAAGCTCCTCTATAGTGTCCTCGTAGGCTCCAATAGCAGATTCAATACTTCTGAGGGTTCTAAATGCTCTCTTCAATTGTGGGTCTGTAAGATTGGGATTCTCCCTTGTACTATCTCTTAAGTCCTCAAGTGACTCATATAGTTGATTACAGTCTCTCAAAACATAGTTTAGGAATCCCATGCAGCCCGCTGCATATTTCTTTCTGGTTATATTGGATTTTAGTGCAGCAAATGCCTGTGTATCTCCGCGTTGAATCTTACCATCTTTAGTGCTTAGGGAAAGCAATTTAACTCTCTTGGCAAGTTTATCATGGGCATCTCTTGTAATTTTTTCCAGATTTCTCCCCTCTGCTTGAAGATGGTACATAGTAGAAGCAGAACCCAAAGCCTCTGGGTCAAACCATTCTACAAAGGTTTCATCATTTTCAAAGGATTCCACAATATTTTGTGCCTCCTCAGTTGCTTGTCTAACTAAAGCATCTATGTCAGATTCCTCTCCTAAAGAAAGATTCTGCTTGATTTTGTCTAATACCTTATCTGATATATAGGAAATACTTGCAGAAAGACCAGATCTATCAACTAGGTTTTGTGCAATAATTCTGGCTGCAGCCTCATCAGCAAGGAGGTCTCTATCTCCGTTATACTTGTCATTATATGCATCAAAATCATCTCCTAAAATCTCTTCGACAACTCCATCATTATGAAGAACTGTAATCAGCCTCTGCATAAAGGGATTTCTTCTGAAGCCAGCAACTAGTAAGTGAGAAAACTCTTCTGGAAGTGCTTCTTGACCCTCCTGACTTTTAGCAATTCTAATTGCTGTCTTTAAAGAATTGGCATTCTCCTCAGCATTGAGAGGAGAAAACATTCCTGGGGTTTCAAGATTAGCAACCTCTTTTACAGCAAATCCAAGTCTTTCTGTATAGCTTATGAGTCTATTATTAAGGTTTTTAAGAGCGGTTTGTCTTGCTTCCAGCTCTCTGTTTTCTGGAGTATTTGGAAGCATTGATATTTTATATTTACCCCCTACCTCTTGAATAAGTCCTACTAAATCTGGATAACTTAGTTTGGTATCAGCAAGATTTGACGCAGCCTCAGTATAGGTGTCAAAGAGAACCTCATCATATCCCTCATTTTTAGTTACAAATTTAGCGAAGCTATCAGAATCCAATATAGACTCTACTCTTCCTAGTCTATTTAAAAAATCCTCAACTGAAGGCTCCTGCCTTGAGCTTAATCCTAAACCCTCCATAAGGGCGCTATTTTGAGATAGCGCCCACAGGAAGTTCGTTGCTTGTCTATTATTGCCAGTTAAATCAAGTAAGTCCTTGTATAACTGGCTTTCTGTGTTTGTTCCCCTTTTATTGGGGATAAGAATACAAGATTCTGCCATATTATTAACTACATAAAGTTTTTATCAAGTCTTTGACTTCTTTTAACAAGGATTTATAGTTGGCTTTAAATTCCTTGTTTTCAGAGATTATATCAACAATTTCTTTTAAGAAGTTAACATAAGCACTGTCATCATCATCAAGCACACTCATAATAGCTTCTTCAGAAATCTTGGCATTAATTGTTGGATACTCTTCTGCAAAACTACCTACAAGTTTCTTTGCTTTCTCCATAGAGGGGTTATTAGTATCAAGCCCTTCCTCACCATCTTCATCCTCTTCTTCTTCAGATTCATTTTCAAGAAGAGCCTTACTTGCAATGTTCATCCTTGCCTTTTGAGCCTCATTATTAGCCTTAGTTATTGCGGTAATGAGTTTCTTATCTCCAAGTCCCATTGTTCCTCCTGCATCAGCATTGGCATCTAATTCAAACAGTATTGGATTACCCTTCTTTGATTGTACTCCAAGCTTGGATACTGGAACAAAAACATCTTTATTACCATCTATGCTGCTGGCTCTAACATATAAGTTTCCTTGATGATTAACCCCAATAAATGTCTTTGGTACGATGTCCTTATCTGCAGTCAGCATTCCTTTTTCCTCTTTCACAGGGTAGCTAGCACCCTTAGCCCAAAGAGAGCTCTTAGGATTATTTCTAGCATATTGAACAAGGAACTTTAAAATTTCAAAATCTGGCCAAAGTTCATCATCCACAAAGATATCCTGATATTTACCCTTGCCAAAATGTCTCTTAGCATCAGTGGAGGCAAGTCCTGTAGCAGAAGTAGGATTCCAAGTAAATCCAAATCTGGTCAACATATAGGCTAGCAGATTATCGGAAATCTTAGCTGTTCCTTCTCCAGATAATAGAGCATCCCAATTGGCAGTTAAATCATCTGTTCTCTCTCTCCCCATACCGGCAAGGTTAACAGTTAATGCCTTTATAGCTGTTTGCTTATTGATGTCTCCAAGTCTAATATTCTGAATTAACTCATTGTCTTTAAGATTCTTACGCTGGTCTTGCCAGAAGGAAATCGGGAAGTTATATATTAGATTCTTTCTTCCAGTCCAAGTAGTGTCAATAAGTCCAAGCTTAGAAATTCTATAAAGTAAATAGAAATTCAGAAGTCTCTTCATAGATTTATCATCAAGACTACTGGGTTTTAAGCCACTTCCTGCTTCAAGAGAGTCTAAAATTTGTCTAAAACTCCTTTGATATAGAGGAGAAAACTCTTTACAGACCTCAGGAAGTAAATCAGTATAACAGGCAATTAATGGCTTCAGGAATGGAACTCTATCTGTTAGTTGGAAAATAGAATCCGAGAATAAGGAGTTACTCTGCTCGGTTTTATTAAGAACCTTTCTAATCTTATACTCTTTTTGGATAGTAGTATAAACATCTGGACCAACACTATTCTTAGTAGAGTTAAGTGATGTTATGATATTAAGGTCAGCAATAGCTTCTGCATAGGGGATGATGTTATTTAAGAAGGCCAAAGTTGCAATATCAACATTGTCATAGTCATCATCAATACCTTCCCTAGCTTTCTGCTTCAGTTCTTCATCTGTAATGTTAGTAGTTTTACAAATACTGTCTAGTGTGTCAGAGGTAAGTTTTTTACTCTTTTTAATAGAATCTAAAATGTCTTTTAGTTCTTTCTCAAATCTACCCTCAGCTCCCTTATTTTCTGCAGTCCTAGCAGCTGCCTTAACAAGAGGGTGACTCATCATATAAACCACAGTAGAGAGCGGAACCCCAAGTCTAAACAGTGCCATAGCAATGTTAGCAGTTGTAGGAGTGATGTTTACAGAGCCCAGCACTGCTTCCTTAGCATTGTCAGCAGAGGCGCCCACAAACATACCAAGGGTCCTAGAGACTCTACTGCCATCAAATCTAGAAGTAACAGTATCAAATACTATATCACCCTCTTTATTCTTTAAATCTCTCTTAGTGACCCCATTAATTTTGAAGTCAAAGTCAAAATCTTTAAAGGACAATTCTGCAAAGCTTGATATACCATGAGAAACATTGTTAAGAGCAGCAATACCAACAAAGTCCTTACCGGCAGCATTCTTTCTGTGCATCTTGACTTGATTATGGGCATACATTAAGCTGTCATCTCCAGTCTTATAATTAGGGTCAACCTCTGAAGCAAGATTCTTTAATGGTTCAAAGTTGCCAGGATTTAGTTGCTTCTCAACAGAAGAACTATGCCCAAGAATTCCCCACTGCATGTCAAAGATTTCATTCTTTCGCATTTGAGAATATGCATCTCTTTCTCTGAAATTCAACCTTTCAAACATTTGCTTTGTGACATACTCACTGCGGTCTTCACCAGTAAGTCCTTGTGCAACTGCCTCATTGTCTATCTCTGAAATCTTCTCTTTTGCAGAACGCAGGTCTCTCTTCACTTTTCTAAGATTGTATCTCCACATGACATACATCTTATCAATATCAAAGTCAGTACCAGAGAGAGGCACAATTTCACTTGGCATTATAATAGTTTCACCGGCAGTTCTAGAGAGGAATCCTGCAACCCTCATTCTGTAGATGGAGTATTTATCCTCAGTAGGAATACGGTAAGCAATGAATTCAAGTTCTTCTTCAGTAAGAAGTTTTTGATTTCTAATATCTTCTATACTAAGAATCTCTCCTTCTTTATACTTTCTAGTAAGAGGGCCGTGAATATAAAGCTTTTTGTGGTTCTCCTTGGAGTAGGTAATCTTTTCTTCTACTTCCTCAGAAGGAGCAGTTATATAGCAGTCACAAACAAATCCTTTCCTAGCATCAAAGTTCTTGGAACCTGCCTCATTGCCATCAGCGTCGTGAATTTTAAGACTATCATCCAAGCCAAAATTGGAAACCTGTACAATTGGACCACCCAAAGTATCTTCGCTGTTAACCTTCTTTTTGATTAGAGAGAAGATTGAGCTATAAACTTTATCAGCAATGGTAGGGTCACCAATGGCAGCATTGTAAGTTCCTGTCCTACCAATCTCTTCAAAAATCTGATATAACTGATAAGAGTATTTATCATCCTTTACAAGAGAGTTAATTAAGAGGTCAGATAATTTCTTGTTTCCATCCTTGCCAGTAAATCCTAAGGTCCTCTTTGCTTCTTCAATTCCTTGATTGAAATCCTCTTGTATTAAGCCAAAGTACCTATCAAGGAATTGTCTCTTACCATATTTTCTTCCATTAACTATGATAGGATTGTTGGTCTCAGTAATATCATCTGGAATATCTGTAACAGCAAGAATTCTGGTCTGAGAACCCATAGCTTGTTCATGGTCTCTCATGTGCTCAGGAACATTCTGTTGCTTACCCCAGCATTCAAAATCCATCACTTTTACAACATTCTCATCATAAATGGGTCTTCCATTACTGTCTCTCTGGATTGAACCATCATCATTTCTGGCAAAGGCCTTCTCTAATTCCTGAGTAATCTCTTCCTCAGACTTACCAGCAATTTGAAGAACCCCAAAAGCACCCTCTTTAACAGCAGAATGGAAAGCAATAGTATCAATTCCAGAAGGAGAGTATGTATCCAAGCTCATGTTTCCGTCTTCCCTATAACCGTAATGGGTTTTCTCCATAAAGTTATATAAGGCTCTTAATGGATGATTCCAGTTAGCTCCCTGCATAATGGCTCCAGCAAGATAAATCATTGCTTCACTATCCTTAATCTGCATAGGAACTAATTCATCAGCAATTCCAAGTTCTGGGTCACCCTCTTTGTGAACATGCCCAAAGACAAAAGGTTTAAATGGCTGAATACAAAGTTTAAGATTCTTTACTGTAAAGTTGCCCTTTCTGATTTCTTCCATTGCCTCATCAAAGGCAGGATTGAATTCCCCAAGCATATTAAGTTTCTTCCAGAAACTTGTAGGAGAACCCATAGCTTGACCATCAGTAGAGTCAAATCCTTTAAAGAATTCAGGAACAGTCTTAGCTAATTTCTTATACTCATTTGCTTGCTTAATATTTCCCTTTTGTCTTGCTTCTTTTTCTAGGGATTTAAAGAGTTTTTCTGTCTCTTCAGCAAGACTTGAGTCTGAGAATATATCCTCTACAATAAGGGTTCTATGATAACCATCAGAGAATGGCTGCCTTGTACCGTCTGGTCTTAGGAAGGTTGCTTCAATATCTGCCTTAATTGTGGAGCTGTGAACCTGAGCAAATCTCTTCTGCAAGTCAATATTGTTCTTAAAGAAGGCAGGGTCAACTACTGTAAGGTTGTAGATATTCATAGTTGCCAAGGAGTCATTCCAAAAGTACTCTTGTAGATAAGCATCTACAAGTTCTTCAGAGGTCATTACACTGATATTATTCTGAAGGTCCTTAGAACTAACTGTCTGAGCCAACTCTCTTCTAAACCTTGCATACTCAGCCTCCATACCTCTCTTGTAGGCACGGTCAAACTCTCTTCTCAGTTGAGAGCCAAAGGTTGAGCTGCTGCTTTCGCCATTGAGGTATTTTAACAGAAGATTTCCTATAGGACTGATTTTCCAGCCAGTAATTTCTCCCTTCTTGTTTAACGTGGCTTCTTTAAGCTTATTAAACATTGGAAGGTATTTAAAGCTGGCTCCAGATTTTCTTAGGAATGGTAATAAATTACCCTCCTCATCCATTATATCTTCTGCAGTGATTTTATCTCCAGCTAATAGTTTATTTCTGAGGTTCTTAGCTTCTTGAGAGCCCCTCTTAATATTAAAAGTCTCAACATCCTGAGTAGGGTTACCAAAGGCAAGCTGTCTGAATACTCTATTCATTCTATTTATCTCATAGAGGAAGTACTCATAAGTGGCATCTGCTATCTGTGATTTCATTTCTTCCAGACCATACTCATTATCAATATCATCTGGATTAATCACTGCTTCGGCAACAAACTGGACACTTTCACCAGCAGGTTTATCAGACATAGTAGGTACTCTGAATAACCTTAAATCATTTCTGTTGGTGAAATATTTAGATGTAGTAGGGGCAAAGTAGTCAATAATTAAGGATAACCAATATTGCTTATCACTTTGCTTGATGTATGGAGTATCTTCTGTTGTAGTTCTAACATAATGTTGAAGAGCTTCTCTGGCCTCTGGGTCTTCTAACATTCTTTTTAGCCAACTACTGACATATACTCTATTACCATCTGCATCAAGATATGAGAATGCTCTATAGGTATTATATTTTGAGTTCTCTCCAAATGCATCTGCATAAGGGTCTCTACCACTCAATTCATCAAGAAGAGTCTCAATGAATGAGGGGTCAGTGTAGGTCATATAGCTCTTGCCATTGTCATAAGAAGAAATCTCAGAAGTATTAGGAACAGCAACTGTTAAGTTGGCAGCTAATCCATAGTATTGCTTTTGCAACTTTTCCCCAAAGGTAAACTTATTCCCAGTCTTTTCAAGGGTACCAACAATATAGTCAATATTTTTAATCACCTTTTGAAGCTGAGAAGCAAGAGCCTTGTTTCTAAAGATATTAATATTATCAACCCCTTCAATTCCTAAATCACTAAGAATATCTTTGAGTGCTTTTACTTTATCACTTCTATTCTTTGTTTTACTCTTTAAAGTTTTTAAATTCTCCTTTATACCAGAAAGAATAAAATCATCAACAGAAAATACGCCAAGAGCATCTGTATTGTCGTGAGTAAATATTG
>OCTX012187899.1_pt1 | contig 14266 bp, 11 predicted proteins | sample 1539691 | NCBI WGS metagenome assembly OCTX01 (sample SAMN02144231, study PRJEB22623) | gut metagenome | biome: sheep rumen | host: Ovis aries | place: New Zealand | reverse complement strand
GTGCAGGGATTCGGATTTTGAGGTTCTCTGCGAGACGATCAAGAAAACCGCGTTCAAGATCACCCGTGTCGGCCAGCTGGTCGCCCGGGAGGCGTCGAGAAGACTCAACGTGCCGTTCGGCATCGTCGACCTCTCGCTTGCGCCGACGCCGGCGGTCGGAGATTCGGTCGCGGATATCTTAAAGGAGATCGGCCTTGAACACCCGGGCGCACCCGGCACAACGGCGGCGCTGGCGCTCTTAAATGACCAGGTCAAGAAGGGCGGCGTCATGGCCTCCTCCTATGTCGGCGGGCTCTCGGGCGCCTTTATCCCGGTCAGTGAGGACCAGGGGATGATCGAGGCCGTGGAAGCCGGGGCTCTCACGCTGGAGAAGCTGGAAGCGATGACCTGCGTCTGCTCGGTCGGCCTCGACATGATCGCGGTCCCCGGGGACACCTCGGAGGAGACGATCTCCGGCATTATCGCGGACGAGATGGCGCTCGGGATGGTCAACGCGAAGACGACAGCGGTCCGCCTGATCCCGGCTTACGGGAAGAAGGTCGGCGACCGGGTCGAGTTCGGCGGGCTCCTCGGCAGCGCGCCGGTCATGCCGGTCAACACGTTCGGGTGCGAGCGGTTTGTGAACCGCGGCGGGCGGATCCCGGCACCGATTCACAGCTTTAAGAACTGATTTGTGGGACGGTTCTCAGATTTTTGCGGGGACGGTTCTGGATTACTCAGAGAATCCGAGAACCGTCCCGCAAAAACCAAGAACCGTCCCCGTATACTTTGGAAAGAGAAAAAATGGATAAACTGACACTTGAAAAAGGCCGCCCGGAAGACATTTCCGGCCGGCAGGAACGTGAGATCAGAACCTACGATCTCCTGGACTCCCTCGGGATCGCCTACGAGCGGATCGACCACGCGCTGGCCATGACCATGGATGACCTTGTGGAGGTGGACGAGGCTCTGGGAGCCCTGATCTGCAAGAACTTATTCTTATGCAATAGGCAGCAGACACAGTTTTATCTGCTGATGATCCCGGGAGACAAGGTCTTCAAGACAAAGGAAATATCAAAGCAGATCGGGTCGGCGAGGCTTTCATTTGCCCCGGAGGAGAAAATGCTGGAATTCCTGGATATCCACCCGGGTTCCGTGAGCGTGATGGGGCTCATGAATGACCGGGAGAACAATGTGCGCCTGCTCATCGACGAGGATGTGCTCAAGGCGGACACCTTCGGCTGCCATCCCTGCGTAAACACATCCAGCATAAGACTTTCGGTACATGACCTGATCAATGTGTTTCTGCCGGCGGTTCATCATGAGCCGACGGTCGTGCGGCTGGGATTCTCCGAATAAAGTGCGCCCAGCAGTACATAAAAGAGGGGCGTGACCGTCACCTGGTCAAATGAAAACATCATATAGATCTCATAGGAGATGACTCCGAGGAGGGAGGCTAAGAGCCATGTGGGCTCTGAGCTTCCCTTTTTTTTGTATGCACCAAGAGCCGTGAGGCCCTTTCTGAGAGCGAACGTGACAAGGATGAGGTGGGATGAGACGCCCAGGATCCCCGTATTTAAGAGCTGCGTTAAGAGCATGCTGTGGGCGTTCAGGAGCTTTGCATTTCCGTAGACGGAAGTGATGAGTTCCTGAAAACCCGGGACGCTCACGAGATAGTCGCCCATCATGTCCGGGCCGACGCCGAAGAGCATGTTCAGGAAGGGGAGCTTTTTGAAGCCGGCCTTTGCGACATGCCAGATGAAGCCCCGGTAGGTGCCGAAGCTTCTGGGCAGAGTGACCGTAAGCTGGATTATGAGGAGCACGAGGGACAGCAGGACCGCGAGCGTGAGGACGGTGGGAAGAAGGAGCTTTGCGGCCCGGGGGAGATTATCAAATTGTCCCTTTTTTTGAAAATGAAGACACAAAACAGCTGCCCCAACGATGAAAAGTCCGATATGAAAGCCTGCGACGCGAAGGAAGAGGTTGTCCGCCGGTCCGTTGTAAGCCCCCGGAAAGAGCAGGACTGCGGCGGCACAGGCCTCCATGGCCGCGCCGAGGATGAGAAGCATGGTAAGGAAGGGCCTTTGACAGGCGCTATCTGCGGCTGCGAGAACGAACAGTACGATGCAAACGGCACAAAGAGCCGGCAGAAGCCCGTTGGAGCCCTGAAGGACGGCGGCCGTAAGCAGGATAAAGAGGGTGATGCTGCCTGCGGTTTTCATTTTTTTATTTTCCGAGAAGAGGAGGCTTGCCGCAATCGGAATCGTGACGGCGAGGAACCCGGCGAACCAGTTGATATTTCCGAGTGTGCCGATGAAGTCCTGCCGGTTTTCCGCGGAGAGGTGGGGCATCATGAGGTCAAGCCCGAAGCGGTTTGCAGCGGCGATGATGGAGGATGCGGCAGCCCCGGCAAGGAGCGGCAGGTAGATATATCCTCCGGGAAGATTGAAAACGGCTGCGGCGAGCGCGGAGACGAGCATGGCGAGGAATGCAAAGAGTCCCATGCGCCAGCCGGGGGAACCGCTCAGGGATTTCTGAAAGTCGGCGGAGAGGGCGGACGAGAGGAGAAGGTTTGCGGCGAAGATCACGGTGAGGGTTAAAAGAGTGCGGTAATCTTTAAGGCGTGTGCGGCCGTTTATGAATGCTCCGATGAGAAGAATCAGGAAGAGGGGTGTGAAGACAGCAGCAGCTTTAAGAAAGAGGCTGCATTTCATTTCCCCGAGGTTCTTATAGCCGGTCGGCATGGCGAGGGGAATCAGGGTGAAAACGACGAATATGTATAAAGTCAGAATGATTGAAGGAATGCGGGAGGTACGGGTCATAATGATTGCTCCATTTTATAATCTAAGAGTGAGTATAGCAGAGGGAGGGGAGGTTTTCAACGTCTCTAAAACGCTCCATAATCAAATGAACCGGACCATCATCCTTTGACTTACCATTGACAGGCCATTATAATAATAGATAACGGTAATGATCGTTAAAAGTCTCATATCGGGAGGGAATCATCATGAGAGAACTGAAAGAAAAGCATCTCAGGCCGGGCCGTAAAACAACGGATCAGTTTGTAATTGCGACCCTCCTGTCCGTTCTGATTGTGTTGGTGTCTATGGTGGCTTTTCCTGTCGGAATACCGGCCATCAGGGTTTTTGAACGGATTCTCGGAGGAAACCATGACGCTGCGGAATTTGCCGGAAGTTATTTTGATTTTATCAGCATCTGGATCGGACTGTTTCTTGTTGCCGTCATATTTAAAAACAACAGGCCGATGCTGAACGCGGTCAAATACCAAAGCCCGCGTGTGCTAAGCTGCGGAGCCGGCGCTGCCGGCGGCAACCGCGCAGGAAATAATGTCAGAGGTCTTCTCATCGGGCTTGCGCTGGGATTCGGGAGCAATGGGTTCTGCATACTGATGTCCGCTATCATGGGAGACATCTGCCTTGAGTACGCCGGGTTTCAGCCGCTGCCGTTCATTATGTTTTTCATCTGCGTATTCATCCAGTCGGCAGGAGAGGAGCTGACAGACCGCTGGTATCTGTATCAGAAACTTCGGAGAAGATATAAGGCCCCTTGGATAGCGATCGGTGTCAATTCATTTTCATTCATGGCTTTGCATCTGTTTAATCCGGGGATATCGTTTATAGCTGTGCTGCAGATCTTTATCATCGGAGTAATCTTCTCACTGCTGGTTTACTATTACAACGGGCTGTGGATTGCGATGGCATTTCACGCGTCATGGAATTTCAGCCAGAGTATATTTTTCGGTCTCCCGAACAGCGGAATCGTATCAGCCTACTCGGTATTCAGACTGGAAGCAGCTTCCGCAAGGAACGGAATTTTCTACAATGTGAACTTCGGCGTGGAGGGAAGCGTCGGATCTACACTGATTCTCATTGCCATGTGCATGATCGTTATCATGATGAATCGCGGCAAACCCGAACATACCGATATATGGGAAGAGGCAGATACGAAGATATGTGATATAATAGAATCAAATTAAAGGAGTGGTCTTTCCAGGAGCGCGGCGGCGATCCCATTTATCCTGCGCCACCCGGCCGACATGCAGGTGATCGTGGGGACCATGAACAAGGACCACCTCGCGGACCTTGCCGCGGCGGCGGACGTCGAGCTTTCAAGGGATGACTGGTATAAGCTGTATCTGGCTTCGGGGAAGTTCCTGCCGTAAGAAGACGTGAGTCTGCGGGAATATGCACATACACTTTACAGTTTCCGGCATTTTTATTATAATAAATTCAGCAAAATTACGAGGTGATGCTATGAGAAAAGAAGAACAGGCACAGGATCTGGAGAGCCTGATTTACAACTTGAATCTGCATGCGGACCTTGCTCCGGACAGCTCCTTCTATGTGGATGTCGACCGGGCCCGGAATGCGCCAGGGGACGGTTCCGTGCGGCAGAAGATCGTACGCACGCTGCGCTACTGCGCTGAAAAGCGAAATACTGAGGATGCAGATGACTTCTTTTATGAGAAGCTTCTTCTTGCCGGACACAGAGCCAGCGGAAAGACGACTGAACTTCGAAAGATTGCGGATGATCTTAAAGACTGCTATCACGTAATCTATATAGCAAATATAGAAAAATCAAAATCTCGCTTCGACACAGAGCAGGATTTTCTGTACTATCTCATGGATTATGTGATTGCCTCCGTTAAGGAAAATGAAGTGCTGAGCCGCGCCGTTGTGCGTGATGTGGAAAAGTTGTACAGGTATCTCGAGGACAGCATCTTCTCTGAGGTAAAAGAAGAGAGACTTGTTACGTTTAACCATTCTATCGATGTAGAGGCCGGAGCCGAGGCGAAAGTCTCTCTGTTCGGTGAAATCGGTAAGATTTTTACAAAACTGAGTGCTAAAGCCGGATTTGATGAGCAAACTAAGGAGACGCTTACAAAATCAATCAAAAATAACTTCCAGGACTTTATGGAGTATGCCAATGCAATCTTCCTGCACATTAACACAGAGCTGCACAAGGAAGGGAAAATGCTTCTTTTGATTCTGGATGGCCTCGATAAGCTTGAGGAAGAAAAAGCAAAACCTCTGTTCCTGAATTCGGAGGTTATGCTGCCCCAGCTCTCCACAAGTATGATCGTCACATTTCCGATATATCTGCTCTATTCTCAGAACAGAGCAGCCGCCACTGCTTCCTATGACAGGGAACCGTATGTCCTCAGCATGATCAAAGTGCATGACCGCGAAGGGAAACCCTATATGCCGGGAATCAAAGCAATGCGGGAAATCGCAGAGAGACGATTTAATACGGAGAAGCTCTTAAGCGCAGACTTTGACTTCGGAAAATATCCTGAGGCAAGTTTTGATACCTCAATGATCCCGGATTACAGAGGAATCCTCGACGCGGCAATTCTGATGAGCGGCGGCAATCTCCGCGATTTTTTCCGCATTTTCACGATGGCGGCTGAGAATGTTGTCATTTTCGGAGGAGAAAAGATAACGGATGTTGAACTCATCAATTCGATGAATAATGTCAGAACAGACTATGCAAGAAGCTTTGCCATGAGCTATGCGCCTCTCCTGAAAGAAATTCTGGAGAGCAGGGAGAAGGACGTCGCTGTCCGCGCAACACCTGAAGATGACACTCTTCTCAATATATTCAGCAGCGGACTTTTGATCGAATACAACGGCGTTCGCTGGTGTGACGTATATCCGCTGGCTCTTTCATTTGTAAAAAGGCAGATTGCCCTTTACGAGAAAGAGCATGCAGAAAAATGAGGTAGTAATATGAGAGACTATTACGGGCAGCCCGCATTCCGCAGGCTGCTTGTCTGGTTAAAAGCGAATGACGGATCCGGTTACGGCTGCATCGAACTCAACAGTTTTGATGCGATTGAAGAATTTATTGAAGAGCTCCGTACCCGCTCACAGAAGAAAATCGTCGAGATCAATTATTCCGGAGTTCATCCGGATGAAAATAAAGACCTCATCGTGGCTGATCACCAGTATCTTACGATGGAGAACTATCGAAAAAAGTTCGGGGACGATGCGGTTCTTGTCATTACGCATCTTGCTGAGACGATTGACAGTTCAAATGAGAAGGAAGTCACCGCGCTCATCAATGAGATCAACATGAACCGGGAGAACTATGTGAATTATCCTTCGCAGGTGCTCTTTGTCTTACCTGTCTGGTTCATGGATCGAATTTATCAGGAGGCACATGATTTTAAGAGCATGATAGGGTTTCATGCGGACCTGACGAAAGTGGAAAACAAAGAGAATCCTGCTGAACCAAGGATGGACTATCCGCAGCCAAAACGGCAGGCTCCGAATCGCAAAATGATGGATACCTACAGAGAGGATTTTGAAAATGAAAACCTCCCCATCAACCTCCGCCTGACTGCAGGGAAGAAGTATATAGATGTATGCACATATTTTTATTTCCTCGATGAGGAGGAGCTTGCTCTTATTCGGAGGATATTGACGTCCTTCGACGAGAATCGGGAGCGGAATGACAAGATCAGGAAGCTTGTCGGAGAGGTGCGAAAGATACTGGAGGAGAATCTCAAAACGAGGGAGCTTTTCAGTGAGTGGATAAATAGACCGAAGACTGAGGATAAAAAAGAAAATTCAGATGTGAACGAGGCGGTTACTCCAGAAGAACGGGTAGAAGAGCTTAAAAATAAAGAGGATGAACTTAACAACAAGCTTTTGGACCTGACGAAGGGGTATGCTGAAATCGCAGGTGAGCTGCGGGGTAAATTCGCCTACAGGAAGGCATTGGAACTCGATGAGAGAGCAATGAGGCTACGAGAATGGGTGCTGCCGGAGGATGATTTGGTTCTGGCAGATAGTTATAATGTTATTTCTGTAGATTTTTATTATCTGTTGTATTACAAGAAGGCACTGGAATATAGTAAGAAAGCGCTGTCAATCCGTGAGAAGGTGCTTCCTGCGGATCATCCGGATCTGGCAAAGAGCTATAACAATATAGGAGCTGGTTACTCAAATTTAGGCGATCACAGGAAGGCGCTGGAATATCTTGAGAAAGCGCTGTCAATCCGTGAGAAGATGCTTCCTGCGGATCATCCGGATCTGGCAAAGAGCTATAACAATATAGGAGCTGATTACACAAATTTAGGCGATTACAGGAAAGCGCTGGAATATCTTGAGAAAGCGTTGTCAATCCGTGAGAAGGTGCTTCCTGCGTATCATCCGGATCTGGCAATGAGCTACTACAATGTCGGAAATGCTTACTTATATTTAGGCGATTACAGGAAGGCGCTGGAATACCATGAGAAAGCGTTGTCAATCCTTGAGAAGGTGCTTCCTGCGGATCATCCGAAGCTGGCAAAGAGCTATAACAATATAGGAGCTGATTACACAAATTTAGGCGATTACAGGAAGGCGCTGGAATACCATGAGAAAGCGTTGTCAATCCGTGAGAAGGTGCTTCCTGTGGATCATCCGGATCTGGCAATGAGTTACTACAATGTCGGAAATGATTACTTATATTTAGGCGATTACAGGAAGGCGTTGGAATACCATGAGAAAGCGTTGTCAATCCGTGAGAAGGTGCTTCCTGTGGATCATTCGGATCTGGCAAAGATCTACAATAACATCGGTGTGGATTATGAATATCTGGAAGATTATAAATCAGCGCTGGAGTATTATGAGAAAGCGTTTGAAATCAAACAAAAAGTTTTTCCGGAGGATCATGCAGAAAGAGTTCGCGCAAAAAACAACCTGACGAACTTGAAGAAGAAGATGCGGAACTCGTGAGAGGACGGATTCTGTGGATGTCTTGCCTTGCATAATATTTTGGTTACTATTCATCACCCCATTCGCAGCCGCTTAAGCGACTTGCTTATGTGGATGTCAGAGGCGCTTCGCGCCTGGCTCATCTCGCGAAAGACAACAGCTCTGAACCGAAACGCGGGTGTTTCGTCCTACGAGATGTGGTTTTCGAGGTGAACTGAATAATTGCATATACTGAACTATTGAAAAATGGAGATACACTGTTATGACAGACCAGGAAATGCGCGAAGCCGCCAGACAATTCTACTACAAATGGACCGGCAAGGGCCGTGAGGACGAGGATGCCCGCTCCTACTGGATCGAAATCCTGACCAACATCTTCGGTGTCGACCACGTCACCGACCGGGTGGAATTCGAGAAGAAGCTGGTCGGCGCCGACAAGAACACCAAGCGGATCGACGTCTATATCCCGGAGACCCGGGTGCTCATCGAGCAGAAATCCCTCGGGATCCCGCTCGACAAGCCGCAGGCCGGCCACAACGGTCTGACCCCCTACGAGCAGGCAAAATATTACGACAATTACCTCCCCTTCAACGAGAAGGCGAGGTGGATCGTTACGTCCAACTTTGCGGAGATCTGGATTTACGACATGAACGCCCGTGTGCCGGAGCCCGTGAAGCTCACGCTCTCCGAGATGCAGTCCAAATATCATCTGCTGGATTTCCTCGTAAACAATGAGACGAAGAAGATCAACGAGGAAATGCAAATCTCCCTGAAAGCCGGCGAGCTGGTCGGAAAACTTTACGACGCATTTCTCGCCCGCTACAAGAATCCGAATGACCCGGGGACGCTTGCTAGCCTGAACGTCCTCTGTGTCCGCATCGTGTTCTGCCTGTATGCGGAGGACGCGGGGATCTTCGGCCGGAAAAATATGTTCCATGACTATATGGCTCAGTTTGATGCGAAATCCGCCCGCAAAGGTCTCAGGGACCTCTTCCGCGTGCTGGACCAGAAGATCGCCGACCGCGACGAGTATCTTTCGGACGACGATCCGCTGCTGGCGGCATTTCCGTACGTGAACGGCGGGCTCTTCTCCGATGAAAATATCGAGATTCCGCCCTTCACCGATGAGATTATGAGCCTCATTTTGCGCGAGGCCTCCGACAATTTCGACTGGTCCGGGATCAGTCCGACCATTTTCGGTGCGGTGTTCGAGTCCACCTTGAACCCGGAGACCCGCCGGTCGGGCGGCATGCACTACACCTCCATCGAAAATATCCACAAGGTGATCGATCCGCTCTTCCTCGACGACCTCAAGGCGGAATTCGCGGAAATCAAAAAGATCACAGTCATGCGGACGCGGGAGAAAAAGCTGCGCGATTTTCAGGAGAAGCTGGCGGGGCTTCATTTTCTGGATCCCGCAGCCGGCTCAGGGAATTTCCTCACGGAGTCCTACACATCCCTCCGCAAGCTGGAAAATGAAGTGATACGCGAACTCTCCGGCGGCCAGATCTCCTTCGGGGAGGTGCTGAATCCGGTGAAGGTGAGTATATCCCAGTTTTACGGGATCGAGATCAATGATTTCGCGGTCACGGTCGCGAAGACCGCGCTCTGGATTGCGGAGAGCCAGATGCTGAAGGAGACCGAGGACATCGTCCACATGACGCTGGACTTCCTGCCCCTCAAGACAAATGCAAACATCGTCGAGGGAAATGCGCTCCGGATCGACTGGGAGAGCGTGGTGGAGAAGGAGAAGCTCTCTTATGTGATGGGGAATCCGCCGTTTGTGGGAGCCTCCAATATGAGTTCAGAGCAGAAGGCGGATGCAGTGGCTATTTTTGGCAAAATAAAACTTAGTAATAGTATTGATTATGTCGGAGCGTGGTATCATAAAGCCAGCGAATATATTCAAGGAACAAAAATAACTTGTGCTTTTGTTTCTACAAATTCAATTACTCAGGGAGAACAAGTATATCCACTATGGGAAAAACTGATTAATCAATACAAAATTCACATCAAATTCGCTTATAAAACTTTTATTTGGGATAGCGAAGCCTCAGAAAAAGCCCATGTTCATTGTGTAATTATTGGATTTGGACAAAACATCGATAAAATGAAAACTCTTTTTGAAGAAGATAATGCTGTTTTGTGTAATAATATTAATCCATATTTACTAGATGGTCCGGATGTTTTAATTGAGAGTAGACCTCGTCCAATTTGTAAAGTACCGACTATGGTATACGGTAATAAACCAACGGATGATGGTAACTATATTTTAACATCGCAGGAAAAGGAAGATATTTTAAAAAATGATCCTGAGTTACAAAAATATATTTATCGTTTTGCCGGTGCGAATGACTATATTAATGGCAAAGTAAGATATTGTATATGGCTTAAAGGCGCAAAACCAGAAGAGATACGAAAACACCCGGAACTAAAAAAGAGAGTTCAAGCTGTTAGAGATTTTAGGCTGAATAGTAGTGCAGCTCCAACACGGAAAAAGGCTGAGGTCGCACAGGAATTTTTCTTCATATCACAACCGAAGAATTCGTATATATTAATGCCAAGACATTCTTCACAAAAAAGACGGTATATACCATTTGGGTTTTTAGATAGTGATATCATAGCTGCAGATTCTTGTTCGATAATTCCTGACGCGGAAATCTATCATTTTGGAGTATTAATATCAAATGTTCATATGTCGTGGATGCGAACTGTATGCGGCAGAATAAAATCAGATTATAGATATTCTGGTAGTATGGTCTACAACAACTTCCCCTGGCCCTCCCCAACCCCCGACCAGAAAGCCAAAATCGAGCAGACCGCTCAGGGCATCCTTGACGCCCGCGCCCTCTACCCGGACGCCTCCCTGGCTGACCTCTATGATGAGCTGACCATGCCGCCCGAGCTCCGCCGGGCCCACCAGTTAAATGACAAGGCGGTCATGCAGGCCTACGGGATGCCGATCAAGGAGACGACCGAGGAGTCATGCGTCGCCTGGCTGATGCGCCTCTACCAGGAGAAGGTCGCGGAGAAGGGATAACCGGCACTTTACCACGTTGAACCGCCGTTGTGGGGACGGTTCTTCACCGGGTGAAGAACCGTCCCCACAACGGTGATGACAATATGAGAAGTAAAAGCAGAGAGGGTTGACCCATGAGAGATTATTACTGCAAGAGCATACTGGATGAGGATTGTATTTCTGTTAGTGAACTTAATTGTGACAACCTTTCACTTTACTGCACGGAGGATGCTGTTCCTCATAAAACGTTGATTATTCGCTGGCTTAAAACGGTTGGCGTTGAATATGAAATATACGGTTCTAAGAATACTTTTGACCCCGTAACAGGGAAGCCGCTCAGCAATTTCGTATACAAAGAGCAGAATGGATATGGATGGTCCAATGTAGATGTTTATCTTTTCGAAACCTACAACATTAAGCTGAAAGACTCATTTCTACATATGTTTGAAGATGTGTCTGAACGGATTGCGGAAATCAAAGGCAAGATAGGAAAAAGCGACGGGAAAGCCGTAGATGATCCGGCTAAAATCATTATATCTGGTACATCCGGATATGTGGACATTGAAGAAGAGTATAGCGACACATTGTCAATCACAGAGGATTCTATCGAATATGAATGTAATCCTAATCAGCCTTCTTATATGAATCCTATTCAGAAATGGTCATACAAAACAAATAGTCCGGCATTCCGAAAACTGTTTGAACTTGCGTTGAAAGCTACTCGTGAAATATTTGAACGGGACCCCAAATGCCCGGGAACAGACATGCCCGAAACTAAGTTTTCTGTAACTTACCATGACAATGAAACAGTCCAAAAAGTATTTTTGGTAAGCTCGAACGAATTTGCGGAATGTTTTTCTATATTGAAAAAGATGGTTCCTCCCTGCGAGTTGATGCCGTGTGTGTTGCAAACCGCTGAGGACTATCGGAAAGAAAGATTGTGGCATACATTAATGTTACAATAACAGTTGAGATGATCATTTGAAAGTTAGTACACATAAAGCATGATCTTTAACACCGCAGTGGGGACTGTCCCCGCAACGGCGAAGGGACTGTCCCTCAAACGTTATCCTGAGGGTCTGGAGGTGATTGAATGGAATTCGGATGGATCAACATATTCGGAGCCGTCATCGTGATCCTTATGCTGATACCGAATATCGTTTATGCGATAAAAAACAAGGGCGAGAAGAATTATTGCACGAACCTGTTCATGAACATCATTGAGCAGATCGGGCGGTACGCCTGCATTGTGCTTATGTGGCTCCCTCTTCTCGTGTGGAAGTTTGGATTTGCAAGCGTGTTTGAAATGATGCTTTACCTGGCGTGCAACGGAATATTTCTTGCTGTGTACTGGATCACCTTTGCAATTTATATGAATCGCAAGTCTCTGCAGCTCGCGCTGGTTCTTGCGATTGTTCCGGCATGCATTTTCATTTTCAGCGGAATTCTGCTGCGTCACTGGCTGCTTGCAGGGTTTGCCATCCTTTTTGCTGTCGGACATATTTACGTGACTTATAAAAATGCAGTACATCGAAGAGCCGGAAACTGACAAATAAGACTTTGAAGGGGGTATAGGAATGTGGTTTTGGTTAGCACTCGGTTCAGCGGTCTTTGCCGCACTGACATCCATACTGGCGAAAGTGGGAATTGAGGGCGTCGGCTCCAATCTTGCCACGGCTATCCGCACCATGGTTGTTGTCATAATGGCCTGGGGAATGGTATTTCTTACGCATCAGCAGGGCGATATCAGGTCAATCAGCCAGAAGAGCTGGATATTTCTGATCCTGTCCGGCCTTGCAACGGGAGCTTCGTGGCTGTGTTATTACAAGGCACTGCAGGTGGGGGATGCTTCCAAGGTTGTCCCGATTGATAAGCTGTCCGTGGTTATCACGCTGGTGCTGGCGTTTATTTTTCTGCATGAGGAATTTACCGTAAAGTCGGCGATTGGCTGTATCCTGATCGGAGCCGGAACGCTGCTCATGGTTTTGTAGGGATATTTCAGGTTTAAAAGTGTCAACATGAAAAACGAACACGCGGAGATGATTTAACATGAAGAATAAAATACAGCTGTTCTTAACAGCAACGCTTCTGTGTGCCGTTTTACCGGGATGCAGTTCTGATCATACCGATCCTGTGCAGATCGCTGCTGCAGGCGAAGAGGACTCACTGGACAATTCGACATCAAAAGAATCCGGGGAAGACCTGAAAGTACTGATCGATTATTTCGACAGGGTTACCGGGACACCGATGGAATTGCCCTATGACAGGATCATCTTATACGAATCCGAAGAAGAAGACATACTTTGCGTTTACAAAGATATAACTACGGAATCGGAAACAGTCAGCAGGTATTCCGTCTCAAAAGACGGGTATTCACAGGTATTGAAAGTCATTTATGACAATGAAATGGACCGGTGGAATTTGCGGGATGATACATATCCGATTGACGGCGGTTATTATTATCTGAATTACTGGAACGGGGAAAAATATGTGCAGGTCACTTCAGACGCAATGCCGGACAGCGGATTTGGAGATTTCGCTGCTGTGGAAAAGAGCATGTACGGCTTACTGGAAGGCGCATCATTACTTGAGACGATCGATCTTGGTTTATTAGAATCACAAAAGAATGGTCTTTAAACGAGTGTTCCGGAACCGTGATGCGCTGCAACGTTCCTGCCCGTTTTCTGCATGAAGATGAAAAAGGACAATATGTGTTGCTGGAAGAGGCAAACGATAAATGCTACATGGACGGAACGGAAGAAATCATCCGGTCTGACGGGACATCGTATATTTCGGACAGCCTGTGGACAGACAATCCGTATTTCGTTGATTATTGAGCCGGTGGGCTCAAACTGACATTTTAATATGCAATAAAAGATATTTGGAAAGTCATAAGACTGATTGAATGGGGCATGGATGAATCGTGACGGGAAAAGATGAATTATTGTTTCCAAAAAAATATCTCAATCGGGATTTGCGGAGGTAAGCAAATGGAATACAGGATCGAGGACTTGACAAAAGAAGAAGCCGAATATATTGGCGAAAAGATAAATGAGATCGTGCCGCGTGAAGTGGATGCGGACGAAGAAGAATTCGTGCTCAAAATCGAGAACGAAACCGGCGAGATCATTGGCGGATGTGTTGCCACAGCTTACGAATACCACTGGTTGAGAGTGCTGCTTGACGACCTTTGGGTGGATGAACGCTATCGCCATCACGGAATCGGTTCTATGATCCTTCACGAGGTCGAGCGTATCGCAAGAGAGAAGGGCTGCCGGGTCGTGACGCTCGGCACCGCCAGTTATATGGCAAGACCGTTCTATGAAAAACACGGCTACACGGTCTTTACCACGCTCAAGAAGCCGAACGGCTATATCAGCTATTCACTGGTCAAATACCTTGAGAAGGACACGCCGGAATATGTGCCGACTGACAACAGCGGTTCACGCTTCAAGGTTTCTCTCGGTAATGATGACGATGCGGAAGTGATACTGAACGGCCTTGATGCATACAGCGAAGCCTATGAACAGGAATGTGAAAACGT
>OCTX012274295.1_pt1 | contig 14270 bp, 11 predicted proteins | sample 1539691 | NCBI WGS metagenome assembly OCTX01 (sample SAMN02144231, study PRJEB22623) | gut metagenome | biome: sheep rumen | host: Ovis aries | place: New Zealand | reverse complement strand
TCGCTGGGTGACGGCATAGAAGAAAAACTGCCGTTCCAGAAATTTAAGAGCGGAGAGGGCGTATTGGTGTTCTACGTCTCGGGACACATGTTCTCATTCTTCGACTGCAACGATTTCTCGGTCATCTCGCTGAAATGCCAGCCGGAGCGCATAGAGGACTTGAAGGCGCAGTATGATTGTATCGGCAATCCGTACAACGAATCGCCCAGGCACTGGATAGGCATCAACCCCGCTACGGCGCCCGATGAACTGCTGAAGGAGCTGACCCGAAACTCCTACGAGATTGTCAAGGCAAAGTATAAGCGATGCTGTCAGCCGTAATATCGTAGCCCAATTAGGAGAAAAAGAAACATGCCAAAGGAGCGTAACAAAGCAGATGCCTACCGTGAGAAGGCTTACGAGGGCGACACCAAGGCGATGAACAACCTTGGCGTCTGCTACGAGCGTGGCACGGGCGTAAAAGTCAATCTGGAGATGGCCTTCGAGTGGTATATGCGCGCCGCTGAGCTGGGCGACGTCTATGGCTGCTTCAACGTCGGCGAGTGCTATTATCACGGGAAGGGCGTGGAGCAGAACGCGGAACTGGCCTTCCGGTGGTACATGAAAGCCGCCGACAAGGGCGACATGCAGTCGCAGGTCAACGTGGCCAATGCCTACTATCTGGGCAACGGCACTGAGCAGGACCGCCACAAAGCCTTCCTCTGGTATCGTGAGGCCGCTTTCCAGGGTCATATCCTCAGCCAGAAGAATGTGGGAGCAGCCTATTGGAACGGCGACGGCGTTGAGAAGAACTTAGAGGAGTGCGTGTTCTGGTATGAACTTGCCGCCAACGGCGGCGATGCCCAGGCACAGTTTGCCACAGGTTGGTTTCTGATGACGGGCACGGGCGTCCCCAAGGACGAGCGCCAGGGTCTGAAATGGATTCACAAGGCCACGTTTCAGGGTTTCCAGCCCGCCATTGACTATTGCAAGGAGCATGGGTATAAATACTGAACGGGCTAAATGTGGCAGAGTGGCGTTGTGGCGAATTGCATTAGAACACGATTATTAAATAATGTGTATTTTCTGCCCGGAATGACTTTATTTTCGGAAAGAATATGTAATTTTGTAGCCAAATATACAAGTTATGGCAAAAATATATCGTCCATCAGAATTTCTGAAAGAGAAGAGACTCCGCGAGATTCCCGTGGAGAAGGATCTTTTGGAGAAGTTCAAGGAAGCTCTCTCAAACCATTTGCCGTCCAAGCCCGACAATGATCCTGAATCAAACTACGAGGACAACGTAAAGGCTCTGTTGGAAGACACATTCTACAAAGGCAAGAACAAGATAGCTCGTAGACAAGATGTCAATACGGACTTGAACATTTTCGAGGACAATACCACATCATCATCACCTGTAGTGCTGATAGAGATGAAGAAGCCCTCGGAGAAAGGTGAAATGCTGACGGAAGACGACCTGAATCGCAAGGCACTTCACGAACTGGTACTCTATTATCTAACGGAACTACTGGACAATCGTCACAACAATGCCATACGGTATTTGATAGCCTCTAATGGCTACGACTGGTATGTGTTCGAAGAAACCATGTTCCGCAGGCTGTTTACTTCAAAGAAGTTTATACGGGAATACAGAAAGGTCAAGCCTAATGAAGCTAAGCTATACAAAGAAACGACCAAAGACTTCTATGCCTACGTGGCGCAGGAAATCAATGATGAGGGTTTGACGGACCAGATGGCGTGTATCTACTTCTCTTTGAAAGACTGGGACAAGATGAGCAATCAGCGACTGTCCACGATTTGCAAGTTGCTGTCTCCCTATTTCCTTCTTGGCAAGCGTCGCCTTGACCCTAATGATATGAACGATGCCTTCTATAAGGAGTTGCTCTACATCATCGGCCTCGAAGAAAAGAGTGAAAAAGGCAATGTTACCATTCAACGCTTGCCTGAGGGCTACCGTGAGCAGGGCTCGCTGATAGAAAGCACGCTGTCGTGCCTGGCAGCACATGACCAGCTCAGTGAGGATGAGAGATACGATGCAGCCCTGGAGTTGGTTCTGACATGGGTTAACCGTTTGCTGTTCATCAAGCTGGTAGAATCGCAAGTAATCAGTTTCAACCAATGGGATGATGTATCAAAACATCGCTTCTTCAATGAAGAAAAGATAAAGGACTTCCTGAATATTGACGATTTGTTCTTCAAGGTTCTGGCACTTCCCATGGAGGATCGCGATGACGATGTAAACAGGCAGTTTGCGGCAGTACCCTACCTGAACAGCAAGTTGTTTGAGTGTACTTACCTGGAGCGTCGTCTCAGTACCAGAATTTCCAACTTGAAGGTTAAAGACATCAGACCCTACAAGAATACTGTCGTTACAGACAGTGCTGGAAGGAGAGCGAAAGCCCCCTTGAGCAACATCGGCTATCTGATAGCATTTTTGGCCAGCTATAACTTTGGCGAGGCAAGGAAGGACGACACGCGCGAACTCATCAATGCCTCTGTGCTTGGCAAGATATTTGAGAAAATCAATGGCTATAAGGACGGTGCTGTATTCACCCCGGCTTCAATTACCAACTTTATATGCAAGGAAACATTGGAACGTGCCGTGATAGAGAAACTCAACCAGCGGATGGAATGCCAATGTCAGACCTTGCAGGAACTGAAAAGCCACATCCCCGCCGAGAAGTCGCGCACGGTCAGTGATGCCATCAACGAACTCCGCGTGTGCGACCCTGCCGTCGGCAGCGGCCATTTTCTGGTATCGGCTCTGAATCGGCTGGTAGCCATCAAGGCGGAACTTGGTGTGCTGTTAGACGAAGATGACCAGCCGCTGACGTTCAGCTATAACATCGCCGTCAGCGAGGATGATGAACTGGAGGTGAAACGTGCAGGACAGCATTTCTCCTATAAGAAAGGGGTTGATGAACTGACTCGCATTCAGAAAGCACTTTTCCAAGAGAAGGCTGCCATCATCAGACATTGTCTCTTCGGTGTTGACTTGAATCCCAAGTCGGTGGACATCTGCCAGCTACGATTATGGATAGAGCTACTGAAGAATGCTTATTACATAGGTGACCGACTGGTGACGCTACCCAATATCGATATCAACATCAAGCAGGGTGACAGCTTGCTTCACAATCTGCCACTCGATGCTGACATTACTCCGATCTTGAAGAAGAATTTAGTCTCAATCAGTACTTACAAGGAGGTGAATACCAACTATAAGACGGCTAACAAATCACGGCGCAGGGAGTATGACAAGATACTGAAGAACATACAAAAAAGCCTGCTCTACATAGCCAAGAACAAGGAAGACCGGCTGTATAAGCGAAGAGAAAAGCTGGAAAAAAGGCTTGACAAGCTGGGGTTTATCGGATACGTTGATCCTCTCTTTCACCATGAGGAGATAACCGACGAGAACACTAGGAAAGAAGTGGAAAAGATTGAAGCAGACCTGAAAAAGGTGAAAGCCCAGATAAGAAAGCGCGAGGGCATCTATGAAAACGCCTTCGAATGGCGATTTATGTTTCCCGACGTGCTGGCTGATGACGCTGATGACGGACGTTTTGAGGGCTTTGACTGCATCATCGGCAATCCGCCCTATATCCAATTGCAGAAGATGGGAGGCGTGGCCGATGAGTACAGCCGTAAGGGCTATGCATCGTTTGTCCGCACGGGCGACATCTGTGTACTTTTCTACGAATGGTGCATGAGTATGCTCCGCAAGGGCGGATACTTGACATTTATCACCACCAACGCGTGGATGCGGGCAGATTATGGCAAGAAATTGCAAAAGTATTTTGAGCGTCAAGATGTCAATCCGATAATGTTGATAGACTTCTTCACCTTTCAGGTGTTTCGGGAAGTCACCATCCGTACAAATATCCTGATGCTGCAGAAAGCAGAGAATCAGAACAGGCTGATGACTTGCACGGTGGAGGACAATAAGGCATTTAAGCTGAAGGACGTTGGGAAGTTCTATCACAAGAACAAGAAGGAATATTCGTTTATAGGCCGAACACCTTGGGTATTCCGTGATGAAGAGAAAGAAGCATTTATTAATTCCGTCAAAGCACAAGGTATGCCGCTTGCAGAGTGGGCACTGATTATTAATCGAGGAATCTTAACCGGCTACAACCCTGCTTTCTGGATTTCATCAGAGCAGTATCAGGCGATGGTCTCAGAAGATGAGCGTTGCAAAGATATCCTTGTGCCCCACCTTCGTGGCCGCAATATCAAGCAATACCAGATAAATTGGGAGGGATTCTACCTCATCAACAGCCATAACGGATTGAAGGATGAGGAGTTGGCTCCCATTGACATCAATGACTATAAACCGATAAAAGAGCATCTTGACCACTATTATAAGCAGTTAGCTGACAGAGGAGATAAAGGCGTTACACCATATAATTTGCGTAATTGTGCTTATCTGAGAGATTTTGCCCAAAAGAAAATCATATACTCCATTCAAGCAAAAGCTCCAGCTTTCTATCTGGATACCAATGGCTACTATTTCAACGATAAGGCTTTCATGATAGTAGGCAAGCATTTGGGCTATCTGACTGCATTCTTCAATTCTGCTCTGTTCCAATATTGTTTCTTTGAGGATTTCCCGCCTATACAGGGTGGTAATCGTGAACTACGTGAGGTGCTCATTGAGCGCATCCCCATCAAGGACGTCACCGATGAAGAGGATGCCGAATACGAACGCCGGGTGATGGAAATCCAGCAGATGAAACGTGAAGGACTGTCAACAGACGAAAAGGAGCATGAACTGGACAGGATGATTTATGCTCATTATGGTATTACAGAACCGGAGTAAAAAGACATGCCTGCCGATTTACAGTTAATCGATAAGCTAAAAAACACATATCGGCATGAACCAACTATTCACCATAGGCCACTCGAATCAGTCGCAGGAGGAATTTCTTGCGATGCTTAGGCGGCATGGCGTTGATTGTGTGGTTGATGTTCGGAGTGTTCCGGCCAGTAAGTATTCGCCTCAGTTCAATATGGAGGTGCTGCGAGGATTTCTGAAACGAAACGGTGTGGAATACCTCCATTTCGGCAAGGAGTTCGGGGCTCGAAGAACTGACTGCATCAATGAGGACGGGCAGGTGGATTTTGAGATGGCTGTGACTACTGCTGATTTCCTCTCTGGGGTTGAGCGGGTGAAGAAAGGCGCTGATAAAGGCTATCACATTGCGCTGATGTGCTCGGAGGCTAACCCCTTGGAGTGTCATAGGTTCTCATTGGTGGCCCGATATTTTTACGATCAAAGGTGGGATGTCCGACACGTCATGAAAGATGCTTCAGCTGTATCGCACGAGTCTCTGGAGAAGCAGATGATCGAGGAATATCTGCATGCCAAGAAGTATCACATTCCGGAGATTGACGAATTGTTCGGTACATACACCCGTGATGACCAGCGGCGGGATGCTTACAGGCAGAAGAATCGCGAGATAGGTTACAGAACGGAGGAGGAATAGTCGTTATATGGATGCTTATTTTGTTTGTCTGGCCAACTCCCTGAAACGCGGCGGGCGGTGTATCGCTGGCGTTGAGGTGACGATTGACGATGAACGGAAATGGACGGTGGTCAGAAAACCAGACGGCAGCCCCCGATGGATAAGACCCATTGACGCGACTACGGAGTTTGGCGAAATCAGGATTGGTGAGGCGCAGCATATCCCTCTGCTGTCGGTGGTCAAGCTGGAGGAGGTCATTCCGATTCCCTGCCAGTCACATACCGAGGACGTGCATTACGGCCTGATGCGGGTGGTGGGAAAGGTTTCAGGCGCGGATGCCGTTTTGAGCCAGTTTGTGGATAGTGTGCATCAGGTATTGTTTTATGGCACTGACCGGGCAATTGACATCCCGACATACGCCGCAGGAGATCACTCACTGATGTTCATACCTGTCAGCGATGCCAAGATTGTAGCCGATGTGCGTGAGGACAAGACACGCTATAGGATGCTGCTGGAGTATCATGGAGTCGTGTATGACCTGTCTGTGACTGACCCATACTATATAGAAGCGCTAAACACAAATCGGGTCAAGTTGGGTAAACAGCCTGAGCTGTATGTAACACTCTCGCTGGGACTCGTCTACGAGGAACGTCATCATAAACTCATTGCCGGGGTCATCGTCCCCACTTCGGATGCTGCCTGTTCTGGGGCAAACAAGATTATAGACACGAAATGGGAAGTCTGCATCATTTCTGTTGTTCCGCTGACAAGCACTGAGCGCAGAACTATTAGAAAAGCTTTTGTCGTTCCAAGTCAGAGTGGAAATGCAGTTTGTTTTCAAAGAAGAAACGGAAGTGAGGACTTCCTGCCGATAGACAATGCTGAAGATGTAGAGGTGTGGCAGAAGATTTCTCCCGGTAAGATAGACATAGTGACATACAATGACGGTAAACGAGCCGTCAGGGTGAGGAATAGCGGTGGAGTTTTCTGGAGATGGATTCAAAAACTTGCCCGCTTTCCTAAATGCTCTTAATATCGTGTTGCAGGTATTATCCTCCGTCGCGGCACAAAAAATAAGTGATTTATTTTGTTCTGCACCTGACTTTTTGTACCTTTGCAGCCGAAATGAGACGGGCCCTGATGACGGCAAGGATATTAACGGCTCTTTGTGCCGTGTGCCTGACGGCTTTGCTAAGCTGGCAGAACCGTTGTGACGCGCCCGTCGATGAGCAGAGCCAGCACTGCGAGTCGTCAGTCCTGGCACCGCAGCACAAGCACCACCAGGAGGCCACGCTGACCGACGCCTCGCAGCTCTATCGCATCTGTAGCTCGCGCCCTCAACGCATCCTGCCTACCCAAGGCTCGAAGACGGAAAGGACCGTCATGCCGTACGGCAGGATTGCCACCAGGCAGCATAACGTCAAACCCCTTTATTCCTACTACGACAGCAGATGCCGCCGCGAAACGGCGCCCTTCTGCATGTCGGCCTCGTGCGATTATTATGTCATCGCGCTGAGGCACATCATTCGTTGACATAGTTTCTGTTACCACAGGGGACACACACTTATTCTACTCACATTATTAATTTAAACAAAGATAACCGTTCGGCCATCAGGCCGATTGGATAATATACAACTATGTCAAGTATCAAGAACTTGGAGATGGCTGCTGCCCTCTCCGCCTATCAGCATATCGAGATCAAGAAATCACTGTTTTCCACCAAGGCCATCTATACGCCTACGCAGAGCCGGGTTAAGGCCGTCATCCTGGAGTACTCCCCCACGGAGGGCGAGCGCGTGGCACGCCTGTTAGACATGCCGCTCGACAAGATGGCTGCCGAAATCCAGCAGAAGGGCAAGCCCGCAGCCGGTGCCAACGGCAACTTCCGCCTGGAGCTCTGCCTGAGCGACGACCGCCAGTTCCGCGCCGTTCACCTGCTGCGCTTCGGCGACTTCAAGTACAAGCCTGTATTCGAGCCCCGCTTCTATGAGGGCAAGGATGCCGAGTACATCACGCAACTGATTTAGCATTGGAAGAGACGCTGGCCGTTGTCCGTCGACTATACCGCCTCGTCGCTGGTGCCCGTCAGATCCGTCAACACTTTAATTTTACGCAATATGAAGAATTTAATGAGAACATCAGCCCTCGCGCTGACAGGCGCACTGCTCATCGCCGCCTGCGGAAACAAGGAGCAGAAGAGTGAAGCAAACGTGAACGAAAATCCCGCCAAGGAGAAAGTGGAGGTGAAGGCCGTTGAGGGTCGCAAGAACTTCAGCGACAAGGCCGTCATCACGCCGCTGCCCGCCATCATGATTGCCACATGGGACGAGAACAAGAACCCCGACGTGATGATGGCTGCATGGGGCGGACAGTGCGGCCCGAAGCACATCACCTTCGAGCTCTCCAAGCACAAGACCACGGACAACATCCGCCTGAAGAAGGCCTTTACCATCAGCTTTGCCACGAAGGACGACATCGCACAGAGCGACTACTTCGGCATCGTCTCCGCCTATGACGTGCCCGACAAGGTGGCCAAGGCAGGATTCACCATCACACCAAGCCCCAATGTCGACGCGCCCATCATCAACGAGTACAAGCTGACGCTGGAGTGCAACGTCGTGACGTTCGACGAGGACGAGAACGGCGGTGCCCGTGTGGTGGGCGAGATTGTCAACATGAGCGCCGACGAGAGCATCCTCGACGAGCAGGGCAACATCGACCTCGGCAAGCTCCAGCCCGTCATCTTCGACTCGGCCAAGAACGAATACCGCGTGGTCGGCGAGAAGGTCGGCACCGCCTGGGGTTCAGGCAAAACCATTCAGGAGCGGGAGGTGAAGTAATTTTGGACTTCTACCCCAACGGCGCTTGTTTCAGTTGGCGCAGAGCTTCGCTCAGCTGGTCAGGACACGACGTGTTCTTCATGCCGCAGCGGATGCCCTGCAGCCGACTGATGACATCATCTATCTTCTGTCCCCTTACCAGCTGGCTGATGCCTTGCAGGTTGCCATTGCAGCCACCGATGAAGAACACCTGCTGAATCACATCGTTCTCGTCGGCCGTCACATCGATGGCGCGCGAGCACACCCCCGTGGGGGTAAACATAATATGTTTCGTTCTCATAAGCCTTATTTCCTCAGTTCCCAATCCACGTCAAAGTTGCCGCCTTCATCGTTCACCGTCACGTCGTACGTAGCATCCTTGCCGTTCAGTTTTCCGGTCGCCACGCCTTTATATCCGCCCTCGCTCTTCTCCAGCTTCAGGTCAGTCACTTCGAGCGTGTTGCCCTGTCCCTGTTCATACTCCACCATGCCCTGAGTCACCTTCTGCTCCAGCTTCTCGTCCGACACGATACATCCGCTCAGTATCACCGAAGCCGAGCAGGCAATAATCATTGATACAAAGAATTTCCTCATTGCGCCATTCCTTTTTGCATTACGCTTGCAAAGATACAGACTTTTTCTGAAACGGCAAAATCGTGCGAACGTTATTTGTCTTTTTAGAAAAAACAACTCATAATCCGTCATTCCGTCACCGCGGCGGTGGGGCGCTCATAATAAGGGGGTTACGGATGTGACGGATGGAAACAGCAAATCGCGTGGCCGAGGGCAAAAAAATGGCGCCAAGACTTGTGTATGTCGGCATAAAGTCGTAACTTTGCGCCAGAAATCTTAACTCATTAACATTACTTACACAATGAAACGATTCTGTTTGTTTATCATGGGCTGCATGGCTATGGCCATGGCCATGACGGCCGCGCCGCAGCGCAAGGCGCTGATTGACGACGGCTGGCGGTTCCGCTTAGACGGCGCGACGGAGTGGCGCACGGTAGACCTGCCGCACGACTGGAGTGTTGAACACGCCGCGACGAAGGACGCCCCGGCCTCGGGGGCCGGCGGCTACCGCATGACCGGCCTCGGCTGGTATGAGAAGACGCTGACGCTGGGCAAGGCGTACAGCGGCAAGAAGCTGCGCCTCTACTTCGAGGGCGTCTACATGAACAGCGAGGTCTACGTCAACGACTCGCTCTGCGGGGGTCACCCCTACGGCTACACGTCGTTCTTCGTCGATATCACGCCCTACGTCAAGCCGGGCAAGAACACGGTGCGCGTCAAGGTGGACAACTCGCAGCAGATCAACAGCCGCTGGTACTCAGGGTCGGGCATCTACCGCCACGTGTGGCTGCTGACCACGCCCAAGGAGTATATCGACGAGTGGAGCGTAGAGGTGACCACACCCGACACGCACACCGTCAATATCAAGGCCGAGGTGGTGAAGGAAAACGGCCAACGCCAGCCCATCACCAAGACGGTGAAGGTAGACCAGCCCCGCCTGTGGTCACCAGACGACCCCTATCTCTACCACACGACCATTGAGACCGAGGGCGACGCGCTGCCCGTGAGCTACGGCATACGCACCATCGACTACTCAGCCGAGCGGGGTCTGCTGCTCAACGGCAAGCCGTTGAAGCTCAACGGCGCCTGCGTCCACCACGACAACGGCGTGCTCGGCGCGGCCTCGTACGACGAAGCCGAGTACCGCAAGGTGCGCCTGCTGAAGGAGGGCGGATTCAACGCCGTGCGCACCTCGCACAACCCGCCCTCGGAGGCCTTCCTGCGGGCCTGCGACGAGCTGGGCCTGCTGGTCATCGACGAGGCCTTCGACGGCTGGCGCGACCAGAAGAACCCGCACGACTACCACAAGCTGATCGACCAGTGGTGGCAGCAGGACCTGGGCTCGCTCGTACGCCGCGACCGCTGCCACCCCAGCATCTTCTGCTGGTCGACGGGCAACGAGGTGATAGAGCGCAAGCACATAGGCATCATCAAGACGGCCACGCAGATGGCACAGCTCATACGCCAGCTCGACCCCGAGCGGCGCCCCGTGACGTCGGCTCTGGCCGCCTGGGACCGCGACTGGGACATCTACGACCCTCTGGCCGCCTGTCACGACATCGTGGGCTACAACTACATGATCTTCAAGGCTGAGAGCGACCACGAGCGCGTGCCCCAGCGCGTAATGATGCAGACCGAGAGCTACCCCCGCGACGCCTACCGCAACTACCGCACGACGATGGACCACCAGTACATCATCGGCGACTTCGTCTGGACGGGCATCGACTACCTCGGCGAGTCGGGCATCGGCCGCTACTACTACGAGGGCGAGCCGGCCGGCGAGTCGTGGCAGAACCCCATGTTCCCCAACAACGCGGCCTACTGCGGCGACATCGACCTGACGGGATGGCGCAAGCCCATCTCGCATTATCGGAGTATGCTGTGGGAGCAGGCCCACCCCCAACCCCTCCCCAAGGGAGAAGCCCACCCCCAACCCCTCCCCAAGGGAGGGGAGAATCTATATATGGCTGTGAGGGAGCCTGACGGATATTTCGGCAAGGTGAAGACTACCATGTGGGGCACGTGGCCGACGTGGGAGAGCTGGACGTGGCCGGGACACGAAGGCAAGCCCATCGAGGTGGAGGTGTATAGCCGCCAGCCGAAAGTGAAGCTCTACTTAGACGACCAGCTCGTAGGCGAACAGCCGACAAGCGAGCTGAAAGCCACCTTCACCCTGCCCTACCAGCCCGGCACGCTACGCGCCGAGGCGGGCGGCGAGAGCGTCGCCCTGGCTACGGCCGGCAGCCCCACGGCACTGAAGCTGACCCCCGTCCGCGAGGAGTCGGCCAGGGGGAAGAAGGGCCAGCTGACGTTCGTCACCGTCGAGGTGGTCGACGCCCAGGGCCGCCCCTGCCCCAATGCCGACCCGCTGCTCCGCTTCGCCGTGAAGGGCAAGGGGCGCCTGCTGGCCGTGGGCAATGGCGACATCAAGGACACCGCGCCCTACGTCGCCAGCGAGCGCAAGGCCTGGAAGGGCCGCGCCCTGGCCGTGGTGAAAGGTTCGGCACGGCTCACCGTCAGCGCCGACGGGCTGCAGTCGGCCAGCGTGAACTTTTAAGAGGTGAGAGGTAAGAGGTGAGAGGTAAGAGAAAACTAAATCCGGCTGAGGTCGAGCTTCTTGCCCAGCCGGCTTTTCGTTGAGCGCAGTGCCTGCTCCGTACAGCAGAAGCACTGCGCTTTCTGCTGCTCGCTCTTGCCGTAGTAGTGCATGATGCAGTAGAAGGTCTCCTTGGGCGTCAGCTCCACCGTGTCGAGCACGGCGGCCAGCCGGGGCTCAACGATGCGCAGCGTCTGGCTGACGGCCTCCTGCTGGCGCTTGCCCATCTGCGAGATGTTCTCGTCGTGCTGTATGGCGTAGAGCACGTCGACGCCCTGCTTCGTGCTGGCAATGTCGGCACGCAGCAGGGCGGCGGGCTGCTCCTCAGGCTTGTCGGCCTCGGTGGCCATGCGCTGCAGCAGTTCGTCGACCTTACGCTCGAAGTCGGCCTTGCGCCGCCGTGCCCACCACAGGCCGCCGACGATGACAGCGACCAAAAGACCGATGAAACCGACGAAAATTGAACGGTCGTGGCTGCGGCCCTGCTCGTTGGCCGCCTGCTGCAGTCGCACGAACTCGGCGGTCTGCCCCTCAGGCAGCACGGCCATCACCATCTCGGCCTTCTCGCGCTTGTCTTCAAGGATATACACCAGCGAGAGCATGGTCAGCGCGTCGGCCATCTCGGCCGAGTCAGCCGAGAGTATGGCGGCGCTGTAGGCCCGCTGTTCGGCCGTCGGCAGGTCGTGGTTGCCCACGGCCTCCAGGGCCTCGCTGATAAGCTGCTCGGTGGGCGTGGCCGACGGTGTCTCGCCGGCACAGGCCGCCGTCAGCAGCACGCTCAGGGTTATAACTACTGTGTCAAATGACCTCTTAATGGTTTTCATAACTATCTGGTTTTCAGTCTGCTTGTCCGTGCAGGGCGTGTCAGTCGCCGCAGCCCTATTGCAGAAGCCCGCGAAAAGCACTACCTTTGCACCGACATACTTACCAATGTCAACTGCAAACCAACGTCAGTGCGGCGGCCAGTCACCAGCTGGTCGCCGCTCGTCGTACTTACTGCTTCAGCAGGTTCAGCTTGGCCTTTGGCGCCAGGGCGTTGCTCACCTTCTCGGTGTACTGGCCTATCTTGGCCGTCACCGTCTGACGGATGTCGCGGCTCGACGCTCCGATGCGGAACGTGTACTGTCCGGCCTCGGCGAGCCACTGCGAACCGGCCTCATCGAACGAGGCCAGCAGGCGCACGGGAATCTGCATCGTCAGCGTCTGGCTCTCGCCGGGCTTCAGCTCGCGCGTCTTGGCAAAGGCCTTCAGTTCCTGGGCGGGCTTCTCAATCTGGCCCTTCGGGGCGGTGACGTAGACCTGGGCCACCTCCTTGCCGGCAACCTTGCCGGTGTTCTTGACGGTGACGGTAACGGTGGCCGTTCCACCGCTCACTTTGACGGCAGGCTTTGAGTAGGCGAAGGTGGTGTAGCTGAGGCCGTAGCCGAAGGGATAGGCCACCTCCTTGTTAAAAGTGTCGAAGTAGCGATAGCCCACGTAGATGTCCTCGTCGTGGTTGGTGTAGTCGCGCCCTGGAATTTCGACTCCGTAGCCTAACGACTCGCGGAAGGTGTACATGTCCATCTGCTGCGGGAAGTTCTTGGTCGACGGATGGTCGGTGGCCGCGATGGGCCATGTCATGGTCAGACGGCCCGAGGGGTTGGCCTTGCCGGTGAGCACGTCGGCCACCGAGTTGCCGCCCTCCTCGCCGGGCTGCCAGGCGCAGAGGATGGCATCGACACGGTCGCGCCAGGAGGCCGTCTCCATGACCGAGCCGGAATTCAGAATCACGATGACGGGCTTGCCTGCCGGGCGGAACTGGTCGCTCACGCGCTCTATCATGGCCTTCTCGTTGGCCGTCAGGTTGAACTCGCCCTCTATCTCGCGGTCCATGCCCTCGCCAGCCTGCCGTCCGATGGTGATGATGGCAGCGTCGGCCTCCTTCGCCTCGTGGGCCACGCAGCGCTCGGAAATCTCGATTTCATCGAGCTTCGGCGTGCCCGTGTCGAGGAACCACATGATGGGGTTCTTGTCGGCCTTCAGCTTGGCCTTGGCATATTTGACGTAGTTCTGGTAAATCTCAGTGAGCTGCGGCGTGGTGCTGACGCCCACGTTCTTCAGCCCCTCGACCATATCGACCACGTAAGGCACGTTGACGGCACCGGACCCCAGTCCGCCCGACATGAAGTCGTAGCTATTGACGCCAAACAGGGCCACCGTCTTCAGCTCGCTGACAGGCAGCACGCCGTTGTTCTTCAGCAGCACCATGCCCTCGGTAGAGCTTTGGCGCGTAATCTGGGCGTGGGCGGCGAGGTCGGGTTTGTTGGTGAACTTATAGCCACGGAAGCGCGGTGTCTTGACGATGTACTCCAACATTCGGCGCACATTGCGATTGACGTCCTCAATCTTGAGTGTGCCGTCCTTCACGCCTTTCACGATGTCCTCGGCCTGGGCGGCATAGCCCGGAGTGAGCAGGTCGTTGCCGGCAGCCACCTCGCGCGTGGTGGGCAGGTCGGCACGCTTGTTTATCCAGTCGGTCATGACGATGCCGCGGAAGCCCCAGTCGTCGCGCAGCACCTTGGTCAGCAGGTCGTGGTTGCCCTGGGCATACTCGCCGTTCACCTTGTTATAGGCCGACATCAGCGTCCAGGGGTCGGCGTCGCGCACCACCATCTCGAAGCCCCGCAGGTAGAGCTCGCGCAGGGCACGCTGGCTGACGCGCTCGTCGACGCGGGTGCGGTCGGTCTCCTGCGAGTTGACGGCGTAGTGCTTGGCCGACACGCCCACGCCCTGGCTCTGTATGCCCTGGGTCATGGCCGTGCCGATGATGCCGGTCAG
>OCTX012029840.1_pt1 | contig 14274 bp, 13 predicted proteins | sample 1539691 | NCBI WGS metagenome assembly OCTX01 (sample SAMN02144231, study PRJEB22623) | gut metagenome | biome: sheep rumen | host: Ovis aries | place: New Zealand | reverse complement strand
ATACAATACATTGATAGCTGCACTTGAACTTGTAAACGCTATATGTGACCTTGCTCTCAATTTAACCGATGAAGGTATATCGAAGATGTCGTGGTCTGAATTTGTTGATACCATTAATGAGCCGGAACTGATACAGTATCTGAAGGAAAGAAAGCTCTACATAAATGAGAATATAAACGCTGAGGAGGACCTATAATGGGATTATTAACAGATCTATTTGATATTGAACCTGACACGGAGCAGGATATTAAAGATGTTTTGAAAACTGTAGGGGTTATCGCAACTATACTGATTGCAGGCGGTGCTATCAGCACAGATAAAGATAAGGAGGAGTAATTATGTGTAGTTTATTTGGATGGATCGACTATCAGGGGATCATGCCACATAGGATGTTGAAAAAAATCACACAGGCTCTCGCCAACGCTGCTGAAGAGAGAGGAACTGACGCAACTGGTATCAGCTACGTTCATAACGGTGAGATCATTATATATAAGAGACCAAAACCTGCTCACAAGCTGCACTTCAATCCGTCGGAAGGTACAAGAGCAGTCATGGGACATACCCGTATGACCACCCAGGGTGATGGGAAGTTCAATTATAATAATCATCCGTTTGCCGGTATAGCCGGCAGCACAAGCTTTGCATTTGCTCACAACGGAGTTCTTTGGAATGATAAGCAACTCCGTAAGGACAAGCTTATTCCAGATACTCACATCGAGACTGACAGCTACGCAGCTTGTCAGCTTATCGAAGCACAACAGAAACTAGACTTTGAAAGCCTTAGATACATGGCCGAGACTGTTGAAGGTAACTTTACGTTTTCCGTACTTGACGAGCATAACAGCTTATACATTATAAAGGGGAGCAATCCGATGTGCTTACTGCACTTTCCGGTACTTGGAATATATGTATATGCCAGCACTGAGAGCATTATGAAGAAGGCTCTGCAAAAGATAGGGCTTCACAAGTTCGCTATGGAGCGTGTTGAGACTGATGAGGGTGATATACTCCGTATTGATAAGAACGGTGAGGTCACACGCTCTGAGTTCGAACCGAAGATATATCGTTCAAAGTACGGAAATTGGTACGATTACGATGATTCATCTTATTATAATATGCACGAGGAGATACTGCTTGCATACTGTGGTTGCTATGGTGTGGACAGCACTGACGTGGAACTCCTACTTGAGTATGGCTATACCTGCGACGAGGTAGAAGAGATGCTCGCAGACCATGATCTGCTCCACGAAGCACTCCGAGATGTGAAATATATGTGTGGCGAGGACATCTATGAGAGTTGCTACGGAGGAGCTTTTTAAGTCTCAAAAAGTGTACTTTATGGGACACCCGAAAAACGGTTGAAACAGAGTTCCAAAATGTCCGGTTTTGACTTTTGAGACGTTCCGAAAGTCACCACCACTTTTTGGGACAGATTGGAGGTAAAATGGATAACCGTGTATATGGATATGCTCGCGTTTCTACGCGAGAACAAAACGAGGACAGGCAGATTGAGGCTCTTACCAAGTTCGGCGTTCCGGAGCAGAACATCATCATCGACAAGGCTTCTGGTAAGGACACAGAGCGTGAAGGATATCAGTATCTGAAACGTCAGATTCTCCGCAAAGGTGATACTCTCGTTATCAAGGAGCTAGATCGACTGAGCAGGAACAAGACTGATATAAAGCGTGAGCTTGAACAGTTCAAGGATATGGGGATCCGTGTGAAGATACTGGATATACCTACAACGCTTACAGACTTTCCACCGGACCAGGTATGGGTACTCGAAATGATAAACGCTATCCTCATTGAAGTACTCGGAGCTATAGCTGAGAACGAGCGAAACAAGATACGTGCTCGTCAGCGTGAAGGGATAGCTGCTGCTAAAAAGAAAAACGTCCGCTTCGGTCGTCCGTCAAAACCTCTGCCTGAGAACTGGCGTGAGGTAATAGATGAAGTCCGCTACGGAAAGAAGAAGCCTGTTGAAGCTATGCGAGAGCTTGGTATCTCCAAGTCTTGCTACTACAGGTTACATAGCATAAAATAGGTAGCCTTTTCTAGATAATAGTCTCTTTTGATTTGAGACTATTATCTTTTTTCTAAGCGTATTGACTTTTATGTGCGATTTTGATATAATTTATTATAATTAATGGAGATTTTTTGCATTTTGTGATAATAAGGCTATCAGTAGTAATTAAATCCAGGATTAATTCCTGTACAACTGAAACCATATACCACATATCAAAGAAAAGGAGAAATCATTATGCCAAATTCTTTTGACGTAAAAGAGATTAATAAACTAATAAAAGAGAAATTCTATATTCCGACATATCAAAGAGGATACAGATGGAACGAACAACAAGTAATCGATCTTTTAGAGGACATTTATGAATTCATGATCAATGGCAAACCACAAGAAGGAGAATTTTATTGTTTACAACCTATTGTAGTAAAAAAACGTGATGACGGAAGATATGATGTAATTGATGGACAACAGCGTCTAACTACTATTTTTATCATCCAGAAATGCCTAGAAAAAAAGACTTTTAAGATTGAATACAAACGTGAAGGTAGTGCAGATTTCTTAGAAAATATTGCCGACTATGTTGAGAATAATAAAGCCCAGGCGAGTAAATATATCGATTTCTTTTTTATGTCAAATGCCTATAAAACAGTAAAGAATTGGTTCGATAAGAAATCTGAGGAAAATGAGGATTATACTCTTAATGATAAATTCAATATCTATCTTGGAGAGAATTGTAAGGTCATATGGTATGAAGTTGAAGAAGATGCAGATGCAGAAAGTATTTTCACTAGATTAAATATTGGAAAAATTCCTCTTACCAATGCCGAACTAATAAAAGCATTATTCCTTCGCAAAAGTAATTTCAAAAAAAACGGAGATGCTTTTTATCTTCGCCAACTTGAAATAGCCACAGAATGGGATAATATAGAAAACACTCTTCAGAATGATAAAGTGTGGTATTTCATAAATCCTTCATATGACGAAATTCCACCTACACGAATAGAGTATATATTTGACATTATTTCTGAAAAAACTTCAAATGATGAAAATAACTATACTTTCCTTTACTTCTCAGATCGTCTCGAAACTTCTTCTGTTGATGATGTGTGGAAAGAAATTAAGGATTATTATAGAATAATAATGGAATGGTATGCGGATCAAAAACTCTATCATCTAATTGGTTTTCTGACATCTTCAAGATCAAGAATAACTATCAAGCAATTAATCTCAGAGTATTACGCAAACAAGTTTAAGAAGGATGAATTTATAGAGCATGTAACAGATTACATCCGTGCCTTATTTGATAAAATAAATATCAAAGACTTATCGTATGAAGTAAGTAATGAAAAGAGAACTATTATTGATGTTCTACTTCTTTTCAACGTCATTACAGTCATGAACAAAAGTAGTGCGTATTCGAGATTCCCGTTCGATTCTTATAACAGGAATAGGAAAAAATGGAGTCTCGAGCATATACACGCTCAGAATTCAGAAGGAATTGGTAATTCCAAAGACCTTTGGCTCGCTTGGATAGATGAACACCTTAAGAGCTTTCGTCAATTCCCTGAAGAAAAATATAGTAAAGTCGTTGAAAGACTTGAAAACATAGATCGTGACAAATTAGGAAAGCAAGAATTTATCGACTTATTTAACGAGATTTGCCTCATGATTAAAGATGACTACGGCGTAGATTTGCATAATATTGATAATCTAGCTTTACTTGATAACAGTACCAACAGTTCTATCAGCAATAACTTCTTTGATGTAAAAAGAAATATGATAATTGAGAAGGATCGAAATGGTGAATTCATTCCAGTATGTACTAGAAATGTTTTCCTTAAGTATTACAGTTCTGATCCAAGTCAGATACATTATTGGAGTGAAGCCGATCGAGTTGACTATTTGTCTGCGATAGTTAATACTATTCATGATTATATTTGTGACGAGGAGGAAGAAAATGAATAATACAAATTACTCAACTGAAGAAAACGAGTCCAATAGTCAATATACATTCTGGAAGCTCTTAAGTGAGTATACTATTGAAATCCCCATTATTCAGCGCGATTATGCTCAAGGTCGAGATACTGCGAAACCAATTCGAGATGAACTTCTTGATAGTATATATACAGCACTTGTCAGTGACAGTAATCTGGATTTTGATTTCGTATATGGTACTGCAGAAGACTGTGAAGAAAAACATATTAAGTATAAAAAGCTTTATCCTCTTGATGGTCAGCAAAGATTAACTACGTTATTTCTTCTTCATTGGTATCTAGCCGAAAAAGAGCATCAAATGGCTGATGCTCGCGGTTATTTAGAAAAGTTTTCATATACGACAAGAATTAGCTCTCGTGAATTCTGTGATATGATAGTTGGTCTTGATTATTCACCTAATTCAGAACAGACTGTTTCTGAGTTTATAAAAAATGAAAATCGGTATTTCAAAGCATGGGATACTGACCCTACAATTAAAGCGATGCTTACCATGCTAGATGATATACATGATAAATTCTTGTTATGTGAACCGCTTTTTGACAAACTGATAGCCGATGATCCAGCATTAATAACATTTAACTACAAAGCAATGGAACATTATTCACTAACAGATGATCTATACATAAAGATGAATGCTAGAGGTAAGGCTCTATCACCATTTGAAAATTTCAAAGCAAAATTCATTCAACATATGAAAAAAAGTCAGTTGTCTTATCAACATTTTGAAGACCGCATTGATAGTTACTGGGTTCATCTGCTTTGGGATTATCGTTCACTAGATAATACGGTTGATAAACCATTTATGAATTTGCTTTGTTACTGCACGGAAATGATTTTTTTACTCAAAGAAAAACCACATGACTGCGATTCGCCGTTCAAATCAAATGATATTCGAAATCTAATTGCTTTTTATGATTCTGATGAGAAGATTAAGCTTTTCTATGATATGATGGATCTCTGGCAGAGTAAGGATGAAGCTAAAAGTTATCTTGAAAATATTCTATCAAAAGTAAGGGAAAAAGATAAGGTTAGATTATTCGATGGACAACCAGATATATTTAGTGATATCGTTCTCGGAAAAAGTGTATCTGTTACAAACAAAATCCTCCTGTTTTCAATTATGATGCGTCTAATCAAGTTAGGTAAAGAAACAGAGAAGAAAAGCATGCTTGATTATGTCCGTATTGTAAGGAATTTATTGATACAGGTTCGTTCATTCAACAATGCTGACTGTTCTTTTGTTTCGGACTTCCGTTTTGGAAGACATGGTATTCCTTATGTTGCATTCATCATGAAGTATTTGGTTAACAGTGAAAGCCCATACAGTGTTATATCCGGTGATTATCTTGATGAATATAAAATTAATAAAGAAATATATAATCACGAATCAGAAAAAGCAAAGATTGTAAGAAGTAAGAGCTTGTATGAACTTAAAGATTTAATTCAAGGATTAGAGGATTTAGATATATTCCGTGGCATCATTTTCAATGTCCTTGCTTATATTATTGAAGATGAAGATATAAGCTTAATTGCTGATTTGGAAAAATTGTTCAGTCCCGAGTTCTCTGATGATGTAATAGTTGCTCTCCTATCAGTAGGAGATTATGGAATTAAAGTTGGAAGCACCTATCTTGGTGATAGATATTTCTATGGAAACAAAAATCGCTGGTATGAAATACTAACTTATCCAGGTGGAAAGAATCATACAAGTATTCTTTCAGATTTTATTAGTCAATACCAGGACAATGAAGAACAATACATCGAAGATGCTTTACACTTTATTGCAACTGAGAATCTAAAGTATATTGATACCTCAGACTGGCGATATTGCCTGATAAAATATCCATCAACAATAAAAAACACATATGAAATTAAGTATTCAAATTTAGTATTAACTTTTGAATACATCAACAATTCTGGAGTTCATCGATGGCACAGAATGAATGGAAAAACACTTAATGCGTATCATACTGTACCAGAATATATCGAAGTAGCTAGTCAACTAAAAGGCAAGTGTTCACCATACGTTTCTGGGTTAAACTCTAATGACATGGGATGTGTATACATCAATAGTATTCCAAATGGCCCAATTGGCATAGAACTAAACAAATATGGAATTGAAAATATCATACGATATGAAGGAGCTGATGATTCATTAGTAGATAAGACCCTTGAAAAGTATAATGCTTTAGATACAACTGAGCTTGATCGCGTTGAAAAATTAGTCTTATTAGGGAAAACAGCAATAGAAGTGTTTTCAGCTAAAAAAGATAACAGCAAAAACTAAGTTAGCGATTTCTAATCAGTATTGAAGTGTACAAGTGTTCAGAGTGACGAATGACACAAATCACTCAATCAGTTTAGTCACTTCATAAGTGCAGGATCAGTGCAGCTGAATTCTTGGAAGAGTATAGCAACGGTAACATTTATTGAAAGCTTTTTGTTAATGAATATTTATAAATAGAATCAGCTCCCGTAAAGGGAGCTGGCTTCTTTCAATAACGTTTATACCACCTTATGTCGTGTGAATTTCGTGTGAAAACGTGTGAAAAACGCCTGTTATTTCTTCACACGCAACTGCATATTTGCAGTTATAACTGTTTTCTACAGGTAAGAGAAAAGCCTGTATTTCGGTGTTTTTCTCGAAATACAGGCTTTATCGTTCTGGCAGGGGCAGAAGGACTTGAACCCTCGGCACGCGGTTTTGGAGACCGCTGCTCTACCAACTGAGCTATACCCCTATGCAAAATACTTGTGTATCACAACATAAATAATTATATCAGAAAGAGTAGAAAAAGTCAATAGGTAAAATAAATATTTTTCTTTTAACTTATATAAAACTTGAAAAATAATATAAAAAGTGATAAAATATATATGTTATATCATAGTAACAAAAATATTAAGGAAAGTACGGAAACAATCTGCAAAGCACTATGGACAAAAATTTATTACTTGAAAACATAAGCAAAATACATACAACAGAACTTGGCAAACAAAGGATCAGCAAAAATCTTAATATTGAGCTTGATAATGCAGTAAAATACTGCATCAGCAAAATACTATCGCCTGACTGTATCATAACAAGGAACGGAAAAAACTGGTATTGCTGTATTGATAATATAGTAATAACAGTTAACGCCAATGCCTTTACTATAATAACAGCTCACAGAAAGGATAAAAAATGAAAAAAATATTACCATACGAACGCAAAGTCTTTTATTACGAGACAGATAAAATGGGCATAGTGCACCATTCTAATTATATACGTATTTTTGAAGAAACTCGTGTATCAATGCTTGCTCAAGCTGGTATGCCATTTGAAAAAATCGAAGCTCAGGGAGTGTTAGTACCGGTACTTTCAGTTGATTGCAAATACAAATATCCCCTTAGATTTGACGAAAAATTTGTTGTTTATTCAAAGATAACCAAATTCAACGGCACATCACTTGAAGTTGAATACAGGATAATCAGTCGTGACAGCGGAAAGATCTGTGCTGAGGGACACTCGTCGCATTGTTTTACAGATGAGCAACTGAAGCCGCTCAGGTTAAGAAACAAATATCCTGAAATATTCAATGTATTTAACGACTACCTTAATGTCGAAATAACAGATCCTGCATAACAATATATTTACAAAAACGCACGCCCGAAAGTATTGCTAATCAAAAACTTTCGGGTCTGATTTTATTTTTTCTTCTTTTTTGGAGCTGGGAGTTCGTCTATCATTGCATTCAGGAGTTCGTTCAAGAATTCTCTATTATCCAAATCCTCAACTAAAAGCATCTCCTTAGCACCCTCGTATGGCAACTCAAGACGAGCATCAGGCATAAGACTTTTGGCTGAATTTGTAGGTTTCACGAGAAATCTGTCGTCATATATACCTCCGATTATTTTCCCCTGATAATATAAAATGTACTCCCCCATCATTGCTCTGAATGAAATATCGTTTAGTTCTGACAACTGTTCGAGCACAAAATCAAGATATTCTTTTTTAGAAGCCATTTCAACACCTCGTTATATTTTATAGCAATAAAGTCATAGTATCAGATATAAATACTATGACTTTTTATCATTCGCACATTATTGATTACGTATCTTCATATTTCTGTCGATCTCACGTTTTGCATCACGCTTTGCAGCGTCCTCACGCTTGTCGTAGAGCTTTTTACCTTTACAAAGTCCAAGCTGAACTTTGACCTTTGAGTCCTTAAAATATAGGCTGAGCGGAATAAGTGAAAGTCCCTCCTGTTTAAGAGTGCCATACAGCTTATTTATCTCTTTTTTATGCATAAGGAGCTTTCTTACACGCATCGGGTCACGGTTGAAAATATTTCCTTTTTCATAAGGAGATATGTGCATTCCTCTTACGTAGAGTTCTCCCTTATCAATAGAGCACCAAGAATCTTTAAGATTAACTCCGCCCTGACGTATAGACTTTACCTCAGTACCCACAAGTTCTATACCAGCCTCATAACTTTCAAGAACAAAATAATCATGCCTTGCTTTTCTATTTTCAGCAATAGTTTTTGTTCCTTTAGAACGCATAATATCATCTCCTGTCGGTATAATTATACACTATGCTGTCAGAATTGTCAACAGCAAAAAATGTCGGCACAGCTGCTATCTTCGAGGATAATAGCTGTGCCGTTTTTTATTATTCTTCCTCTGTTTTGATGAGAGTAGTATTTATTTCTGCAACAAGCTCAATGATGCTCTTTATAGAGTCACGGATAAGTTTTGAACTCTCGTTTGTAGTATTAACATTATCATCAAGAGCACTGAATGCGGAAATAGTTGTTTCAAGAATGCTGATGAGCTGAGATACGCTGTCTGCATCCATAGTAGGATTGTCATTGCAGAATGCAACGATATTCTCAAGGAGGTCCTTAACAACAGCTGCTCTTTCGCTTGTAGCAGATGTAGATTCTCCGATGTAGTTCATATTCTCGTTGATCTTTGCAACATCGTTCTTCAGCTTGCTTGAAAGCTCAAGACATTCTGCGGTGATCTCAGCAAGATGCTCATGCTGTTTTGCGAGAGCTGAATGTCTTGCGATAAGCACGGACTTAGCGTGAACGATACAGTTATCAGGAGTATTAAGTCCACGGTATATAGCGATAGCCATTTCTCGACATGACTTATATCCGCAGGCACGGCAGTCATTGCGTTTATCGAACTCTGTATGTTTGCCCATTTTCTCAAATATAGGTTCAAGCTGAGCAACGCTTGGCACCGGTGTAGGCATAGAAGGCTTATAGCTTCTAAGGAAATCTGCAACTCTCAATTCGTCGTCAAACTTCTTAAAGAGCTTATCCTCACCACGTCCCATAAGACCTGTAGATTTACGGCGGCTCTTGGCATCATTTTCAACAGCTCTCATAGTAGCCATAACATCGAAAGCAGTCTGATTTGAACCAGCTGCCGGACCCATATTACATCCCTGATCACATGAAAGAACATCAAACACCTGTGGATGTTTGGACTCTGGCATCTTAGCGTACATATCTATCTCAGGATAAACCTTCTGAACGCCCTCTGAATCAGTTATATTGATGTCAGGGTCATGAAGCCAGAGGTTATCTCTGAGTCCGCCCGGACGAGGATAAACAGAACCGAGCTGTCCCTGTATATCGTCGAATTTATATGTGAAATCGTCGCCGGAATCTGTCGGGATAGTTATACCATTTCTGTCAAAATACTCCATGAGTTTCTTAATTGTAATGTTATACTCAACAAGACCTGTTTCAGCAAACTCTGTTTTCTTAGCGATACAAGGAGTTATAACTGCTATTGGATTGGTTCTTCTGAGATACTTCTTTACGTATGTTGCAGAACAGGCAATCGGACTGTGTATAGGTGAAAGGTTCTGAAGAAGCTTTGGCTGATAAGTTTCTATGTATTTAACGATAGCAGAACATGGCTGAGTGATTATATTTCCTATTTTTCCCTGTTCGATCGTGCGAAGGTGAGCCCATGTGCATATATCAGCACCGAGAGATACATCGAAAATAGTACATCCCTGTTTCTTGAACCAGTCAAGAACGCCCTTCCATTTTGTAGGAATAACAGCCTTCATAGCCGGTGAAGCCATGATGATTATTTTTTCTCTGATAACATGGGACATACATTCTTCTGTATCATCGATGTAATCTCTTGCTCCGTGATTACACATCTTTACACATTCGCCGCAGGCAATACATTTATCAGGATTCACCATAGTGATAAAACGTCCGTCGTCAAGCTGCTTTGTCATATTAGCTTCAGGGGCAGGACAACATCTTATACACGCATTACATCCAACACATTTCTCAGGTTTTACAATGATTATTTCATTCATATGATTAAACTCCTTAAGCCCTAATCGGTCTTACCTTTCTCTTATTTCTTGCCTAATGCATTAGCCTTGGCAGCTATAGCAGCAAGGTCTACCTTACCGCCTTTTTTCTCATTTTTATCATTACTGAGCCCTTTAGCCTTTGCTGCAATATCAGCAAGGCTGTTAGCTGATTTCTTTTCATTCTGAGGCTTCTCTTCCGGAGCATCAGATTTCTCGTTTGTATCAGGTTTCTTGGCTCCTATTGATTCAGCCATCTTTTTGAGCTTTTCAAGCTCCTGCTGTTTTTTCAGTTTTTCTTCTTCGCTTATCGCATCATCTCTGTGCTTTTCTGACAAGCTCATAGGAGCTTCAGGGATCTGCGGTGCATACTGCTTAGGCTCTCTGAACACAGGAACTCCGCCTTCTTTAAGGGTATTTTCTGTTTTGGAAAGCAGCTGAGCAGCCGAGGTTATTCTATCCAAGCCCTGATCTCTGAACTGTTCAAGTATAGTCTGAAGAGAAGATATCTGTTCTTTCATCATATACACTTCATTCAAAGCAACAGCTCTCAGGTTATTTGAAGCAGCGTCCATCTGCTCAGACTTATTCTGAGCCTCTGCGATAGTTTCAGCAGCTGTTCTTTCAGCTTCATAAATGACCTGTTCAGCCTCTATATTAGCGTCTTCAATTATATTTTCTGCAACTTTTTTAGCCTGTGCCTCTGTTTCAGCAGCTTTAGACTTAGCTGTGCCCTCAAGCATTGAAGCAGATTTCTGAGCTTCGATAAATACACTGCTGAGTGCCATTGCCTCATTATGAGACTGCAAAGCTGCGACCTTTGTATCAGCGGCTTTGAGCTTATCTTCAAGCTCGGCAATAGACTTTTTAAGTTCTTTAACTTCCTGTTCGTAATTACGATTTTCTTCCTCAGAAGCTTTAAGCTTTGTATTGAGGATGTCGTTCTGTACCTGCACCTGAGTCAATTTATTTCTTTCTCCGGTCATAACCGACTCATGAGCTTTTTCTTCGCTTGTACCTTTTTTATATGCCTCAAGAAGAAGCTTAGTTTCTCTCAATTCATTTCTAAGATCATGCACCTGCGTATTGAGGTACTCCATTCTACGGATAACTCCGGCTTTATCGTAACCGCCAAAAGCCACAGTTTTGATAAATCTTGCTTCAGCCATTTATTCTTATCCTCCTTGACACACTTCTAAAAGCTCCTTGTCTTACGCATGGGCATAGTGTGATATAATGAACATTTACATACAATCTATTATACACTAAAATCTAAGTATAGTCAATATAAAATATGTACAAAAAAGATCAGCTAATTATACAATCCAAACAAAACAAAAAGAAGATATATCCATTCAGAAAGGTTATAATGTGAATAAATAAAAAAATGCACCCAAATCATTGCAGGTGCATTTATTTTACCATTCGTCTTCGCTGTCTTTTATTAATTGTCTGACCTCTTCGTTATCGTAAAGTCCGAGGTCGAAAAGTTTATCAGCCTGTTTTTTTGTTACTCTTCCCTGATCAGTATAAACAAATTGCCCATGCTGACGCTCTGTGCCGTCCCACGAATCTATGATTTTCAGCCAGCCTCCCCTGTCCAGAGCAGTCTCCGGATATTTGGACATCGGGAAGAACTTCTTTGCAAGCATCTGAGCACATTTATTGTGACCGGTATAATTGCAGGAATATGTGTCACCCTCCGGAGACATCCAGCCAAGCTTAAAATCCGGATCATTTTTAAAGTACATTTTTTCAAGCGGAAGCGGAACTTCGTTATCGCTCTCTATTACCTCAGTAAATCCCAAATCATTAGGACTGAACTTAAAATAACCGCCTTTGCCGTCGAAGACAACAGGCAATTGTTCTTCAGTAATTATATTTTCAAATCCGGTTCCTTCAAGTCCTTCCATAGTATCAGCATATTTATGATAAAAGTAGCCCGTTTTTGATTTGTATATTGCAAACTTCACCTTGTCGCCTCCATAATATCATTATGTATATTTTATCACGTTTCATACTGCCTGTCAATCCAAAATAAGAAAATAATATTATTTTGCATAAAAAAGCGGCTGCCCCGAAGGTCAGCCGTTTTGTGATCGTGATCAGATATTAACAACAGTATTTATCATGTTACCGCCGTTCATCTTAGCATTTCTCATTGCTGTATCAAGCTTAACAAGCAGTGAGTTTACGTTCAGACAATCGCCCGGGAGGTAGTGGTAAACCGCACCGGAGCATGGGAGCTGAACTGCAAGGTTGAGAACCTCGTAAGGAGCTGTGATAACAGACTGGATATTCTGGATGATACCCATTGCCTGGCTCTCAGAGATCTCCTTATTAAATAAGAAGCAGAACTCATTACCTGTGATATTGTATATCTCAGCAACGCTTCCGAATTCATCTTTAAGTCTCTCAGCAACAGCTGCGAGGTACTCGTCACCGAAGTCGTAACCGTAAGTATCGTTGATACTTCTGAAGTTATCCATATCGAATACTGCAATATTGAATCTATCGGATTCAAGTCTTTCACTTACATCGTTATCAAGAGCATATCTGTTCTTCATACCTGTAAGTACGTTCATAACAGCAAGGTCACTTGCCTTCTGACGTGTAGTCTTGAGCTTAGCATCGACCTCAGCAAGGCTCTTTTCACGAGCTTCAAGTTCAAGTCTGCTCTTCTTAGCCATTTTTGCGATAATGAATACAGCTACCTCACCGAGTACAGCGACAAAAAGCATCAGAAGCATCAGAACGTAAGAAAGGATAGTATTTCTCTTCATTTTCTCAGCAGTATCCTTATTAACGATAGTGATAAGGGCTGTGATCATTTCGTTCGCAGTAGCCTGAAGTGGGTAAATATCCTGTGTGTACAAAGCATCAGCACCGAACGGGAAAGCGGCCATTCTCTTTGGCTGATTAGTATCAGGGTCTATCTCGTTATATTTATCCCTGAACTCTGTAAGTCTTGTGTTATAGAATGTTACGATCTTAGCAACTTCAGCATATCTTTTCTCAGCTGCATCAGAGAGTCCCTCGATATCCTCAAAATCTGCCATCGCAGCTCTGATAGAACCGAAATTTCTCTGTATATCAATAACGTTAGCTGTAGGATCACCAATTTCGCCTATAATTCGGAGAACGCTGCCGTTAACGGTCTGTAATCCAAAATTGATTCTGTTACAAGAGCTCATAGCACCTGATGTCTGCTTAGTTACCTGATTATTTTTATTAAATATAATATCAACAAGAGTCGCATTTATAATGTAAATTACTGCAAGAATAATAGCAGCCAAAACATATGGTCTTGAATGATTTATACCTTTTTCTTTACTATTTGCCATTTTTGTATCCCCCCACTTTATTCTTCATTTTCATCTGCAGGAAGCAGTGTACGAATGTATTCATCATTCATATTATCAGCTGTAACAAATGTAACACCTGTATCGAGCATCTGTCCAACTTTTTCGCCATCCACTATTTTTCTTGCATAGTTAACACTAACATATCCCATATTATAAGGATTCTGAACAACAAGACCATCAATTACTTTTGTACGAAGATGCTTGATCTCTTTTGCATCGGCATTGAAGCCAACCATATAAATTTGATCTCCAAGTCCTTTTTCAGCTATGTAATTAGCCACACCGATAGTAGTATTTGTATTAGTAGTAAAGACGACCTTTACATTATTTCCATCTTCTCCGAGAAGTTTTCTTGCCTCTTCATAAGCTGATTCGATGTTAGCACATTTTTGACCTTCAGCGAAGAAATTTTCTTTAGTATCATCAACATCTGAATGAAGCCCATTGCCCATATCTTCAAAAGTCATACCTTTCTTTTGCAGTACATCAACTATACGCTTCATCGTTTCCTCTTTGAAAGCTTCGACACGGTTTGTAGCAGTAGCAGCTGTATGAGG
>OCTX012254489.1_pt1 | contig 14275 bp, 13 predicted proteins | sample 1539691 | NCBI WGS metagenome assembly OCTX01 (sample SAMN02144231, study PRJEB22623) | gut metagenome | biome: sheep rumen | host: Ovis aries | place: New Zealand | reverse complement strand
ACTCCTTGACTTTAAAGGGGGATATACACGCTTTGAGAATCCGGAAGACAACTCCCTTGTGGATATCCCTTTGACAGAAGGAGGGGAGATTAGGGGTGCTGATTTTAATGGAGAAGATGGCAATTTGCCGTTTCCTCCACCCGATCCAAATAGGGAGGCTGGATAATGGCAATAGAAGAGGTGATTGACAGGGCGGTGATGTTGCAACAGACCATAATAATAGAATATTGTACGCGAAGTGGCAAGGTGTTTGTTTGCGAGATAACAGATATCGAGTATTCACGTTACTATGGCGGAGGCTACATTCTTGCTCGCCGTACGGATATAGATGAGGACCCGAACATCGACGTCATCTGGGGGACGGCAACAGACGACTCCTTAGGCGAGGATGCGAAAGTGACGATTTTGGCCACAGGGCTGGAGGACGACCTGCGCACGGAGGTGGAGAAAGACGCCCACCGCGACGAGGACGACTTCTACGAAGACCTGATACCGAAACTGTATAAGCCCAACAAGAAAGAAAAACCAACAATCAAGGAAGCCATCGTGCAGGAGTTGCCCTTTGAGGTGGAGGTCGCTCCAAATCCGGAGCCTGTGACAGATGTACACACACGGGAAACAGAGGGCAGGGCTGACTCTGAAACAGAGGACGATACGGAGACGGGCAGCCCAACGCAACCCTCCATGCTTGAGAAATGGAAGAAATGGCTGAACGACCTGATGAAGGATGTAGTGGAGTGACTCCTGAACCGCTAGGCTCAACGCGCCTCCACCGCTGTGCGGATGTCGGCTGACGAGGCACCTATCTCGAAGCGGATGCGGCCCGTCTCCGCGACGAAGGCATGGGCTGACTCGTCCCAATGCGTCAGATCCTGACGGTCGACGGCGAGCACAACTTCACGCGCTGCTCCTGCCGGAACAGACACACGCTCGAAGGCACGCAACTGACGGGCGGGATGCTCCACACTGGAATCAGGATAACTGGCATAGAGTTGGACGACCTCCTCACCATCGCGGTCGCCAGTATTCTTCACTGTCACAGATACCGTCAATTGCTTCTTGTCCTGCTTCAGGATCCGCGCCTGTGCATACTCGAAACGGGTGTAACTCAGCCCGTGGCCGAAGGGATAGAGCACGGGCTTACGGCAGTACATATAGGTGCGCCCGTGACGGATGTCGTAGTCCATGATGGCGGGCAGGTCGAGGATGTCGCGCACCCAGGTCTGGGTGGTGCGTCCGGCGGGATTATACTGGCCAAACAATACATCGGCGACAGCGTGACCCTGCTCCTGACTGCAATGGGTGACGTGGAGGATGGCGGGCAGATGGTCGTTGCTCCAGTTGACGGCGTAGGGGAAACTGCTCACCAGCACCAGAACCGTGTTCGGACAGACGGCCTGCAGACGGCGGATCTCGTCCTCGTCGGGCAGTTGCAGCGAGTGGCGGTCGTTGGCCTCACGCCCGTCGCTGGGCACTGGGCAGAACTTCCAGTCGGGCTTCGTGCCGTAGGGGTGGTTGCCCGTACAGACGATGACCATATCGGCCTCGGCTGCCAACTGTTCAGCGCGTCCCATCTGATTGTCGGGGGCATAGAGGATGCGGATGCCACGGGCCTTAGCGGCCTCGCGCATCGCCTGGAGGATGGTCACCTCGTAAGGCGGCGTGCCGCTGTACCAGTCGTAGATGATCTTGTCGGCGTATGGTCCGACGAGGGCTATCGTCTTCACAGTCGAGGGATTGATAGGCAGGGCGTTGCCCTCGTTCTTCAGCAGGACGATGGACTTTGACGTCAACTCGCGCACGGTCTGCCGCACTTCAGGCCGAAAGCAGGGGGCCTGAGCCGTCGTGTCGCGTCCTATGGCGGCATAGGGATTCGAGGTGTTCTCACCGTCGAGCATCCCCAACTTGAGGGCTACGAAGAGATTGCCTCGGATCACCCTGTCGATGTCGGTCTCTGTGATGAGCCCTTTCTCGAGTGCAGCCTTCACGTGAGGCTGATAGCGGTCGAGGAACTGTCCTGTGCCGGCCTTGATGACGGCAGCGGCGGCCTGCGTCAGGTCGGGATAATAATGATGGGCAGTCACAAGCATGGAAAAGGCGCCGCCGTCGGTACAGATGATGCCACAGTTGCCCCACTCACTGCGGGCCGTCTGCTGCAGACAGGGATGCACGCACATCGGGATGCCGTTCCAGCAGTTGTAGGAGGCCATAAAGGCGCGGCTGCCGCCCTCGGTGATGCCCTTATAGAAAGGATAGGAATAGTATTCGCGGAAGAGCCGCTCGTCGAAGTTGCTCGACGTGGAGTCGCGCCCGTCCTCATTGCTGTTGGCCAGGAAGTGCTTCATCAGCGCGGCGGTCTTCCAGTAGCGCGGATGGTCGCCCTGCAGGCCCCGCACCATCGCCACGGAGAGTTGGGCCGTCAGATAGGGGTCTTCGCCGAAACTCTCCTCTGTCCTGCCCCATCGCGGATCGCGGGCCAGGTCGGCATTAGGGGCATAGACCACCAGCCCCTTGCGCCGCGCCTCAGGCCGCTGGATGTAGTATCGGGCTTCCTCGGCCTCGATGTCGCCCATACGCCGGACGGCCTCACGATCCCACGTGCAGCCCATGCCGTAGGCCTGCGGGAAGATGGTCGTCGGCAGGTCATCAGGCACTTCCCTGCCCTCTACCGTCTTCTTGCCATTGTTGGCAGCAGGGCCGCCGAGGGCCAGTCCGTGGAGTCCCTCATAGCAACTGAGCGAGGGGATGCCCAGACGGGGCACGCCCATATTGGTGGACAGCAGTGAGATCTTCTCGTCGAGTGTCAACTGGCTGATGAGCAGTTCCACACGTTTCTCGTCCTTCAACTTCGTGTTCTGGAAGTCGTAGGCTTGGCTGGCCGCACTTGCAGTCATCTGCATCATAAGGGCCAGCAGCAGGTAAGTCTTGCAATGTTTCATGTCGGATAAACTAATTGTGCATTGTGCATTGAGCATTATGCATTGAGAGATTACTCGTCGGGCAGGAAAAGGGGATCTTCCGGCATCACCATAATCGGCTCAGTCTCAGCGGCCTTCAGGATGTTCTCAGGCACGTACTTCTTGTCGACTACCAGACGGAACATGAACTCACGGAACCAGCGGTCGGTCATGATCAGACAGCCCTGCTGCCCCCAACTGGCACCCCAGGAATTCTCCACCTTCCACTTCGTGGCCTTACCCTGGGCATCGAGGTCGACAGCCGTAAGGGTCATCGCATGGGTGGAACCGCTGTCGAAGGTGGAGATGCGCTGTGCCTTGTCCATCGTGAAGGTGGTGCCGAAGAGGGAGGCATAGTCGAAGTTCTCCGTATCTGCATAGCCACGCTTGCGGTCGAGGAACTTGCCTACGTCGTAACTGCTGTAGAGTTTGCGTCCGTCCTTGAGCGAGGCGATGGCCATCTGCTCGATATCGTCCATGGGCAGATTGACGTAGCGCCAGTTGTGGCCGTCGTAGGTGTGGCGGTCGTACTCCACCTCGTAGGTCTTATAGTAGGGGCGGCGCGGGTCGTTCATCGCCATGATGAAGGTGCCGTTGATGGGGCCGCCCACCACTGCCTGATAGAACGACTTGGGGGTATAGTCCTTGGCAGGCCCCGTGGCCTTGCCGTCCTTGGTCTTGAAGGCATAGGTGAACTGCTGTACAGGCTCACCGATGGTGAGCACGAGCATCTTGTATATCTGGGAGAGCATGCGCGTCTTCTCCTTGTTGACGGCCTGCTGGCTCTGCTTCCTGGCCACCATATCGCGCAACTGGAGACCGTACTCGCGCAGTTTCGACGAGATCAACTGCCGCGCCTTCGAGGTGTTGTCGGAGGTATAGGTCTCAGGCATCACGTCGGCTGGCACCAAACCGTATTTCTCAGCCAGATCACTCACGCCGCAGAACGTGCCGCCGTCGCCTATGGGATGCTGGAAGAAGAACTGCACGCGCTGGTCGTCGATGGGCTTCTTGGCTGTGTCGAGAATGCCCTGCAGCATCAGGTTGGCCTTCTCCAACTGATCCCAGAAGAAAAGGTAAGCCTGGGAGAACTCTATCTGCAAAGAATCAGCCTGCTGGGTGAAGTTGGAGCGGAGCACATTGAGCCCGCTGAACATCCAGCAACGGCCTGACGACTTCTGATCCGTAATCGACTGCCGCTTGGTCTCTATACTAAAATAGGTATCGAGCGCGCGCGCGTTCTGGTGATTGACAGCCAGCGCATCGATGCTGTTGGCGGCGATGGCATTCACCAGCGCCTTGTTGGCAGGCTGGCTCTGCTGGCTCTTCTGAATATCACTGAGCATCTCGGGGGAGATGCCTCCATTCTTGGTCTGGGCCAGGGCAGAGGGCATGGCGCAGGCGAGACAAAGGGCGAGGTTGAATATTCTCTTCATACTATCTTATTTTTTCTTTTTCGACGACACTCTGAAAGTCTTGGTTGTGGCGGGGGCCGCCTTCGTGGCTGTGGTCGTAGTGGCAGACTTGCCCTTGTAATACTTCAGTGCCTCGGGCATCCATCCCTGTATGTTCTTGATACGAGTAGCGTCTGACGGATGGTCGCTCAGGAACTCCGAGGTCTGATTTGTCGACGAAGCGGCCATGCGCTGCCAGAACGACGTGGCCACCTGGGGGTCGTAGCCGGCCATCGCCGCAAAGATGAGCCCCATGTGGTCGGCCTCATTCTCGTGGTCGCGCGAATACTTCAGATTCTTGAAGTTGAATCCCTGGGCCACCACGGCCTGGACGATCGACTGCGTGTTAGAGCCCATACCAAGCATGCCGGCAATGGCAGATCCGATCTGGATGCCCTGCTGCTGCTTCATCTGGGTACTCATCTGCTCGGCGGAATGACGGGCCACGGCGTGGGCGATCTCATGGCCGAGCACGATGGCCAGCGACGCCTCGTTCTGAGTGACAGGCAGCAGCCCTTCATAGACGCAGATCAGGCCGCCGGGCATGCACCAGGCGTTCACCTGCTTGTCCTGCACCAGGTTGAACGTCCATTTGTAATTCTGTACGTCGTTGGCCAGGCCATTGGCCCTCAGATAGTTGTTGACGGCATTGGCCAGGTTCTGCCCCACCCGCTTCACCATCGCCGTGTTAGTGGCGTTGGTGGAGAGTTTGGCTGTCTTCATAAACTCCTGATACTGCTGGGTGGAGAGGGTGAGCACCTCGCCATCACTAACCATCAGGGACTGCTGGCGCCCTGTGATGGGCACCGTGTTTGTCGTTCCGCAACTGACCATCAGGGCTGCTGCCAACGACATGAGAATCATTTTCAGTTTTTTCATTGCTTTTGTCGTTTGTTGTTATTTGTGTGCAAAATAAGCAAAAAAAATCGACATAAGCAAATTTTGGGCATAAAAATAGGGACATCCCTCCCGGAATGCCCCCACTTGGCGATAAAATCAATTTTCTACCTTTTTTACCTTTTTACCTTTTCCTTACTTGTCCAGACCACGGTTGTTCAGCGTGGTGTTCAGCAGCAGGAGGTACTTGCGCATCTGCTTGTCGTTGAGCACGTAACGCATCCACTTGACATCCTTCTCGATGGCGTCGTTGACACGCGCCTTGCGCTCCTCGTTGTTGTACTGTGCAGCGAACATCATCTCAGCAGCGAATGTGTGATGAATCTCAGCGACAGCCTCCATCTGGTCGGCATTCAGTGCCAGAGCCTGAGACAGTTTTCTCATATTCACGTTCATGTCATAGGCCTCGACATTGTTTACGCTTGCTGCATTCTCGCCTTCTGCAAATGCCATTGTCATACTCAGCATTGCAACCATTGTCAAAATCATCTTTTTCATCTTTTTACCCTTTCTTTTCTTTACTCAGAGCGGTGTGTTACTCCGCTCCTACTTTAATTAATGTTACCCTAAAACTGAGCCTTTTCGGCTTGCGCCGCCCCCCGTCATGACGGGAGATGCTCAAATGTTCTTAATGTCTTTTGACGGTGCAAAGGTACGGCGATTTTTGACAACTTGCAAGCCTTTTCGGGAAATTGTGTACGCAAACAGCCCTATTTTTGACCCAAATCAAAGAATTCGGAGGGACGATTCAAATATTCTCATTTTTTATTTGTACCTTTGCACGCTGATACATTATTTATAATATATGGAGAAGAAAAACAGATTCATTTCGGCCGCCTATCAACTGTATTCGGTGGCTGACGGCAAAAAAGAATTAGAGGAGCAGACGGGCGAGCGTCCCTTCCAGTTCATCACGGGCTTCGGCATCTCGCTCGACGCCTTTGAGCGCAACGTGGCGGGCCTGGAGGCGGGGGCGGACTTCGACTTCACCCTGCAGCCCGCAGAGACCTTCGGCGAATACGTGCCGGAAGGTGTACACAAACTGGGGCGCGAGACATTCACCATCGACGGGAAATTCGACAAAGAGAATATCTATCCTGGTGCCGTCATCACCCTGACGGATGCTGAGGACAACCGCTTTATGGCCAAGGTCGTGAAGATCGAACCCGACGGCGTGACGCTCGACACCAATCACCCATACGCGGGCAAGGTGCTCAACTTCGTGGGCAAGGTCATCGAGAACCGCGAGGCCACCGACGAGGAGATACAGGCGCTCATCAAGCGGCTGACGGGCGGATGCGGCGGATGCGGCGGCGGATGCAAGGGCGGATGCGACAGCGATGGCGGCGGATGCAAAGGCTGCGGACAATAAAAAAATGGAATTATGAATTGTGCATTGCGCATTATGAATTAAACTATGAGCAATACGTTCGGACATATTTTCACACTGACCACCTTCGGCGAGAGTCACGGTGAAGCGATTGGCGGCATCGTCGACGGCATGCCGGCAGGCATCGACATCGACCTCGGGTTCATCCAGAGCGAACTGAACCGCCGCCGCCCAGGGCAGAGCAAGATCACCACCTCGCGACAAGAGCCCGATCAGGTAGAGTTGCTGAGCGGTGTCTTCGAAGGCAAGTCGACAGGCTGCCCCATCGGCTTCATCGTGCGCAATACCAACCAGCATTCGCAGGACTATGAGAACATGCGCTGCCTGTTCCGCCCCTCGCATGCTGACTATACCTACTATACAAAATACGGTGTGCGCGACCATCGGGGCGGCGGACGGTCGTCGGCCCGCATCACCATCAGCCGCTGCGTGGGCGGAGCACTGGCCAAACTGGCCCTGCGCCGACTGGGCATCACCATTCAGGCCTATACCTCGCAGGTGGGCAGCATCGCACTGGGGCGCGACTACCACCAGTATGACCTCTCGCTGACGGAGACCAACGCCGTGCGCTGCCCCGACAGCGAGAAAGCGGCCCAGATGGAACAACTCATCTCGCAGGTCAAGGCCGACGGCGACACCATCGGCGGCGTCATCACCTGCGTCATCAAAGGCTGTCCAGCAGGACTGGGCGAACCGGAGTTCGACAAACTGCATGCCTCACTGGGCGCGGCCATGCTCAGCATCAATGCCGTCAAGGGATTCGAATATGGCGAAGGCTTCGACGGGGTGACTGCCAGAGGATCGGAACAGAACGACACCTTCTGCTGCGACGAGGGCCGCATCTCAACCACCACCAACCATAGCGGAGGCATACAGGGAGGCATCAGCAACGGCCAGGACATCTACTTCAGGGTGGCCTTCAAGCCCGTGGCCACTCTCCTGAGGGAACAAGACACCGTCGACATGGACGGGAATCCCGCCAAACTGACGGCGAGGGGACGGCACGATCCTTGCGTTCTGCCAAGGGCCGTACCTGTAGTAGAAGCGATGGCTGCGATGACCATTTTAGACCACTTTATGCTCAATAAGGCCGAAAAAGTCTGAAAATGTATTTTATTTGCAAAAAAATTCGTTAAAAACTTGCAGACTCGAAAATTTATGTGTAAATTTGCAACTGCATTCGCGGGTTTGTGAAAATCCCCGAAATGTTTAGTTAAGTCTAGTTTAGTTTTTGTGTTGGTTGAGGGCTGCCGATTGGCAGCCCTCAAATTTTTTAATGTTTCCCCCTCGAAGAGGGGGCTGCCGATTGGCAGCCCTCAAATTTTGCTATCATCAATCATCACTGAATCGCCCCGATGATTTCCTGCACCGACTGGCACCCGTGGGCGTCGAGCCAGTCGCTGATACCGTCGCGCACCTTGATGCTGACAGCGGGGTCGAGGAAGTTGGCCGTGCCTATCTCGATGGCCGTCGCACCAGCCATCAGGAACTCAATCGCATCCTTAGCCGTGCAGATGCCGCCCAGGCCCACCACAGGAATCCTGACAGCCTTCGCCACCTGCCAGACCATGCGCAGGGCCACCGGCTTCACGGCTGGACCGCTCAGGCCGCCAGTGCGGATGCTCAGAAGGGGGCGACGGTGCTCGACGTCGATGGCCATGCCCATCAGCGTGTTAATCAGCGAGACGGCATCGGCCCCCTCAGCCTCCACGGCACGGGCAATCTCGGCGATATCCGTCACGTTGGGCGAGAGTTTGACAATCAGCGTCTTGTGATATCGCTCCCTGACGGCCCTGACCACACTTGAGGCACCGGCACAGGTGACACCGAAGGCCATCCCGCCGTCCTTCACGTTCGGGCAGGAGATGTTGAGTTCGATGGCAGGTATCCTGTCGAGGGCATCAATACGGGCGGCACACTCGGCATAGTCCTCAGGCGAAGAACCGCTCACGTTGACAATCATATTCGTGTCGATATCCTTGATCTGCGGATAGATATGCTCACAGAAATAGTCGACACCCCTGTTCTGCAGTCCCACGCAGTTGAGCATCCCCGAGGCCGTCTCTGCCATACGCGGATAATCATTGCCCTCACGGGGCTTGAGCGTCGTACCCTTCACTATGATTCCCCCTATCCCGTCGAGGGGCACCAGATCCTGGAACTCCAGCCCGTAGCCGAAGGTGCCTGAGGCGGTCATCACGGGATTCCTAAGGCTGAGATCACATATCTTTACATTTAGTCTTGCCATAACAACTTCTGAATATTAAACACCGGTCCGTCCTTACACACACACAGATTGCCCTCGATGGTCTTCTCCACACAGCAGAGACAGGCGCCAAGGCCGCAGGCCATCAGATTCTCAAGCGACACCTCGCAGTCGACTCCTGCCTTGCGGGCATAGCGCGCCACAGCCTTCATCATCGGCGTGGGGCCACAGGAGGCAATCCTTGTGAAGTGCTCCTGCCCGAGGACAGAGTGACTGGTGACGAATCCCCGCTCGCCCTCCGTGCCGTCCTCTGTCGTCACGCACACGCGCCCGTACCTTCTGAATATATCCAGCATCAGCAGGTCCCTGGCCGAACGGGCGCCAAGCAGGAAGGTGGGCTCCACACCCATGCGCCGCATCTCGGCTCCCATATAGAGCAGGGGGGCCACCCCCACGCCGCCGCCCACAAGCAGCAGCCGCTCATCAGCCGAAAGGGGCATCGTGAAGCCGCGGCCCAGCGGCAGCAGACAGTTAAGCAAGTCGCCCGGCTCGAGGCGGGCCAGTCGCCGCGTGCCCTCACCCACGGCCGCCACGAGCAGCCACAGTTCATTCTGCTCGCGGTCTACGAAATTGATGGAAATCGGGCGACGCAGAAACGTCTGCGGCGAGCCGTCGACACGTATCTCCACAAACTGCCCCGGCTGCATCTCCGGTAGGGGCTTCTCATCGGTGAGTCTGATCAGCACATAGCGCTCGTGAATCTGCTCCACCGACTTCACCCGAAGGTCGATTAGAAATTTCTTCATATCTTAGTATACTCACATTTTTAGGCTGCAAAGATACAACAATTTCCCGACATTGCCGAAGTTTCAGTGTATTTTTCTGCGCGAAGGGGCGAGGCGGTGATGACGGGGAAGCAGAGAGAAACCACCCGGCAACTACTTCTTTTCAGGCACGAATGTCTCCCAGGTCTGGTCGTCGTAGAAGACGCGAATCTCCTTGACCCGCCTCTGTGGCTTGTCAATGAATTTTACTTCCGTGTGACTGATTTCCGGGTGTGTATTTCGTACACTATTGACTTGGGGATGCTGCGGGATAACATTCTGGGGTGCAAGTGACGGGGAGTCTTCGAAAAGGAGCATCTGATTCTGAGATGTCGATTCAGACCTTACGCCATCCGACCTGCCGGATTCGGCTCTCTCGGCCACACTGGTATCACCAGGGGCGGGGAGGTACATGTCGCCAGAGCCGAACATGAGCCAATCGGTACTGATGTTGGGAATTTTCTTTTTGATGGCCTCGACGATGTTCAGGGTAGGACGGGTGCGCCCGTTGAAGATGCTACTCAGGGTGGCAGGCGACTGCCCGATATAGTCGGCGAAGACCTGTTGAGTCATGTGCTGCGACTCCATGATTTGGCGGATACGATCTTTCATTTTTTTATCGTTAAGTGTTTAAAGGGGGATTTTCGCCCCTTTTTCTTTCAGTTTACAAAGGTAAAGCAAAAAAATGGAATACACAACAAATGTAGAGAGAATTTAAGATTTTATAATTTAAGTTTGCTTTTTCATATTTGTAAATCGAAAGATGCTAAAGCGGCAAATTCAGGTTTAGATTCACAAACCCGAATTTACATGATAAAAGCGTGACAAAGGCTTTCTAAAGTTGAATCTTGTAAATAACTGGCTATAAAACAGGTATTTTCTGAGAAATATCACTTTCTGACTATGATATGCAAGATTTAATATCTAAATCAAGGCATAAATCTGCCATATTTATAGATAAGTGAATGTAAACGACTGAGATTCAGAAATATATATAGACAAATAAGATAATGGATATTTATAAATATACAAAATCGAATTGCGAATTTCGGGTTTTAAAATCAAAATTCACAAAACACAAATCAGTGTTCTGAACCATGAATTTAGATTTTAAAACCTAATAGTCACACTGCCGCATTTGCGATTTATATATCAAAATCAAGAAAACGAAATGTTATCAAATGTGAAAGCCGAATTCCGCATCGCCAGAATTTCGAAAATTGCCCATTCTCGAATAATCCTGGCCGAGGGGTCGCCAGGCCAGAAATACGCGAGTTTTGAAGGGGTGCAAATCGCCCGAATCCTTAGGTTTTATCGGCATTTGGGGCTAAAAAAAGCGTCTCTGAAAGACGCTCTTTTTAGAAATTCCAGAATCGGAAAAAGATGTTTTTTAATGCAAAATGTAAAAAATCAGTTCTTTCATCAACTCTCCTGGGGGTGTATTTGGGTTGTCCAAGCCCTTACTCTTCGCATCTATCTCTCTTATTTTCCCTATTATCTGCATCACTTTCACTCCCCCGTAGTTTCTCAGGCCAGTCATGTAGTCTTTGGCAGCCCACGAATTTCTCAGTTCCAGCCATTCCGCCACCCCCTCCTGGCTCTGCCTTTTTGGAGCATAATAGGCGATCATCAAATTCTGGAAGTAATTGAAGAGCATCGGGAGAAACGAGTAGATACTTCCGGCCTTCGGATTATCGTCAAAATATTTGATTATCTGATTTGCCTTGAACACATTCCTGTTGACGATGGCGTCACGCAGTTCGAAAGAGTTGAAATCCTTGCTCACTCCGATCTGATCCTCCACCACCTGCGGCGTCACTCTCCTGTCCTGCTCAGGCAATGACAAGATGACTTTTTCGAGTTCACTCGACAGTCGGCTGAGGTCGGCACCTATTGAGTCGGCAATCAATTGTGTCGACTTTGGGTCGATGCTCACATTACGCCGCTTGAGGTATCCCTCGATGAAACTCGGAAGATCCCTGTCGCGCAGTTTCTTGCTCTCAAACAGGATGCCGGCCGACTGGATCGCCTTCACATATTCCCTCTTCCGTCCGTCGACTGTGCCGTTCTTATGGCACATCACGAGAATCGTGGATTTCATAGGCTGCTTGAAATACATCTCAAGGGCCTCGGTATTCTTCAGGTTCTGGGCCTCCTTGACGATGACGACCTGATATTCGGACATCATCGGGTAGCGACGGGCCGCATCGGCTATCTGCGCCGCCGTCACATCCGAGCCGAAGAGGACGGTCTGATTGAAGTCGCGCTCTTCCGGCTGCAGCACATTCTCCGCTATATAGTCGCTGATCTTGTCGATGTAATACGACTCATCGCCCATCAGATAATAGACGGGTACGAAATGACGGGCCTTCAAATCGCTCATGATACCGTCGAAACTGACATTTTTTGCTTCTGCCATGCCTATTATTCGATTTTTATGTGTAATTTTGCTGCAAAATTAGTGCAAATCGAGCAAAATACAAAATAATCCCGATTATTTTTATTTTCGAGATGCGGCCTAATTTATCTAAAGTTACAAAAATGTATCGATTAAACCTACCACAATACGAAATAAAAATAGGCGAGAAAGACGGAAAGCGCACGATTTTCGACTTTCTGCGTCGAAAATACGTGGCTTTGACCCCTGAGGAATGGGTGCGTCAGCACTTTGTACACTATCTCGTAGAGCATAAGGGCTATCCGAAGGGGCTGCTCGGCAACGAGATAGAGATTCTGGCCGGCCCCAAGCATCTGCGCTGCGACAGTATATTATATAATAAGGTGGCACAGCCCCAGATGATTATCGAATACAAGGCCCCCACCATAAAAATCCAGCAGAAGACCTTCGACCAGATATCTGTCTACAATCTTCTGCTGAAAGTGGATTATCTTGTGGTCAGCAATGGGCTTGAGCACTACTGCTGCAAGATGGACTACGACCACCAAAAATATTTATTTCTGAAAGACATCCCAGATTACGAAAATCTGTGACACTTATTCCATGTCGCTGGCATCAGTTGCCTTCTTGGAAGAGGCGGTCTTGCGGATGGCGCGCTTACGGGTCTTCTTCTTCTCCTCCGTGCCCGCCACCTTGTCAATCTTCACGCCGGCCAGTTCCGGGTCGATCATGATGCGTCCACAGTACTCGCAGACGATGATCTTCTTGTGCATCTTCACGTCGAGTTGGCGCTGGGGCGGAATCTTATTGAAGCAGCCGCCACAAGCATCACGCTGCACGTAGACGATGCCCAGGCCATTGCGGGCGTTCTTACGGATACGCTTAAACGAGGTCAGCAGACGGGTTTCGATCTTGGCCTCCAAGTCCTTCACCTTCTCCTTCAGTTTCTCTTCCTCAACGCGGGTCTCCGACATGATCTCGTCGAGTTCGCTCTTCTTCACCTCCAGGTCTTCCTGGCGCTCCTTGATCAGTTCCTCGCTGCTGCTCAGGTCCTGCTTGCGCTCCTCGATACGGGCATTGGCCTCACGGATCTTCTTGTTGCACAGTTCTATCTCCAGTGTCTGGAACTCGATCTCCTTCGACAGGGTATCGTATTCACGATTGTTCTTCACCTCGTCCAACTGGCTCTTGTAGCGGGCCACACTGGCTTCGGCATCAGAGATTTCGCCCTTCTTCTGGACGATAGCCTTCTGAAACTCATTAATCTCATTCTGGATTTTCTCCAGACGCGTGTTCAGACCTTCGATTTCGTCTTCCAGGTCCTGAACTTCCAGAGGCAGTTCACCTCTGAGTGCTCTCTTCTCATCGATGGATGAGAGGGCGGTCTGAAGTTGGAAAAGGGTCTTCAGTTTCTCTTCCACCGACAAGTCTGTAGGATCTTTCTTTGCCATAACTAAAACATTTTATACTTAAAACAAATTTGTATTTCTTTACAAATAGAGTATCGGATTCGTGCAAGTCTCGGCGATACAGGTTCTCACGTCAGGGCAGGATTGCGCGATGACGTCACGGAAGATCTCGCTCGTAAACTGCTCGCTCTGATAGTGGCCTATGACGCATATCTGTATGCGCTGCTCATAGCCGAAATACTGATGATAGTGCATCTCGCCCGTGATGAAGGCATCCGCCCCGGCAGCCACGGCCTCGTCGAGCAGGAAGTCCCCTGCCCCGCCGCAGATTGCGACTTTCGAGACAGGACGGCGAAGCAACGCATTGCACATGGCGCACTCCACGTCGAAGGCCTTCTTCACGGCCAGCACAAAGTCGTCGGAGGCCACTGGTGCGGGCAGTTCGCCCATCACACCGCTGCCAGCCTCGATGCCGTCAACCGTCTTTGACACAAAGAACCGCACCTCGCGCAGCCCCAGTTTCTCGGCTATCTTGAAGTTGACACCACCCTTGGCATTGTCCATGTTGGTATGCATGGACACCACGCAGACATGGTGCTCAATAGCCTTTATCACCGTACGCTGCACGTCAGTCAGGTCACTGATCTGCTTCAGGCCGCGAAACAAGAGGGGGTGGTGCGACACGATGAGATTGCAGTCTCTCCGGATCGCCTCGTCAACAATCTGCTCGTTGACGTCCA
>OCTX012243142.1_pt1 | contig 14277 bp, 5 predicted proteins | sample 1539691 | NCBI WGS metagenome assembly OCTX01 (sample SAMN02144231, study PRJEB22623) | gut metagenome | biome: sheep rumen | host: Ovis aries | place: New Zealand | reverse complement strand
TTTAAAGATATTAAGGAGTAAAACCTTTTTTAACGAATGATGGAAGACTCTTGAGAGCCCTCCATCATTTCTTTGCGGGTGCAAAGGTAATACTTTTTTCTTACCTGTGCAAGTATTTCGCCAATTATTTTACTTTCTTGATGCCATTTTCAATTATAATACCCTTAGCATCAGCATTTGCACGCCTACCAGAGAGGTCGTAAATCTCTGGAGAATTAATCTTGGAGTTTTGCGTAGATTTGACATTTTTGATTGCAGTAGGATCCTCCAAGCCTGATGTTGGTATCATCAATTCTGCCCACTCATCAAGTTCAGTTAAGTCATCCAACTTTATATAAGCAGAATAATTCTTTTTGTCAATACGGCTCGCCTCATCTGGAATATATTTAAATACTCCATCCTCCAATACTAATGATTTAACAGGATATTTGCCATTTTCGACAAACATACCGTATAATCCTTGATAAATACCTTCAACTGAAGTTATCCTACCATATTCTAAGAATGTCGTCTCCCTACTAGCAGGAGCTTGAATAACATAAGGCCTTCCAGCTTTTGTTCCTCGTACTTCCTCAAGACATATATATTGGTGATTCTTTAATATTCCTGCTACATTATATACTTTTACATCTTCAGGTATATTGAATGCGTATCTGAAGCATACCGTTTCCCAACCAGAGCTATTCACATCCTTTTTTATTGCAGGAATATATCTGAATTGGAATCCCGTAGCGCACCACCAACCTTCACGCATGTCTGTTGTGGTGGGACTTCCATATCTAACCCACGTATTATCTTTTGCACCTTCTTTGGAACTTTCAAATCCAATAGTCAGATTGTCACCATCATTAACATAAATATAAGGAGTTACTAACGTCAACCATTTTGTTGCATCTGCAATCTGGGGCAAATCCTGAACACCATATGGAAGAATAGGAGAACTAACCTTCTGATTGTCTTGTGAGACATTTGTGAGGAAAGAATGCTGATCGGTTTCACAGTAATGTTGTGTAAGTGCTTTGTTTTCCAAAGCATAAAATCCTGATACTACAGACGATGCTTTTACCTGTTGGTTTATTGCTAATGTAGTTGCACTACCACCTGAAGCTGTAACATTCCACCATGCATTCCAGCATGTCTTGCCACTAAGTGTCTTAACACCTTGATCTCCCTCTGTATATGTTCCTGTCTTCACATTCCAACCTGTTGAGGAACTAGAGAAAGAAGGATTTGTAATCAAAGAAGAGTTTATAGTATAAGGGAATACCTCATTGTAGATTGAAATAAGGTCATCATAATATTGTATAACTTCTTCAGCAGTATTTGCTTCCTCGAATTTATCAAAAGCAATAGATAAATCATCGCAACCAGGCATTGTCATCGCCTTTGCTGTAGTAACATCATCAGCAATCTTGCCTACTGAATTCAATACAGAAACAGCATTGATACAACGTTTAATCTGTGACTCCAAATCATTTGGATCAGTAGCCTCATTAATAGCATCGTCCATTTCCGCATTCAAGAACTGATATTTTGTATTCCACACTTTGAATGCCTCAGCACGCTTCTTTTCCCATTCTAAAGCATCAGCAATAGCAGCTTCTGGAGTTTCAAACAATTTAGCCACCATAAAATCATCAAACTGAGCTGTACCTGCTAGATAATATAGAATAATACCAAGATATGGTGCTTCTGCAATCTTTACAGTACCTGTCTGCTTGTACCATTTTGTTGTTTGCGTCATCGTCAGTACATTGTCTGCAGCTCCAAAATTCGACTTTGAATAAGATACAGCTATCTTTTGCCTATTCGCATTCGCACCATTGTTACATCCTGCAGCTGTCACATACAAATAATCACCCTCTTCAAACGTAAACACTTTACGTACTGACTGCTCATTTCTTTCTGAATCTGAATTTCCATAACATTGTAGGTAACTCGTACCATTATACCCTCCTATTGGCACAACTTGATAATATGGAGCAGTTAACTCACCATTTCTTCCAGTAGCCCAATCAGTGAGTCCAAGATCAAACGAACCATTTACAAGTTGATTACCACCAAGATACATAGTAGAACCTTCCACTTCCACGGGATCACCAAAAGAAATATTTTCATCTACCGCCATTACCTCATTGGTTACATACTCTTTTCCATTAAGGTCAATGACCTTTATACGATACCTGTAATTATTCTTCGCATTTATAGAGATATTGTAATTAGCGGCAGTTTCCTTCAATTCAACAGGCTCTAAAGTCTCCCAAGTAGATGTATTTGGCTTCTTATATTCTATATTGCACAATTGGTTATATTCACCATTATTCTCTTTGAAAGAGAGTTTCATCGTTTTTGTATCAGGATTGTAATCTCCTGTAAGACTGCTTGGTCCAGCTTGTCTGGGATTTGTAGGTATTTTTTGGATACTTGCATTATATCCCATTCCTTCATCCATTGCTGCATAATACTCACCAAGTTTTGTCAATGCACCATCATGATATATATGAGTTCCGGCAGCCTCACTGTTCCAATATGCGTAGCGTTCAACTCTGCTATTGTCATTAAGGACATTGAGAATTGGTACAGTACCATCATAACAAATTTTTTGGTTTTCAGGAGAACACTCACCCGGTGTAGACGTTTTTGCCCAGAAACCATTATGATTCCATGATGCACCCCATACCCACTCTGAAATCCAAATAGGACGACCATTACCATAATGATCAGAATACCAATTAAGATTATTAAATGTACCTGAATCCCAATAGCAGTGAAGGTCCAGAATATCACAGCGCCAACCACGGGCATCTATAGAATCTATAAATTCTTTCAAATGGCCCATTGAACCATCATGCGAAGACTCAGAACATAGACGCATACCTGTTGCCATAAGGTTTTCCCAATTGGCAAGTACTGTTGCCACATCCTGTGGACGATCATCAGCGCTGTTTCCTGGTTCATTATTCGTTTTCATGTGACAAGACTCAGTTCTTGAACCACATGTTGCTGAGGATGGATAATCCTCATAAATATGATTTGGAACCCATTCCACATCTGGAGACAAAGATGCATTTCCCTGGGCCCAATCATAGCACCATGAAGAATTTATGGCATCATTAGCAGCTGCCCTACCATCACTGCCTATTCCAGCCTTATGAGTGTTCCACCATTTAAAAATACGATAAGAAGTAATTTTCTTATCAAGAACCAGAGGTAATGTGGAGAATTCCAAATCTGCCTTATCTGCTATAAAGCAACGGCTATATCCCCTACCCTTAGCACGAGTAGAAAAGGTTACCATATATCCTCTCTTGAGTTTAAAAGAACGTATCTTATTGTTTAGTTTCTCCTCAGAAAGGGTATTCATATATCCGCCTGTATTTTCCAGACCAAAATCATTGACTGCTATTCCGTCATATTTCTGTTCTGAATATACAGTCAGTGGTTTAAAATCACTACCATATGGATATATAATAGCTCCACGATTATATACACGAACGTCACAGTTGGTGCCATTCACTGCCTGTTTGCCATTTATATATACATGATTTTTGAGCCAGTTTTCTATAACTTTACTCGGTTTTATCTTAGAGATTATAACAACTGCATGCTCTAAATTTGTTATATTTACACTGCCTGTCGTAGTAAATGGTTCTGTGGATGTAATCGTATAATCCACATTTGCACTCACATTGACACTTCCTGTAACTTGCGTAACTGTTGTTACAGTATTGGCAGAAAAAGCAGCAATACAAGTGCAGAATCCTATTGCTAAAAAAATAAAAATTCTCTTCATATAAAATATATCCTCTAATAGTTTATCTTCTTCCCATTTATGATATTTATACCCTTTTGTGGAGATGCCAGACGTTTACCTGAGATATCATATATTTTATTGACATCAGTACGCTTCTTCTCCTGCACCAAAGTCTTAATACCTGTTGGCTCTTCACCATTATATAGTTTTGCTATATTCTCAGCAGAGAGAGCACAATTATATATTCTAAAGTCATCAATATTTCCCTTGAAACGTGAATCACTTATAAACTGACTTCTTCCGATATAATTACGAACCGGATTTATATCCGTCGGACGTATTGTCATAGAAGTGGATGATGCCACAGCCCGCCCATCAACATATAATACAACTTCTGTATTTCCAATTGTTACAGCGACATGATGCCATGCATTTCTTCCAAGTGTTGTTGTACTAAGGATTTCCTCTTCACCACCATTCTTCATAACAAAGCGCATCTGTGAACCATTAGTTGGAGTAAGGAACATATATTGTTCTTGTCCATTTCCAAAGTCAAATATTCTTTGCCAATTAGATGACGAGGTCGAATAAACCCATGTGGCAATTGTCATTTCTTTGCTACATACCACACCTGCTGGCAATAACAGATGAGCAGTAGAGCCATTAAGTGTAAGAGAAGACTCACCGACTTTTTTTAGAGAAGTACTATATGTAGCAGCTACATCAACTGCATCAAATACGTTTTGGGTTGCATCCTCTAAGTTATTTTCGAATGCATATTGAGCAACAAGTGCATCTGAAAGTAATGCAGTCTTTACATTAATCGAGGTGGAAGCTATAGACAAATTGCGACTTTTGTCTATAGCTTTAACCTTATATCTATAACTTGCTCCATTTTGAACATCATTATCAATAAACTCTGTTCCTTCTACCATTCGACCTATTACATCCCATGAAGTTGCCTCTATTGTCTCATCAGGATTTTTCTCCTCTGCTCTATAAATCATATAGCCGGCAACATCGCTGGCAGTGCTGGCAGTCCATGACAACTTTATACTTGCAGACTGCATTTCAGCTTTAAGACCTGTAGGTTCTTTCGGGGCATTTTTCTCCAGACTTGCATTTGTTGGGATAAACCTCCATTTCTGCTTGTCATCCCCAGTAAATGTCTGAGTTATAACAGCACCAAGAGCAGATGTTCCTGTCACTCCCAAGTATAATCCTGAATGGCGAGAACGAATGTAATAATATCCGTCACCAGCATATTCAAAGAACCACTGTTCATTGGTGCCTCCAGCACCAACCCATGTTATTATGTTTGCTCCTGCAGATGTACTCCAATCCTTCAAATCTATCACTTGTGATTTATTTCTCTCACTACGTATAATATAGTATCCGAAGTCTCCGCCACTATTATTTGCTATTGGCTCAAATATCCATCTCTGATAGTTATTAGATGCTGTTCCTGTATAAGATCCTTTGCTTATTATTGTACCATCTGCTGCATTAGATGCGGAAAAGCAATAATTGCAGGCTTTATTCTCAATAACATTGCTGCGATCCGTATATATTGGATCAAATGGCACATCTTCACCATAGTTCACCTGCACCATACGCTCTGCATTATATTGTCCTACACTATATCCAGTTCCTGCAGGTAAGAACATTGGATATCCGTACACTGGTCCATAAGAATCATAATATACAGGTCTGTCAACAGATGCAATTTCATATGTCTGTGGATTAGCCTGTCTCTCACTACATCCAAGGAAAGCTGCTACCTGCATTCCCTGTGGCATTATTCTCTTAGGGTCTTGCCACTTATAAACTGATGCAGCAGTCCATGTTGAGCGATTTTCTGCATATCCTATTTCTTTGCCATAATATGAAGCCTTACAGAATTCTCCGCGTGAGGCACCATCCCAGCCCCACCATATACCTTGCTGCAAACCGTAGTGAATGCCTACGAATGCCTCCATCGTATTGTGTAGCTCATCTGCCGTGGCCACATGTCCGTTGTTGCGCACAGCCTGCCAGAAATTAACATAGTTATCAAAAGAACCTGCCAACTGGTGAGTATTACCCTCGCTGACATACGGTTTCACTCCATTGTACCATGTTAGAGCTTGATCACAATTCAGGGTATTGCCGGCAGAGATACGTATTCCAGCAAGGTCTGTATCCTCAGTCAAGAGTCGTGCAACCTCCTTAAAATGTGCGACTGTTCCCTGATCTGCCCAGTTAGCTTTCACTCCTGCCTCAGCATCAGCATAACCTTTAAAGTCAGGCTCATTGAACGGAGAAATAGTCACAACGTTAAATCCTTTCTGCCGAGCATACAGAACCGTAGCCTTTATTACTCTGTACCAGTTTACTGGTTTCCCATAATAATTTGCCTTATAGGTAGGTCCCTTTTCTGGGTCTGACCACATTCCATTGTCATGATTGAGGGCTATGTCTTTTATTCCCGACAGACCTATATGATTAAGACGATTTTGTAATGCCACCTGTTGTGCTGAAGACAATACCAAATTCTCCCCTACAACATCTGTAGCCTGAAAAGACACACGTCCTATCTTCATTACAGCCTTGGTAATATAGTTTGTGCCACGTATAACATTGTCTTCGGAATCCCATGCTGTATCCATTCCCCACATGACAGGAGACGCTGGAGTGGACAATAATGAGATATCTGTGCCAACTTTGTAAGTTACAGGTATTGCCGAGTATACACTTGCTGTGATATACTGTGATGTACGGGCCGGTCTTTGCGCAAACGATGTTGCTGGTATTCCCAACAACATCGCGCCTATAAATATTTTAAATGTTTTTTTCATTAGAATCCTATTTGATTATTCCATTTCAGATACCAGTTATTCTTGTCTGTAAGATCTACTTTTATGTCACCATTGATATCTCTTGCCTTAATCTTATTCGCAAGATATGAGGGATCTCCACGTCTTAGCGCGACTCTCATAAGATCATAGAAGCGATAACCTTCAAAAGACATTTCAAGAGCCTCCTCATCCATTATCATGTCTTCCACCTGTTCTTGTTCCCATTTAAGGTAATCAGCTGCAGACATCGTCTTTTTCTTTTCTTTATCTTCAGGCATGAAGTATCCTCTGTCACCATAGTCAACACCTTCAGTCATCACCGTAAAACCACATCCACGTCCATGGATACCAATTGTATTTTGTGTATTATGGTTGTCTCTGTCTCTCGGATTAGTAACTGCAATATATCTGTTGCTGCCTGCACCAGCGGAAGGGAATGGGAAATTATTATTAAGATAGTCCTTTGAAGGTTTATAATATGGAACAATACTATCATTCAGAATTGTGTTGTTCACACCAGTAGAAAGAATATGGTATGCAAAACGTGGGTAACCAGCACGGTTCAACGCTTCTGCCAATCTCAAATATACAAGTCCACGACGATAAATGTGTACATTTGGTGTAGAATATTTTCGAATCGTTTGTTGTTCCACAGTCTCTTTCGTAAGTGGATGTGTGCCATTCTGATCATAACTCCAAACGGTTCCAAGTCTTAAATCTCCCCAAAATTGCTCTGGTACAGTGCCATCTTTTGGTACAATCTTTATCTCACCATCATCATCCCACTTATTGTAATAGTAGTTCTGAGCAGCAGATAAGTCACGTATTACCTTTGACGGATTCACCTGAGCATTATAGTCATTATTTCTTGTAGAATTGAAAATATCGCGGAGTTGACTATAATTTCCGTTAGATGGAATATCCTCCATCGGTATCATAGTAATTAACTCTGATGTAGGATAAATTGACTCATCTAGAAAAAAGTTAAGATATGACGATGTCCAACCCAACCAGTTGTCATTTGTCCAATATGCTGCCATACTCGTTGTAGGATAGACAGAGTTCTCGCCATTTCTGAGAGAAATATACTTATAATAGTATTCAGCTGCTCTCAGATAATTACCTGTCCATAAATTCATATCTCCAAGAAGCAGACGCAACGGGATACAGAACAATCTTGATGGTTTGCTCGCTATATCTCCATAATTTGGCAATTCTATATAAGACATATTCTGTGTGCTATCCTGCAACTCAGGGTCATCTGCCAAGCCATCGTCATATAAGAAGTAGTCACAGATATCATTGATTCCATATACAGGATAAGTCTTTTCGGCATCCTCTTTTGACAGAATTGGTTTTGTAACAAATGGAACCCTGCCATAGTTGAGAACCAATTGCAGATATGTCCAGGCACGTATTGACTTTACCACAGCATACTCCTTCTTGAAAAGACGTTCACCACGGTTGTTCTGTTGTGCACTATCAACGTTAGCTATAAAATAGTTACAGTTATTGATGATAGCATAATAGTCACTGGGCACATTATATTTGTTATCATCGCCAACCTGAAAGTTTGCAATATCTCTTAAATCAGAAGAGGTATGCTTATTCACATTAACGAGGTCCCCTCGAAGTTCTCCTAATAATATTGTACGATCAGCTATCGCCTGCACCTTATTAAGAATACCTATAACAGAATATATTGTGTCACTTGCGCCTTCCAATTTTCGGCCGGTTTCCACGAAGTGGCTTGACTCCACATCATAGAATTTCTGACATGAGGTCAACGATAGTCCTATCGCCAACCCTAATACTAGTTTTATTTTATTTAATTTCATAGTATCAAATAGAATTTAGAGTTTCACTTTCACACCAAAGACAACACTGCGATTTGATCCGACCTTACCATAGTCAATACCTTGTCCTATAACAGAGTTCGTAATAGAAACTTCCGGATCACTACCCAAATATTTTGTAATAGTAAATAGATTGTTTCCTTGGATCCAGAATTCCAATCCTTGCAAGAAAGAAGTATTCATTGGAAGATTGTAAGACAGGGTTACACTTTTCAGTTTCAAATAAGAGCCATCCTCTATCCATCTGTCGCTGAAACGGCTATTACCCATAGGATCTTGGAAAGTTAACTTAGGAACATTTGTTACATCATTTTCAGCTTGCCATCTTTGCGTAAGATTTGTTGTCTGATTCAAGAATCTTGAACCGCCCTCAAGTTGTGAACGCATATAGTTATATACGTCATTACCTATAGAGTAATTGAAATTCATATCCAACTTGAAACGTTTCCATGATAATGAAGAAAAAATATTACCATAGATATCAGGATTTGGATCACCTATTACCTGCATATCTTTTTCATCAATTCGTTTATCACCATTGACATCTTCAAATCTAACGTCACCGGCGCTAAATTCATGTTTGTCAACACCATTTTCACTTAGGATATATAATCCCTCTGCCTTTGCCTCCGCTGTTGTTGCGAAAACACCATTTGTCTTATACCCATAGAACAGATTAGCTGCCTGTCCTTCTTTCGTTATGATATTGGCATTATACACAGATGTCACCACATAGTCCTTTCCGTCATTACGTCCAAGAGACTTGATAGTATTCTTATAATGTCCCATAGAAGCACCTACAGACCAAGACCAATCTTTTGTTGCAATAACTTTACCATTCACATTGATATCGAAGCCTTTGTTATCCATCTTTCCTCCATTTGTCCACTGCTGGCTTATACCTGCCAACATGCTCATTGTCTGCAAAGAAAGAAGATCGGAGGTTCTGCTCCAGAATCCATTAATTCCGAAATGCAAACGATTATTGAGGAAATTTGCTTCAAGACCAAGGTTCCATCTCCTTGTACTTTCCCACTTGATATCATTGTTACCAATAGAGACAAGGCTCAAACCTGCTATAGATTTCATATATAACTGAGAAGCCAAATATGTCCTCGCTGCAGTAAGACTCACATCATCATTACCACTAACATCTAAACCACCTGTTAGCTTAAGATAATCTATACCCTTGACATTAGCCATCCATGATTCATTAGAGATAATCCATCCTAATTGTACTGCAGGGAATATTCCCCAAGGTACACCACCAAACTTTATAGCGCCACCTCCACGATTCTTACCAAAGCGTGAAGAACTGGAAGCTGTCAGATTTAACTGTGCATAATATCTTCCACGATAATTATAATTACCCTGTGCGTACACATCAATGGCACGCCATGATTCATCAACACCTTTAGCATCAACATTAAGAAGACCATTTGATAAGAATGGGGTCTTATCAGATCCTGTGTTATAACCCTCAGGAGCTGAAGAATTATAATTCTCAAACATCATTCGCAAACCACCAAATACTGATACAGAGTGTGCTTCATATTGATTCTTCCAGTTAAGACGTGTATCTGACTGTAAAGAATTCTGGCGTGATGTCTTAGATGCAACGAGGTTCTCACGATTAGCATTTACAGAAGCAACATAGTATGTTGGAACACCATTGATAGGTATATAATACTTATTGTTTGTATTCAATAGATTATATGTGAAATGCTCTGATAAAATGAGATTTTGCAATATCTTATATTTAGGTGTTATAGACAGATTAAGCATAGATGTCTCAAAACGATTCTTATGCTCAGCATCAGCATATTCGTTGAAAGCCACTGGATTACCAAGTTTGTAATTATAGTTACCATATCCAACAAGAGCCTCATCAAGATATGTTTCATCTTCAATATCATAAACTGAAGAAGAGAAAGACCCTACTCCATTAGAGAATCCATATGCATAAGGACTCATAAAAGGCGACTTAACGTATGCAAGGAATGCTGGTGATGTAGGAGTGCCTTCTGTATAACCTGATGGTGCTGTGTCATCACGCAATGAACGGGTAGTATTTACAAATGAAGCATCAAAACGTACATCTAAACGAGATGTTAAAGCTATATCTGAATTGAAACGTATATTTATACGATTCATATCATTGTACTTCAACGTACTGTTAGCTAAAGTATATCCTACAGACAAGTTATACTGCGCGACATCATCACCACCCATGACATTAATGCCATAGTTGTGTGTAATAGAGGTTCGATATATTTTTTCCTTCCAGTCTGTACTAGCATGATAGCGATTATAATAAGGATAAGAAGGGTCATTTACCAAGAATTTGAAATCAGAGCGTTTAGAATTTGTACTACCAAGCATTTCAGAAGCATAGTTACGATACTGCTCTGCATCCATCATGTCATAGAATTTTGGTTTCATATTGATACCAACAGATGCAGATGCTGTAATACGTGTTGCCATAGAGGTAGAACGCTTTGTGGTAACAAGAATCACGCCATTAGCACCTCTTGCACCATATAATGCTGTTCCATTGCGCATCACTTCTACATTAGCAATATCCGCAGGATTGATACCCGTTAGCACGTCATTATAGAAGCCTGAATGTAACTGCTCACGATCGTACTGTTGGTCTATTATTACTCCATCAATCACTACCAATGGTTGTGCATTTGCATTAAGAGAGTTCAAACCCTGTATAAACATTGACATGCCCTGACCAGGTGAACCAGAACGAGATGTTGAGTACGCATACGCACCCAGCTGATTCTGAATTTCTTCCTTGATATTGGTAGCATAAGAATATTTAAAGTCGTCAGCACTTACGTTCTTTAAAATGCTCTCTTCTGTTGCATAATCTGGCTTAAACGATATTGGGAGTAATGCTACATCCTTCTGTGCTTCACCGTCACTGAGACCTATTGTTGCAGCATTGAAGTCTGGAGTACTAATATACAGTCCTGTTGAAAAAACAGGAACCTGAATCTTATAATTACCATCATCATCTGTCAAACCGGAATAGCCTTCAACAGCTGTAGCCTTCACAATAACACCTGACATTGGTGTTCCTGTGGCAGCATTAACGACACGGCCAGTAATAGTACGAGTCTCATACTGCTTTTTCTTAACCTTTACGACTTTTCGTACAACAGCCTCTTCTTCAAACTCATCATCCTGTGCATAGGCAAAAGTTGAACTAAACGCCAATGCCAACGCTAACATTCCGTATTTATAGATATATTGTTTCATAAGTTATAGGTTGTTTTTGATGTCTTTGATGGTTTCATCTATGACAGGTGAAAGTAAAATTCTATCCAAATATAGCATATTAGATTTTGTAACACCAACTGATGTGGTGAGTACATTTACTTCTACACGCAATTTTACCATTGGATCAGGTAATCCCCATGTACATGTTGGGAATTTTATTCTTCCAATATGAATTTTATGAACCTTTGTAGGATCCGTCTGATATGAATATGGTTTCTTTCGTTCATAATCATCATCTACGGAAATATCACCAAAACTCACAACCTGTATGGAACCTAGCTTTGACGGATGAGCCTCGAGAGAATTGAATTCCAAAGTATCTTGAATTCCTTCTGGGTTCTTACAATATATTGTACATTGTATGCGGGTTGGTAAAATATCAGTATCATATTTATTATATGCTATCGATGGTACTGTGCACACATATAAGTCGTACCATACATTAGAAAGAACATCTGTAAAATTAAACAAAGCACCAGACATTTTTGCATTAGCATCCGATTCTAACTTACAGAAAGTATGTCCCATTATATCCTCATAGAAAGGAGACGAACTCTTCGCATCTCGTGATATCAACTTTGGCCTTCCATCCTTTTTAGGATCGTAATTATTTCTGACATAGTATAAAGAATCGAGTGTCGCTTTTGCCTCGGCTTCCATGCTAATATCTTGTAAGAAGGTGTTTTCACGCTGTATTTTCCATTCATTAGCCTTGAAGGCAACACCATTGGAACACATAGAACTTTCAGTGTCAACAAAGATACCAGAAGAAGGTTCTTTTGTAACCTCATAAGGTGTCATATACTCATATACTCGCTTTTTAAAATCTCCATACTTTAACTTTCTATATCCAAAAGATATAGCGAGTGGTGATTTTACTGAATCAACCTTTTCACCAGTACCAAGTTTGGGATTTGTTGTTCTACTAAACTGAGCACCGGCAATTATGTTATATCGTGGCAAAATATACTCGAAAGAGTCACGCAATTCAGAACTTACCACAGTATCAGGAGACTGACTGTTATGAACATACTTAAAGAAGTATTTGTTTACGTCATATTGCTCTCTCCATGCCTTGTTGGTAGGAAGAACAGCATAGTAAGAACTGTCTTCTGAATCAAGTTTTGCCTTAATCCATTTATCAAGTATCTCGTTGTTTACCGTAGTAACAGAATCGAGATACTGTTGCTTGCCATCTACTATTTCTCCCTTTACAGACTCTTCTGGGATAAATTTCGTAAAATGGTAATGGTACAAGAAATTATACAAACTATCAAGCCCAGTGTCTCCACCTTGTTCCTTCTTTATAAGTTCGTAAATATTCTGATAGTACTGTATCTTATCACTCAGAGTATAAAGCACACCATTCTTAGCAACGAGGTTCTTCTTTTGAAATTCTATCCCCTGTAGCGAATTAGGTGTAAACCAACTACCTTTACCATTCATCATACGAAGTGATTTCGCTTCCATGACATCAGAAACAGTATAGTTATAAAGAGCTATGTGGTTCTGTATAAACTCTACTATTGCAGCATTCTTATCATCCTTTACACCAGCTGCCTTTTCTGCATTATACAATGCGATTACTTTATCACGATCCGCAGCAGTAAACTTTTCATTTACTGGTGCAAACACAGTAAATACCTGACTCGTAGCAAGTCTTGAGGCATACCCTGTTGCTTCCAACACTGCAGCGAAATTGGACAACTCCTCATCACTGGTGATATTCTCCCACAGTGTAGCACCATTTCCCGTCGCTACAGAATCGAAATGATCTTTGTCGGAGCAGGAAGAGAACAATAGCATCAATGCTATAGCCAACCCTGACAAACATGTTATCTTTTTCATATCCATCTTATTTTTTATTTAGAAATCGTCCTCCGCAGTATCTCCTTCTGTTATACCATATATACTCTTTGGCACAAGCTCAAGATAATCAAGCATTGCCTCTTTTGACTTTGCAGTAAGTCCCTGTGATACGTTTTTAATACGGAGAGTGTGTCTTTTACCTGCCTCAATATTTACAGTACAAAGCACTTTGCGGGCTGTATTACGCATCTGTGAGAAAGTATTATACTTACCACTTTTTTCACCATTTGAGCTGTTAAATACAGAATGTGGTCCACGGTAATATCCTTTGTTTTTCAATATCTTGAAGTCTTCTTGACGTTTTTCATCATCCTGACGCAAGTCTTCGTATTTTATATTACCCCAGTCAGAAGCAGATATACCATAAACTTCTGCAAGAGTTTTTGAAAAGTCGAGAGGGATACCTTGAGCTACACCATCGAAATAAATCTGCACCTGTCCACGATAATTGGCAGCATCATTAAAGGTATTCATTGGTGCAAAGCCCAAACGTATCTGCCACTCACCAGTAAACGGAACCGGAGGTAGGTCAAATGTAATGTCAAAGAGATCCTGTGCGTCCATCTCGTCACCATTCATAGAATAGTAACCTGACCTTGCATACCAATATACTAAACGAGTATCATCAGTATTAAACTTCACACCAGAAAGATATCCCTGTGGAAAACGA
>OCTX011966715.1_pt1 | contig 14283 bp, 10 predicted proteins | sample 1539691 | NCBI WGS metagenome assembly OCTX01 (sample SAMN02144231, study PRJEB22623) | gut metagenome | biome: sheep rumen | host: Ovis aries | place: New Zealand | reverse complement strand
GATCGACGGTCTGCAACAACAATTAAGCGGAGACCTCCTTTCCGAAGATCTCCGCCTGACCCTTGACACCCTTTCCGAAATCACTGGCGGCCAGATCACCCCCAATGAAGTTTTAGGAAATATCTTTAAGAACTTCTGCGTGGGGAAATAGCGCTTATACATTGAAAAGATCATCCCTTTGCTTTGAACCGCCTATCCCTTAAACACCAAAACAAGTTGTTTTGCTATCGTAGAGACTATCTATTCAACTCGAAAAGATATGCTTTTACCAACCAAAACAACTTGTTTTGCTATCGTGATGGATAGTGATGCTTTTGCAAAAAGGGTCACCTCACTAAACAAACTGATATCTAATCACTTATAACCAAAAGTGATGCTTTTGCTAAAAAACAACTATATAAAACGATTCATCCAAGGCCACCACATCCTCTACGACCTCTGCGACGGTGTCAAAGCCGTCTGGCAGAAAGGTTTCAAGCCGTAGTTACTTACTCTTCAATTGGAGCTATTTTTCATCATCGCCGTCAAACAGTCCAAGTTCTTTCCAGTTTCTGACTTCCTTATCGAAGTCAGAGAGATAATCGCGATCCTGTACCAAACGGAACTTGTCATATTCGCCATACGCCTTTTCTTTGGCCTCCTCTGCACTCACCGTGCCAGCACCCTCCAACACCTCATAATCGTACATGGCCATAAACCGCTCTAACTGCTGTTTCCATTCGGCCATCGTGGTGATGAGATGACGGTCTGCCCTGTCTTCTGCCAAATCGAGGAAAGCATTGGAAATACGGTTCAGTTGTGTCACCTCTTTGTCAGACAGGTAATTCTTGGCAATAATAGTGTCCGACCTCTGCACCCTGCCGTCAGGCGCATTTTTCCATGTGGTCAGTCCCATGTGGGGCATCTCAGCATCGGCTCGATTGTAGATTATCTCCGCTGCCGTCTGATGAGTCACAGCCCAGTGCATCATGTTCTGCACCATCTTGAAGAACAGTTGAGTAGTCTCACTTTTGGGGTCGTAATCGGCACTACACTCTGCATACACATCAGTTATCTTCTGGTAGTAGCGACGCTCCGAGGTGCGAATCTCACGAATGCGCTCCAGTAAATCATCAAAATAATCCTGTCCGAAATGCTTACCTTGCTTCAGTCGTTCATCGTCGAGCACAAAGCCCTTGATAATAAACTCTTTCAACACACCCGTGGCCCAGATACGGAACTGCGTTGCCTGATAACTGTTCACACGATAGCCCACTGCTATGATGGCATCGAGGTTATAGATTATCTGTGAACGGTTCACCTCACGGGTTCCCTCTGTTTGAACTATTTCAAATTTTCGAATAGTTGCCTCTTCTTTCAGTTCTCCCGTCTCATAAATCTGTCCCAGATGATAGTTAATAGTACTAACTTCAACATTATATAAATCAGCCATCCGTTTCTGTGTGAGCCAGAACGACTGGCCATTAAACAGCACCTCAACGCGCGTTTCTCCTTGGTTGGTTTTATACATCAGAACGCGCGAAATCATCTGATTCTCAACAAGTTCCAAGGTCGGCGTTTGTTCTCTGAAATAGATTCGTGCTGTCTGCACCTGTGGTTTCTTACCATCAGCATTCTCTGCAATGATCAAACAAGCCATACGGGAAAGATGCCAGTTTTCCACCTCTCGGAAAGAGCCAGATCCCAACTTAACCATCTCTACCACTTGGTTAAAATGCTCGTTCATTTCCATGCCCCTGTTTTGGGTCACCTGCAGTGCTTTATTCAGCACACGATTAAACTTCTGCCAGGTGCTATACCCCAAAGCCGTAGCCAGTTCGCGGGCACTCCAGTATTCCTGTCCGCTTTCAGCCGTCTTTCTAATCTGCTCGAAATCCGGCTGAATAGGTTGTATATTCGTTTCTTCTGTCATATCTCGTCTTACTTTATTCTAATAACGTTTTTATTCCATTCTATTTCTCATAAACCATCCACTATGAACCGTAAACCATGAACCGTAAGTGACCTTAGCCTTCATTATTTAGTATGCTGAAATCAGAAATGTTACATCTTATATCATAATTCTAATTACTGCCCCATGTATTTATCATCTTATACGATTAGCTACGATAATTGCTTTTAGTTCCTCTAATGTTAAAATACTATCTCGTTTTCTATGTATCATTCTGTGACAATTTGAGCACAAACATACTAGGTCGGTTCTAGGATTAACAAGTATTTCTTGTTCCAAACTATATAATGGCTTAGTATGATGTACTTCTATGAAATCTTTCCCAATCTCTCCGTAGGTTGCTCCAAAATCAAAACCGCATGCCATACATTTAGTGCCATGTATCCTAATAGCCTCATGTCTATTAGTACTATTTCTTTCGTATTTGGTCGTATAATAACAGACTCGTCTTCCTTCGGAGTTAAACTCAGAAACCAAAACACTTTCCAAAGAATCAATACCATTTGCATTAAGAACGGACACTTTATAATAATCCTTACCAATTCTTTCAAACAACAAGTCAGGATAAGATTCTGGGTTAACAACAAATCCCAAAGCTCCCATCAAATCATTGTACCAATATATTTGAGATAAATCGTTACTATAAATATTAACTGTACCTTGATAATCCTGATTCTGATAATTAAAGATTATCTTCTTTCTAGTATTACATGGCATACCATTTATACCCCAAAACCACCTTGTGGGTTTAGGCACAGAAGACCCTAATCTATTAAACACAGATTTATCGCAATGTTTTATTGCTTTATTCTTGGTTATTATTTCCCAAGAAGCATACGAACCTAGATTCTTGTCGTCCTCAATCATATAATTTACTCAAATAAATTAATATCTTTTGGTTTGAACCGTTCATCTTGCTTCATCAGTTCAAAGAATGGCAGATCACGAATGCCTTCCACTCGGCTTCCAATCTTACAGATGCTTTCAAAGAGCATTGCCCTGCTGATGAAGTCACGGTACCTATCTGCATTAGAATCACTTGAGCCAAAGATGCTTGCAATCTCAGATTTAGTAATATCATTGACATGATGTATCACCCAACTAAGAATAAACTGTGAATAGTCTTCTTTCTGAGACTTGAAGTCACTCACATTCTGTGTAGAAAGTATCATTCCCACACCAAACATACGTCCTTCACTAATGATGCTACGGAAAGAGTTAAAGTCTTTCTTCAAGAACTGGTGAGCCTCGTCAACCATAATTATTGCCCGCAATTCACGGAATCCGTCCTTTTGCTGACTCCCACCTAATTGGCGCATCTCGGCATAGAAGAGATCCAGTATCAGTGACACAATAACCTTCTTGGTGTCATCGGGATAAAGGGTCAAGTCAATAACTCGAACACTGTCAAGCCATTCAAACAAGGACACACAGTTGCTATTGTCAGTTGTGAAGATGGTATAGTCCCTCAATTTGTCAAACAACGCGTATGCCTTGTCGTTGGCATCATAAGTGCTGAAATATTTCTCAATCACCTGTTCCATTGTCGGCACGGGATTATTCCATGTCGCTGGGTCTTTTGTTATTCCAGCATCAGCATAGGTCTCAATAATCACCTGCTTAATGTTGCTTTGTTGCTTCAATCCTAAACCGTATGCTTTGGCAAACGAATCACTAATACGGTCAGCTGTGATGGCTGGCAGATTCATTCCTTCAACTTCGTCATTAACTACTAGTTTCAGCGGATTGAATGGATAATTAAACTTATAACATTTGCCACCAACAGCATCAAGGAACTCCTTATCCTTGTAGTCACCCTTATAGTCGAACACGAGCATACCCACAGGCTTGCCACCTACATTATGTATACTCTCTTTGGTGAACTGAGCTATCACAGAACGAGCAAACTGAGTCTTACCTGTTCCCATTGTACCAATAATGCCCATGTTTGGATGAGACACCATCTTTGTATTGTTAGGTTCAAAGACTATCTCTTTTCCTTTTTTTGTAGTTCCGACCTTGATGACAATACGTGGTTCATCTACTTCTTCATTATCGGTTTCTTGGACATCCGATTCTATTTTCCCCTCTTGGGCTTCTAGATCAACTTTTGGTATTGCGACCTCAGTTTCCATATTCTCATCTTTTTTTTCTTGAGTATCTAAGGTTGTATAGTTCTTTTGTTGCTGAAACATTATGTTCTGAGTATCATTCATTACTTCTGTTACAGGGTCTAATACTTCAATGGGAGAGTTCTCAACAAAGTTAAGCAAGTTTGTGTCAGGATTGGTAACAATGCGATAACAATCAGACTCCATCATACGAATATGACAGATAGCTATTTCATTATGCCATGATGTCTGTATAGTTCGAGCCGTGCCATCAGAATAAACCACCAATGCGCCACAGCCCAACTCTTCTGGCAATTCCTGTTCGATAGAGAACTTCACATTGAGCAGTTCATATCGACACTCATTGATATTTATATAATCAGCATTACTGATAAGTTCATTTGCTCTGAGTTTTTCTGCGTTGGAAAGAAATTGCGAAGCCAACAAAGCACGGTAAGCCTTACGAGTAAATGTGTCACCATTAAAAATGTATTCTTTCAATACTTTGTTGTAGAAGTTTGACACTTGGTCTTCACCATGTTCAATGGAATCATCTGAAAGTACTTTCACTTCAACAGGATAGGCGTACATCTTGACTTCATAACTTTCTCTCTTGAGCCCCAACATAAGTATATCATCTGACAAAGCACCTTCTATTCCTAAATCTTTTTTCGAGAATAGACCATCCATAGAGCCACCGATAGCACCAGTCACTTTCATAATTTCATCTAATGCAATTGGTACCCATATTATATCCCCCATTCTTTGGAGGAAATGATTCATGACAAGGCATGTTGCTACCAAACTGGTCTTTTCCCGAACAACAAGTTCTGGTTTTCGAATGATATTTAACAACCATTCTCCATTCAAGCAATTGAAATAACTGAGCATTTTACGACTAAACACCTCACTTGTTCCAATGGCAGATTTGAAGGTCTGTAAAGAATTAAACAAGAGCTTGTTATATTGGTCAACATGCTTTGTAACTGTGATACTCTCTAACATAGCAGAGATAGAATGCTGCTTCACATAGTGTACCACATAGAGATTATCTTGTTTATAGAAGAAGTCTATATCTACATCTGGATTGATGAATGTAACCCATGTAGCATTCTCGTAAACAGAATTAAGAAATTCCGAATCATTAAACGAGTATACTTTGGCTGTACATTGTCCTTTACTGTATGCAGCCAGACCTCCGTGACAAAGCCCAGCATATAAGCTATTCATATCAATAGCCATCTTATATATCGGACTTTCTGTATCTTTTAATCCACGCGTACCGAATCCCATTAGATAGCGTTTATCAGAATCTACACATGTGGATGGAATAGAAACTAAACCATCAAGAGATGTTTCCGTACGCAGTTGATTAGCAGGCATCGCCGAATAATTCGAGCCCGAATCAATCTTGTAGAATACGATATGACTAAATTCCGCCTCCTTTTTAGAGTTCTTAAAAGTATGTTTGAAATAACTTACACGCGAAAACAAAATACGAATAACTTCGTTAATGTTGTCATCCGTCACATTGAAGTTGTATTGCTTGAACAATGAAACTATACTATCCCGTGACGAATGGCGGTTGAGTTTTTCAAAGAATGTTTCTTGTAGAATGTCATCCACATATTCATGGATTTCTATGCGCTGGACTCCATCAGATTTTGTTCTGTTCTTAACAATAAAATCAACCATGCCGCGAATCAAGTCAATAGATTGGCTCATGCCAATAGCACTTACGCGAATTGGGCAATCTGCATCAGGGAAATAGTATTTAAAGTGCGTGATAAAATCCGTTATCTTGTCCGAAACCAATTGAGAGGCTGACTTCGAACTAAATATTTGTGCATTATTGGCGACGTCGGCAAATGTCACCCATGTCAGCAAATCTTCAGTTTGTACAGCATTAATTGCTTGCATGGTCTTCTGTCCATAGTAAATATAGGGCAAGAGGAATAACGGAGATAATTGTTCCGTTACTTTCTTATTGTATTCCACTTGATCTATTGAGGCTGTCAATTGCAGGATATAGGCCACCATTAACGGATGAAATGGTGAGAGCATAATGGAACCGTCTACGCATTCAACGACACCTAATTTCGCTACAGCACGTGCTTCTTTAGACAAACTATCCGAAGGAAGATTGTCCAAATAATTATGAACCGCGTTGATATAGGCTTTGTATAACTCGATCAGTTCATCATTCGGATAGCACAAAGTAGGCGTAGTCTGATTTTTCTGGAAGAAAGCCATCATGTTATCATAGCAACTATTAATCGCAGATGGGATAATGATCGGGCTATCAATCATTTCTTCTTCATTACCAAACTCGCTAAGTTCAATGCTCACATGTTTCGAGCCCCCATCAATCATATATTTTTCAATATTGACTAATTGACGGAGACGGTCTTGAAGATATATTTCGCCTTTGTTAGTACAGTTGAGTGTACCTTTCAATTCTCCATTATGAGTGATTACCTCTTTCTCTCCCCATACAAGGTCAGCTGCTTGCGATGGTGATAATGTCGGAATCTTTTCTCCTTTATAGCGAAAGTGTATCTCAACTATTTTGTCACCAAATTTAATCGGAACCATTGGTTCTTCTTCTGAATTCGGATCAAATGTTATTGTCAAGTATGAATTATCATCCAAGACAATAGGTCCTAACTTATCATACTCAATTTCATTTGTGCCATTTCCCAATTTGACACTATCCATAGAATCTGGAACATTGACGATAATATTTCCTCGCTTGTCAATAGAGAAATAGGTCTTTATTTGCTGGAATACGTTAGGTGTACGTAAACGCAACAGGAAAACGTCATGGTGATTTTTGTCGTTACCGACTCTGTCATATGCAAATTCAATAGTATCAGAATACAAGATGCTGGTTGTAGCCAATTTGCTCTTACCATCATGCGTATATTCTTTCAGTTCTTTATTGAAAACAGCTTTTACAACCTCATCCGCCCCCATTGGATCGCAGACGATGACGTAGGTTTTAGTGATTTTGCTCTTTTCTGTTCCAGTCTGGAGTATGAGAGCCTCTAAAGAAGATTTGATAGTCGGACGTTTCAGGACGGCTTTCGCGTCGTGCTCTTCCATGCTTATGCGCACTTTATGCCAATCCAGCTTTTTCCAATCTACAATCTGTTTTACTATTTTATCCGTCAATCGAGGATCAAGTAAATCAAGAAGCCTTCTCCGTTGGTCTTCTTCATACGCTTCTCCCATTATATCCGCTACTTTAGCATAAGTGACCATATTTTGACGAACACGGTCCTTCGGATTCGTTACAGGGAAAAGATTATCATAGATCTCTTTATCTTCGAATGCTCCCAATTCATGGAAGTTTCCCTGTAGGGTCGGCTTCTTAAGGATTGATAAAAGCGGAGCGAAGTCAAACAAGGCACTATAATCATCGTTGGATTTCAGTTTCTCTACATGTTGAAATAGATATTCCTTCTCTGTCTTATTTATAGTGTCTTTAATTTTCTCAAAAATAGCCTCGGTGATTTTGCCTACGCTTAACGGATACGAACTCTCTTGTAAATTCTTACCAGCAGACAACAATGTTTCTATCGCATTATTACTCGGCAGAATAAAAAGCGCCGCCATCTTCGATAGCGGATTTCCAGACATACCGACAGAATTGCGGATTTTAGTTTGGAAACCATCGGTGTTTTTGTCGCATTCACTTATCAATATCTTAACCTTTTCATTGACAGTAAATACGGGGCACTCAAACTCCTTAGTATTGATGGCAAAGCCCTCATTATCGTCAAAACTAAATTTCTCTGTCTGTATATAGTCAGAGCGATCAAGAACTGCATAGAATTGCTCACGCAAGTCTTTGTCCTCAATCATGATATAGTACTTATCACCCGCCTCTATTGGCGCTTGTTTGAAATAACGAACCAATAGTTCGTCAATCAAGAAACTATAAAACAATTCGTACATATTGAGCCTCTCCGGAGTCGCTCTTGCGCTCCAATAAATTAAGATTTAACAAATATTCACTGATAGCATTCTTCGTTTGGAATGAGAAGAGAATACCATAAGCATCGAATCTTCTATATAATTCATCCAAACGAACACGTTCTCCCTTAGTTACCATTGCAATTAGGAATAAAATGAGTTCCTCATCAAAGGCAAGCACTTTGTGCTCCCTACGGCGCATGAGCAATCGAATATCCGCCATACAGTACATCGCGTATTTCATACGCGGATAATCTTTAGATTGCAGTTTCATACAGAGTTCCAAGAGACAATCCATGAACTCCTCGTAACTATTCACATCAGTTGCAATAACAGCGGGCAATGCGCTTGTTTCAGTTCCACGATTCTCAAGAAGTGATCTTTTATATGTTTGATAGTCAATTAATATATTCTCACAAAATAGTTTTGCATCTTCATCCCACTCCATAAAAGCGAATTTCTCTCTTATCTCTTGGAAACTCATCAGTTCCTCATTATCTTCGAAGAGTGTGTTGAGGATATCCAATGCTTGAGCATATGACGACATTTTATCCAAGAAAGTATCTGCAAGCAGATTTGAAGCAGCCCATCCTTTTCGAACACCATCAGCCGATGCAGTTACCTTTTCCGATGTTAACATGTAATATATCGGCAGCGGTTTATCTATTGAGCATTTCCAATTATTCTTATTCATAAATGCGAGTGTTTGAATCAAAGAATAACAAGCATAGAAATGCAAGAACAAAGGCAGATATTTAACGATTACAGTATTTCTCTGCTTGACCAACCATTTGAGGTCTTTTGCAAAACTATCTTTTATAAAAGGTAGGATATAATATTTTTCTTCCGCAGATTGTGCACTGGATTCGTCCTCTTTCTGTAAACAATCAATGATAGTTTGACTAAAGAGGTCTCTTGGAGGAGTACTAAACACACCCTCACAATTCTCAGCCATAGAGAGATAGTAGTTAGCTATCTTTGGTTGACCAGAGCGATACTTTCCGTATTTTTTGTCCTTTGTATCGAAAAAACTCATCGGAGCAAACGCAAAGAATACAGGATCAATAACATTGAGTTTATTGTTCTCAAAAAGAATGTCTTGGAATACAGCAATAAATCGCTCAATATCCTCATCTGACATCTTAAATTGTTCACGCAACTCCACTTGCATTAAAGCACTTGCATCTTCGGCAGAAGGCATTGTCCTTACTGTTGATTTCGTGTAAAGCCGATAAAACTCACTGGCAACACCAAGTAGGCCACACGATATATCGTACAGGTTACCACTGCGAGGATTCAATGTGAACGGCAATAATTTGATATCACGTGTTTGGAAGTTATCCACAAACTTCACGGTTCCATTCCCGTCTGGTTTGAAATAGACGTCTCTAAAAACACTGTCAGTTAATCCTTTCATCTTAGTGTGAGTTTTGTTCCTAAGCCGCGTTTCAAAGTATATTGCTTATTATCAGGAGAGAGGATAAGAATGCTATTTTGAAAGTCCGTTTGCATTACAAGCTCGCTAATAAACCTTCCAAATAGCAGATTGTGGTCTCTTTCAGTTGCCAAAGTGAGTTTACCTTTGCATATTTTGCAAAGTTCTTCGTATAACTGATATTCAACTTTCAATGTAAGTGGATTCTGTACTTTCCATCTCGTCATTATCTCTATAACAAATTGGTTTCGGTTCTCGGGATTAAAGTCCACATCATCAGGATTCCAGACTGGAGACAAATCCTTACAATTGGCGAATAATTTATAGTCTTTTCCCTGGATGTTAAGAGGCACAATATGATCATCATTGGTGTATGAACCATAATAGTGAGGGATGCATCGAATGATATTTTCGTACAACCTTTCTACACGCTCAGTATCCTTATCGTAGTATCCACACAGGACATCCAGAAATTCTCTGTATTCTTCAGATTCCGAATGATAATTCAACAAATGTTCCAAACGGAATATGAGTTTAGAAATATTATCTACATCATTACGGTTATTACTATAGAATTGCGTCAGTGTATCAAAAAAACTCTGATGTACCTTTCCTTGTAAAACATTTTTAATATTATCCGGAATATCAATAGAGGTAAACAGATTGGAAAGTTTATCGTTGTGATCGATACAACCTTGTTTCAGCGGGTCTAATAAAGTAATCGTTTTCAGTATTCTACTCTCTCCACCTCCAAACAATAGAGAAGGCATGAGAGCAGAGAAGAAATGGTCATTCTTTTTAAACTCCTTGATAGTATTCGGCACCACGATACGATATACGAAATCAAAAAGTTCACGAGGAGTAAGCAATAATTTATAACGAATAATAGCCTCAATAAGGAACTTAATTATTGCGTCTTGAATTGCAGGAATACGCAACAACTCGTAGTTGATATATGCCGGGTCGTAATCATTTCCGATGGGTTTGGACTCTTTGTAAGCCTTATAGAAAACGTTTTCCTCGGAAGGTTGAGTGATTTTTTGCAAGACAGCTCGAATAAACTCGGAATCAACAGGATATTCTTCATCAGTCTTCTCTGGATATAGTTCAAAGATCTGATGGTTGCCAAATGAGACGATGCGAATCCTCTCTGTTTGGTCATGGTGAAGATTGTCTTCGTCGAAAAGAGTCTTGGCACAAGCAACCAATTCATGAAATCTATCCTTTACATCCTCTTCGTCAATAAATTCGCTCAATTTTCCCATGTTAATTGCTACCATAAGTTTGGTGTTGGTGGTAGCAATAGATTCACTGTTAAAATCCTCCAAACATTGCTTGAGGTACTCACGAGCTTCAATTTTGGGGTCTGGACTTTCCGAAGCATCATTGCGATACTTAAAGTCAGGATAGTCTTTTTTCAAAGAGGCTATCATGTGAGATTTACCATCTCCAGCGCTACCTACTAATAGAAGGAGTCCACCATTTTGAGCACGTATCTCATCCATTTCTTTGCGGACGGCTTTCTCAATCGGCCGTTCCACATGCAAATACTTATCGAAGTCATCCAAGTCTTGTCCATTTTGAACAGACTGCTTCGAACCTTGGCTGAGACGCTTAAACACTTTTATAAGTTTTGATTCTTCCATGTTATTTTCGAACTTCCCACAATTGGGGGTTTATTAGGTTAGACATCTTATAGTTAAACATTTCCAACAGCTCTTCTCGATGCTGCGGAAATTTTTCCAGAGTTTTCATGAGGGAACATAAAGGCAAACACATTTTTACCTGTCCTTCACCTTCACCATAATATCCATTCTCCAAATCTTGTTGAAACTCTTCAAAGGTTTTTAGATGGGGTCTATCTGTAACATGTAGCGTATGTTCTTCCCAATACGACTGGTTCCTATAAGCAAATTCCCAGAACGACATTTTTTTATAGAACTGCTGCTGATTACACCATCGGGCTATCTGAATATACAAGTTTGATATCTCATACTTGTGGTAGTCCTCGTGTCTCATGACATATCCCACGCAACCATACGACATGAGAATCTTGATGCGCTGGAATAGCTCCCAAATATCGTTGTAGAACCGCTCGTGGCTATGCTCAGTCAATCTGAAGCCACAGAACAGATAGAACTTTGTTCCTTTCTTAGGATTGTAATGCTTCCATATTTTCAGAGCCTTCTCGATGGTCGCTCTGTCTCTCCAGTTGTCGAAAGCAAAAATGAAGTCGCCATGATAGCGTGCATGGGAAAGCATCTTGGCCATCTCCTCGCCATCTTCACTTTCAGCAAGCATTCTCTCATCAAGTCCCTGACGAAATTGGAACGGTTGTTTGGTATCAATCAATTGCTGTAACAACGGACGCCAGATAGTTATATCTGATGCAAGGAAGTTATCATCCCACAAATAAATATATGGACGTACACGACGTCCTTTCTCATCTTTTTCATTATCGAGAAACCACTCCAATTTGGAATATGGCAAGATGGTTTTCTCTTTCTTGTTAATGCAGAAAGGACAATGACGGATGCAGCCACGCGTAAGAAAACCAATACTATACTGTAAGTAGTCCTTGTACTTCTCACGCTTGAACCCCTTTTTGACTTGCTGTTCCACAAAAGCATCATATAGATGATAATATGGCATTTGTCTTCTCATGTCTATGCCTTTTTGTCTTGGACCTCCACGATAGTTATCCAACGAATTCAAATACTCGTCACGCTCTAGCCGTGTCATATCATCTTCACGAAGTCTCGAAAACTCCCTGAGGCTTTTTTCTGTTGCGTAGAAACCTGTACCTCCATAGGCAATTTTAGTTTCATCTTCTGTTCCTTTTGCCTTTTTATAAAATTCTGGATCTTCTGTAAAAGTGAAAACTTTAGATAGAAATATTCTATCATATCGGCGGATGTCAACTTTAGGATCAAGTATCAGCTCAAACATGATTCCATTATCAAAGAGGAAGCCAGCGATTTTCAGAAGTGCAAGATTAGGATGTCGCGAACCATTGATAAACAGATCTGCGTCAGCCAATCCGATACATCTGTACATTGGTGGAACTCTTAATGCCTTCATTTTGATTCTTTATGCTAATGACCGACAGTCGTTCCTGTTCAGGCAAATAAGATATTCACCACCTACCAATACAAGTTTGTCTGTTTCCTGTTTTGACCAATTCACTAATTCTTCGAAGCCCATATCCAAGGCCGCCTTTGGCTGAACCTCACGCCAACCATCCCTGGAGGCTATTTCATTTAACATCTTGGCTGTATCTTCCTCTACCAAGTCTATCAGACTCGTCCATTCCTGATACATCCCGCCAGCGGGAATATTTATTCTCGTTTTTGTCATTTCAATTCGTTTTTACTGCCATTATGTCCTGCGAAAGGAGATAGTTTTTATACTCCCTAAGCAGTAGTTCTTTAATATCCACCTCAAGCAAGTCTGCTATCTTAAGCAGACATGCCACATCTGGTTGGGACGTATTGGTACACCACTTGCTGACCGTTGATGGAGTAACACCCAGTTGCTCTGCAAGCCAACGTGCTGTCCGTTTTTTCTCAAACAACACCATTTTAATTCGGTTAATATCTTCCATATTATATAGTTTATTGCGCAAAGGTAGTGATTTATTTTCAATTTCTTCACAGAATTGTGAAATAATCAATGATTATAGCCACTTTTTATATTTTTTTAGGCAACACAATGCTAAATTACACCACATGGACACTTGAACCTATTCAACTATATCTTCATCACTATCATCAAATCTATAAAATGGAATAAAGTTACGAATCTTTATGTCCTTTAATATCTCTGCACCGTCACATTTTATGGTTTTGTTATTCAAAGTTCCAATAGGAGCTTCCCATACAGCAATGTCAATCTCAATATTGTTATAACAAAAAGGACATTCTTGCACCTCTTTTGATATCCAATCAAATCCGGGAGAAGTATCCTTTGTTGAAAAGTCCTCACTATTGTAAACAATGTCTAAATATGATTCATAAACTCTGAACATTTCGCCACAGGAATTGCATTTTAACAGAATGTAGTCACCATTCAGGCTTTCCTGACGAGCATTTTGTAAGGCATAATTAACCTCCTCCAAATCTTTATACAAAGGAAGGATATTGGGATTCTTGTAAAAGTCAATTATCTTTTGGATAAACTGATTTAACGTGTACATCCAAAAGTTCTTATTTGCAATTTCCTTAAATTCTTCTATAAGTTCTTTTCTTGGCAAGAGACAGTCACCAGTTGTCTCGAACCAATCTTCTTTTGTATCATCCGTTATAAATATAATAGGTGTAGAGTTGTCTTTTGCATATCTTAAAATCTCCTTCCATACAAAATAGTCACCATATTGGTTTATTCCGTATTTTCCTCTTTCTTTAATACCAATTTTATATCTTTCAGAATCTTGATAACCTGGTGGGATTTGGTTACGGTATCTGAATTCAGCTTCTTTAGCAAGATTCAATTGCTCAAGGAATGAGAATCCTTCTCCATGTTTATGTTCGTTCACGAAGTCGCATATAACATCATGATCAACAAGGTCATCGATTTCATTAAACCGTTTCTCTCGCTGGTCTTTCATAATATCTCTTAGTTTCCGATGTTTCCGTTGAATGTCTTCAACTAATGACTTTATTTCTGCCAGTTTGTCATCATCAACAAAGGGATGCTGATATTCGTTTTGATTTAAATGGTCTAGCCTAAATTATTCATAGTGCACAAAAAAAGGAACGTATTTCTTGCACACCTGCAAGATTTTTATTACCTTTGAAGTTGTTGATAAT
>OCTX012288480.1_pt1 | contig 14286 bp, 10 predicted proteins | sample 1539691 | NCBI WGS metagenome assembly OCTX01 (sample SAMN02144231, study PRJEB22623) | gut metagenome | biome: sheep rumen | host: Ovis aries | place: New Zealand | reverse complement strand
GCCGAGGGCGTCGGCGATCGTCGCGTAGATCTGGTCCCAGGTCAGCGTCTCGTCGCCGGTGATCTGGAAGGCCTCGCCGATGGCGCGGCGGTCGCCCATCAGGCCGGTGAAGCCCACCGCGAAGTCCGTGTTGAAGGTCAGGTGCCAGAGGGAGGAGCCGTCCCCGTGGATGATCACGGGCTTGCCCTCCATCATCCGGCGGATGACCTGCCAGGAGCCGTTCTTCCCGTGGACGCCCATGGGGATGCTGCGCTCGTCGTAGGTGTGGCTCGGGCGCACGATGGTCACCGGGAAGCCCTCCTCCCGGTACTTGCGCATCAGGAATTCCTCGCAGGCGATCTTGTTGCGGGAATACTCCCAGTGCGGGTTGGCCAGGGTCGTGCCCTCGGTGATGACATAGCCCGCGGCGGGCTTGGCGTAGGCGGACGCCGAGGAGATAAAGATGTACTGTCTGGTCTTCCCCCTGAACAGGCGGTAGTCGCGCCGGACGTCGTTCTCGTGGAAGGCGATGAACTCGCAGACCGTGTCGAAGCGGAGGTCTCCGATGGCCTCCGCCGCCGCGGCCTCGTCATGGATGTCCGCCGCGATCTGGTGCACGCCCTCCGGCACCCTGTCCGCGCGCGTGCCGCGGTTCAGCAGCCACACCTCCCACTGCGGGTCCTCCGCCAGCCGCCGCACGATGGCCATGCTGATGGTCCCCGTGCCTCCGATAAACAGTGCTTTCACGGTTTGTCCTCCTGATGATCTTTTTTCGCCTCCATCTCCGCGGGGCAGAGCACCAGGGCCGTCCGGGCGGGGATGTAGAGCTTCACGAAGGTGACGGGCTTCTCGCCGTCCTTCTTTTCCCCGGATGTCCAGCACGGGATCGGATCCCGGGCGTTGCGCCCGTAGCCGCCGTAGCACCAGTCGTCGCTGGAGAACACAATCCGGTATCCCCCGTCATGGGTCACGGGAACTTCGTAATCCGTGTAGCTGGTGGTGGGGTCAAAGTTGAAGACGAAGAGCAGGCCGTTGCGCTCGAAGGCCAGCACGTGCTGGTCCTCGTGGATCTTCGACAGGGTGGGCCAGCCCACGTCGAAGATGCGGAACTTCTTCGCCGCGGCGATCATGTCCTGGTCAAACTTGTAGAGGTACTGGTACTTCAGGTCCGGGTTCTTCATCAGGCTCCACTGGCGGCGGCAGTAATGGAAGCTGTTGCCGTTGCCGGGGCGCGGGAAGTCGATCCACTCGGGGTGGCCGAACTCGTTGCCCATGAAGTTCAGGTAGCCGTTGCCGCCGGCGGCCAGGGTCAGCAGGCGGATCATCTTGTGCAGGGCGATGGCCCGGTCGATGACCTGGCTGTGGCAGTCCTTGTTCATCTGGTCGTACATGGCGGCGTCGGCGAAGCGGAAGATCATCGTCTTGTCGCCCACCAGGGCCTGGTCGTGGCTCTCCACGTAGGCGACCGTCGGCGCGTTGCGGAAGGTGAGCTCCCACCAGATCTTGCCCACGCGCCAGTCCTCGTCCCGGGTCTCCTTGGCCAGGCGGATCCACAGGTCCGGGATGCCCATGCCCAGCCGGTAGTCAAAGCCGATGCCGCCGTCCGGCACGGGTTCGCACATGCCGGGCATGCCGGACATGTCCTCAGCGATCGTGAGGGCGTCAGGCTTCACCTGGCGGATCAGCTCATTGGCCAGCTGCAGGTAGGTGACGGACTCCACGTCCGTGTTCATGGTGAAATACATGCCCAGGTTGGAGAAGGCCGTGCCCAGGCCGTGGTCCATGTACAGCATGGAGGTGACGCCGTCAAAGCGGAAGCCGTCGAAATGGAACTCCGTCAGCCAGAACTTCAGGTTGCTGAGGAGGAAGTGCAGGACCTCGGGCTTATCATAGTTGAAGCACTTGGTGCCCCAGGCGGGGTGGTTCCCGCGCCCGCCCTCGTGGAAGAACTGGTACGGCGTGCCGTCAAAGAGGTTGATGCCCTCCAGGGTGTTGCCCACGGCGTGGGAATGCACCACGTCCAGCAGGACGCGGATCCCCATGCTGTGCGCCTTGTTCACCAGGTATTTCAGCTCATCCGGCTGGCCGAAGCGGGAGGAGCAGGCGAAGAAATTGCTGACCTGGTAGCCGAAGGAGCCGTAGAAGGGGTGCTCCATGATGGCCATGAGCTGCACGGTGTTGTAGCCCGCGTCCTTCACGTGGGGCAGGACGGTGTCGGCGAACTCCGTGTAGGTGGCGATCTTGTACTCCTCGGTGCACATGCCGACATGCGCCTCGTAGATCAGCGGGGCCTCGTCATTGCGGAAGTCCCCGTCCGTCCAGGGATAGGGGTCGGGGTCCAGCACCTCGCAGCACCAGCTGCCGTTGGCCCAGTCCTGCACCGCCCGGCGGGTGTACAGGGGCAGGTGCTGGGTCAGCCGGTCGCCGTTGCGCACGATCGTCATGACCCGGCTCCCCTGGTGCAGGGTGTCGCCCGGCAGCAGGAGCTCCCAGTTCCCGTTTTCCTTCTTCTCCATGGGCCAGTCCAGCCAGTGCCAGTCGCAAAAATCACCGGTCAGGTAGAGCTGGTCCGCGCCGGGCGCCCACTCCCGGTAGACCCAGCCCTCCGGCGTGCGGTGGAAACCGTAAAACTCATGGCCGTTGGCGAAATCGTTCAGGGTCTCGCCGGCCTTCAGGATCTGCTTTTTCTTGGCCTCATAGCGGTCCATGCGGAGCTTCAGGTCGCTCTCGTAGGGCGCGAGTTCGGGGAATTTTTTGAGGATGCGAAGCATGGCGGTGCTCTCCCTTCTCCTGTTTGCAGATGACGGTCTTGTTTTTTAGGCTGCCCCTATTGTACGACAGCCCGGCCAAAAACGCAAGCCCGTCCCGGAACTTCGGGCACTGGAAAACCGCCGGAAGGAATGTTCCTTCCGGCGGCGTCGCTGCAGCTTACGGTTCCCGGGGATCGCCGAGGGCCTCCATCACGCGGACCATGGCCGCGAGGCTTCCGTCAAGGCTGCGGAGCTCACCCCGGCCGATCCTGTCGGGCCAGGCCCGGACCTGCGCAGCCACGGCTTCCCGGAGCTCCCGGAGGCAGGCCGCGCCCTCTTCTTCCAGGTGTACATTCATCATCCGGCGGTCCTGTTGATCGCGTGCGCGGGACACATAGCCGCGCTCGCAAAGGGCATCCACCAGGGGGGTCACGTTGGGTTTGGCGACCCCGGTGTACGTCGACAGCTGCCCGATGGACATGTCGCCCTTCTCCAGCATGACCAGGATCTGCATGTGGGAGAGCGGCATTCCAAAGGAGTGAATCAACTCGTCCGTTCTGACCAGCCTCTTGGGGAACATGGACATGGCATCAACCAGGTGTCCGGCAAGGCTGGCCACCAGCGCTTCATCTTTGACCTTCGGCGTTGGCATGGATTGTCCTCCTCCCTGTTGACATGGTTTGAGTATACTACACTCGGGAGGGCTTTGCAAGTTTTTTCCAACAATTTGCCTGACCAAAACCTGTCAATGTCAGGATCGGCATGTCCCGCATCCGGTCTTATGGTTCCCGGACCGACCGCAGGAAGGCGGCGGCCTCCTCCGCGATATGCGGGGCTTCCTTCGTGATGGTGCACACATGGGGCACCTCGTCCAGCCAGAGCATCTTCTTGACTGCCGAGGCGCTCTTCTCCATGATCTGTCCGGCGCTGGAGGCCGTGATGGTCTCGTCCCCGTGGGACTGCACCACCATCAGCGGGCAGGTGATTTTCGCAAGCCCCTCCCGCGCCATCCTGATCAGCCTGTACAGGTCCGCGCCGCACCGGGTCGGGAATCCGCCGTAGCCCAGGTTGTACTTCGGGTCCAGCATGTGATCCTTCGGCCCGCCGCCCTCGCCCCAGGAGATCTGCGGCACCAGGCGGTAGAGCACGCCCGCCAGGGGCAGGAGTCTGTTCTGCGCGGCCATGGGCGCCGACACGGGCACCGCAGCGTCCACCAGCCCTTCCTCCGCCAGGATCAGCGAAATGCATCCGCCCATGCTCAGGCCCATGGCGCTGACGGCGGCATATTTCTCCCGCAGCGCCTTCACGGCCTCACGCCCGGCGCCGAGCCAGTCCTCCCAGGTGCTGGCCTTCATGGCCTCCAGGGTCTCGGCGTGGCCCGGCAGGTTGATGCCCCGCACGGTGAAGCCCGCCGCGCGCAGGGCTTCGCCGATGGGCCGCATGTGCGCCACCGAGCCGGTGAAGCCGTGCATCAGCAGCACCGCGTGCGATCCGCCTTCAAAGAAGAAGGGCTGGGCCTCTGGGAGCGTGAAATCGGAAACGGAGATCTTCATGGCGCGCGATTCCTTTCGTATTGGCTTTTCTCCATGATACCATGGATTCGCCCGTTTGTCCATGCAAAAAGCCTCCCCCGAAACCGTTCGGGGGAGGCCTCGCTCATCTCATGCCTTGTTCGTATGGGATGCCCTCTGCCTTGGGTGCCGCGCTGTTCTTGGAGAAGATGATCAGCACGATCAGGGAAATGATGTAGGGCAGCATGTTGTAGACCGCGCCGGGCAGCAGGTTCTGCAGGAAGTCGAATCCCTTGTACACGTTGCTCAGGCTCCGGAAGGCGCCGAAGATCAGCGCCGCCAGGGCGATGCGGAAAGGTTTCCAGGCGCCGAAGATCATGACGGCCAGGGCCAGGAAGCCGAAGCCCGCCACGCCGTTCTCGAATTTCCATTCGGAGACGCCGGCGGTGATGTAGGTCAGGCCGCCGAGGCCGCCCAGCGCGCCGGAGATCAGCACGCCCGCGTAGCGCATCTTGAAGACGTTGATGCCCACGGAGGCCGAAGCCTGGGGATGCTCGCCGCAGGAGCGCATCCGCAGACCGAAGCGGGTGCGGTACAGGAGGACGAAGGACGCCACCAGCAGGATGATGGCCAGCACGTGGAGCCAGCTGAACTCACTGGTCTTGAGGGCTTTCGCGAACTCCGAGGAGTTCTCGTTCACCTGGAGATCCGAGAAGATCAGGAAGGCTTTGCGCTTGGCGCCGTACGCGATGGTGGAGGAAACGTCGCTGGCATTGGCGGACTGGTTGATGGCCTTCACCAGCACGGTGGCCGCCGCCGTGCCCAGCAGGTTCATGGCCGTGCCCACCAGGGTCTGGTCTGCCTTGAAGTTGACCGCGGCCACCGCCAGCAGCATGGAATACAGCAGGCCGGCAGCCATTGCGGCAAGGACACAGGTCAGCACCACAAACACCGCAGAGGTTCCGTCGGGGAGGTAACGCATCACCAGGGCGCCGCCCAGGGCGCCGAACACCATGATGCCTTCAAGACCGATGTTGATGACGCCGGAGTGTTCAGAGAAGCAGCCGCCCAGAGCCACCAGCATCAGAACGGCGGTATAAATGGCCATGTACTGAAGCAGCAGGATCATTCATCGCTCCCCCCTTTCTTCTCCTTCTTGTCTTTTTTGTCTTTTTTCTTTTCCTTGTTTTTCTTTGCGTCCTCGCTCTCGGTCAGGACCTGCTTGATGAAGGCCTGTTCGGCGGGAGACCAGCCGAGCTCATCCCGGGCCGCGGTGCGCTTGTCCGCCTGCTCCGCCGCTTCCGCAGCGGCCGGCGCCAGCGCCGCCTGCTTCCCGATCTCAGCGTTCACAACCGCAGCCACAGACTGATCGAAGTCCTCCTGCAGCTCGCCGTGGAGGATGCCCTTGGTCTCCTTCACCAGCTTGCTGTGCACGCGGGCGTCCTTGTCGGCAAGGGTCTTGTTCATGGTCTGGCGGATAAAGAGCACGAAGGCGCACATGTAGATGATGACGGAGGAGATCAGGCTGGCGATTTCCGCGGGATAGATCTTCTCCATGAAGCTGCCGCCGTCGGTGATGTGCTGGATGAAGAAGGAGGAGAAGATGGCGCCGATGGGATGCAGGCCGCCCAGGAAGGCCGCGGCGATGCCGTTGAAGCCCATGGCCGGGACGGTGGCCTGTCCGGCGGACCACTTCGTGTTGTCGGTCAGGTAGAAGAGCGCGGCGCCCAGGCCCGCCAGCGCGCCGGCGATGGCCATGGTGGTGATGGTGTTGGTGCGGCCCTTCATGCCCGCGTACTTGGCCGCTTCCTTGTTCAGGCCGGTGGCGCGGAGCTCGTAGCCCTTCTTGGTCTTGGTCAGCAGGTACCAGATGAGCACCGCCACCAGGATCGCGATGGGAATGGCGATGGTGGTCTGCTCACTCTGGCCGTGGAAGAGCCCGTCCACGCCGGCTGTGGGCAGCATGGCGTTGGGGAAGAACTTCTTCAGGGACCAGGTCTCGTTCATCTTCTGGTCCATGCAGCCCGCCAGGAGCATGTTGATCAGATAGAGGGTGATCCAGTTGAGCATGATGCCCGAGATGACCTCGTTCACGTTCCGGAAGGCCTTCAGCAGGCCGGAGAGCGCGCCCAGCAGCGCGCCGGCGAGGATGGCGCCCAGCACGCAGATGACCCAGCCGCCCTTCATGCCGGTCTGGATGCCCATGCCGTTGATCAGCTGGCCGATGTTCATCTTCTCGAGGCCGCCGTGCTTTTCGGCGATCTCGCTGACGGCGTCCGCCAGCTTCACGGTCTCGATGGTCTCCATGTCGCTGTAGATGGCCTTGATCTGGTCGACGGTCACGTTTTCCATGCCGCCCACCAAGTCCGCCACCCGCTGCACGCTGGCCGCGAAGGTCAGGCCGGAGCCGGCGATCACGAACTTGTTGCGCTCCGCGCCGATGATGTCCTTGGGCTCCTTGGCCGCCAGCGCCTCATCCGCGATGGGGAGCAGCTCCTTGAGCCAGGCGATGCTCTCTTCGGGGCTCTTTTCTTCTTTCTGGGGGAAGCCCGCGGAAATCTGCGGCTCGGTCAGCTTGCCGCTGATGCCCAGGCCGCTGGCGATCTTGTTGTTGGCGTTCAGCACGTCGGTGATGCTGACGCTGCTTCTCACAGACAGACCGCCGTACTTTTCCACAAGCTCTTCCACCGTCACGTCCGCGCTCTCACGGGCGAACAGCGCGCCGAAGGTCGCGCGGCGGGCGTAATCCTGATCGCCGTAGAGGGTCACGATCTCGGCGGGCGTCAGGGTCCCCGTCTTGGCCAGGCTCTGGAGGATCTTGCCGTATTCGGTCTCCGCCACGGCTTCGGCGCCTTGGCTGATGGCCGCCAGTTCCTTGGCGGTGGGGAAGGTCATTTCCTTCTTCTTTTTGCCTTCGTTGGCGGCGTCGTACTTTTTCTGCAGGGCGGTGTATTCCTTGGTGAAGGCGCCCTCGGCGTCCGCCTCCTGCTCGACGATCATCGGGGCCACGACCCGCGCGATGTCATCCGGCGCGCCGAAAAGCTGCACGGCCGCCTGGTCCGCCGTGGGGAAGCCCACGCCCAGACCGATGGCCAGGAACAGCGCGATGCCCGCGCCCGCCACATACTGGCCCGCGGCGCCGATGTTGAACATGCCCACCTTGTAGGCGAACAGCACGGACAGGCCGCAGAGCAGCAGCGGGACGGTCTTTACGATGGTGTTGGCCAGGTTCTTGGTCTGGCCGTCCGCCTTGCTGAAGATCTTGAAGTTCGAAACGATGGTGGAGAGCGCGTTCCATGCGCCTTCCGGGTTGATGATCAGCAGGACGATATAACCCACCAGGAGGCCCAGGACAATGCACAGCAGGGAGGCCAGGATCGTCTGGGTCCCCTGCTTCTTGAGCAGCGGCGTCATGTCCCGTTCCTTTTTGCTGTGCATCAGCATCCAAACGCCCGCGCCCAGCACCAGGAAGCACAGGATCTCGGGCTGGTAGGAGAACAGCATAAAGAAGGACATTGCCACCAGCAGCAGTCCACCGATTACCATGCCGATTTTCATTCGACGGTCACCTCCGATCTCTTGGCGCCGGCCATGTAGAGACCCATCTCCTCAGGCGTGGTCTTCTTCGGATCGAGTTCCGCCACGATCTCGCCCTCGTACATGACGAGGATGCGGTCGCTGACGTCCAGCACCTCATCCATCTCCAGGGAGACCAGCAGCACGGCCTTGCCGGCGTCGCGCTGGGCCACGATCTGCTTGTGGATGAATTCGATGGCGCCCACGTCCAGGCCGCGGGTGGGCTGCACCGCCACCAGCAGGGTCGGATTCTTGTCGATTTCACGGGCGATGATGGCCTTCTGCTGGTTGCCGCCGGACATGGCCCGGGCCGGGGTGATGGAACCCTGGCCGGAACGGACGTCGTACTCGGCGATCAGCCGGTCGGAATAGGCGCGGATGTTCTTGCGGCGCAGCTGGATGCCCGCCGCGGTGAACTCCGGCTCCCAGTACCGCTGGAGGATCATGTTGTATTCCAGGGAGTAGTCCAGCACCAGGCCGTGCTTGTGGCGGTCCTCCGGGATGTGGCTCATGCCCATCTTGGAGCGGTTGCGGATGGACATGTGGGTGATGTCCTTCCCGCACATCTCGACGGTTCCGTCCGTCAGGGGCTCCAGGCCCGTCAGGCCGTAGACAAACTCGCTCTGGCCGTTGCCGTCGATGCCCGCGATGCAGACGATCTCGCCGGCGCGGACGTTGAGGGAGACATTCTTCACCGCCAGGTTGTGATGCGCCCTGGAGGCCACGGACATGTTCCGGATCTTCAGGATGACGTCGCCCGGGGTGGCCGGCTTCTTTTCCACATGGAAATTGACGTTGCGGCCGACCATCATGGCCGAAAGCTCCGCCGCCGTCACGTCCTTGGTATTGACGGTGCCGATGTACTTGCCCTTGCGCAGCACCGAGCAGCGGTCCGAGACCGCCATGATCTCCGCCAGCTTGTGGCTGATGAAGAGGATGGACTTGCCCTCCGCCGCCAGGTTCCGCATGATCTGCATCAGCTCGTCGATCTCCTGGGGCGTCAGCACGGCCGTCGGCTCGTCGAAGATCAGGATCTCGTTCTCGCGGTAGAGCATCTTGAGGATCTCGGTGCGCTGCTGCATGCCGACGGTGATGTCGGAGATCTTCGCGTCCGGATCGACCTGCAGGCCGTACCGGTTGCTCAGCTCAATCACGCGCTGCCGGGCCTCGCCCTTTTTCAGCAGACCGAATTTCCCCGTGGGCTCCACACCAAGGATGATGTTGTCCAGGACCGTGAAGCACTCCACCAGCTTGAAGTGCTGGTGCACCATGCCGATGCCCAGGTCGTTGGCGTCGTTCGGGTCCTTGATCCGGACCACCTCGCCGTCCTTCTTGATCACGCCTTCCTCCGGCTGATACAGGCCGAAGAGCACGCTCATCAGCGTGGACTTGCCCGCGCCGTTCTCCCCGAGGAGCGCGTGGATCTCGCCCCGCTTCAGCTGCAGTGTGATGTTGTCATTGGCAATGATACCCGGAAAGCGCTTCGTGATGTTGAGCATCTCGATTGCGTATTCACTCGCCAAGCCGCAACCCTCCCTGTCAGTGTCCTCCAGTTTCCCTTTTTGATCTCCGGGATTTCTGGCAAAAGATCTCGCGCAAAGCACGGCGAGACCTTTTGCCAAAAATCCGGGGATGCACGCATCCCCGGAAAGGTGGTTGGATTACTTCACGTTGCCCATGTAGTTGACAGTGATGCTGGTCAGGGGGTTGGCATCGATGGCATTGGACACGGTGACTTCGCCGTTGAACATGGCGGCGACGAGCGCGCTGTAGTCTTCAGCCGTGAAGCCGTCGGCGAACTGGGTGGAGGGAGCGATCTGGACATAGTTGGCCTCGGGATCGGTGCCAACCAGACCCAGGGTCGCGACCTGGCCGCCGTAGTTCTCGAAGTTGCCGGCCACGATCTCGGCCAGGAGGGTCTTGACGGTGGCGCCGAGGCCCTTCATGGCGGAAGTCACGGTCATGCCTTCGCCGTAAGCGCCGTCGATGGTGGGAGCCTGGTCAACGTCCACGCCGATGACCTTGCCGCCGACCTTCTGGGCAGCCTCAGCCGCAGAGGTGTAGATGCCGCCGCCGCAGGCGAAGACAACTTCCACGCCCAGGCTCTGATACCAGGTGTCCATGTAAGCGGTGATGTCGGCGTCGCCATAGAACTGGTTGCCGTACACATACTCGACGGTGACCTGGTCCGCAATGCCCAGCTCAACAGCAGCCGCGTCGCAGCCCTGCACGAAGCCGAAGCCATAGCGGATAACGGCGGGCACAGCCATGCCGCCCAGGTAGCCCAGGTGCTTGTAGCCCAGCTTCACAGCCGCATAGCCGGCCATGTAGCCGCAGAGCTCTTCCTGATAGACCGCGCAGTACACGTTCTCAGCCAGCTCAGCGCCGCCGAGGTCGCCCTCGCTGACGTCCAGCGCGACGAACTTCACTTCGTCATACTTGTCCTGCACTTCGCCGATGGCGGGGCCGAACTTGTAGCCGGGCATGAGCAGCACGTTGTATCCCTTGTCGACAGCGATGTCGATCATGGCGATACGGTCGGCGTCGGTGTCGGTGGCGGGCTGGAAGTAGGTGAAGTCAATGCCGTTGGCTTCGCAGAATTCCTTGGCCGCCTCGTAGGTCGCCTGGTTGAAGGACTGGTCGGTGATGGTGCCGACGTCTGTGATCAGAGCCACTTTGACTTCCTCGTCAGCGGACGCAAAAGCCGCGACGGACAGAAGCATCATGGCAGCCAGCAGAAGGGCAACAAACTTTTTCATGGTGCATTCCTCCTTAAATTTTCGGGCATCTTCGATGCTCTGGGGTCATTATAGCAAACAATTACCTTTTTGAAAAGAGAGTTTCAAAAGATAACAAAGCTTTAACAATTTTGGAAGATTTGCCGGGCTTTTCAGTTTTCTTCCTTCAGCTTGGAGAAGCCCTCCCCCAGCGCCTCGTGGGCCTCGGTGACAAAGACAAAGGCGCGCTCGTCCTCGTCGCGGACGATCTCCTTCAGCCGCTGGAGCTCGCTGCGGGCGATGACGGCCAGCACCATGGGCCGTTCCTGCATGCTGTAGCCGCCCCGCGACTTGAGCTGGGTCACGCCGCGGTCCATCTCCTTCAGGATGCGCTCGGTGATCCTTTCCCACTTTTCCGAGATGATAAAGCAGGCCTTGTTCGCCGTGAGGCCGATCATGACCACGTCGATCATCTTGGAGCAGACAAAGATGTTGATCATCGCGTACAGCGTTGCCTCCGCGGCCCCGAAGGCAAAGCCCGCCACGACCACGACCAGGAAATCAAAGGCAAAGAGGACCATGCCCACGCTGATGAACGAGAGCTTTTTGTGGACCATTCGCGCCGCCATGTCCGTCCCGCCGGTGGTCGCCCCGCCGCGCATGATGAGCCCCAGGCCCAGGCCCAGGAGGATGCCGCCGAAGAGTGAGGCCAGCAGCCGGTCGTCCGTCATCGGCGCCAGGGGGATCACGTCGATGGCCACCGAGAACAGCACGGTCGCCACAAAGCACCGGAACACAAAAATCGGGCCCGAGGATCTGTAGCCGATCAGGAACAGCGGGATGTTCATGACCAGCGAGGTGATGCCGATGGGCAGGAAGGGGAAGAAATGGTTGAGGATCATCGCCACGCCGGTCAGGCCGCCGGGCGCGATGTTGTTGGTGTTGAGGAACAGCGGATAAGCTGCTCCGCCGATCACGCTGCCGATCACGATCTGGGCATACGCGATCAGCACCTCCCGGCGCCAGGCGCGGTCGCCGAGGTACTTGGACAGGTTCACTTGCATTCTCCTCCGTGAGGGTGAAATGGTCTGTGGGCATTGTGGCACTTTTTGCGGGGTTTGTCAACTTTGGGGATGGAAAAACGCAGCGGAAGGGCTGCGTTTCCTTATTACTTATTCCCCTTTGCCCGATTATGTGTAGCACACAGCATGGTGCAATTACTAATATCAGTCAAGCCACCATTGCTCCAGGCTGTAACATGGTCAGCATCCATTTCCTTAATTTTATAGATGCGCCGTTTGTTATTGTCATTACCAAGGGCACACAACGGACAATTGGACAACCCATTAACTGTCGCATTTGACGTTTGACGTTCATATACTGTTCGCTTAGTCACTTCATCAAAGACGCGAATCTCAAGTAGCTTTGTATCTACACAACCGCCTAAAACAAATTCAAATATTCCCTTGCGATTCTTAATAAAGAAATCAGCATATAGGGCTTTCACTTTGGTGTGTATATCATTTGGATTGTAGGCATTTGTGTGGAACCGTTCATACATAGCGCCCCAGTTCAAGCCTCGCATTTCGGTTTCCACATCTTGAAACACAGTGGAAGCCCAATCAATAACGCTATTGAAATACGCTTTCAATTCTGAAATGTCTGTGTCATACCTATGACGGCTCATATAGTCATCAATATTGCCTCTACTCACCCATGTTAAAGCAGTTCGCAAATAGTCCTGTCGCTTTACATCCCCACTAATATACGCAGCCCATTTCTGAATATTGGCATTTCGGCTGTTACTGAACTCCGCTTTTGCCAAAGTGACAAAAGGGCCAGAATATATAGCATTTAGTAATTCTTGCTCGTTCAAAGGTACACCGGCAATATTGATCGTCTTGAACCATTCTTTGATTTCGCTTTCAGTTCCACTACATTCATATACAGTCAATGCCGTGTCGAGTATTCTTCGCTGCAAGTTTTCAGCTAAGCCACCAAAATACTGCTGCATGCCGTTCGCATCTAGGATTGGGAATTTGCCAGTTAGAAAGCGACCTATACTTGTGATACGCTGTTGACCATCAAGAATTTCAAATTTATCTTCTCCAACTTTTGTGAAATAGATTAGACCGATTGGATATCCTTTTAGTATAGATTGAATTACTGCAACGTCCCTTTTGCCATCCGCATAGATATAGTTGCGTTGGTATTCTGGCTGAATAGTTAGTTTTCCACCAAGTCCAAAAAGCCCCTTGCCTTCGTATTCATTATAGACAAACCCCTCGCATACTTTTTCTACAGTTAGTTTTACATTCAGAACTGTTTTCATGTTATAGTCCTTTCTTTTTCACTACAATCCTTGCATATGTAGGTTTGCCTTCAATCGCTCCATCCTTGTCTTTGATTAATCCATGACTCTTTATTGGCACATTCAAGTTCTTTCTTATTGTATTCGCATCAATGATTTCAAACTGTTCTGGGCAGTAGTATTTTATAAAGCTAATAGGTACTGCCATGTATCCTTCATAATCAAGCGGTATAGCATCCGTATATGGAACATTAATCGCATTGTAATAATCAAACTCTTTATATCCGCATTCTCGTATTTCCTTATGAGCACTGAATTTCAAGTTGTCTGCCATCGTCATTAATGAAATTGGTTGATGTCGTCTTCCATGATCTAGGTTAGTAAACCATCCTGTTCCTGCAACACTGATATATCTTTTCCCGTCTTCACCGATGAAGAGTTCTGTGCCCGTTAGTGGATAACTGTCCGGCACACGAAAGGTCATTATTTTACCATTGACTCGCTCATTGAATCTGCATCCAGTCCAAATTTTGTTTTCCTTTATTAAGGGAAACACCTCCTTATATGAAACACAGTTGACATTACCAATTATTAGGAATTTCTTGTTTCCCTGCATTATCCACGCTAGAAATTCTCTAAACAGAGAAAAGGGCGGATTGGTCACTATAATATCTGCTTCATCACGCAAACGTGTAACTTCTTCGCTGCGAAAGTCACCATCACCGTTAAGATAGCGCCACTGCAAGTCATTAATGTCTATCTTCTTGCTTCTGCGGTTCAGTGTAAATATCTTGCCGTGCTTTGGGGAGATCGTTTTATCGAACTGGGGAGAAGTAGTTTCAAAACTTGTTAAGAAGTCAAAAATAGATAGCTGTACTGTCTCGTGTGCGATTTTGCTTTCTGTTGCATAACTCGTACTAATGAGCTTCTTCAAGCCCAATGTTTCAAAGTTTTGTGCGAAGAACCGTGTAAAATTACTCCATTCAGGATCATCACAAGGTAATAAAACAACCTTGTCCCTAAAAGTATCCGGATCGTACTCTAGATAAGCATTGATCTCACGTTGAATATCCTCATATTGAGTATAAAACTCATCGCTTTTTTTGTCTTTTGCTGCCACAAGTGTGTCATTCTTCTTTGGCACGTGTATACGCCGCCTTTCTTCGCGTTAGTGACATTTGTTTGCCACACAACACTTTCTTTGACAGCGGCTATAACCAAATGAAAATTGTCAAGCAAAGCTCTCGCCACTCTGTCAATACTGCTGGCGAAATTCTACTCAATCTTTGAGTAAAAGTCAATACTCAATCCTTGAGTATACTAAAATATCCTCCACCAAGGAGGATGCAATTATGAACTATCGCCAGCGAATGCGCGCTCTGCGCGAAGACCGCGACCTGACACAGGCACAGGTAGCTGCGGTACTGGCGAAGTCACAGCAG
>OCTX014573640.1_pt1 | contig 14289 bp, 11 predicted proteins | sample 1539691 | NCBI WGS metagenome assembly OCTX01 (sample SAMN02144231, study PRJEB22623) | gut metagenome | biome: sheep rumen | host: Ovis aries | place: New Zealand | reverse complement strand
CGAAGCAGGGCTCGATGGACATCTGCGACAACAACTACAACCACAGCAAATGGGCCATGTTCGTAAGACTCGCTCAGGACTTGAAATGAAGCCGACATTGAAATTTGAACAGTGAATTGAAACAGTGGGACTACCCACGCATGAAACAGGAGGTGCGCCGCGGCGCACCTCCTGTTGTCGGTTGTGAGGCTGTCCTGTCGTGGGCTGCAGCCTGAAAGGTCAGAAAAAAAGATAATGGGGCGGGGCAATGGTGCTTCGTCGCCTGTAGCGTCAGTTAGGCCGCGCCGCGACAGAATTGATTGTCAACTTGGCCGTAGGGAGACTGCTCTTGACGCTGATGTCAATGTTTCCCTTGTTTTGGCTGCTGCGGACGGCCAGCAGCGCGCGCCCTTTCCAGGTGGTGACGCGCGGGGTGACAGTGGGCTCACGGTCTTTCAGGTCGGCGGATGCAAATGCCATCAGTCGTCCCTGCCCATTGACAGATGCCTCGCATGCGATGGCTGCGTCGGGACATACGCGGCCCTCGCTGTCCACCACTTCGAGCGTGACGAACGCCAGGTCTTGCCCGTCGGCCTTGACGCTGCGTTTGTCTGCCGTGAGTCTCAGCCGGGCGGGTTCTCCGGCCGTGGCGAGCGTGACGGTGTGGCCGTTGGCCTCGGCTCGCAGCGTTCCTGCCTCGTAAGGCACATTGAACACCGCCTTGTATTCCGTTGAACGGCTCACCTGCTGTTTGCCTATCAGCCTGTCGTTCAGATAGAGAGCCACTTCGGGAGCCTTGGTATAGACTTCCACGTCGATGGGGCGTCCTTCCCATCCCTTCCAGTTCCACGACTCCCACGTGGGCCAGACGCTCCACATGGTTTCCTTGATGTTGCCATGATAGCCGTTGGGTTCTTTCACCGCCATGTAGAGTTGGTTCTCGCCGTTCTTCCACAATATCTCGCGGTAGTGACTGATGGGCTTGCGCCAGCCCGTTATGTCCACGTCGCCGCAGTAGGCACCGTGCCAGTCGGGTTGTCCACCCTCGGCGAAACTCTCGCCGGGCCTTTCGCCTTCGTAGTAGTAGCGTCCGATGCCTGATTCGCCAAGATAGTCAAGGCCAGTCCAGACAATGTCGCCCACGACGTAGGGATGGTCGTTCACCACGGCCCAATTCTTGAAGGCGTCGCGCGGGTAACTCTCCGTTTGCCACATCACCCTTTGCGGATTGCGTTGGTGGTCGGTGGCGTGTTTGAAAATCATGTAGTTGTAGCCCACCACGTCGAGCACGTCGGCATGTGGGTCGTAGATTTCCCAGTCTCTGTCCCATGCGCAGAGGGCCTCGGTGACAGGTCGCGTTTTGTCCCATTTGAGGATGGCCTGTTTCAGCTGCTTTGCGGTGGTGATGACGCGTATGTCCTTGCGCTCAATCACTTCGTTGCCAATGCTCCAGCAGACGATGCAGGGATGGTTGCGGTCGCGCTGCACCATGGCCCTCACATCCTCTTGGTAGCACGAGTCGATGAGTGTAGAGTAGTCGTGCTTCAGTTTGGCCGTCCGCCATCCGTCGAAAGCTTCGCCGATGACGAGCATGCCGATGGAGTCGCAAGCATCGAGGAAGGCGCGTGTGGTGGGATTGTGGCTGGTGCGGATGAGGTTGAAACCGGCTTCTTTCATCTGTTTCACCTTTCTGATTTCGGCCGCGTCGAAAGCCATGGCTCCCAGGATGCCGTCGTCGTGGTGAACGCAGGCTCCGTTGATGTTCAGTGGTTTGCCGTTGAGCACGAAGCCCCGTTCGGCATCGAATGCGAACGAGCGTATGCCGTAGCTGACGGTGTGCCGGTCGATGACCTTTCGGTTCTCCTCCAGCGTGACGGTAGTTTGGTAGAGGTTGGGCGAGTCGGGCGACCATAGCTTCGGCTGGTTCACTGTGAAGAAGCCTGTGTGCTCAATGGTTTGGCCCGGTGCGAGTGTGAGCGGCGTGGGCTTTCCGTTGATGGTCAGCGTCACGTTGCGTTGGCGGTCTGACTCGTTGCAGACGGTCACGCTGACGTTCACTCGGGCCGACTGCTCCGACACGTCCTGTGTGCTCACAAACACCCCGTTCTCGGCCAAGTGTAAGGCCGGCGTCGAAAGCAGCCACACGTGGCGGTAGATGCCCGACCCGGAATACCAGCGGCAGTTGGGCTGCAGACTGTTGTCAACCCTGACGAGAACTACGTTGTCGCGTTTCTTCCCCTTGTGCAGAAACGGCGTTATATCGACGGTAAACGGTGTGTAGCCATAGCCGTGCTGCCCGGCCTTCTGCCCGTTGATGTAGATTTCCGCCCTCTGATAGACTCCCTCGAAACAAAGTCGCGTCAGTTCGCCCGAAGGCGCCTTGAAGACTTTCCTGTACTCGCCCTTGCCGCCCGGATACCATCCGCCGCCTGTTCCGGTGGGGGCCTTCTCCGGGTCGGGCGAGGCGTAGATGTCCCAGTCGTGGGGCAGGTCAACGGTTGTGGTGTTTCCGTTTTGTGTAAACTGCCATCCGTTGTCGAAGAGCTGTCGTGTTTGTGCCGACGCACTCATCCATAGAGCGAGTGCCATCAGAGTGATCATTTGTCGTTTCATGATTGTTGTGTTTTTTGGTGGTTCTTTTGTTCGATATTGCAAAAATACGCTTTTTTTCATTTCTGGGCCACATTTTTCGTGTGAAAAAACCAAAGATGTGTCTTGCTCAATAGGAAATGTTACAAAAGGCTTTGTTGCAGCCGTGCAGCCAACTAAAGAATTGCTGTTTTGAAAGGCCAAATTATCTCCCGACGATGCGATTGAATTTTCTAGAAAATTTGTTTGCATCTCCCGACGTTGTTTTTTCGCAGTGAAGCATCGCAGGCAGAACGCCCGACATCAGCGCGCGAATGCCGTACGTGGCTGTTCGTTGCAGGGCCTTGGATGGCAAAAAGGGCGTACCGACGGGCGCTCGAATTGACATGAAATAAATTAATTGCGATTTCATGAAAAATTGTCTGAAAATGTTGGTGCGTTATCAGTGTTTTTTCGTAATTTTGCACTCTGAATTTCAAATAATGTACATTATACTATAGTAATATCGTTTTTAAGTATGGCTGAATCAAAGAAGATGAAAACCGCCCTTGTGTCGGTTTTCCACAAAGATGGTTTAGAAGAGTTGCTTTCGAAATTGCACGCTGAGGGGGTGAAGTTCCTCTCAACGGGCGGCACACAGAAATTTATTGAAGGACTGGGCTATCCGTGCGAGAAAGTGGAAGATGTGACCACTTATCCATCCATCCTGGGTGGTCGCGTCAAGACTCTCCATCCCAAGGTGTTCGGTGGAATCCTTGCCCGTCGCGACAACGAGGGCGACCGCGAGCAGATGGCGCAGTACGACATTCCGGAGATAGACTTGGTCATCGTCGATCTCTATCCTTTCGAGCAGACAGTGGCCAGCGGCGCAGCCGAGGCTGACATCATCGAGAAGATAGACATTGGCGGCATTTCGCTCATCCGCGCCGGAGCCAAGAATTTCAAGGATGTGGTCATCGTGCCCAGCAAGGCTGAGTACCCGTTGCTGCTCGACATTCTGAACCGCAAAGGAGCCCAGACCGACATTGAGGACCGCCGCATGTTTGCCGCACGTGCCTTTGGTGTGAGCTCGCACTATGATACAGCCATTCACAATTGGTTTGAAGGGAAGTAGAGAAGGAGAAACTTGAACAAAGAAAAAACAGAAGAAGAAATATGGGATTATTTTCGTTTGTACAGGAAATTGCGATGGACCTTGGCACAGCCAACACCATCATTATAAGTGACGACAAGATAGTGGTTGACGAGCCGTCGGTGGTGGCGCTCAACCGTGCCGACGGCAAGATGATAGCCGTGGGCCAGCAGGCCAAGCTGATGTACGAGAAGACGCACGACAACATCCGCACGGTGCGCCCCCTGCGCGACGGCGTGATTGCCGACTTCTCGGCCTGCGAGCAGATGATGCGCGGACTCATCAAGATGGTGCATTCGGGCAGCCGTCTGTTCACCCCCTCGCTGCGCATGGTCATTGGCGTACCCTCGGGTTCTACCGAGGTGGAGCTGCGCGCCGTGCGCGACTCGGCCGAGCATGCCGACGGCCGCGACGTCTATCTGATATTCGAGCCCATGGCGGCCGCCATAGGCATTGGCCTGGACGTTGAGGCCCCCGAGGGCAACATGATTGTGGATATCGGTGGCGGCACCACCGAGATCGCCGTCATCTCGCTGGGGGGCATCGTGGCCAACAACTCCATCAAAATGGCCGGCGACGACCTCACGGCCGACATCCAGGAATACATGAGCCGCCAGCACAACGTGAAGGTGAGCGAGCGCATGGCCGAGCGCATCAAGATCAATGTGGGTTCGGCGCTGACCGACTTGGGCGAGGAGGCTCCCGAGGACTACGTGGTGCACGGACCGAACCGCATCACCGCTCTGCCCATGGAGGTGCCCGTGTGCTATCAGGAGATAGCCCATTGCATCGACAAGACCGTGGCCAAGATTGAAACCGCTGTGCTCAACGCGTTGGAGAATACACCGCCCGAGCTGTATGCCGACATTGTGAAGAACGGCATCTATCTGACTGGTGGCGGTGCCTTGCTGCGCGGTCTTGACAAGCGTCTCACCGACAAGATCAACATACCCTTCCATGTGGCTGAAGACCCCTTGCACTGTGTTGCCAAGGGCGCTGGCATCGCCTTGAAGAACGTTGACCGCTTCTCGTTCCTGATGAGATAAAAAAAAGGTGGAAACCCACCTCGACCCTCCCAAAGGGAGGGAGTGCCTGCCTGACAGACAGAGCTCCCTCCCTTCGTGGGGGCTGGGGTGGGTTCCTGATACAATCCTCTGAGTATGAAGAACCTTCTGGAGTTTCTTGCAAAATACTACCATTGGTTTCTCTTTGTCGTGCTCGAGATAGTCAGCATGGTGATGCTGTTTCAGTACAACAGCTATCAGGGCAGTGTGTGGTTTTCTTCGGCCAACGTTGTGGCTGGGAAGTTCTTTGAGTGGAATTCGTCCATCGAGTCATTTTTCGGACTGGTGCAGGAAAACGAGGTGCTCACGACGCGCAACGTCTATCTGGAGCGACAGGTCAAGCAGCTCTCCGAAAAGCTGGTTGAGGCCACGGGCGACTCGTCGTTTCTGAAGCGAGGCCAGCTGGAGATGCTCAATCAGTACAAGCTCATTCCCGCCAAGGTGGTCGATAACTCCATCGCCAGCAGCGAAAACCTCATCACCATTGACAAGGGAAGCGACGACGGTGTGCGCAAGGACATGGGTGTGGCTTGTGGCAACGGCATCGTGGGCATCGTCTATATGGTGTCGTCGGGCTATTCGGTGGTCATCCCCGTCATCAATTCGCACTCCAACATCAGCGTCGCCATTCAGAACCGTGGCTATTTCGGCTATCTGCAGTGGACAGGCGGCCCCTCGAACATAGCATACGTCGAGGACATTCCGCGGCATGCCCACTTCCGTCTCTACGACAAGGTGGTGACCAGCGGTTACTCTTCGGTGTTTCCGCCGGGACTGCTCGTGGGAAAGATTCTGCATGTCTATAACTCTGCCGACGGATTGTCATACCGGCTTCAGGTGCAGCTATCGACCGATTTCGGCAATTTGCGCAACGTGTGCGTCATAGACGATGCTGTGATGCAGGAGCGTCTGAAGGTGCTGCGCGCGGCGCAGGATTCATTGAAAGCAAAAACGGAGTAGGAGAGCAAATCATTATGGAATTGGACATTATCAAGCGCATGCTGCTTTTCGCGTTGCTGTGTGTGGTGCAGGCTCTGGTGCTCAACCACATACACCTCTTTGGCTGTGCCACGCCGCTGCTCTACATCTATTTCATCATGCTCTTCCGCCGCAACACGCAGCCTTGGATCATCCTGGTGAGCAGTTTCCTGCTGGGGCTCTGCATCGACACCTTCTCCAACACGCCCGGCGTGTCGTCGGGAGCAGCCACCTTTCTGGGAGCCGTGCAGCCCTACGTGCTGAGCATCTTCATCCAGCGCGACAGCCCTGACGATCTGGAGCCCGGCATCAAGTCGCTCGGATTCTCTTCTTACTTCCTCTATGCGCTCATCTGCTCGCTCATCTACTGCCTGCTGTTCTTCACGCTCGAGATGTTCACCTTCTTCAACTGGGTGCAGTGGCTCGAATGTATAGGAGGCAGCACACTCATCACACTGGTGCTGCTCATCACCATCGACAATCTGCGGCGTTGACCCGTCGTGACTGCCATGTCCGCGGGGCGGAAGCAGCGAGCGTGAATATTAAAAAAAAGAATTGTTGTTTTCTTGAAAACCGTTGCTTGATAGAGAATGAAAGATTACGATCTTGCCAACAGACGATACGTCATTGCAGGGGTGGCCACCGCCATTGTGGTGGTCTATCTCATTCGTCTGTTTACGCTCCAAATTATGAGCGACGACTACAAGAAGAATGCCGACAGCAACGCCTTCCTCAAGAAGATAGAATATCCTTCGCGCGGCGTCATCACCGACCGCAACGGGAAACTCATGGTCTATAATCAGCCTGCCTACGACATCATGGTGGTCATGAACGAAGCCAAGGGGCGCACCGACACCACCGAGTTCTGCAACGCGCTGGGCATCACCAAGGAGTTTTTCGACCAGCGCATGGCCGACATCAAGGACTACAACAAGAACCCCGGCTACTCGCGCTTCACTCAGCAGCTTTTCATGAGCCAGCTCTCCGACAAGGAGTTCAGTGTGTTCCAAGAGAAGATGTTCCGTTTTCCGGGCTTCTATGTGCGCCGCCGAAGCATCCGCCAGTACCGCTATCCCTATGCACCCCATGTGTTGGGCGACGTGGCCGAGGTGTCTCCCGCCGACATCGAAGAGGACGACTACTACCAACCGGGCGACTACATCGGCAAGATTGGCGTGGAGCGCTCCTACGAGAAACAGCTCCGCGGCGAAAAAGGTGTACAGATATTGTTGCGCGATGCCCACGGACGCATTCAGGGCCGCTATCAGAACGGCAAGTTCGACCGCAAGCCGCGCCCCGGAAAAGACCTCACACTCAGCATCGACCTCGACTTGCAAGCTTTGGGCGAACGGCTGCTCGAAGGAAAGATTGGCAGCATCGTGGCCATCGAACCCTCCACGGGCGAGGTGCTGTGCATGGTTTCGTCGCCCACCTACGATGCCCGCATCATGACGGGACGCAACCGCGGAAAAATGCATGCACAGCTCTCGCGCGACGTGTGGAAACCGCTGCTCAACCGAAGCATCATGGGACAGTATCCACCGGGTTCGACCTTCAAGACCTCGCAGGGACTCACCTACATGACCGAGGGCATCATCACCCCCACCACCCAGTTCCCGTGCCACCGCGGATTCTACCACCGCGGACTGCACGTGGGGTGCCACGGCCACGGATCGCCGCTCAGTCTGGTGCCCGCCATCAGCACGTCGTGCAACGGCTACTTCTGTTGGGGGCTCTACTACATGCTCTCCAACCGCAAGAAGTACAAGACCGTGCAGGATGCCATGAACATCTGGCGCGACTACATGGTGAGCATGGGATTCGGCTATAAGCTCGGCGTAGATTTGCCGGGCGAGAAGCGGGGCTTGATTCCCAACGCCCAGTTCTACGACAAGGCTTACCATAACTCCTGGAACGGACTCACCGTCATCAGCATTTCCATCGGCCAGGGCGAGGTCAACCTCACGCCGCTGCAAATAGCCAACCTGGGAGCCACCATCGCCAACAGGGGCTACTACTACGTGCCCCACGTGGTGCGCAAGGTGAAGGGCGAACCACTCGACACGGCCTTCACCCGCCGCCACTACACCAAGGCGTCGGCCAGTGCCTACAACTACATTGTCAGCGGCATGCGCGCCTCTGTGCTGGGCGGAACCTGCAAGCACCTGAACCGGGGCGACATAGCCATCTGCGGAAAGACCGGTACGGCGCAGAACCGCGGCCAGGACCACTCGGTGTTCATGGGATTTGCGCCGATGGACAATCCCAAGATTGCCATTGCCGTTTATGTGGAGAATGGAGGATTCGGTGCCGACTACGGTGTGCCCATCGGCGGACTGATGATTGAGCAATATCTGAAGGGGCACCTCTCGCCGGGTTCAGAGTCGCGCGCCAAGGTGTTCCAGAACCGGCGCATCGCCTACGGCAAGCGAAATCGATAAGAATGGAAAAAATGATTCAGACAATAATGATATGGCACAAGGAATAGACAAACAACCCAGCGTTTTGCGTTCGCTCGACTGGTGGACGTTCGGCATCTATCTGGCACTGCTCGTGTTCGGATGGATCAGTGTCTGTGGTGCCAGCTATACCTACGGCGATACCGACATCTTCAGCCTGTCCACCCGTTCGGGCATGCAGATAGTATGGATTGCCACCTCCATTGTGCTGGGCTTTGTGCTCATCATGCTCGACGACCGTTTCTACGACACCTTTGCGTACATTATATATATAGCGCTTCTCTTGCTGTTGTTTGTCACCATCTTCAACCCTCACCAAATCAAAGGCTCGCGTTCGTGGTTGGTGTTGGGGCCGCTGCGACTGCAACCCGCCGAGTTTGCCAAGTTCGCCACAGCCCTGGCCATCAGCAAGTTCATGAGCGTCTATGGGTTCGACATCCACAAGTGGAAGCATTTTGCCATTGCTTGCGCCATCATCCTCTTGCCCATGCTCTTCATCGTGGGACAGCGCGAAACGGGTTCGGCCTTGGTCTATTTGGCTTTCTTCCTGATGTTCTATCGCGAGGGCATGCCGGGCAGCATCTTGTTCACTGGCGTTGCCATGGTCATCTATTTCGTGGTGGGAGTGAGGTTCGAGGAAACCATGCTGTGGGACCTGCCCACGTCGGTTGGAAAGTTTGTGGTGCTGCTGCTGGTGCAGATTTTCACGGCGGGCATGGTCTATGTGTATTGTCGAGACGCCAAGCAGACGTTCCGCATACTGGCCTACTGCCTGGGCATCACGCTGGTGGCGCTGCTCTTCTCGAAATTCGTCATACCGTTCGACATAGTCTGGGTGCAGCTGGTTTTGTGTACGGGAGTCATTGGCTATGTGCTCTACCAGTGGCTGAGCACACGCTATTTGCCTTATTTCCTCATTTGTCTGTTTGCCATCGGCTCGGTGGCCACGTTCTATTCGGCCGACTACGTGCTGAACAATGTGCTCGAGGAGCATCAGCGCACACGCATCAACGTGCTGCTTGGATTGGAGGAGGACCTGCGCGGCGCAGGCTATAATGTGCATCAGAGCGAGATTGCCATCGGTTCGGGCGGTTTGCGCGGCAAGGGGTTCCTCAACGGCACACAGACCAAGCTGAAGTTCGTGCCCGAGCAGGACACCGACTTCATTTTCTGTACCGTGGGCGAGGAAGAAGGGTTTCTGGGCTGTGTAGCGGTGTTGCTGCTGTTTTTGGCGCTCATTTTCAGGCTGATCAAGATGGCCGAGCGGCAGCCGTTCAAGTTTGGCCGCGTCTATGGCTACTGTGTGTTGAGCATTTTCCTCTTCCATGTGTTCATCAATGTGGGCATGGTGCTCGGGCTCACGCCCGTCATCGGCATTCCGTTGCCGTTCTTCAGCTACGGCGGTTCCTCATTGTGGGGCTTCACGCTGTTGCTCTTCATTTTTCTGCGCATCGATGCAGGACGCAACTTGGTGAGAACGTAGCCGCAATTGATGCTGGCCCGCAAGTGAAGGACTGAAAGAACATGAAAAGGCATCGCTCCCAATGCTTGGGGCGATGCCTTTTCATCATTGATGCCTTTCCATGCATCTACTCTGCCTTTTCGCTTGTCGAGGGCGGCAGCTCTTATCTTCTTGTCAATTTGATGCCTACATCGGCAATGCCGGGCAGTATTTCGCGCTTCATGTTGTGGCGTATGTTGATGCGCAACGAGTCGCCTTGCCCTATTTCCATGTCGTCGATGTGGAACATGTATTGGTAGAAACTCACTCCCTGCCCCTTCACGTTTCCGTCGTTGTCGATGAGTCGGCAGTTCAGCGTGTCACGTCGTGTCTTCTTGCTTGCCAGAAACTTTTGTTCTACAATCAGCTGCAGACTCTTGAAGGGGAAAGCCCCGTTGATGCGCAGTCCGAGCTCCTCTCTGTACAGAGCCGTATGCTTCATGGGAGGAATGTCGAAAGTGAGGGTGTCGTTTTTCTCCCATCCGCTGAGCGGTGTGTGGTCGTATCGGTCATACACCGTTCTTCCGCCACAAGCCGTGAACAGGATAAGCATGGCAGATGTGGCGATGGCAGAGAGCAACTTCTTCTGGTTCATGATTACCTCTTATTCTTGGGCTGTGGGCGTTTGTTTCTTGGGTTTCTGCTGGTTGGCAGGCTTTTGTTGCTGTTGCTGGTTGGCAGGCTTCTGTTTGGGGGCGTTGGCCGTTTTGGGGTTCTTGGGTTTGGGCTGACGGTTGTTGGCGTTGGCTTTACCCTGCTGGGGCGCACCTTTGGCAGCCTGCGGATTGGCATTCTGTCGGTTGTTGTTTTTCTTCTTCTTTTTCTTCGCCTTGTCGAATCGGGTGATGCTTTCGCCTGCCAACAAGTCGATTGGCCGTTCGGCGTCGGAGCGTTGCTGGTTGTCTTCTGTCAGCGACAGTGGTTTTTCGCCGCGTTTGTTCATCTCGATGATTTCGCGTGCGCGCTGTGCAGTGATGGTCTCCAGGTTGGCTGCCAGGTTCTTGTCGGTGGAGTAGGTGATGAGTCCGGACAGAATGTCGGTCTTGAAGAGATGGTAGTCGCTGTCCTGCGTTTGCAGGATGACTTCCTTGCTGGGCAGTTTGCGGCCCGCCTCGATGTAGTCGTCCACCTCGTAGTTGAGGCAGCACTTCAGTTTGGCGCACATGCCGGCCAGTTTCTGCGGATTGAGCGAGATGTCCTGGAACCGGGCTGCGTTGGTGCTCACGCTGACGAAGTTCTTCATCCAAGTTGCGCAGCAGAGCTCGCGTCCGCAGGGCCCTGTGCCTCCAATGCGGCCCGCCTCTTGTCGGGCGCCTATCTGTTTCATCTCGATGCGCACGTGGAACGTGGCGGCCAAGTCTTTGATGAGCTGGCGGAAGTCCACACGCTCGTCGGCGATGTAGTAGAAGATGGCCTTGTTGCCGTCGCCCTGATACTCCACGTCGCCAATTTTCATTTTGAGCCCCAAGTCCTTGGCAATCTGTCTGCTCTGGATCATGGTGCCGTGCTCGCGGCTCTTTGCCTCGCGGTATTTCTCCATGTCAACGGGCTTGGCGATGCGGTAGATGCGGCGTATGTCATCGGGCGATTTCAGGTTGGCCCGTTTTATCTGCAGTTTCACCAGCCGTCCTGTGAGCGTCACAACGCCAATGTCGTGGCCAGGATTGGCTTCCACCGCAACGATGTCGCCTTTCTTCAGCTCAAGGTTGTTCACGTTGTGGTAGTAGCCCTTGCGGGTGTTCTTGAATTGCACTTCCACCAAGTCGGTGCTCTCAGCGTTTCCCGGCACGTCGGCCAGCCAGTCGTAGGTGTTGAGCTGATGGTCCTGACGGCCACAGCCAGCGCGGCAGAATCCGCGGTCGCAGCCCGTCATGATTTTGAATTTCATATTTTTGTAGTCCATGCGGAATAGTGTTTACGTTTTGGTTTTATTCTGTTTCAGATGATTTCATCTTCATTCAAAGACTCTTCATTCAAAGACTCTTCATTCAAAGACTCTTGGTTCAAGGATTCTGCATTCTTCTTTCAAAGACTTTTCATTTCTGTATGAGCAGTACAATCATTTTCAGGGTCATGTCGAAGAAAACGATTTTGGCATTGGCGTTCTGCCCGATGTCGCGTATGCAGAGTTGCAACAGCTCGCTGATTTCCACCACGTTGGCTTCGTTGATGAACCGTGCGAAGTTGCGGGCGAAATCTTCCTCCTCCTGCGTCATATAGTTCAGTTCGGGATTGTTGAAGTTATAGACGAAGTTTTCTCTGACCAGTCTGAGAAAGTAAGTGAGCATGCGCTTCTGTTTTTCTCGTCCGAATGAGGCAGCCGTGTCGCACCACTTTTTCAGGTCGTGGATGTTGCGCATGTAGGCCAGCCGCATCAGCAGCACGAACATGTCGAAGAAGGCGCGGTTCTCGTTGCCCGTGTCCAGTTCTTCCAGTGCTTTCAGCCAGTTTCCGTTGGCCACTCGGGCTATTCGCCGGGCCATGTCAGCGTCGATGCCACGCAGGCTGACCAGAGCCTGCTCGATGGCCTCGGTGTCAATTTTCTTGACGTCGATGCGTTGTGTGCGGCTTCGAATGGTGTCGAGCAGCTGGTCGGGTTCCTGGCTCACCATGATGAACACCGTCTGTCGCGGCGGCTCTTCCAACAGTTTGAGCAGTTTGTTGGCGCTGGCCAGGTTCATGCGCTCGGGCAGCCAAATGATGCTCACCTTGTAGCCGCCTTGGCTCGACTTCAGACTCAGCTTGCGTGTCAGTTCGTCGCTCTCGCCGGCAGTGATGATGGCCTGTTGGTTGGCAGCGCCGATGGCATCCATCCATTGGTCCATGGAGAAGTAGGGCGAGCGCACCAGCAAGTCGTGCCATTCGTGGGCAAAGTCCTCACTCACGGGCTGATGGTCGCTGCCCATCGAGGGAGTTTTGATGGTGGGGTAGGTGAAGTGCAAGTCGGGATGCGAAAGGTTTTTCAGCATGGCTTCCGACTGAGGCGTACGCAGCAGGTGGCAAGCGAAGGCCACGGCCAACGCCAACTTACCGCTGCCCGCCGGGCCGCAGAGCATCAGTGCATGTGGCAGCCGTTCTTCGTCCACCATCTGCAACAAGCGTTGCTTGGCATCTTCCTGTCCTATTACGTCGTTGAATGTCATGTTGAAAAGAGAGAACCCAACCGCAGCCCCTCCCAAAGGGAAAGTGTGCCTACCGGTTCGGGAGGTCTCGTTCGTTAATTCCTAACTCCTAACTCTTAACTCCTAACTCTTAACTCTTAACTCTTAACTCCTAACTCCCTTGTGGAAGTCCCCCTCCCCATGAGGCTAGGCGGGGCTAAATCCTTCTTATCACCTCGACCACGCTGTCGATGGCCGACACAGTGTAGAAGTGGATGTTGCGCACACCATGAGCGTAGAGCTCGCGGCACTGCTGCGTAGCCCACTCCACTCCCAGCTGCTGCGCGTCCTGGTCGGTTTGGCATTTCACCACTTCGCGCGCCAGTTCTTCGGGAATGTCGCAGTGGAACGTGCGTGGCACCACGGTCAGTTGGCTCAGCTTGGCGAAAGGTTTCAGACCTGGAATAATGGGTATGGTGATGCCCATTTCGCGGGCGCGCTTGACGAAGCTGAAAAACTTCTTGTTGTCGTAGAACAGCTGTGTCACGGCGTAGCTCGCACCCAAGTCTTGCTTCATCTTCAGGTACTTCATGTCGCGCTCCATGTTGGGGGCCTCCTCGTGTTTCTCGGGGTAACAGGCCACGCCGAACGAGAACTTCGGCCCCGGATGCTTTATTTCCGTGCCATCGACGAAGAATCCCTCGTTGAACCGCTGCACCTGGCGGATGAGGTCGGTGGTGTGGCGGTGTCCGCCGCGCGTTGGTGTGAACACCCGGTCGTCCTTTGCTTTGTCGCCGCGCAGCAGCAGCACGTTCTCTATGCCCAGAAACTGCAGGTCCAGCAGTTCGTACTCGATGTCCTCTTTGGTGGCTCCGCTGCAGATGATGTGCGGGATCACGGGCAGTCCGAACTTCTGCTGGATGGCCGCCGCAATGGCGATGGTGCCCGGCCTGCGACGCACACGCTGCCGTTCCAGCAGCCCGTTGTCCAGTTCCTTATAGACATATTCCGAGTGGTGCGTCGTGATGTTGATGTATTTCGGGTTGAACTCCCGCAGTCGCGCTATGGTGTTGAACAGACTCTCGGTGCCCGACCCCTTCAGCGGGGGCAGCACCTCGAACGAGAAGCTCTGCTCCTCGTCCGTTCTGTTCAGTAGTTCTGTTACGCTCATATCCTTTTTAGTCTTTTGGGTGTTGGATAATTGAGGCTTGCCGTCAACCGTAAACGGCCAACCGCAATCCGTCAGTGGCTGCAAAGTTAGTCATTTTCCTCCACTTTACGGCAAGGCGGCCTCATTTTTTGTTTTTCTTTTTTCTTTTTCTCTTTTTCCCGCTGTTTTCAGAGATGTCATGTCACACAGATTTCACGGATCACACAGATTCTTGTTGCAAACAAGACGGGGCGCGATGCCACGGATTTTTCGGAGATCCGTGGAATCTGTGTAATCCGTGTGACGTATTCTCGGCAGTAGAAGTCATGTCACACA
>OCTX012136193.1_pt1 | contig 14290 bp, 1 predicted proteins | sample 1539691 | NCBI WGS metagenome assembly OCTX01 (sample SAMN02144231, study PRJEB22623) | gut metagenome | biome: sheep rumen | host: Ovis aries | place: New Zealand | reverse complement strand
TATAAAATTCATTTAATTTCAAAATTATTTTAAACTTATCAAATCCCGTTTAATTTCATATAATTATATACAAAAATAAAATTAATACTTAAATTCCATAATGGAATAAATCAAATAGTATTTATCCAAAATTATTTTATTGCTATTTATTCATATTTTCAATACTTTCAGATAATTCTTCATATTTCTTCGTAACTTCTTCAATATCTTTTTGAAGTCTTTCATTCTGTTCACTAACATTTTTACACTCTAATTGCAGTCTCTCAATTTCATCTTCCAGTGACATTCCTGTGTTCTTTACTTCTTCATTAGCAGAATAAGCCGGATTTGCTTTATATATTATACCATTCATATTATCACCTAAAGTTTGTCCGAAGATATCAGTAGTCATATTTTCATATTCTTCTCTTTGTTGTTTCAATAATTGTATCTTTTCTCTATTTTCATGATATTTTTTCCTATATCTAGAAACTCTTATGAAAATATAAAACACAATTGCGACCACAACAACAACACAAGCTACAACTATCAAAATTACTTTAATATTTTCCAAAATGAAGTTTTTAGCCTCAGTATTCGCGAAATAATTCGTCTTATTCCTCAAAGGATTTAATATTATAGCATAAACACCGAATTCCGAAATTCTAAATTCAGTTTGTCCTTCCTTAGTTTGTCTTTCGACACATTCCCATTTATTTTCACCTGAATTTGAGCTTAATTTATCAGTACTTAAATCAAACCCTTTTAATTTAGCAAGGCAATAATCATAATAAAGCAAAGTAGATGCTTCATATTCATTATGAGCTATATCAATTTTTCCTGCGAATTGAAATTGGATATCATTTTCTTTAGAATAAAATTTGAACACAGGAGACATAACACTATTTTCGAAATTAAGCACACCTTGGCTTCCAGTAATACCATTTGATATATTGAATAAAGATTCGGCTGTATTATTATAAAGTGATGAATCTTTTAATAGAGAGGAACTAACTTCTTGTAAATATAGTTTAGAATAATTAGAATTAAATTTCAAAGCATTCGACGGTATTTCTAAATTGCCTATATTACGTCCATTTGTATCAAATGCGAAATTGAAGTTTATTTTATTCATTTTTTTAAATGAATATGTTATATTCTTAACACTTCCTAATCTTTCAATAAGTTCACAATCTTCAGGGTCACTTTTACATTCGCCTGAAATACATCTGAAAGGATAGGCAGGATCAGGACACATAGAATGTCCTATACAGTCATATTTATCTTCTAGACACTGACCATTACTGCATTGATATTGATTAACTTCGCATCCATGAAAAGCAACTTCTGAACAATCTTTATGACAAAAGCCATCTGGACATTTTTTTTGTCCTGGGAGACATATATATGAATTATCCTTAGGACATAGACTTTTATCAGAAGCACATGCACCATTTTCGCAACGATATTGACCTATTTTACATGCAGGGACTATAGGACATTTTTCATCCCCAGTTGCTATAGTTCCATCATAACAAACTGTTCCTTCAATTTTATCTATATCTTTATCTTTGTCATCGTCTTCTTCTTTTAATGATATTTTTTTATTTTTTTGTAATTTGATAAATTCATCATCATTCAGAGGATTTATTATATTTTCAAATTCTTCACGTAATAATCGGATATTATTTTTATTATCGGCATTTTTTTCAATGAAATTTTCTAGATATAATAAACAATCTAATTTATTTCTTAAGCATTTATTCATTCTAACACAATAAAATTCTCCTTCATTGCATGTTGGGATATTAAAAGCAGTTGTACATTTGATAAAATCATCGACACATGTACCACTAGGACAATGTATTGGATTCTCTTCTGGACAAAATCCACTGAATTTAGTACATGATTCATTTTTACTAACACAATAACCGTTATCACATTTTTGCATTCCTGTATCACAATCAACTGATACTTTGCAGAAATTAGTATCGGATACACATGTTTTATCACCGCATAAATAAGGCTTTGATGCATCACATATAATATTGGCTCTCAATATTCCTCCCTCTAAAATTGATGTCACTTGGCAATTTCTTTCACTTTTGGCACAATCGCCGCTTGAACATCTATAAGGGGTATCTAATGGACATCCAATGTTATTTGTACATTGAGTTCTTATTATCTCTGTTTTATTTTCAACACATCTTCCTGAGGTACATAATACTTTTCCTTCTTCACATATTGAATTAGTTAATGATTCTTTGCAATTTGTTATATTATTTATACATTCACCATTAGGACATAAATAAGGAGTATCTCCATCTGGACATGCATCGGATACTAATGAGCAATCATGGTTAATATCAATACATCTTCCATTTTTACACATTTTTTTATTCATAAAATTGCAGATATTATCAGTATTTGGTTCATTTCTACATTCTTGTTGATTTGATTTACATATGCCATCAGTTTTGCATCTTATATATCCATCATGACAAACTAAACCAGCTTTACATTCCCCAATACTTTTCACACATATATCATCATTGCAACGATAAGGCCTTGATTTCGGACATTGAACATCTTTAGGGCATAAATCTTTACTGACTCTACAACTACCATCAAAGCATTTGTGATAGGAACTTTCACAGGTAAATACAGGTCGACAGTAATCAGTAGATACCACACAACGACCATCAGCACACATAAATAGTCCTTCTTCACAATCAGAATCATATTCGAATAAATCATCATAACAAAAAGCTGAATTTTCTACGCAATTTCCATAAGGGCATTTATATGGTAAATTTGGTGGGCATAATACCGGTATACATGATGTTGTTTTTGTATTGATACATGTACCATCAGCGCATTTAAATGGACGATCTTTATAGCATCCATTAATTAAAGGACATTCTTTATCAGGTGATATACATGAACCATCAGGACATAATTTTTGATTATCAATACAATAGTAAAATCTATTACAAGTGGATGTATCTTTTACACATGTTCCATCTAGGCATTTATGAGGTTTATTATATGGACAACCATTATCTGTTATATCACATAAAGTTTTATCATGGACGCATACACCTTCTGGGCACTTAAATGGTTTATTTTTGGGACATTCGAATGATTCACATAAATACCCAAAGGCTTTGCATTCACCGTTACTACATTGGGTGTAACCCTCAGGACATCTCTTTGTTCTCGAGGAACATTTATCCAAAGTATCAGTGCATGTATTGGCCTCACACCGAATTGGATATATTGATTCACATGCGTCAAATATTTTGCAGTTTTGTCGGGAAGAAACACAAGCACCATTTGGACATAAGACTTCATACTTGGAACATTGTGGTGGTTGAGGACAATCACCTAATTGAGCACGACATGAATTATCAGCGCATAAGAATGGAAAACCTGAGCGACAAGTAACCATTGTATTACATTCATCATAACTCAGAGCGCATGTACCATCAGGACATGATTTTTTATTATCACCACAAGTTTGATACAAGGGACATTCATTAATACTTGCTCTACATGAATTATCGAAGCATTTTATTGGAAGATTAGGAGGACATACTGATATTGTAGGACAAACTTTTTCATCTATTCTACAAGAACCATCTGGACATCTAAATGGGAAAGATGATGGGCAAGAATCTATTATTGGAGAACGGCATTCATCTATATTATCGACACAAGCACCATTCCAACATCTAATTTGATTTTTACCACAATATATATGTGTTGGACATAATTCTATAGAATTTACACATGTTCCATCATAGCAACGATATTTTTCACATGATAACTCTTGCTTTTCAGTACATTCATCAGAAGTTTTCGCACAGAAACCATTTTGACAAAGAACAGGAGAATCTAGTGGGCATGATATAGGAGTGGGACATTCATCTAATGATTTACGACATTCATTGTTCCAACATTGATATGGTTTATGAGGAGGACATATGGGGATATATTTTAAATTGCATTCAGAACTTTTGGAGACGCATGAAAGTTCAGGGCATAATATTGGTTTTGAATTTGGACAAGTTATTGAGATTCCTCCTTGGACATATTCACAGTCTTTATTATTTAATGCTATACCACCATTTGGGCATTTCACATAACCAGATGGGGTAAATATATCAGAAGGGCATAATTTGCTATTATCCACATATTTACCATTTGAACAGCGGAATTTATTTTCTGGCTCAGTAATATCTTGACAAGATTTTTGACAAGAGCCATTTTCACAAAGACTTAAACCAGGTTCACATATTGGATTTTTTTTACAATCATCTTTATTTGTTACGCACGAAAAATCAGAACATTGCTCTTGTCCCTCTGGGCAACCTCTTATTAAAGGTTGGGCACAATGCCCAGCTAATTGACAACTTCCATCAGGACATAGAACTTTTCCTTTAGGACAAGTAATTCTTGTAGGACATAAATCATAATTTTTAGCACAAGATAAATCCCAACATAAAATTTCATCCGAATTGCATGAGGTTTCTACTGAGCATGTTACTTCATTTAATAAAATGCATTTATTGCCACAAGGCCTATAACCTATAGGACATTCGAAATTTGTGCTGCATTCTTCTCCGTTGTATCTGCATGTACCATCCTCACATAAAAATACTTCTGCTGAAGAATTAGTTGCTTTTATTTTATTAAGGCAAGTAATTTTATTTTTATTTGATTTTACTGATTCGATTGGATTATTATTTATTGAATAACAATATCCATTCCATTTAACAAAGTCATTAAGGCAACCACATTTTGTTGTATCTGTAACACATTCATTATCACTATAGCATTTATATAAATATCCTTTTTCAGGGTTATCATCAACGCATGAAAATATTCCTAGAATTTCTTTAATGAAATTTCTATAATCTTGCTCATCACAATCTATAATATTATCTACTTGTTTTTTATTCATGCAACTATATTTACTTTTATCTATAGAGTTTATTTCTACTATTTCATTTTCTCCATATTTTTTCCCATTCAAACTGACTTCGATCGAGTATTTTCCTACTTTAGAAGGTGTAAATGATATCAAATGTTTACCATTTGAAAATGTTTTTTTATAATCATATTTGATTTCTCTATTATAATCCAAAATTTGTTTGATACTTGCTGTAAATATTTCATTTCCTTCTTCATCAACAGTATTATTTAATAAATCTTTGCATTGTATTTGGATAGTGATAATTTCACCAATGTAATATTGTCTTCTATTATCTATGGGCAAAATTTCTAAATTGGCACCGAACATGGAACATTGACCGTGTACAACGTTTAATGTAAATTGTTTTTCTAACTTCATTACCACACCTTTAAGTAATGCATTTATAATAAATATGCCTTTCATTTCAATTTTTAATGAGATATTAAATGTCGTATTATATTTATTAACTCGAATATTATATTCATATATTCCTTTAGTTTTATTAACAATGTTTTGAGAACTATCTAATAATTGAATGTCAAAATCTTTAAGTAAATCATAATAATTAATATTATTTCCTTCTGAATCATTTCCTGAAAATCCTATATAAAATTTTTCTCCAGCTTGAACTTTATCATTTCCGAAAAAGGATGATTTATTTGGAGCGATTTCATTCGGAGCAATATATAGTGTACTATCTGCTTTAATATTTTTATTTTTATCTTCAACTGTTAATTTGAAATTTCCGGCTAATTTTGGTAATTCCAATAATTCAACCCTATAAATATTTTCACATTGAGAATATCCATTAATTTTTTCATTTTGTATATTATGAGTATTATATGGAATGCTATCATTTATTTTTAAAGTAATCTCCATATTTTTTTCTAGTTGGGTACTGTCACCATAATAACATGCTCCATTTTCATCAAATAAAAGAACATAGAAATATATTTGCTCTCCTACTTTAATATCGAAAGATTCTTGAATTGATAATTTAAATGATGAAAAATCTGGTGAATCATAATTATTTTGATTTACGGTAACAGAGAATTCTTGGTCTAATAATGACTTTTGGATATTTACACCGTCTTCAAATGTGACCATAATATTTTTAATTTTTGGTATCGAAGATTTTATATCCTTTTTTGTTATAGATATTTTTATTTGATTTGCTCCTTGTATTTGTGATATGGAATATCCATCTTTTTGTAAACGCTCTCCATTCACGAAAACTTTGAAAAAATTATGGCTTTCAATTTTCTGAGCTTCATTGAAGATTAAATCTATAGATGGATCACTAGGTTCTTTTATTGTTTTTGTATTTGATTTATCTAATTTCATTTCAATATTATTTGGGTTGAAATAGTTTATAGTTATGGGGTATGATGATTTATGTTCATTATATTTTATATCTATTTTTTCATCCTTGCAATTTGTACTTAGGGCAAAGCAACCCATATATGAATTAGATAGATTATAATCAACGCAATTTGATGAATATTCCAAATTTATTTTATTAGAGTCTAAATGCTTATTAACAATACCATTATTTGTAAATAAGCATATTTGTTGAACATTTGGAATATTTTCTGGTATATCCATTATAACTTTATCATCATATGTTTTAGCTTGGAAAGAAGATATATCACTATCATCATTTGGGGAATCATATTTAACCCCATTTGAAGGACATTGCACATTTGTTTCTTTTAAGGATAGAAGAGAATAAAAATCTGTGGTATTATATGAAATTTGAATGAAATAATAATGTTCTTTGGGGAGATATACTGGAAGATGAAGCAAATCTGATATAATATTTACTTCTGGTTTGATAATGAATCCTTCATCATTATATTGAGTCACAGTTAAATCTTTTGAAATATATATATTTTCCTTTTCCGCTAAAATCAATTTAGCTGTTAATGTTTTGTCTTTATTATAATCAATATCAATAGTATTTCCATTTGAATCTAGTAATTTAATTTTTAACAATAGAGGCATATATAATTCAAAACTATCACTTGTATAAATTTTATTGTTCAAAAAATTAGATAAGATATGAGCCTTCTTATTTTCAGAATAATAATTTGCTTTTATTGAACTAATTTCTTTTTCTTTTTCGGATTTTTTGATTCTATAATGAATAAAAGATGGTGGAATATTATTATTAACAATATTCCCAATAATGATATAAGTAGAACCTTGAATTAAATTTAATTGATCAATAGTAAATGGATATGAACTTGAAAAAAGTCCTGAATAAGTTTTTATTAATGAGATTTTATTAGGACTAAGATACTTATATACATATAAATTTTTATTATCATTTACTTCTTTTTCTTCATAGTCTATTTCTGTTGGTGTTCTTTCTTGGAAATGAATTGATATATTTTCTTGGTTTTTATCGAAAACATTTGGTTTTATTTTCAACGAAGAAATTTTAGGATTTATATTATATAATGTTCTATCGTTGTTATATATATCAGAAGAGAAATTGTTTATATTTGATTTTATTTTAGTTTCTCCGGAAAATTTAATATATAAAGAACAATTTGTTCCTTCTTTTGCTAATACTTTTTTGAAATTTTTTAAATTCATGTCATCCATGTATATATTAAGTCTCTCATCACAAATTTTTTCTGAATATGAATTAGATGTTTCTAAATTAAATTTAATAATATTTTTACTGATAATTTCTTTATTGCTCATCACAAGATCAGTAGGAAAAGCTGCGATAGTATTTAATTGGATAGTTAAATAATTCTCTTTATTTTGATTTTGATTAAATTTTGGATAAAATTCAATATTAGCAGATTTAGAAAAAGTAATTTTTACAAAATATATTCCAGTATAACAAGTATTTATTACACTGATTCTTTTTATAATTCCACTAAAATGACTATCAATTAACAAATTAGGCGGAGTTATAATTAATTTTCCTGAGGCATCTCTATTTTCCATGAAATAGTCTATTTGTATATTATCTAAATTATTTTTTGTGTAAATTTTATACCCATAATTTTCAACATAAGGAGGAATGCTTCTACTTTCTATTTCAACCTGGGGTGAATAATTCACAAAAGAGGATGTAAATATTTTTGTATTTATATTAGCTTGAATTGCATCACTATTACCTTTGTAGGTGATTAAATATATATTTGTATTTTCTGTTGTTATTAATTCATTTATATCAGCATTGATTAGATTAATCATGGATGATTTATGTGATAAATATAAATATACAGGATAATCTTTATCTTTTATTAAATATAAAGATCTTTCTAAATTATGAGGGAAATAACTTTCTGGTGAGATTGAATATATATATTCAGGATAATCATTTATTTGAATGCATGAAGGACAGATTTGAGGTAAAAAGTCTATATAAGGAATAAATCCATATAAAGAATATTTAGGTAATGAATCATCTAAATTTATAATATATTTATCCGATTCATTAATATATGAAACATCTACATCTACTATATAATGCTCTTCTGTTAATGGATTTATTGTGAAGTATTTAAATGATACTTTTTTTTCAAATATCGAAGATGTAAATAATTTATGATATTCATCATATAATTTTAAAGAAAAAGTAAATTTATTTGAATCTTCGGATTCTAATTCAAATACTGAATTTCTTGTATATTTTGGATAGTTGATATTTATACTAATACTATCTTTAGTGGATATAGAATCAATAGTTGAAGCTGTAATTGTACCATATCCATTAATTGGTACTTGACATCTAAAAGATTTTTTATTTTGATCATAGATAAGTCTATATGGTAAATTATTATCTAATTTTAATATATTTAAGTCATTAATGAATAAATTCCTACCAACATCAGTGATGATATTATCATTTTCATCTTTTAATTCAACAAAGAAATAAGTATATAATTTATCCGAATCTGTTTCATCCATATTTATATCTTTAATAAATGATACTTTTTTCACTTCATATCCGGGTATTACACTTAATTCAAATATGTCACTTTTTGATTTATTATTTAATATATAATATTTATGTGCCTCACTTACCCCTATATTTTTAGGTAAAAACAATATATATCCCCCTAACATATCAGTGGGAATTAATTCAGCAGTATATTTTTCTCCTGTTTCTTTATTGTATATATCTAGTGTCTCTATTATTGAATTTTGTTCAGATTCACAACCTTCTAAATATATTTCTAATTCGAGTTGTTTATTATATCTTTTTATATATGTATCTTGTTTATTTATTATATTAGGTGTAGCACCTCTTGAACAATATTCTATAGATGTAGGTTTTTTAATATAAGAATCAAGAATATAATATTTTACTGTATAATCCGTATTTAAATAAGATATGCTTAATATTATTTTAGTCATAGGAGCTAAATTCCAATATGTTTTTCTTCCTGATTCTGTGAGATATACATAAATATTTCCATTTGTGTTAAATTTTGTTGTTATATCAATATTAGGTGAATTTTCTGAATCAGTTTTTAAATTTATTATTAATATTTCTTTTTCCTCTAAGATAACTAAATTATTATTGTTCGAATATAAATTAATTTTAAAGAAAGGTAAATTATTTTTGCTCATTGTCATAATAATATTAGGGGAAGTTTGAATATAATTATCATCCCCTTCTTTTTGATACACTTTAGTCTTTGATATATCAATACTACCTGAATTATCTGTTGTTTTATCTATAATACAATTTTCGCAAAATAATTCTTTGCCTTTATAATAAACTATGTAAATATATTTTCCGTTTGCATCTATTAAAGTATCTTTGAGTATTATAATTAAATTTTCTTCTATAGTAAAATCTTTTTTAATTATTTCAAAATCATCATTAATAATTCTGATTAAACAGGCATTGAAATCATCTTTACTTATATCATAATTAACTGCACTTTCATAATTTGCATTTAATGGTGTAATTGTTAATTTATTTGTTTCATATTTGACTGAAAAATGATTTTCATTAAGGATATTTGATACTAAACTAATAGTTTGAGTATTTGAATTATCTTGGAATTTGATTAAATTTGAAGCAAGTGTCAATGAATCAGGAACATGATTATCGAAATATAAAATTAAAACATTTGATAAAGAATTATAGTAAGTTTCGATTTTATACTTCTTATCCAAATCACTTGCTGAAAATAAATTATTTGCATATTCTTTAATAGATAGTTCATTAAAATTATATTGTAAATTACATTCATTATTATTAGAATCTAGTACTTTATAAAAGTTATATACACCATTGATAAGATTTTGCTCTCCTAAATGTTTCAATTTTTTATCGAAGCCACATGCACAATAATATGTAAAATTATTCTCAATTATTTTATTATTGTCATATAATATTGTGAAATTATACTCTCCTGATTTTGAAGCTAATAAAAATATAGTAAAAAGCCCTTTTTCTGGTCCTGAGGCAATTTCATATTTTAATTCATCATTATCACTTTTTATACTAATTTTCTTTTTGTCTAAATTTAACATTCTTTTTTTATTTTCATTTCTCAAATCTAAAATGAAGCTTCCAGGCATATCAGTTTTTCCATATATTTCATTTGTATTTAAAAGAATTGAACTAAAGTTTAAAAAAGGTGTATTATTTGTAGAATCAAAGAATGAATCAGTTAAATATAAATAAAAATTTAAAGTTTCAGAACTAGCCGAAAGACGATAAAGGCCATTTGGTAATTTTTTCCAAATTTCATTTACTCCTGAACATAATCTAAAAAAGTTCCTTTCATCTTCATTACTTCCATAAGAACATATTGATATACTAGTCACGTCTAAACTATCATCATCATCTGACTCAAAAGAAAAAGATAAAGATTTTTTTTCTTTGTATATATTATTGAATTTATCTCTTTGTTCTATATAGAAAGAAAAATATCCTGAATTTTTATCGACTAAACCAACATTATAATGATAATCTCCTTTTTTGCTATTTAAAACAGAGATTTTTTGTTTATTGTCTAAAATATATAAAGTAGCTTTTGTTGTTTCTGGCTCTAATTCATAATTTCCTCTGAAATGACATGCTTTGCATTCGACTGGGAAATTATTTATGAATATTTTTATTTCATAATCTCCATTTTTTTCTAAAGAAGTGTTATATTTTATTCCATTTTTAGACGAAGTATTTAACTCTGTTTTTAATTGGACAACCTTTTTAGAATTTCTCCCATCCATATAAATATTTATAGCACCATGATCTAATTCATCTTCTATATAATTTCCATATTTATCTCTTAAATAAAGTTTTATAGCTATTTCTATTTTTTCGCTTTTTTTATCTACGGTAATTATGGATGAACCATTATAGATACCATATGAATTTAATGGGTCAAAATCATCAAATTTTGGGATATAAGAACTTTCCAAGATATATTTTTTTCCGTTTAATAATGCTAAAGTTATAAATTTATTAGTTTTACCATAATTAATTATATGAATGTTTCCACTGTAATCAAGTCGTATATCGAAAATATCGAAATCACTTATATTAATTTTTGAAAAACTGTTGAAGATTTGATTATTTTGTATTGGATTTTTATATTTATCTAACATGATTAATTTCAAATGTTCATCTTTTCCTATTTTTATACTTTGTGTATTATCTAAAACTTCACCTTTTTCATTTCCTAAATAATAAGCTTCTTTTTTTGGAATTATTTCTATATTCATTGTTATCAAGGTTACTTTATTATATATTAATTCTAATTTATATTTTCCTACCTTTGATAATTGGTGGGTTGTTACAGATATATAATTATTATGATTCACAATATCCATATTATTAGTTTCTGCTTTATTTCCATTTATATTTAACTGGACATTATCCGTACTTAAAGTAGAGCCAAGGCCTAAATATTTATTATCACTTAATTCATATATATCAAACAATAAAAGAGTTTCCGCAGCTTCAATTGTTAATGAATTTTGTCTATAGAATGCTATATAAGATATGCTATTCATATCTGTTTGAGTTATATCAGTATTTGATTTATATTCATCAATAAAATAAAATTTGACTTTTATAGTAAACGTAGCTTGTTCTAATGAGATCTCTAGAGTATGAGTATTTATGGGAGAATACATTAGTCTTTCTTTTCCATCTGGTAAAATAATATAGAATTTATTCCCTATATATTTTATTTTTAAATCCTCATTATTTAATTTAGCAGTTAATTCCTTATTATTCTTTTGGAAATAAGGTGAATTGCTTTCATCTAAAAGCATGACCTCAGTTAATTTCTTATTATCTTTTTCATCTAAGGAAATATATAAATATTTATCATTTGTATCAGTTGAATAAGTGCTATATTCTCCTAAATATTCATCGAACACATTAATATATTTTTTATTGATAGAACTTGTTTCATAATAAAATTCACAATTATTTATTTTAGTTTCGAAATTAATACCACATTTTAATTGAGTGGATTCAATTCCATTACATTTAACTTTTGGAATAAAAATATACTTTCCAGTTCCTGTTGGTTTTTGGACTTTTAATAGAACATAATCATCTTTATATTCAGGGATAATACCAAAAGAATCACTTCCATCATATTTAACAACTTTTGAATCATTAAATGAACAGTTCATTTTATCTAAAATGACATTAGGGATATTTCTGCCGTAATTATCTTTTAGTTTTATTCTTAAGGATATCATTGATGTATCAGACTGAATTATATTTTTATCATATAAAATTGAAATATCACTTTTTTCTGCACTTATATATTTTGGTAAAAGATTTATATATCTTATTTTACTTTCAATAAATTCTTCACTGAATATTTTATATTCACCAAAAGTACTAAAAGGGATTTTAACAATTAGTTGCTTATTTGTTTCATCTACAAAAGTTTCTTGTAAGACATTAGACTTTATATTTTCAGGATATCCTATTTTAATATCTCTTAAAGACGCTGGTTTTTGATTTCCAAATTGATCAAAGAAGCATAAGGGTATATAGAAATATTCCAAACTTTGTTCAATATCTTCAAGTGGTATATAGTATTTATTATTTTCATCTTTATTACAAAGTTCAAGTCGATTAACATCACTTGAAGTTACTATGAATTTAGCAGGAAAGGATGCTTCTCCTTGGAATATGACAAGAGCTGTATAAATATTTTCTTTTGTTTCAGTTACTACCATTTTTAATTGGACTGAGCTGTCATCGAAAGAAATGATTTCTGGTTTAATTTCTTCGTTGTTTATAATAAGTTGAAGACTATTTCCTGAAAATTCATCAGAGTATATTTTTAATTTTTCTCCACATGTACTTTTTATGCTATATAATAAAATAACTTCTTCTCCGGCCTTAATGGTAGGAATATTATTACTTGAATCAATTTCTAAATTACCTTTTTCATTTACTGAGACCTCGTATACTCTGAAATCTTGTATTGTTATTTTTTTATTTTGATTCATAGTAGCAGTGATTCCTATATGGACATCTTCTTGCTCAAGTAACTGTTGAAATTCAGGAAAATTAGCATTTACCAATTCTATAGTTTCTTCTCCATTTGAGCGAACTATCAATTTTTTTCCTACAATTTCAATTTCGAATATGATATTTTTTGAATAATCTTCTAATGAATTATCATAAAAATTTGGCAAAGCTATATTACGAGTTTCACCAGTTCCATCTTTAGTAATAGCTGATATTGGTCCATTTATATTATAATTCACTGAAAAATGAGGTTTTTTTGAATCTCCGTATGGGTTTTGTTTAACGAAGTCAAATTCAAAAGCGATTGAGTTCATAATGCCTTGATATCCAAGACCTGAGTTTTTATCACCAATTAAATTTTCAGTCGAACTCGAAGTAAATACAATTGCAAAACCTTGAGGATATTTCACATTGCCAAAATATGATTCATCGCGTTTTATAGTAGGTTTGAAGGAAATTAATATACCTCTCTTTTTGGAGAAATCATAAGAATGCCATACTGCACCACCGATTTCTGTTGAGGATAAATCTTTTTGTTCGAATTCAATAGTCAAAACTGAATTCTTATCTTGATTTATTGATGCATCTCCTACCGTACTCCATTTAGAATGATTTAAATAAATTTCAGACCACTGTTCTGTACAGGAAGAATCGTCTGTAAGTGAATTGGAAAAGAGAATAACTAATAGAAGAAGACTTAAATAAGATTTTTTAAAAAACTTATAAAGAAAAGATGGTAACATTAAATTAATATTAATTTTATAGAATTTGTTTTTGATATATAAATTAACAATTATTATAATTTTATTCATATATCAATTTATTACAATTTTATTAGAAAT
>OCTX012224668.1_pt1 | contig 14294 bp, 25 predicted proteins | sample 1539691 | NCBI WGS metagenome assembly OCTX01 (sample SAMN02144231, study PRJEB22623) | gut metagenome | biome: sheep rumen | host: Ovis aries | place: New Zealand | reverse complement strand
ATTATTAGCAAACCCAAGAAAAATGGGAACTCCATATGTATTAGATAATGATTATAACAATATATTACCATCAAATATAAATGATTTTTCTCACACTGTTGCCGCATTAAAATATGAGTATACCAACATTAACAAAGAACAGATTCATATTTCTTTTAACAGAACCGAAAACAATATGAAGGAGTTTTATGGTGCTGAAATAGTTAGAATAATATTTAGCATAAGAAAGTAGATGTAATTATGACTGGTTTAGAAGTAATTGGATTGATAGGAAGTATTGCAAGTATTGTTAGTACAATACCAATTTGTATAGCCTGCTTTAAGTATATTAGGGGTAAACATTTGTATAATAAAATGAGTAAAGGCAATCTAAATTTTTTAATGTCTTTAACCACTTCTTATAGAAAAGCAAATCCAAAAAAAAGGCAACATTATAGGGAACAAGCTAAGAAGTTAAAAGAAGACATTGGACAAGTCCCGAAAGATAAGCTTAACTTAGGATTATTGTATGAGTCATTGATGAATATGGTCGACAACATGGAACGGTTGGATAAAAAGAGTGACAAACAATGTTAGAGAAAAATGAAATGTTAGTAATTGTTGAAGAAGAGGATTAAATTCCTCTTTTTTTATTTTACAAGAATTACTGTTGCCCAGACTTCAGCAGGATATACCTTAACCAATCCAAAAAAAGTATTGAACAAATTGCCAAAGCATTATATAATAATAATGTCGAAAGACAATTAACTCATAAGAGATGTCATAATAATGTGCATCAATGAAAAGGGAAGGAGCCTGAAACCTTCCCTTTTTATTTTTTATTTAGTTACAACAAAGACTGCCCACCAGACGATCGGCTGCTTCAGCACAGACCACCTTAACCAATCCAAATATTCAATAACTGCTATCTGGCGTAGCCAAAAGCAGTGCTTGGGAGTGCATAGAAATTCAAAAAGTGTTATAATATAGGTGTCAAAAGATAAAGTAGGAGGAATAAAACTATGCAAACTTTTAAAGTAAAACTTGTAGGCTATGATACTTGTGAGTTTAACCATACTTATAAGGTTATAGAAATCGAGGCTGAAAATGAAGAAGAGGCTAAAAAGAAAGCTGAAGAATGGTGCAAAGAAAACTCTTATATGGGTGGCAATGAGTGGTATTTTGAATGCTTTGTAAAGGAGGCATAAAATTATGAAAAAAACTTTTTGGAAATCTTGGGACTTGTTAACTTTAAGTGAACAAGCTGACTTTAAAAATGATTTAAGAGAATACTATGAGGAGACTTATGGTAAAGTTACCAATGAAGAAGATTTGGAAAATTATTGTATTGAAATCAACAATGATTATTTCAATGATGATTTTAGCGATAAGTATTCTAATTTAAGTTGTTCTTCACTTAATGAGGGAACTTATGAAATTCAGGGCGTATTAGGTTTGTGGAACGGAAACAAGCAAATCATACCCGAACGCCACGAAACTTTAACGGCTACTATTAATAGAATTATTAGTGATAGGGATGTTAATAGTTTTACAATAGGCGAAGACCAATGGGGTAATTTGAAAATATCAACTTACCACCACGATGGGCAAAACCTATTTACAATAAAAAAAGTAACTGATAAGGGTTTACGTTGTATCAATTTAGCGAAAAACCTATTCGGTTGTAGGGCTTAATAAGCCCTTTTTATTTTGCATCTTTTCATCCAGATGTTACATCCAGATGCATATTCACCTTAACCAATCCAAAAGGACACCCCCCCTCTTTTTTTAAAGTAAGGAGTGCATAAAAAAAGATTTTTTGATATAATATAAGTGCAATAAAAGATAAAGGTAGGTAAAAAAATATGGAAAAATATTTATACAATTTTATAGATACTTATGAAGGGGACGATAGTGATCTAAGTTTTATAATTGAATCAAACGCTAACGAGGAGACAATGAGAAGCATTGAAGCGATATCTGACCTTATTTGGCGCGAAATAGAAGATGAAGATGAAATGCCATCACTATCATCACAAGAAAAAGATTTGTATAACAAATATTATGAACGATATGCAGGCTCTTCAAAAGCAGAAATAATTGAATGTATAGTCAAAGAAGAGGGTTATATTTGGGAAGAGCCAAGTATGATAGAAATTGAATGGTAAGAAGGAGTAATAATATGAGTATTTTAAAAGATAATTATGAGCAGCATCATAAACCTAGAAAGCCAAGAACTAAATATCAATCATTTCTAGTTAGAGATAGTAACAACTATGAGGTTGTATATTTTATTATCAAATTAGAAGATAAAAAATATTGGCAAAAAGCTGAAGAATACGTGTGGAAAAAACGTTCAGAAGATAACACATATAATTATAGAAGTGATCAAGAAATAATGGAAGAATATTGGCAAAACAATAATATAAATTATCAAATTATAAATTTACCTAATGAAGAGTTATATTTATAAAGAGGTGGAAGAAGAATATGAAAAAGATTAAAAATTACTACTATTCATTAGTATATAATGAATTAACAATCTTTATCGAAGATTTAAACGGCAAAGAATATTCGGTAGCAACAATGTCTGAAGTTAAAGATGGAAATTGCAGGGAAATTGCCGAAGAAATCATAGAAGAATTGGGATATCAAATTATGGAGGAATAACTATATGGAATTTGAAGATGGTAAAATTTATGAAGTGAATTTAGGTTCTAAACATCATTATTCTCGCATTAAAGCAAAATACGTAAACGATCGCACAGAGACTTGTCCTGATGGACACACAGTCGAAATGATAGCACCAATCCAATGGAACGGCTCATATTATACTTTAGCTCTAAACAAAGAGTTTAAACAAAAATATGGACACGGTATTCATTTCTTGGTTGGAAGAGAACAAATACTAAAGGAAATTAAATAATATAAAAATAATAGAAGATTAAACCGACTGCAAAAGTCGGTTTTTTTATTTTTCAATCGATCAGATCGGAGCAGATTAGACTCCTTCGCCTTAACCAATCCAAACATATCCTGCTGTATGTTTCGACATATAATAGGAGTGCATAGAAAATTGATTTGTGATATAATATAACTGTAAGATAAAGAAAAGGTAGGTAAATAAATATGGCATTAGAAGTATTAAGTCGTAAGACAATTTTCGAAAGAAAACAAGTTCCTAATTTAATCGTAAAAGAGGTTGCAACACTAGGTGATAGTGTTTTACCTATGCAAGATTCAGAAACTGGTTTACAAGTTATGAAGACTTATAAAAATGTTAATGTTAGAGTTGAGGCACAACAAATTAAATACGATTTTAGTCCAAGCTCTTTTGCAACAACTGCATTATTCATTGATGATAAGGAATATGACTTGTTGCACGTAGAGGACATTAAAGATACTGACTATGGCTTGGTGATCTTAGCTTGTGTCGAAGAAGACTAGAGGTGAAAGAATATGTTTATTTGTGAATATTGTAAAATAAGAGAGACTTGTAAAAGAACTCACAATAGAGCTCACGACTGCAGTAGATTTGAAGAAGATGTTGAAAAGCATCAAGAGATTCTAAAAGAGGCAGAACAAGCTAGAGCCAAATTATATAAACTGCATCCATGGGCTCGTAAGTATAAAGAACTATTTGGTGGTTGCAAAATTGAGGAGGAAGAATAATGGAATTTGAAAGAAGAGCAGTAGGTGTAAATTTAAACAAAGCAGAATGTCAAACATTGTTTGATGCTTTAAAACTGATTAAAAAAATAAAAGTTAATGAAGAAACAGTTGAAGTTCGCCAGTTTAAAGACACTTTAGACAAATTAAATAAAGCTGAAAACGGCTTACAAGAAGTGTGTTGCCATTATAATGTTAGTATAACACTTGGCAAAGACTATGACGAGGAGGAAGACTAATGAAATCAGTTAAAATCTATATAGACTTTGAACTTGAAGGAAATAAGCTCGTTCTTTTTACGTTCACAAGAGACGTCTCAAAGGAAGAGGTTATCAAGTTGATACCTAAGATTAAAGAACGTGTATTAAAACAATACCCAAAAGCAAAATTCATAGATGTTCTTGTATCAGCTAAAGCTAGATACAAAAAGGAACTAATGATGCGAATAGGTCAAGCAGTTGCTAGTGGTTGGGGTGCAGTTTGCACAGGCTATAAAACTTACCCTGAATCAGTTATGTTTGAATGCAACGAGTTTGGTGAGGAGTTCACAACACACTTATCGTATGATTATATCAACAAAGAATTTGGTTATGTAATAAACGGCTAACAAGCCGTTTTTTTATTTCTGATAATATCCCCCCCAGCCAGAATAGCTGATGATCAGCAGCAGTCCCATCAAAACACCTTAACCAATCCAATCCCTTCTGCTGCTTGCACACGGTATCACCCCAGAATATCCCCCCCTCTTATTTGGATTGGTTAAGGTGTCATCGCCGTGCAGCTGATCGTCTGGGAGTACATTAAAAGCTGCAAAATGATATAATATAGATGTAAGAGATAAAGTAGGGAATAGCTCTTAGGGCGCTCGTTTAGGAGTGCATAGAAAATCAAAAAGTAGTATAATATAAATGTAAGATAAAGATAAGGTAGGTAGAAAAATATGATTAAAGATTATGATTTAATTATTGTCAGAAAACATTCTGAAACTGATTTCGGTGTTTGGGAAATTTACCCTAACGAAGATAATGGTAAAAGAACGCCAGTGCAAAAGTATTTCGATGATGGCTGGGATTGCAGAACAATTGATATCGATAATTTCATAAATAAATATGAGGGTAGAGCTTGCATTGAAGAAAACTATAATTCAGTAGAAGAGATTTTATCATCATTTAATTTTGAAGCAGGAATCAATTGGTGTTCAAATTTATCACAGTTCCATACAGTATGCCATTTTATGAAAGAAAATGAAGTGGCAATATTCTGGAGGATATAGTTATGCAAAAGTTTAAACCAGGAGATGTAGTAAGAATAACGAAAAAATGGTTGGAGCCTCACGAAGACCCAAACCGTGATTACATTGTCTTAGAAGACTTAACTGATGAAGTGTTTAAAGATGGAAGAGTACAGGTTATGACACATTCAGAGGGCAGAATGTTCCCAAGTGTATACACCTACTCTTATGATATGGTTTACAAAATTGGACACGTAGATATAGGAGGGGATTCAAATGTTCAAAAAGCAGCATAGTATTGTAGTATCAGAAATAGTATTTAATATTTTAGAACGCCAATTAGAAGGCGTAGAACTTAAAGGCGAAAAAGTATGCGAACCATACTTAGAGACTTTCTACAACTGTAGAGAACAGGGCTATGTTCTATGTTTGTGGAGAAGTGGTAAAAGTGAACTTAATATCTGGGCTTTTGAAAATAGAAATAGTGATGAGATTGTTATTGTAGTCGGAACAGGCGACAGTGATAACTTACCTATGGATGAGGCTTGGAGAAATAGACAGTGTTTCCATTATAACGAGTTCTATGAGGCCGCAGAATATGCTAAGAAACAAATCATAAAGTATTTTAATGGGGAGGAAAAATAATTATGACAGCAGCAGAAATGAGAGAAGAATTATTAAAGGAATTTAAGGGAAGAGTGTTGGGGAACGTTGATGGCGTATACACTAGCGTTACAAGCCCAGCCTATGCAATTTATAATAGGTTGCCAGTAGCGCAAAGAAGATTCATTACAGTGGTTTCACAAGGCAACAAAAGTGGTTTCAATTATTTAACCGCAGCAGGTGGAAGAACTTTTGAAAGAAGTATTGTGACTTTTGAAGTCAAAAGAAAAAAGCTTGGATCAAACAAATTTGTGATTGATGATATCATTGTTAAATACTGGCTTAACGATTTCGAATCTTTGGAATACACTCAAAGCGATTTAAGCTTTGATGAGCTATTTGACAAAATGACTGAAATCATGGACAAACAAAAAAAGAAAGCTATTGATTATTTCAATTTTGCCCAAAAGCAATTTGAGCATCTTCAGGAAGAATGCACTAAAGCAGGCTACTCAGCATATGAAATGGTTCATTTCATGTCTGAGAAGAGCTTAAGATTTAAAGAGCTTAAAAAGGAATAGTATATGGACAAATTTGAAAAGCTAATCTATAATACTATGTGTGATTTAGGTTTCTCAGCTAATAACTATTTAGAGAGACCTGCAACTAACAAAATTGATGAAGAGTATACCGAGACTATCAGGGCTATTTTCCTGCCACCAAAAGAGCTTGGGTATACAATTGATGGTGTAGCCAAATATGAAGCCAAGATGAGTGAGGCTAAATGCTTAGAGAACCAAAAGGATGATTTTACCTTTATTGGTTGGACAGTTTGCGCTGAGACTTCTATAGAATATTATAAAGATAAGAATAACAACTTATACCAATTCTTGTATGCTTGGTATAAACCTAAGAAAGGAACACTAAACAAAACTATGACAGGTGTATTTGTATTAAACAAAAAGGAAGTAATAATAAGTTAATATAATCTAAGCTTCAAAGTTGACAGTAGGGCTTTGAATGCTTGAAACTAGCATAAGGACAAATAATATTTTTACCTACTTTATCTAACTCGATTCTGTCCTTATGTTAGTTTCAGGCATTCACCCCCCCCCGCCTAATTTTGAAGCTTTTTTATATTTTTGAACTATAATAAGGTTATAATTAAAACAAGAGGTGATTTTATGAGAGATTTTAAACAATTATGTTTAAACAAAATCAATACAATGGATGTTGATACTTATAATAAGTATTGCAATAAAATTATTGCTGCTCAACAAGGTCAAATGTCTTGGGAAACCCTTTGGAAAAGTTATTTAAAAGACTCATCAAGAGTTAGTTTGAAAGGATAGGTATAATATAATATGGAATTAAAAGATATGACTAAAGAAGGTTTTTTAGAAGAAATTGGTTCAGAGTTAGATAAATTACAAAGAGAAAACCCTGATGAATGGATTAGCCTAATCAACACTTATTTTGAATCTAAAGAAATAGAGTGTGAGGTTCATAGTTGTAATCAGTCTGAACTTTGCAACATTTTCGATAATGATTTATATGCTTTCTTCGAAAATGAAAACCATATTGATGAAGAATTTGATTTAAATGCTAAGTTCGTTTATAAAAAAGAGGGTTGGTGGCATACAACTGACTTCGAGGATGACTTTGTAGGCGAAAAGGACTTACACCTTTTCATTTATGAGAATCAAGCTCTTTTCGAAGATTACATTGATTATGATGATATGTATGATAGCGAAAAAGAAGAAAGAGAAGAAATCATAGAAAATGGTTATGACGAATTCGTTGAAACTGACGAAGACGACGAAGAGTGGAATAAGCTTTCAGAAGATGAAAAATATCTACTTTCAATGTCAAATGATATGGGTTTTAATTTCGACGAAATGAATGACATTCCTAATTTAAGAGAAAAAGTAGAAGAACTTCAATCTCGTTTCTCAAAATTTAAGAAGTAATACCCCCCCGCCGAAAAGATTAGAAGGTTTTAAATAACCTTCTTTTTTTGTTACTCCCCCCCGCATCTAGATGATCATCCAGATGAACATCACGACACCTTAACCAATCCAAAAATAATATATTTTACTGCTTGAAATCACTTTACTTTTATTTAGAAAATAGAGTAAAATATTGGCAAATAGGGGGGGTGTCTAAATGGCTTCCAAACAAACAATTGAAACAGTTAAACTCTTACATAATTTCTTATCAGAGTTTGAATTTGAGGGTATTGATAGTGCTAGATTTTATAACACTTTCTTTTGGCACGTTCAAAATGGTGGAGATACCCGGGGGTTCAAATATATCAAATCTTATTTTGAACTAATCAATAATCCATATACAACTGACGTAGTTAAGAAAATGGAAAGTCCTGAGTTCAAGGATATTCTAGAAAGAGCATTAAAAGTATTGCCTGCAAAGAAGATTAACAATAAACTAGAAATTTATTATGGTAATCCTGGGGTTGGTAAGACTATGAAAGTAATTAAAGAGAATCCCAACACAGACATTATGGTTTGTAATAGCGATTTTGAGCCAAATGATTTGCTTGAATCATTTGATGTAGAAAATGCAAAAAAAGAATTGCAGGCTAGTGGTATATCTACTGAAGTAGCAAATGATATGATGATAACTAGGAACAGTGATGAGAAATCACTTCTTTTCACTTTGGTTATGCTTAGTGGTGGAAAACCTAAATATAAGCCAACAGCTTTGTTAAATGCTATTAAACAAGGTAAGCCTGTAATACTAGATGAAATAGGTAAGCTTTCAAAACAATGCCAAGATTTCTTAGTAGGCTTCACCGATAATAAGGAGTATTTTGAATTTAAAGGTGAAAGAATTAAAATCGCAGAAGGTTTCAAAATTATAGGAACAATGAACCTAGAAATCAACGGTAATATCTATGATTTACAAACCCCACTTGTTGATAGAGCAACAAAACTAGAAGAGATAAAACCTAATATTAATATGCTAGCTAAATTAAGTGTGGACTAATATGATTACTTATGAGACAGTATTACGAATACTAAGAACATTACCTATTGGGTATTATTTTAAGAACAAAATTAATGTTAGTTTATCTAGTGAAGAACCAACAAGCTTTATCAATTTAAATGATTTAGAAATTATAATATCTTACCCACAAATTGAAGCTAAGGCTAAATTTGTAGAAGATGGTGAAGATTACGAGAAATTAGTTAGAACACTTTTATATCATGAAGTGTCTCACGCTATACTTACACCTATCATTAACGATTTAGGTTATAATCCAGATATATTTAATATTTTTGAAGACAGGCGTATTGAAACTATCAATAGAAAATTCTTTATGAACGTAGACTTCGAATGGGCAATTAGATTAGGTCAAAAAGCTTTACCTGATGATGATCCTATAACAACTTTCTTCAACAAGGTTAGATTGGGCAAAGGCACTCTTGGTGAACAGGTTCTAATTAATATAATTATTTTAGAGTTCAAAGATTTGGACAATTTTTCCTACTACGGTGAAAAGAAGAGATATGCAGAAAAAATCTATCAACTGTATTTAGCCTTAACCAATCCAAAACCTCTTATATTTGAAGAACCAATGTTCCAAAATGAATCAACAGAACCTGTTGGTGGACTTTATGTAGGTGATAGTTGTATGGACATAGACATATCAAAAAAGCTTTTTGGTATTCTTAATATTGAAAATGAAAACAAGCCTTCCAATTTTGAAAGACGTCTTCGCTCAATACTTTACAGAGCTAACAAATTAAAAGGAAACACCGAGACTGTGATAGCTAAGACTTCTGGAAAAATTAACGCAAGATTATTAACTAAACCAGACAATATAAAATGGTTCACTAATAAAGGTGATGGTTCAAAATCTAAGCTTAGCAAGGTTAGGTTTAATTTATTCATCGACCAAAGTGGAAGCTTCGCAAATAACTTTAAAGCTGTTAACAATATGCTAAAATGCTTGACAGATTTAGAAAACGAAATAAAAAATATCGAATTTGAAATAGTTACCATAGATAATGAGATAAAGATTTGTCCAAAGAACAAAAGATTTATCAACACAACAGAAAAAAGATTCTATGGAAATAGCTTAAACCCTGAACTGTATAAAATATACAGTAGACTTCAAAGTTCTAAAATTAAGGTTATTAACATTATATTATTTAGTGGTGATGCCATTTGTGATGTATGGAACAATTGGGCAGCTCATAGTGAACTACAAGCCGAATGCTTTAGCGCCTTCAACCACAACAACTGTATTATCATTAGTGATTTTGCCAACAAAGAATACATAGACAAGTATTGCAAAAAGGCAAAAGTCAAGTATATTTCTAGTAAAGATTACCTTGAAAAATTCGAAGATGAAATTTTAAATAAAATTCAAATTTTCTTATAAAACTCTATTTACTTTTAGAACAAAAAATAGTACAATAAATTTAGAAGTTTCAGTAATGCCTAACTTTAAAGACTTCACCCCTGATACAAAAGATTTATCTATACGTTTACTCCAAAAACAAATAAATCATAGTACAAATTACAATAATAAAAAATATATATCCATAAAAATTTTAATTCGAAATGTTCTTTTGTATCTCCTATTCAATATAACTTTTACACTTTTATACGTGGTGGTAGCACTAGGGCGGCAACCTTTCGAGCAAGGCATAGATAAAGCAGCCTTTTAATTTTAATATAAAGAGGAAAGTAAAGAAATGGTAAAAAACGTAACAGTTGATACTAAGCGTATGAGAATTATGATAGGAATTCTCGGTATGTTGCTTCCTTGGTTAGTAGCTTTGATTACACTATCTTGGCCACAAAGTATTTCAATTACTTATTATTCATTATTCGCAGTTGGAACATTTATGGTTGTATTAGGTAGTGCAGGAATTCTTCTTATAAATTATAAGGGGTATTCTACAATTGATGATGTCACAGCTACAATTGCAGGTATCTTAGGAATAATGATTTGTTTATTCCCTATGACTTATCTACCAGATCCAAGTCTAAAGACAGGCATTTTACATTTACCTTCAGATGTGAGCAACATTATTCACTCTATTAGTGCCGCAGGCTTCTTCGGTGTTCTAGCTTTTATGAGTTTCTTCTTATTCACAAAGACAAGTGGAAACATGACAAAGCAAAAGAAGATTAAGAACATTATTTATAGAATTTGTGGCATTGGAATGATTGGTTCATTCTTATTATTCTTTTTAAATGCTATTCCCAACTTTGCACCTTATAACCTAACTTGGATTATCGAAGCGATAGCATTATTCTTTTTCGGTTTAAGTTGGATTGTAAAATCAGATGCAATACCTTGGTTAAAAGATAGCAATAAATAACCTTCCTAATGAGTAAGCTCTCTTTCACATCGTCAAGATAAAAGACGTTAAAACCTAGAAAGAGAGCATACCCATGAAGAAAATTATGAAAGCATTAATGAAAATCGCAGATGTTTTTATTTTAACAAATACTAATATCAATGATTTTTGTTAATGCAAAAATCAAACTGGTGAGTTACTCAAGTGGTTAAGAGGATAGTTTGCTAAACTATTAGGTCGCAAGATGCATTGGTTCGATCCCAATACTCACCGCCAAATTTTTAGGAGTACATAACACATTGAATTGTGTTATAATATAATTGTAATAGGAACAGGAGATTAGTTGCAATGCCTAGCTAGCAGTAGTTAGTAGCAATTCCTAATCATAAATTCCAAAAGATATAGGTCTTGAACCTTATTAGGATTCGTGGAATAAATAATGTGGAGCTCGTCAAACCTAGGATAATGAATAAGAGCCGGAGGTCAAGAACCTATTACACTATATATATGGTCACGATATAGGAAAAAAATGTTTAAGCAATATTCTAGACAAAATTAAATGTTTTTATTCTGAGTTGAGGAATTGATCACCTCGATGAACGCAAAACGGTCTTAAGTGAAACTCTTAAGGTGGCTACCAATATGCTCAAATAGTTTAATTGGGAAAACGATTGGCATTAGATTTTATCTATCAGCCGATAGACATCAGTTCGAGACTGATAATGAGCACTTTGTAAATTGTTTATTCTTTTGTCTAATCATTGTGTTGGTTCATCGAATTAAGTACCTCGACAGAACGCAATGGGTGCTACTAAAGTCTTCGGGCACTTGAAAAGAAGCGAAGGGTAGTGGTGACTAGTCCGGAAGCCCACAATAGCTATAGTAGGCACAAATGGTCCTATCGTCAAGCGGCTAAGACATTAGACTTTCTATCTAACATCACAGGTTCGAATCCTGTTAGGATCACCAAATAGGTAATAACTGCGCTATAATTTCACTTAAAGTATACCTTCCGCGCAGATTATTATAAATAAAATTTAATCGTTTTTGACGGCAGTCTTCGCAGTTCCTGTCCAAAGAACTGTATCAGTCTAAGTAATACGTCTGCGGAATTGGTACCTTTTCGCAGCTATTAATATTGCCAGTAGAAACTGGAAACCCTATATAAGCCGTGCACAGTTTATATAGACTGCGAGTTCCGAGGCATCTCGTTTCAAAAGCCCGCGCTAATGGGGCAGTGTGGACTTGTCTTATGAAAAATCCTAGGTCTAAGATAAATTTGGTTCAATTCCATTTGGCTCCACCAAAATGCGTGCTTAGTTTATGGAAATAAAACGGTGAAGTCGCCCTTCATTAAGTAGGTGGAAAACCTGCAGTGCGCTTATAATTATACCTTTTTATTAAAGTCCTACTCTAATGTGTTAAGCGTTAGGAGAGGCAACAGCAACTAATTGCAAATTTCTAATAGCAGCTCTCCTTCGGCGATGCCGTGGGACAGGCGGGTATGCGGATCCACTGTTAAAAGCTGCTGAAAGAGTAAACCAGACTCTTTGCGAAGATGACACCGAACTTCGATTTCAAAGTAGGTTAAGCTGTGCGCAGGCTTGACCCAAACTGTAAAGAAGTACCCAAGGAAGTATTTATTGGTATGTAGAAAAGCCACTACCATGCTGATAATTATCTGAGGGTCGCGTAATCGTCATCGGTCAGTAGTGGGACCTTTGATGGTCTATATCGCAGGGTAGAGCAGTGGTAGCTTGTTTGGCTCATAACCAAAAGGTCGCGGGTTCGAGTCCCGCCCCTGCATCCAAAAAAATATCACAGGAGAAGAGTATTAAAATGATGGAATTAAAAGACTTGCAAGCTTACATCAGAGGATTAGAGAATGTCAAAAACGTTATTCCTACTATTGAAGTTTTAGACCCAGAGACTAACGAAGAAGCTTATCTAATCACACACACAAAGGAAATCTATCTTTTCGAAACTAACAAAGATCTTCTTGCAAAAATCGACGAAGTAAAAGCCCTCCCAGGTTTTGTCGGTATCAAGAAAAAGTTTATTGAAGAGAAGTTAGATAAAAACGGTGATGTAAAACAAGAGGAAGCATATCAGCTTACTGTTGAATTAGATCACTAAAAAATCAAGGAGACCCCCCGGGTCTCTTTTTTTATTTTCCCTTTACCCCCCCCGCCGCCAGATTCTTTTGCTACACCTTAACCAATCCAAAATTAAATATTTTTATCTTATGAAAAGCCTTTACATTATTTATGATTTGTGGTTTAATATGAAATACCTAGAAAGGTGGTTTTTAAATGAAGACAGCAGAAATTTTAATAGAGGGAAAGAAGTATCTAGTAGAGAATAAGAATGACTCTATTGTATCTATTTTCCAACTTAACGCTTTAGGTGAACCTGAAGAGATAGGAAGAGGGGAGAGTTTATGGTGTGCATGCTACGACTGGTTTATCAACTCAGCTAACAAGGCTAACATTGAGAAGTTCACAGAAGAATTGACTAAACATTTAAGTGAAGATATCAGTAATGATTCTTTGACTGCAATGTATCAGGTTGATCAGTTCTTAGACACTTTATCAGGAGAAGAGTTCTTTAAGCTACTTAGAGTTAACCATGAACAGTTCTATGTTTTATGGAAGGAGTATGTAGTCGAAAATGCGATTTCTTAAATACTTTAGAACACACAGACTAATTGATGGTGCGATTTTTAAAACTAATAAAGGTAATATCTACCTTGTTTTAAAGATATCAGAGCATGAACAAGTTATTAACTCTGAATATAAAGCTATTAAAGTTGACATTCCTGAAGAAGACTTATGTGGCAAGACTATTAAAGCTTGGTATAAAACTATTCAGCGTTCTAATGAGGCACCAAAGATTTACACTATACCTGTAAGTAATGTAGCAGAATATGGAACTTACTATTTAGACTTCAGAGAGGTTGGTAATTTAAAATGTCTTATCAAATAATAATCAGATCAATTCTAAAAGAAGATAAAAATTATTATGTAAAAGGAAGTTTAGCTGATGTCAACGAATTCTTAAAGTATATCAATTTAGTTAAACAATTATCAGACCTTAGCCGTGTAGAAATCAAATACATGGTTCCTGAACCAAAGGAATTCCCTATTAACATTTTAGATTGTCCTAGTGAAGGTTACTTAAACAATTATGTTCTTTTCAACTTTGATGTAAATGCTTATGTAGATTTATCTAAGTATAGAGTTAACCCTATAACATTATTATGTTTTGCAGACAACGACTTTACAGACGAACCTTACACAGGTCTTTTTGAAGATTGGGTTGGTGCTTGGGCAAATTCAAGAATAGCTATTGTTCCAAAAGACAGAATAAAATATTACAAAGGGACAGAAGTCTATATAGACTTTAAATTCAATAATGGATCAAAAGTTCTTTAACAATATCACATCTGCTCAAGGACATAAATCATACAAAGCTAG
>OCTX011841295.1_pt1 | contig 14296 bp, 31 predicted proteins | sample 1539691 | NCBI WGS metagenome assembly OCTX01 (sample SAMN02144231, study PRJEB22623) | gut metagenome | biome: sheep rumen | host: Ovis aries | place: New Zealand | reverse complement strand
GTGAGTTCAATGCCGATGCCCTCTATGCCTACTATGTGGTCAAGAGCCGGGAGAAGATTGCGGATTACCTCACCGCCAAGGGTTTTCTGCTCATTAAAATCCATACCGATTTTGAGCAGTGGGTCAAGGGCAATACCCAGGTTGAGTTTGAGGACTATGACCCCAGCGCACACCTTTGGGGTTATATGCACACCGAAATCGTGTAAGGCAACAAATGACCAGGAACCCCCGGAGAAAGGGGGGACTTGGGGCTGCCCCGTCTGCGCCATACTAAAACCCATATCGGGAAAAAACCTTATCTTTGTAATGTAATCAAAAAGGAAAAGATATGAAAAAGAGCAACATCATCAACGGGCAAATGTTCATTCACTTCGACAAGACCTATATGGACGCACCGAAAGTGTGGGTAAAGGTCGGAAACCAGAAGTTCGGCAATTCCCGTGGAGAGGATGAGGAGGAAGTCTCCCAGTTCGTTGATAATCAGGCCATCGTGGAAATCAGCATCGGGGTGAAGAATAACATCGGCATCCACGAGAAATGGTACATCACCGACACCTACTATGGAAAGATGGTGATAGATGGGAAGTTCATTCCGGTTGATGACCTTGCCAAAGTGGATGACATCTGCCTGCAACTCGGTTGGCCTATGTGCCTTATGGACATCGGGTTTTAGCCAGCGCCAGCCTCACCCTCATATGAAATAAAATGCGTATCTTTGTAATGTAATCAAAAAGGAAAAGAAATGGCAACGAGAAAAGCAATCAACTTCTACGGAACGTTCAATGGTCTCTATGAGTGGGGTCGTGGTTGGGTATCCAGCGAGATAATGAAGAAATGGGATTTTTGGTGGAAATACGAGTTCCCAAAAATCGCCTCCTATAAGTGGCACACGTATCTCCCCGGGAACGGTTTCTGCGAGTGCGGTAGGCTTGTCGGCAACAACAATGTCATCTATATGCACCCGATGGCTATCTACGGCACTTTCGTGGAAGGAGGCTTATCCTGCGGGTGCTACATCAACGACAAAAAGTATAAGTACGTTTTCTATGACGAACTTGAAAGCCTGAACGAAATCTGCAAGGCGGTCGCTGAATACTGCGGGGGTTCGTTTGTCCTCGACACCACAAAGGAATTTGAAATCGAAGAGCCGAGAGAAAGGCACGATTTCATCAGCAAAGAGGAATACATGGAAAAGTGTGCGGAAGAAGTGGTATCCGCTTTCTAGCAACCATCCCCGGAATGGGGGCTGCCCTGCCTGCGCCATACCGGTCTTCGTCTGCCGGAAAATCCTTATATTTGTAATGTAATCAAAAAGGAATAAGATATGCAGAACAACATTACCAACGCACTCCTCTACCTGCTCAACAAAGGTATTGTCCGTTTCACTTACCGCAAGGTTGATGGTACTATCCGAAAGGCAATCGGAACCCGTAATCTTGAAGCGGCCAGCCGGCATTTCGGCCTTATCGTTCCTACACCAAAAACGGGGCACAACAACCCCACCGCCTACTATGACATTGAAAAGGAGGCTTGGCGGTCTTTCGTGCCTGAAAATGTGCTTTCTATCAATGGAGTTGACCTCAGCAAAATCAAGGGAATAAAAGGCGACCACGTTATAATGGTGGATGAGCCGATTGAGGTTGAAATCCCCATCAGCATTTCCGCCCCCATTGATGAGGTAAGGTTGCCGATTAGCGATGGCGGTCTTGAAAAAATCAAAACCGACTGCAAAATTCCCCTCCGCAAGCACGACATCCCCACGGCAACGGACAAGGGCATCGCATTACCGCTTGGAGATGTTTCGGTGGATGATTTCGCAAAGATGGTCGCCCACTACGTTGTTGAAGAACTTATCGGCCGCATCAAGTAACTGAAAAATCCCTCTCAAACGGGGGATTCCGGGCTGCCCGCACTGCGCCATGTATCCCGATGGTTCGCAAAAAAGCCGTATCTTTGTAATGTAATCAAAAAGGAACAAGATATGCTGACACAAAAACACTTTCTCTCCCACGAAGGACTTTCCGACCTCCTCTCCCTCGCAACCTACGGCAACTACTGGCCTACCATCAAAATCAAAAGGAGCCAGTACCACCTCGCGGAAGAATACAAGAACGAATGCATTGAGGACAAGTGGGCGGCTATCCTCATCAACGGCGGAACTCTCGTGGTCTACGATGAGTATGAGAATGAGGAACTCAATGACGGAGAGGCACCTGTCAAGTACCCTCTCACGCTCAAAGATGTCCGCAAGGGCCTCCGGCTGATGAAGAAGCTCTGCCCGAGCCACTACGCAGACCTCGTGGAAGAGAATGACGATGCGATTACCGGAGATGTGTGGCTGCAACTCGCCATCTTTGGGGAACTTGTCTACGGATAACCTTTTGAATGCCATAGTCCGTCATGGACATTACATTGGGGTTGTATCTCCGCTGGCTTATATCCAGACAATAAAGGAGTAATTGGTGTATGCGGGTTCGAGCCCTGCCTTCCCCACCATTAAATAGTAATCATCCTGGTACTATTCCGGGCAGCCACATGTGCGCCACATCTACCGGCAAGTCAAAAAATAATGTTATCTTTGTAATGTAGCAAAAAGGAAAAGAATATGAACTCCACCGAAATCAAGGCCATTGCCACCAAGATGTTCAACGCCACCAAGAAGAACCTCGCTGATGCCCGTAAGTACAACAAGGACAACAACGTAAATGCTTGGACGCGCAAGGCCCAGCAGGTAAATATTTCCGTATATGACAACGATGTTTGGAAGGACGGAAAACGCACTACCGAATACTACGCCATCAACGTGGATAACAAGGAAATCGGCAAATGCACTTACCGCAGCGACATTGAGAGCGTGTTCCGTGAGTTTGGCTATATGCTTGACGCACAGAAGAAGGCCAAAGGTTGGGGCGGACTGAACTACACCAACGATAAAATCACTTACAACGTTGGCATGTGGAGCGACTATTCCGTCAAGTTCATCCCAAAGGTTTGTCTTGCCGATGCGGTCTGCAAGGAATACACCTCGTTGCAGAATTACATCAACAAGTACGGAGTGGGCAGCAAGTACGGCAACAAGGTCAATCTCAACAACTACGAACTTTTCTCTGCCGCTATGGGTGGAAAGAGGGGACGGCTTTGGGATGAGTATGGCGAGAGGGTTTTCCTTGACAACAAGCCGAAGAAGTGCACTCGTCTGCTTGAAGAACTCCGCAAGGCACGTGGGACGAAAGATACGATGCTCTGCGAAAGGGGTGAGGAGAACTACATTGACCCCGAAGAGCAAAGATATAGTGCCTATGCAGAAATTGAGTGCGAAGGTGAAAAGCGGAAGTTCCTGCAAATCACTATCAAAACTCCGTCCGGCAAGGTCAAGTACACGGGGAAGATATATTAGTACTCGGATGAGTCCTATTCCCAGGGGTTTGGGCGGCTCCTGGGATTGGGGGTTGCCCTGGTTGCGCCACATGTTCCAATGACTAAAATGAAATGATTATCTTTGTATTGTAAAAAAGAAGAAATGATATGAGATACGAAGTTTATGACTGCAACTATGAGGTAATGGAATCGTTCGACAGTTATCTGGACGCTCTGGATTTCTTCAACGACAATCCCTGTATGTTCGTCTATGACACCATTACCAATGAAGTGGTGGAAGGCAGTGACAGATAAAAAAAGAGATATGGTTACCTACAAACAAGTCACAGAGTTTTTCGAGGAAGTTGTCCTTAACGAGGGCCGCACGGATGTTCAGAACCACGTTGGATTTATGAACATCTACAACAACACCGCGCAGGAACTGGCTGAAAATGCGTTCGGCGGGAAACTGGTTCAACCCCCGTACTTTGACATCAGTCAGTATGAGAAAATCCTCTACATCTACGTTGATGAGGACGGCGATTATCTGTGCTTCGCCGGTGACAATTTCAGTTGGAACGACAAGCACCACTTCCAAGTCCTTGATGCGAGCGGCCAGCGTGTTCTGTGCTGGGTTGTCGGAATGAGGGATTAGTCCCCTTTCCGGGCTGCCCACACTGCGCCATATTCCAGCACCTTTCAAATATTTTCACTACCTTTGTTATGTAATCAAAAAGGAAAAGATATGAAAAAGCAGATTATTTGGACTTCCGACTACGAGAATATCGAGGCCATCGCCAAGGAGGAAATGGCTTACCGCAACGAGGAACTGGGTGAGGAAATGACCGAAGATGAGGCCATTGACTATGCCTACGAACTCAACAACGATTATCTTGATGATGAGCGGTGCAATCTTAACAAGGAAGTGAATGGCTTTATCATCGCCATGGCTTTCCGTTCGTCTATGCGGTATGGCGTATGGGGCGGAGCTGGAAGAAAAGGATACAAGCTCTGCGGCTCCAATGTTTCAGATATTCTCACCACCCGTTCCGATGATGCGGAGTGGTTCGGGGACGGCTACAATATCCGTGGGGAATTCGCTGACCACGATGGCAACGATTCCGTCATCTACCGCGTGGCGAAGTCCGAATACGATGCGGAGCGAATTGCCACCAAGATTTACAACGGAGATATTTCCACGGAGGAACAATTCCGCAAGGCCACGAAGTCCCTCTACCCGTATGTCGCAAAGGTATACGGCTGGAAGATGCGGAGAACCGCCAAGTAACCCCGACCCCAGGGGTATTTGGGGCTGCCCGCCTTGCGCCATATCAAGCATCATTTTGATTATTTTCACTACCTTTGTCATGTAATCAAAAGGAAAGAATATGAAGTTCAAAGTCACAATGCAGGAGCGTCAGAAGGACGGGAGCATCCACACCATCGAGCAGACCGCAGTTTGTCAGACCCGTCAGCAGGTTATTGATTGGTACGGACTGAATGAGCCGGACATCGTATCGTACAAGATTGAGGAGGAGAAATAACCAGCGCCAAATCAACCTCACATTCAAGGAAAATTGCTATCTTTGTAATGTTAAAAGGAATGAATATGAGTATCAAGAAGTTTTTCGATGAAGAAAAGAGAATCGAGTCAATGGGTTTCTTGTCCCAGCCTATGACCCTCTGGATTGGGAGTGAAGCTTGTTGCGGTAAGGCCAGCGGTTTCCTCATTGATAACCACGTGGGGATTGAGAACGTCCGCAAGGCATTTCCGGATTACAAGGTATATGCGGTGAGAGAAAGCGATGAACTGAACTGCGAACCGGCGACCATCGAGAACAAGGAAGTCATCGTCAATTTCTTCGGCTATTTCGTAACGGAAACCGACCTTGATTGGTGCTTCAAGGAAATAGATTACCAGCCGGTCTATACTTGGGACTATGACCCGTGGTAAAATATTCGATTTCTCGGGGTTTCTCGTCAAAAATGATGGGGAACTCCGGTTTTTCATAAAAGTGGCTGAAATCGCCTGAAAATAGCCAAAGAATGGAAGTTTGGGCTGCCCGGACTGCGCCATACTTGCTGACATATCGAAAAAAAGCCGTACCTTTGTTATGTAATCAAAAAGGAAAAGATATGGAAAACAAAACTCGCAAGACCGCAAAGTTCTATCGTGACATCTTCACCAGCGGAAACATCTCTACCGCTATCTCCGTCCTCCCCGATGTTATCAAGAAATTCGGAAGCAAGAGGTGGAGCAGCAGCAAGCACAATGACTACATCGGTCTCAAAGGCTACACGGAGTTCAATTGGAACCACCAGATTAGGGGGTTCTTCTTCACCGACAAGGGTAGGGTTGCTGCCGACATCTATTGGCAGGGAGATTCTACTGACGGAAACACCTCGGAGTATGCGAATGACCTCCGTTGGGGCAAGACCATTCCGGCAGAACATGAGTGGCTTGGTGACCGCACGTATTGCAGGCATAGCGACCTCCGCATCAGCAGGGAGGAGTTTGAAAATGCAATCAGAGCCATCGGCAAGTTCCTCGCTCCGGATGCTATCAAGGCTCGCAAGGCCGCTGCCGAAAGAGCGGAAAAGTCCGACAAGGTTTTTGAGCACATTGATGCGAAGAAGAAGAGCCTTGACCGCTGGGAAATGGAGGGATTTTGGAACGGCAGATGGGCAGTGCAGAAAGTCCTTGAAAACGACAAGACCCTCATTGACAAGCCGCTGAACGAACTCCTCGCCATCGCGGACAAGGTGTGGAGCAACAACAACAAGAGTGACTATTCACTGCGTGGTGGGTGGTATAGCGGGGAGAAGAAGTACAACCTTGCCTATTAGGACTCGGATGAGTACCAATCCCCGGGGCCAGCGCCTGTTCCGGGGATTGTTCCTTTAAAATCATTATCTTTGTAATATGAAAGCAGAAAACATCTACAACAAAGCGGTCGAAGAACTGACCAACATCGCAAAGGAATGCATCCAGCAGATTGCCCGCAAGAGATTCGAAAAGGGAACCAGTGATACCATTGAATACCGGGTTGACCCCTTTGAGTATGGTGTGGACGGAAGCAACGTTATCGTATGGGGCGATGACTACGGTTATTCCTCCGGTGTGTCTGCCGAAACCATCGACATCAGTGACATCACAATGGAAGATGATGTGGAAAACATTTACATCAACGGCACGAACGATGAGGTGGAACTTTTTGTCGACTTGCCGATGAACTCAATGGTTTTCGTCTGCGACATCCTCGAAAACATCTTGAAAAAGGAACGTGGGGAGTAATGCCCCATTCCGGGCTGCCCCACCTGCGCCATACCCAGGGGGTTGTCATAGATTTTCCGTATCTTTGTCATATAAAAGGAACAAGATATGTTAGCAAAATTCGCCATCGCCAACCCGTGTGTCAATGGAGTTGAAATCGTTGGAACTTCTACTGCGAAGGGACATCCATTCACTTATCACATTGTATATTTCCGTTATAAGGGCCGCATTTTTGAAGCATCGTTCAAGGACACTACCGGAAACATTCATGACGCCGAAGATATGGATTGTGCGGTGAAAGTGTTTATCCCGGAAACTGGCATCTGGAGTAGCATTATCTTCAAGCACTATGTGGATAGCATAGCCGACACTAAGTTCACCGGGAAGGAGGCCAGTGATGCGGTAATCAACTACTACTTCGACTGCTGCTTCATCGCCGTCAAGGAACTCTACGAAACGAGCGCCGAGAACAAGTAAAAGAGCGGATTTTTCATTATCTTTGTAATGTAAGAAAAAGAAAGTATGAAAATTATCAACATCAAACCCGATTCAGTCCGTGACAAGGAGGCGATGAACCTTATGAAAATGGTGGACATCGCCTTGAAGAACTACAACCTTGAAACCTGCCTTGACACGAAGGAGCTTCCGCTTGGCGATGAACTGACACTTGACACTGCGAACGAGGAGCGGAATCTCGTGGTCTATGCGGTGACGAAATTCTCCGTGGTGGACATCTCCGGTGAGCATATCAAGTTCTTGAAGCTCGACCGTGATGACATCTACACCTTGCAGGACTATATCCACGATTACTACGAAGTTGAACTCTAAAAAACAAAGAACTATGCTCAGCGACAAGAAATTTACCTACTATCAGCCGGAAGCTTATTACGATGACGGTACGAACATCAACTATGGTGCGATTCCGGAAGAACTGTTCTCCTTCCAGGCGTTCCCCACGAGAGAGGAGTGCGAGGAATGGCTCAAGAATAATGGCTACAACCCCGGTGATTTCTGCATCTCCGAGTATCATGATGATGACATTGAGGATGTAACACTCATTGACCGGAACGGTGACGAAATAGAGTAGGAATAACCTAAATCCCCTTACAAATGGGGGACTTGGGGCTGCCCCGCTTGCGCCACATACCAGCCCATATCATATAAAAACATTATCTTTGTTATGTAATCAGAAAGGAAAAGAATATGGGATACATCAAAGTCAATTGGCCGGAGAGCCAGGTTCTTATGGGCCTCGAAGATGAAGAAATGGATAACCTCGGTATCGAATTTGGAGAGGACTGCTCCTATTTCGTACCGGAAGATGCCATCGAAGAACTCAAAGAAATGGGAATCAATCTTTAGTTGCTATGGAGTACAAAGTTGAATGCAGCCTTGACCAGTTTGATGCTTGGTCCGGTGGAAATGACACCCTTAAAGTTCTTATCGACAAGGGTGTGTGCGATGAGGTTGAGGAACTCATTGAGCAGTGTTTTGCTGACACAGACACCCCGACCGACACCGACATCAATGATTTCCTGTGGTTTGAACGCGACCAAATTGCCGAGTATCTTGGGTACAAGGATTGGGACGAGTTTGAGTACGGGGACGAGGAAGAGGATGAGGATTTTCTCGATATGAACGGTGTCCACATCCAGGTAGGTGACATCGTTGCCTGGGACGATGAGGCCGGCGAGAATGAGGACGGCTCTATGATTCAGTTCAAGGTCGTCGAAGACAATGGTGACGGCTACTTCAATATCGCCTACGAAGGTGAGGAAAATCCGGAAAGATGGGCTTACTGTGGTGAACTTGAGGTCTTGGAATAGGGGGTAAATCCCCGATTCCGGGCTGCCCCACATGCGCCACACCTGTAGTGATATAATATAAAATGGTTACCTTTGTATTGTAATCAAAAAAAAAAAGACAGACATTATGAACAGATTTTCTTTTGAACTTCCTTTCTTCCCCGGATTCTATGAGAGCACACTTCACAACTCAGATACTGAATACTGGACCGTCAAGCAGGAAGTGGAGTATTATACCCGTGACCTCCGTGAAGAGCACCCGGAATATCAGGGAATCACAGAGGATGACCTTGAGTTCGACTATAAGGCGTATGAGAAGGATGTCATGGATGCCTTCATCGTTGCCTTCAAGGGTGCTGCCCCGGACATCGTGGAATCCGTGGAGTTCGATGAGCTGGTATCCCCGAAATACTACAACTTCAGCACTGACCGCCTGTTCTGCTGGGTCACCTTCGCCGAGGATTGGAAAGTCGTCATGCGGAAGTTTATGGACGACAACTATGGCCTCCTCAAGAACCATATCAGAGAAGTGTGGTCTTCCCGGGACGGGTTCTGGTCTTTCACTTCCAATGACGTTGATGAGTGGTACGGGAAAATCTTTGACGAGGAAGACCCTATGTATATCGGCATTATGCTGGGATACATGATGCGGTTTGTTGATGGCCGCGATATTGCCAATGAGGTATCGGACACCATCATAATGGACACCCTTGAGGACATCTATGACGGGTCGTATGTAAGTATCACCGAGGAGGCCCAGGACAGAATCAACCAAGGCATCCAGGACGGGACTATCAAGACCTACGACCCCGCACAACTCACCATTCCCTTTGAAAATTAAGGGAATCGGGGCTGCCCGGACTGCGCCACACTTTCTGTGAAGTCCGGTATTTTCGTTATCTTTGTAATGTAATCAAAAGGAAAGAGATATGAACATCAAGGGTTTTGAAGTCAATGGCCAGACCAAAGTGGCCGACTACTACAAGCAGGCCTTTCCTCACGATGATTGGGGAAACGAGATGATGAACAAGACCATCACCTTCCAGGATGTCTATGAGTGCCTGTATGTCGGTGGAAACATCTATCCGCTTCTCGGTGCTGACGATAGCGTTGTCCGTGAGCGCATTTTCGATGTCCTCGCCACGCTTATGGGTTGCCCCTATGAATATGTCTATTATCAGTGGCTCAATTCTGAAAAGCCCCTCGGTATGCGGTTGGTAACGGATATGGCCGGGCTGAAATTCCCCAGCGCCAAATCCGTGGAGTAATCAAGGAAAAACACTATCTTTGTAATGTAATCAAAAAGGAAAAGACAATGAAAGAGTTATCAATGACGGCAATCAACAAGTGGGTTTTCTTCTGCATGAACTACCCCTATGATTTCATCGAAAAAGTATGGGCTGACGAAAAGTGGCTCATCAACCACCTCAAAGGCAAGTTCGACCACTACTACGACAATTATGGCTCTCGTGCGGTAATGAACACCTTTTACTGCGAACTTGACGGAACTAACAAGCAGAAACTGATGGCTTGGGTTCTCGACAACTACAACAACGAACAGAAACTTTCATTCAAAAAGGAGGACTAATGGAAAGCATAAACATTAAAAACATCCTTTATGAACTTGATGCCCGTAAGTGCGCATATGACCTTGATGGCGTGGAAATCACGGAGGAGGATGCGAAGCAGGTTCAGGTATTTATGAAAGACGGGGCATCATTCGAGGAAGCGATTGATGCGGTACTTAACGGAATCCGTGATGTGATTTCTGAAGGTTGGGAGTTTTAACAAAAAAAAAACAAGCAATATGGGACTTCGAGCAACAGTTATCAAGACCTACAAGGTAGAGTACGGTAACACCAACGGTTTCAACTGGGATTGCAGCACGGTGAGCAACATCATCAACGATTTCTGCGACGATTTCTACTCCGGCGACGATGGCTACGGAGAGTACGATGAGAACACCATTTGGGAAGTCGATAAGGAGCAGTTCCGTGAGATGGTGAATGAACTCGCCGAGATGACTGACGAGGAATTCGACGAGCGGATGAAAGAGGATTGGTTCCAGGGTACGTTCTCCGATGACAAGCCTTACTCCAAGAAGTATGTGCTGGATGTTTTCACCGGATGGCTTGCAGAAACTCCGGAGGACAGCAACTACGTTCGCTTCGGTTGGCTGTAATAGCGAAGGGTAGTACTCGGTTGAGTCCTACCCATTCCGGGCTGCCCCGCCTGCGCCACGTTTCCTGGAATTAAAGAAAAAATCCGTATATTTGTACTGTAAGAAAGAAAAGAATATGGGAAAAGAAACGTAAGCGCCAACCCCAGGAAACTATTACAAAAAAGTATTATCTTTGTATTGTAAGAAAGAACAACAAACCACAACTCATTGAAAATCAACAAGTTACATGGGACTAGACATCTATTTTCGCCGTGTTAAGAGGGGTTTCAATGGCGACCCCACCAACGACAACGACATTCGCACTTTCACCGAGGATGTTGACAAGGACGCGCAGAACGAGCTCCGTGAGTTCATCGACAAGGAAACTGTCGGCTTGAAGGAGGCCTGGGACAACTCTCTCACCAACGAATATTGGCTGAACATCTACAATCAGCGGTATTTCGAGTTCGTGGAGAAGCTCCGCAAGAAGATTGCGATGAACTACGACTTCAAAATCTACCCCTACACCAAAGGTATTCTGCCTTGGCCGGAGTTGGAAGAGAATCTCAACAAAGAGGTCGAAATGGCATACAAGGAGTACGATGCTTACTTCCGCAAGGTCAATTTTATCTTCGCTTTCTTCTCCGACAAGATGATTGATGAGTATTTCTCTTTCGTGGAGAAATCCGATGTGGAGGAGCTCATCAGCAGGTGCGAAGATGTGCTGGCCGACCATAGCAAGGCACAAGAACTTCTCCCCACGCAGAGCGGATTCTTCTTCGGCTCCACCGACTACGATGAGTGGTACTTCAATGATGTGAAGGACTGCCTTGAACAGATGAGGAAGTTCCTTGCCGATTGGGAGGACGGAGAAACGGCTTACGTTGTCTTTTCTTGGTAATCGAAACCTCCGGGGTACGCTCCGGGGGTTTTCATTTTATTCCATACTTGGGGCTGCCCATCCTGCGCCACATCACCGGTCAATCAAGAAAAAAACCTTATCTTTGTAATGTAATCAATGAGAAAGAAATATGAGCAAGTTTACTGAAAGAAACGCGAAACTCCGCAACGAAATCATTTCCTACGTCAAGGACTATGTGATGAAAGCGAACCGCAGTATCATCGTGGAAAAGGGAAACATCACCTACCTTCAGTGGGACGATGCATTTTTCTCCACAAGGTCGGATGAGGTTCAGGTGGTGCCGGAGGTTGAGATTACGATGATTACCCTTACGCCGGACAAGGAAGTTATGTTCATTGATGCCAAGGGGAACGAGGTCTACCCTTCTTCTATGGATACGGAGGAACTTACCTATGTCGTTGACTATCTGGATTATCTCGACGATTCCGCGCCAGACAAGGCAGACAATCAGTAATTTTCGCTACCGGGGAAGTCAGAGGCCCGGAGGAATTCGCTAAAATCTACAATGTGAAAGACAAATGGAAGAAATATATAACGCAATAGCCCTAGCGAGGTCCAAGGGGCTGCCGAAGGAAAACTATTGGCTCTATTTTAAAATGGATGGGACAAAAATAGATGCCTACGAAAAAGAAAACAAGAGAAATGGCTGGCTGGGGTTCTTCGTTGAGGATGACACGAGGATTCCGGGTATAGTGGAAGTAGCACAAAGAAAAACAAATTGGAGGAAATAATATGGAAAAGAAAGGATTGGAAAGATGGAGAATTAACCAGGGATGGGCATCGTTCAATTTCTACAATGAGCCACGCAGCCGTTACGACAAGGAAAAGAAGGACATTGTTTTCATCGGAATGGAAAGACGAAAGTACACCAAGAAGCCCAAGGAGAAGTAGGGCTTTTTGGGCTGCCCGGATTGCGCCACACACAGGGATGTTTGAAAATATTTCACTATCTTTGTAATGTTAAAAGAAAAGGATATGGAAAAATATTATCAGCCAATTGATGGAAAAAACATTACTTTTGATAAGCATGTAATTGCGGAGGTATTCGGGGCCGCTGGGGAGGTGATTGCTTCCAGGTCTGTGATGTTCGGGAAGGGAGTTGACAAGTACGCTTTCTACAATACAGGCGAACTCTGTGAAGTGCGAATCGAGGACGGTTGTAAGACTATCTGTGTAAACTGTTATGGAAACAGGCGTAAGGATGTCCTGCACTGGTTGAAAATCTATCTCACCAACGGGATGAAGTCTTACGGATGGGAAACAGATATTGTCGAGGATAAGGACGACTATTTCTACGCCTCGTTCTATCAAGCGCCGGAAACGAAGTAGAACCAGAAAAAAGTATTATCTTTGTAATGTAATCAAAAACAGGAAGTATGAAAAGGATTTACAGATTTCACACGCACGGATGGACGGATATCGCCGTTGATGTTGATGACAAGGAACTCGAAGGTCTTTCCGAGGAGGAGATTAACGACTTTATGTTCCAGGCTGCGGATGACCTTTACAACCAGGGTGACGAGAACGCCATTGTTGCAGAGGATTTCGAGAATACGGATTGCGAGGACATCACTGACTGTTTCGGAGATTTGAAGTAATGGCTACGTTCAGGGTTTCGCTCATTGTCTGGGGAGCAGAGGATGAGCATCAGGTCGAGGAAGCAGTGAATTACATGCTGGATACCTACGACTTCCACAAAGGACAGGATGAACCAGAAATCAACTGGGGTACGAGTTCAAAAATCGAGGAAATCTAATTCCATGAAAAAGAAAGACATTATCCAGATGTACCGTGACTGGAGAAAAGCCAACTGCAACAGGAAGCCCAACAGAGCGATTGTCAAGATGTTCTGGGAGGACGGCGACAACACAGAAAAGGGATACCAGATTGATACCATCGGAATCGCACCGGAGGACTATTGGATTGACCACGACAATGCGATGATTCTGTTCTGGGTATCCACTCTGGACGGTCTGTTGGAACTGATGAAACCAGATAACGGGAGCGACTTCGTGGTTCAGGAAATTCTGGAGTTTTACAGAGCCTGACTTTCCTTTTTGAAAAACTTTTTGTATATTTGCATTGTCATTTTACATTGGCTTCGTGCCTCTTCGTCCGCTAGACGCGAAGTAAAATAATGTGTGCGGTAGGCGTAACTCAAACAGAGAGGCCGATGTATGCAAACACAGAGGAGTCTGGGGCGGTTCCAGATTACGCTACTATTTATTTAAATTATGTTAAGGGTAATTATTAAAGACGGTGATAATATCGAGAGAGCTCTCAAGCAGTTCAAGAGAAAAGTGGTGGAAACAAAGCTCATCAAGGAACTCAGGGAGCGACAGGAGTTCGAGAAGCCTTCAGTCACCGAGAGAAAAAAGAAGTTGAAGGCCAAGTACGTTCAGAAACTCAAGAACGACAGCGAACTCTGATTCCTTTTTGTTACATTAAAACACCTTCGTCGAGAGATGCGGGTGTTTTTTCGTATCATGGGCTGCCCGGTCTGCGCCACCGGTATGGTGATATCTTAGAAAATCATTATCTTTGTACTGTAATCAAAAAGAAAGAGATATGAGACTTTATTTTTTCAGCCAGGAAGTTTACGGAAAGCCGGAGTTCCGTGAGGACATCTACGATTGGGATGAGGATATGTGCCGTGCCGAGTGGGATGACGGTGAGAACCCGGATGCCATTATGTATGACCTTGAAAATGACGGTACATCCCAGTTCGATATGGACTACTGTGACGGATGCCTTGACCATGATAGGTGGATTATGAG
>OCTX012107103.1_pt1 | contig 14303 bp, 19 predicted proteins | sample 1539691 | NCBI WGS metagenome assembly OCTX01 (sample SAMN02144231, study PRJEB22623) | gut metagenome | biome: sheep rumen | host: Ovis aries | place: New Zealand | reverse complement strand
GAGAAGGGGTAATTCCAATTCCGAGAAGGGGTAATTCCAATTCCGAGAAGGGGTAATTCCAATTCCGAGAAGGGGTAATTCCAATTCCGAAGCCGAACCCGCAAACCCCTATAAATATGGGCTTTTTCGGGGGTCCGATTTTTTCATACTTTTTTAAACTGTTTAATACTGTTTATAGCGCAATTCCGCGGGCTTGCACGCCGCGGAAGCGCTCAACTATTATAGGACCGGGAGAGCCGCCGCCCGGAAAGAAGAAACTATACACATAGAAGCATACACATAACTGTATAAGGAGTTAATCATAATATGCAAGTAGATTTATCTAATGTCGCGACATTTGAAGAACAGACCGCCTATATTAGAAAGATGCTGCCTAAATATGTGGACAAGATCACGGAGCGGGACCCGGTAAAGCGACAGTTTTATAAATGCCCTTTTCCGGAATGTAAGGAACGCGAACACGCCAACAGCGCCGGCGGGGCCTTTAGTGTGGCTGCGGATCGGGAACACTGGAAATGTTTTAGCTGTAATAGAAGCGGGGACCTGTTCGACCTTATCGGCTACCAGTACGGCTATATAGACACACGGACCGGGAAGCCCACAGGGCCGGAGAATTTTAAAAAGCAGTTTGCAAAGGCCTGCGAAGTACTGGGACTTCCGGAAGACTTTGTACCGCCCACGGCCACGGGGAGCGCCGCAGATGATTTTAAAGAAGATCCTGCACCGGCTGAACCCGCAGCGGATCCGGCCCCTGTAGCTGCATCTCCCGCACCTGGGCGCTTTAAGGATTATATAACAGCCTGTAATGCTGCCTGCATTGAAGGAAGCCGGGGCTATGAATACTTCACGGGCCGGGGCCTGGACGCCGGTATTATACAGCGCTGCTTACTGGGCTATGATACTGAAAAAGATTTAGTAATTTTCCCTTACGATCATTCTTTTAATTACTACTGTACCCGCTCTGTAGACGGGAAGATTTATAAGAAGCCGCCCACGGAAACGGCCGGGGCCGAACCCGTCTATAATACCGCAGCGCTCTTTTATGATAAGCCCTGTTTTGTATGTGAAGGGCCTATAGATGCTATCAGCATCATAGCGGCCGGGGGTAATGCCGTATCTATTGGCGGTACAGGATCTGAAAAGCTTTTAAAGGTACTGCAGGAACGCAGGCCCCAGCATTGTCTTATACTCTGTTTCGACCTGGACGAACCCGGAAGGAACGGGCAAAAGGACTGTATAGCGAAACTGGAAGATGCCGGCATAGACTATATAGAAGCCTTTTTCAGCCTGGATAATTACGGGGACGGTATGAAGGACCCTAACGACCTTTTAAAGGCCGATCCGGCCCAGTTACGCAGGGATATTGAAGAAATATACAGAGCTGCCAAAGATCACGAACTAGAAACCGGAAGCGGGCTGTATTCTGTAGGCGAATACGAAAGCTTATTCCGGAAACATCAGACAGTAACTAAGCAGCGTATAAGTACAGGCTTTCTTAGTCTTGACCAGGCTTTATACGGCGGTTTCGCTAATGAGCTGTATATATTGAGCGCTGAAACGTCTATAGGAAAATCGGCTATAGCTTCATGCCTTGCCCAGAATGTGGCCGCAGGCGGTACGGACGTTCTTTATTACGCCCTGGAAATGGGCCGGGATGAATTCATAGCCAGGGGAACAAGTATGATCAGTAAGGAAAAAGGGGAGCGGCCTATACCTTACGCCGAAATACTGAATTATAAATGGGATCCCAATTTACAGGACTTTTACCGGACGCCCTATAAAACTTATGAGCCTTATGTAAACGAATACATGAAGCGGTACGGGAAGCACCTGTACATCATTGAAGGCGGCTTTTACGGCAAGACGGCTTTAGACATTGCCAATACTGCGGAAGAATTCAAAAAGAAACACGGGGTAGAACAGCTTGTAATAGTTGTGGACTACCTGCAGCGCCTTAAAGCAGATCCGAACGACCGCGCCCAGCGGGACGCCATGAGTATTACAAGCGCGGCTGTACAGATCCTGGGGAACCTTGCCAGCCAAAAGCATAATACAGTTATTGCGATCAGCTCTATAAGCAACGCTCAGAAAGGGCAGCGGGTAACGGATGAAGCCGGAAAGTACAGCGGAGATATTGGCTATACGGGCGGCATACTCTTAGGCTGGAACTGGGACGGATACACGAACACCAGGAAGGAAGAAGACAAGGAAGCAACGGCAAAGCTCTGTAAAGAACGCGGATACAGGGAAATGATTTTAGAGGTACTGAAACAGCGAAGCGGGGAACGTGATAAGAAGCTGACGGTATACTATTACCCGCCCTATAACTACTTTGAAGCGCCCAGCGCCGCTTTAGGCAAAAAGGCACGGCCGCACAAGTAAGGGGGCAGATCATGACTAGAGAAGAATTTTTTAAAGAGTTTCCGGAAGTTGTTATATATGACTTTGAAGTATTCCCCTGTTACTGGCTTCTTACGATCATAGACGCGGCGAACCCCCAGGGCGCCTTTATAGAGAATATTCCGGCGCTCCAAGCCGCTTACGATGAAAGGGCGGCTTATGTATGGGCAGGCTATAACAGCGGCCATTATGACCGCTTCATACTGGGAGCGCTCTATAAAGGCGGGATCAGTAAGGCAGATCTTTATAAACTGTCCAGGGCGCTAGTTTCCGGGCAGCGTGATAAGAAGCATTGGCGCTATCTTATTGATGATATGAAAAGCTACGACATAGCCAGCTATGCCATGATCGGCGGGATACCAAAGTACAGCCTTAAGCAGCTTGAAGCTTTTATGGGCCATGATATAGCCGAAAGCTCTATACCCTGGGACTATCCGGAAGCCTTCACGAAGGAACAGAAAGAAGCTACCCGGCGTTACTGCCTGCATGACGTAGAACAGACTTTTGAAGTATTGCTTAGATCTATGGCAGACTTCACGGCCCACGCCGATATTATATCTACTTTCGGCCTGGCTTCTAAGGCCTGGAGCATGACAAAGGCCCAGCTTACCGCAGAGGTATTACAGTGCCAAAAGACGGCTATAGAAACCGTAGAAGACAACGGCGTACTTTATGACGTAGAGAAACCTTTGGATTTTAGCGGGGATGAATGGAACAATTTTATACTGCCGTGTGTATGTGTACAAAAGTATACTCAGATACTGGACTTCTATTTAGACGCCGATAATTACAGGCCTGTAAAGGATCCTCAGAGCGGGAAAGTAATTAAGAGCGGGGGAACCTGTACGGCTTCTATTATGGACGTACCGCATATACTGGGCCTGGGCGGGATCCACGGCGCTCTTAAGCGCTACCACCAGGCCGGCGGGCAGATGCTGCATATAGACGTTACAAGCTATTACCCTAGTCTGATGCTGGAATGGGATCTATTAACACGAAGGACCCAGCACCCGGAATTGTTCCGGGAGATCTACGACAAGCGCATAGCGTTAAAGAAAGCCGGAAAGAAGCGGGAACAGCAGCCCTATAAGATAATCCTTAATTCTACTTTCGGAATAAGCAACGATAAACACAGTAAGGCTTACGATCCTTGCAAAAATCACGAAGTTTGTATTAACGGCCAATTACTCTTAGTTATGCTGTTAGAGCGCCTGGAAGGGCACTGTAAACTTATACAGAGCAATACGGACGGCATTATAGTAAGCTATGCCGGATATGATCGGGAGCAGGTAATAGAGATCTGTAAAGGCTGGGAAACTGAAACCCGCATGAAGCTTGACTATGATGAAATAGACGAAATATGGCAGAAAGACGTTAATAATTACCTTGTTCGCTACAGATCCGGCGGATATGACGCCAAAGGCGGGTATGTAAAGTTTGACAGTGATTTAGATAGGGATATGGCCATAATCCGAACGGCCGTAAGATCCGGGCTTATAGAAGGATCGGAAGACGCCGTAAGAAACTGTATAGAACAGTGTACGGACCTGGGCCAATTTCAGAAAATTATAAAGCTGGGAAGCTCTTACAAGTATGCCTATATTGGCGAACAGGAACTAACCGGGCATAGATGCTTTAGAGTATTTGCAGTAAAGGACGGCGCCACGCTGCGGAAGCAGAAAAAGGAAGGGGGCACTAAAGAGAAAGTGGCCAATACACCGGAAAGCGCCTGCATTGTATACGGGGATCTGAACGCCCCAGTTTTAGAGGATACCGGCGGGCAGCCTTTTAACCTGGACCGGCTGGACAGAGAATATTATATTGAAACAGCCCTTAAGCAGTACGCAGAAATGTTACCGGCTGAATAAGGGAACCAGGCGGGGAGCTTCACGGCGTCCCCGTCTTTTTTTTATGCTCTTATAATTATGTGTATATATGTTGCAATATATAAGTATGCCTGTTATAATATGTGTATAACAGTTACACAATATAAGAGAGGTACAACGCCATGAATAAACAGTTAGAGAAAATACAGAAGCGCTGCCACGATATTTATAAAGACATTCCTAAGAAGCTGGAAGCCCTTAAGGCTCAGCTTACGGAAGCCCGTAACGAACTTACAGAAGCCAGGGGCGCCCAGGACGCCGCAGAAGATCTTACCGGCTACGATCTGGCCACGGACGTATTAAAGCGGGCCGAAAAGAAAGTACAGTTTGCAGAACGGGAGCTTAACAAACTTACCGGGGCGGCCAGGATGCCGGAAGCGGAATATATGCAGGCTGTAGGAACCTGCCAGGGGATTGTAGCCAGTGCTACGGAAGAATACAGAAAGAAAGCCTTTGTTCTTATGGAACAGCTTAAAGCCGCCCAGGATCAGTACAAGGCTACTGTAGCAGATGTAAATAACACCCTTATTAAACTGGACCAGGCCGCCAATATTCTGCAGACAAAGCACAAGAACCGGACGGATCAGTATTCAGACGGGGAAGGCGGCTGTTATGACATCTCCCGCCCGGATCCGCGCGAATGGGAGCGCCACGCTGTACGCTTCACACCTGCGGACGCCGTACGCCTGGGGACTGATTCCAAATCGGAAGACGGACTTAAGCCGCACGACAGCGTTTTAACGGCAGCCTGGGGAGCAATTCATAAAGGCTTTCCACACCACTTTTTCTAAGAGGTACTTATATGGACTATCAGCACCAGGATTTACAGAACTTTAAACGGGAACTTGCCAAGGTTGAGCAATGGGAAAAGGAAGCTCACGACCGCATGAAACGACAGAGCGCCGCAGGGCAGCAGTACCAGGCCAATCTTAGCCGGAAGGCTTACGAATACTGCCATAAATACGCGGATCAGCTTAGACATATTATAGACGGGATCCGGAAGCGCAAAAGCGGAATGTGGTTTACTAAAGAAGCCGGGCGCCGGTATAAGAAGCCGGACCATTAAGGGGACGCCATGTATCTATCGGAACAAGAGCGAACTTTAAAGGATATTGCCAAAGCGCTTAACAAGCTTACGGAAGCTGTAGAAGCTCAGAACAAGCTTTTAAACGATGTTATACAGTACCCGGCCGATATGAAGCAGCCGCCCAGGCTTTTAGTAGAAGCTGCGGAACATGATCAGATATAAGACCTCTGTAAGGTCTAGGCACCCTTACAGAACGTTTTATATAAACGGGAACATGTGGTATTAAACCTCGTAAAGTCATTAACATATCATGTGTTCCATTTTTCCCTCATTTTCCCCCTGTCGCGCCGTAAAAAGCGCGGCGGGGAGTATTAAGAAATCAGAGAAAGGAATTTAATATTATGGCAACAGTACAGAGTAATAAAAAGGGCCGCTATCCGGGCAGATAACGGCCTTATATAGCACCTTACCGGCGCCCCTATACACCTGGGAACAGTCAGACATTGTGCCAACATTGGCACCAAGTCAAACCGGCGCCCCTATACACCTGGGAACAGTATAACATAATCCTTTTCCAATGGGGGCCGATACATGACTAACGAAACCTTAGTTTTAGCTATTCAGACGGGAGCCGGGGACCGGCAGGAACTTTTATATGTTCTGTTCAAACAAAATACGGGAATGATTGAGCGCATTATACAGCGCTGCCATTGCTCAGAGGATCCGGCCGACTTGCGGCAAGAATCCTTTTTCGGACTTACGCGGGCTGTAGATCTATGGGACCCGGACAAAGAAGTAACTTTTATTACTTATGCCTGCTATTGGATAAAGCAGGCCCTGTACCGGTATTTGGAAAACTGCGGAAGTGTGCTGCGGGTACCAACGCACCGGCGCCAAAGTATCCGGGAATATTACAGGGCTGTAAGATCTTTTCAGAATTCTTTAGGCCGGGCGCCTACTGAAAGAGAGATCGGGGCCGCTCTGGGCATGAAGCCGGAAGAAATACAGGCCATTAAAAAGGACGCCCAGGCGCTCACGATCCGCAGCACGGCCGAACCGATCGGGGAAGACGGGGACGTATTGGAAGACTTTTTAAAGGATCCTGCAGACCCTATAGAAGACCTACTGGACCGGATCCAGCGTGAAGAACTATCTAATGCACTTTTGGAAGAAATACATACACTGGACCCCAGGGAAGCCACGGTAATTATAGAGCATTTCGCAAACGGTAAGACCCTGGGAGAGTGCGCCGCCCTTTTAGGCGTATCCACAGAGCGGGCAAGGCAGCTTAAGGAAAAGGGCCTGCGGGCACTTAGGAAGCCTAAACATGAACGGCGCTTAAGGGCCTTCTTTACAACGCAGGGCGCTTACAGCCGGGGCCTTAAGGGTACGGGCCTAAGTTCATTCTTATTGAACGGATCTAGCCAGGAACAGGCTATAGCCCACCTTGAACACCAATTAGGGGCGTCTTTGTACTGGGGAAGGATTTTAAATGATGAACCAAAGACAGTATAAGAAACAGCTATCTTACCGCACCGGGTATGTAGACGGCTACTATTACCGAAGTATCAGAGCATTTAAACGTAATGACAGCAACTATATGAGAGGATTTAGAAACGGACGGCAAGACCGGAAGGACCGGGAAACGCCCGAATACGAGAAATGAGGGCCGAATATGGAAAACATTTATAACGCCCTGGGCGAATGTATAGAGATTGCGAACCTTATAGACGCCATAGCAGACGGCTATGTATCACTGGATCAGAAAGCCCAGGACAAGCTTAAAGACAAACTTATAACAGCACTTGAAGCTATTTTAGATCAGCTTAAAAAGACTACCCCCGCAGCGCAAGGGCCTGTAAAAGATCAGTAAGGACGGCACCGGGGAAGACGTCAGACCGGTAAAAGACCAGCCGCAGGCGCTCAGATCCTACCCGGAAGCGCTCTTTTAAAGGGCCTGCTACTCTTTTACAGGGCATGGATTAAAGCGCCTTAAAACGGCGAATACAGGGCTTATACGGCGGCCACAGCGCTGCAGTAACATTAACACAGGACGGCTAGGCCGTCTTTTTTTTATAGTTCAAAACATATCAAAACAGTTGAAAACTATACACATGTTTTATATAATGAGCCTGGGAACAGTATACACATAGAAAGAGAGGTAACCCAATATGATTAGAGCTGTAGACAATTTGGACGCTGTAGCGCAGGCCCTGGGCATCAATACGGACAATTACCAAAAGGCCGTTAAAGCCAGCTCAGAGGGCGAAATAAAGAGGACCGCAGAACAGCTTACAGCCGGAATAGATCTTACAGGGCTGCATAAAGCTATAAAAGATCTTCCGGGAAAATGAAGACCATGAAGCACGATTTAGCCAGGTGGATACAGCCACCCGCCGCCGATCAGCGCATAAGCCCGGCAATACTGGAAGATTACATAGCCTATATAGACGCCGCGCCGGCTACGGTAAGGGCTTACGGGGAAGCGGTAAAGCTCTTTTGTAACTACCTTCACGCCCAGGGAATAAGCCAGCCCACAAGGGAAACTGTAATAGCCTACAGGGAACAGCTTAAGACCTACTGCAGGCCCACCACGGTACAGAACTATATAGAAGCGCTAAAGATTTTCTTTTCCTGGACAGAACAGCGGGGGCTATACCCGAATATCGCAAACCATATTAAGGGCGCTAAGATCAGCTCAGACTTTAAGAAAGACAACCTAACGCCCAGGCAGCTAAAGAAGATCCTAAACGGCATAGACCGGGAAACGGAAACAGGCTTAAGGGATTACGCGATACTTGTAACAATGCTTACAGGATCCTTGCGCTGTATAGAGCTTCACAGGGCCAATATAGAAGACCTGGGGACGGCTTCCGGCTTTCCTGTATTATATCTGCAGGGCAAGGGCCGGGACGATAGAACGGACTATGTAAAACTTCCGGAACAGACGGAAGCAGCTATAAAAGCCTACCTGCGGAGCCGTAAGGCTGCGGATCCACGGGAACCGCTCTTTACTTCACAGAGCAATAACAGCCAGGGACAAAGGTTAAGTACACGTTCTATAAGCGGCATTGCTAAGAAGTACCTTATACAGGCAGGCTTTAACAGCCACAGGTACACGGCCCACAGCATAAGACACAGCGGCATAACAATAAGCCTACAGGGCGGGAACACTTTACAGGAAACGCAGCTATACGCCCGGCATAAGAGCATTAACACAACTCTTAAATATGCTCACAATCTGAACCGATCAGAAAGCAGATGCGCGGAAAGCATAGCGGCAGCGGTCCTTAAATGAGAGGTATAACAGCATGGAAAAATGGAAAGTGTTTAAAGACAGTAAGACCGGAAAAGAGCTTGCAGCCTATACGCTGCGGGGGACGTTTCCGGGAGAGGAACAGGCTACAAAAGATCTTTTAGCGGGGGAGATCGGCATAGATCCGGCCCGCATAGAGGTAACCATAGAAGAAAGGCGGTAAGCATGAAAGTATTAGTTACGGCCAACAGGAAAGGCGGGAGCGGTAAAACAAGTACTGCCTTTGCTGTAGGGGCTGGGCTTGCCAGGACGGGCGCAAGGGTCCTTTTCCTGGACCTGGACAGCCAGGCAAACTTAACCTGGGATATAAGGGCCGATAAAACCAAGCCGGGCGCTATGGAGATCTTGACGGGCAAGGCACCTGTACAGTCAGTAATACAGCACCTGGAACAATGGGACGCGATAAGCCCAGGCGCGGCGCTGGAAGCGGCCGACATACTCATAAAGGGGCTGGGCAAGGAATACACCCTTAAAAGAGCGTTAAAGGCTGTAAGCGACAAATACGACCACTGCATAATAGACACCGGGCCGGCGCTCAGTATGGCCACGATCAACGCCCTAACGGCCGCAGACGGGGTATTAATGACAGCCCAGCCGGAACGCCACAGTATAGAAGGAATAGTGCTTCTATATGACATTCTAAAGCAGGTACGGAGCCGCAGTAATACAGATCTTGAAATATACGGAATAGTGATAACACGATACAAAAGCCGGGGCTGCCTGCATCGGGACATGGTAAGCAATATTGAAGCTGTAGCCGGAATGATAGGGACGAAGATATACAAGACACCTATAAGGGAGTGCTTAGCTATACAGGAATCAGAGGAACAGCGAACAGAGATTTACAAGTACAGCCCACGGAGCAACGGGGCCAGAGATTACAAGGCCCTTTTAGAGGATCTATTAGAAGACATGAAAGGAGATAACGAACAATGAGCAAAAAGGACTTTAAGAACCCTGCGGAATATTTCTTAACACCGGACCAGCCGGAGCCGGTAAATGAGGATCTTCCGGAATTCCAGGTACCGGCCGGGTACAGGCTTGTAAAGGAAGTACGGAGCAAAAGGCTGCAGCTGCTCTTACCGCCCCAGCTTGTAGCAAACCTTAAAGCCCGGGCGGCTATAGAGGAAATCAGCCTTAATGAACTTTGTAACAGGATCTTTGAAGAATACTTGAAAAAGGGAGAGGATCAGTAATGCTTAGCAAAGAATTTTACACACCTGCGGAAGTTGCCCGCATGACCGGCGTAGAAGTACCCACAGTTTATAGATGGATCCGCGCCGGGAAGCTAAAGGCCACTAAGCTGGGCCAATGGAAGATTACAAGGGAAGCTTTAGAAGCAGCCCTGGAAAAGAAGCCGGAAGGGGGCGCTAATAGTGAACCAGTATGAAGCAATGAGAGCAAGACAGCAAAAGGCTATAGACCAGTATCTTAGCCGGTACGGTTTCTTTGCATTTAGTGAAGATCAGTTTAAGGAAGGACTTAAGAAGCTGGGCGCGGATCCTGGACAGCTTAGCAGTATTCCAGGCGGGGGCTACCTACTGACAGACAAGGTACAGGGATTTATAGAAATGCTGCAGGCGAATAAGCGGGAGAGATCGGCGGCGCTTACGGATCCGGAATACGCCTTTAATATGTTCTACTCAGAGCTTGCAAACCACGAATACAGTTACACCGGGGACGCGGAAGAAACTTTACAGGCCCTGGGAATGAGCGAAGAAACAGTGCGGGCCGATCCGGTATTAAGTGAAGCTTTCGACCGGGCCAAAGCGGAAGCGCTGCGAATGTAAGGGGATACTTCCATAAAGAACCATTAACGGAAGTAAAACCCCAGTATAGCAGTATACACATAGAGGTATGAGGGCGAAAGTATGAAAAATGTATGTGATTTTACCGGCGCTGTACCGTTACTGGAAGCGCTCGAAGATGACACCTTTAGATGTCTGGGCTATACCAGCCGGCCTACAGGAACGGACTATATAAAAGCTGTGCTGCAGATAGCGCAGGGCGCTCTATTCCGGGGAGCCTATAAAAGTATAACGCCGGAAGACCTGGAACAGCTGACAGAGGATAACTACCACACCGCACGAAGGGCGGCCCAGATCCTCTTAGACCTGGAAAAATACGCAGGGGGATAAGAGCATGTTTAACTACATGAAAGAGAACCCGCAACAGGTAAATACTTAATACGGAGTTGTTGCAGAAAGTCAAAAAAAGACAGAAAGAGAGGTAAAAGGAATGAGAGATATTAACAAGGCTATTGCAGACTATAAGAAAAAATTTGGCGCCACTAATAAGGGCGGCGCCTTCTATACTACGGACTTAATGCAGATCCGGGACACGGCGGAAGGCGACACACGGGGCGACCGCGATTTTATACTAATCAGCAACGCCCTGCAGGCCGGCTTTATGATCGGATACCGGAAGGGACAGGCAGACGCAAAGAAGCGGGCAGTAAGGTAAAATTCCCCCACTTCAATACATAGTATAGCAAGGGGGAAACCGCGCATATTAATACATAGTATGAAAGTGCGCGCCCGATACCGGGAGCAAGCTTAAAAGCACCCAGTACGGGGAGCAAGCTTATAACCGGCAGCGGCCGACCTTGCCACTAATAGTATTGAGTTTACTAACAGTGGCGGGCACTCACCGGAAGAACCGACCCAACAATTTCTATACGGGTGTAGTAGGGGACTTAGATTTTCTAGGGATGGGCTTTTTTGCTACACCAACCGCCCGCACCATAGTTTCGCGCGTTAATACTTTTAAAGGGGGTGTACAACATCGAAACAAGCACTATCTCCCGCCCAGGACCAAATATTTTTTTTTTTACAGGGGGTATACGAGTAACGATCTTGGCGCCTGGGCCACTGGACACACTTTAAGCCGCACCGTGTTTTATCCCCCCGCACGTTTACCGGGGGAGGGGGGGGACGCGCGAAAGAGAAAAATAAAAAAGGCAAATTTAAGTTTTTGATATTTGAGGGGAAGGCAAAACTATGACAATGACCATAAACAGATTGAACGGGGTACCGCAGGGCATACACGGAAGCGTACTTTTTGACGGGAAACAATACACGATTATATTAAACGCAGATGAAACCCCGATGCAGCAGTATGCAGCATTTCTGCATGAAATGACCCATATCTATAACGGGGATTTGACAAAGACCGGGGGAAACGTCGGAGAGATAGAGAACCGGACACACCGGCAGCTATTAGAAGCATTGGAATTGCTTAAACAGCAAGACGAGCAAGAAGAACAAGAAATACAAAATAATACAAAATGAAATACGGCGCCTGCAGACCAATACAAACGCCGTACTTCACTAGAAGCTTAAAACCCTGTTAAGGGACTAATCTTAATTATTATATTCCACCATTTAAAGGATGAAAACATGAACAGACCAATAAAAGAAGCGGCTACCAAAAAGGGAAGACCGCCCAAATATAAAGAAACCCTGTACAACATTTACCCGGATAAAGAGAAGCGAACAGCCCAAAATAACTATTACGCGGCCCTGGCCCTGCACCGGATCAGCCAGGATCCTAAAGACGGCTTCTTTGTAACGGATCGGGGAAACATCCGGCGAAATGCAATATTGGAGCAGATCGGCCGATTATACGCCGCCGGGCTGGCCACTAAGGACGAAAGCCGGGAGCTGCTTAACGCCTGTAAAAGGGAGTGCTTGAGCGGTACCCCAGTAAAGGAACTTGAAAGACGCCTGCGGGCGATCAGAAAAGAAAGGGCTACGAATGATAGAGTATAAAAACCTTACACCGGAACAGATCCGGGAAGCCCGGAAGGAACTTAAGCTTATTCTGCCGCATGCAATAGACGATGAATTAATGCAGAGCTTAATGCAGCATCTTGATGGAAGCGCCCAGGATCCGCTTATAGATATAGACCGTACCGGCGAAGAATTGACCTATAGTGAACAGATGGACAACAGCGAAATAGTAACCGCGTACATACAATGGAAACGGAGAAAGGCCCACGAATCCGTAACAGATAGATTGTACTCGCTTACCGCAAAGGACCATAGATTAATTACATTACTGGCTAACGGCATGAAAGAAGCCGCTATGAAGTATCTGAAAGAAGATAAACTGCCAGCAATGGACAAAAATATAGTAAGGATCAGATTTGACGATAACGACAAAGAATCCTTTTCTATAAACTTCATGGACTTCTACGAAATGCTTACAGAAAGTATATCGAAGCGGGACGCGGATAAAGCAGCCTTTGAAATGCTGGGGGCATTGGTAAAGACCCTTACAGCCTTTGCAGAAAAAGAGGATACAATACTAGACCAGGAAACAAGGGAAGCTTTCCTTGATACTCTTTCTAAAATATCCGAATACCTGCAGCGGGATATTAGCGGGGATCTTTTAGAGAAGTTTTTAAAGGGTGAAGAAAAATTTATGGTAATACCACGGGCCAAGGGTATGGAAGATCTGCTTAAGATCAATAACCCAGGGCACAAGGGACCTATAAAAAGAGAATTTAAGAATACCCGAATATCCTTTAGCGGGCAGCTCAGCGTAGACGAACACAAAATAGGCGAAATGATAAGACTAGCCTTTTCAAGCCAGAACCCGCACAAGGCAAAAAAAGGGCTTAATACAGAGGTGATTTTACCGCTTACAGAGGTAATGCGGAAGCTGGGCCGGGAAGTGAACCCGAACAATAAGAAGGCCTTTGTAAGGGCACTCAGAACTAAGACCCTGCCTAATCTGAACAGTACATACATGGAAATACTGGAAAAAGACGGGACTTTTGAAAGGGTATATTTCGGGGGCGGCTATTTCAAAGTAGAACCTAAAAACGACCGCATAATATTTACAATAAGTGATATTTACGCGCTGTATCTGAACACAAATCAGCTCAGCCAGTACAGCTATAAAACACTTGGACTAGGCAGCCAAAGAAACCCCTTACCCTTCTATCTTGCCCTTAAAATGCAGAATCATTATTTCCATGACGGGAACAGGAGCCGGGGAACCTATAATATTTTAGCGGTAAAGACATTACTGGAATTCTGCGAAGATACGTTACCTTCTTACGAACTTGTACAGGAGAAAGATCCGGGGCACTGGGTCCGGCGTATAAGGGATCCTTTGGAAACGGCCCTTAATGAAATGCAGGGTATAGGCTTCTTAGAATGGAGCTACTGTAAGGCTGGACTTGCGGAAGCCACGCCCCAAGAGATAAGCACGACCGATTACAGGAAATGGCGCGGCCTGTATATCACCTTCCGATTATTGGAAGAACCGGACCAAACAAAGCGCCTGGAACACAAACAACAGCGCATAGAAGCCGCACGGGCCAAGAAAGAAGCTAAGGAAGCTGAAACGCTCATTAAAGCGGAAAAATTGCGCCGGCGCAAAAAGAAAGACCAGTAAAAGGCGGGGCGGGCGCTTATACCTGGGCCGGATCCGGACGGGAAACGGCGCCCAGTGCCACAGATAAAAAGCAGAAATCAAACAGGGAATAAGGGGTAATTTCGTTTCCGAACGGCCTATAAAAGGGGAGTACTATATATTGTTCCTGGGCACAAATCGGGGCATTTATTTAGTAAAAGGGTAATTCCAATTCCGAGAAGGGGTAATTCCAATTCCGAGAAGGGGTAATTCCAATTCCGAGAAGGGGTAATTCCAATTCCGAGAAGGG
>OCTX012288291.1_pt1 | contig 14305 bp, 6 predicted proteins | sample 1539691 | NCBI WGS metagenome assembly OCTX01 (sample SAMN02144231, study PRJEB22623) | gut metagenome | biome: sheep rumen | host: Ovis aries | place: New Zealand | reverse complement strand
AGGCGAAAAACTCGTTGTCGCTATAACGGTAGACGAGGATGCCGCGGCTGGTGCTTTCCAGGGGAGGGGTGAGGTATTCCCAGCCGCTAATGAGTCTCAGATTGAAGTATTGGTTGTCATAGATGTTGATCGTGATAGGGTATGGCAATAGCGGCCTGTATGGGTTTTCGGGATACTTCTCGCAGCCGTGCAGGAAGGGGAGGAGCGCTATTAATATTAATAGGTGTAAGATTTTCGTTTTCATGACGGCAAAAAAACGATTTTTTTTGCAAAAAAGTATCTTTTTCCAGGAAAATTATTATATTTGCCACAAATTCATTAACTCGAAACGATGAAAAACAAGTTCAACTTCATTATCGGTTTGCTTGTCGTTGCGTTATTATTTTGCTCATGTGCTCCTAATGCGGAAGTGGCTATGCGAAGAGCAGAGCGCCGCATGGAAAGGCAGGAGAAGCAAGCGAAAAAACAGTACAGCAAAGCCCAGTCGTCGCACTATAAGCGGCAGGCCAAAAAGACAAAACGCATGATGAAAAAAGACAAGCAAAGGGCCGAACGCTTGCGTCGCCGACAACGTTCCAATCCCTACTTCTAGCCCAGCGACCTATTATATTAATAAGGTGTGCTGGGCATGAAGACGAAAAAAATATCAAAAATTTCTCGTTTTCATAAATCTTTATATTTCAGTATTATAGGCAATTTTTCCCACTTTAGGGAAGAAAAAAATCACTTAAAAAACGCTTTTTTCTTGCGTACTTTCAAATAAGGTTGTACTTTTGACGACTTTTAATGCCCTATTATAAGCACTAAATAAAGTAGTATTACATAAAATTACAAGGTATGTTTAAAAATTTACTAATGACCCTTGCTGTTGTCTTGGCCACCTTCACGATGACCATGGCTCAGTCGCAAGGAAGACTCAAAGGCAAGATTACCGATGACAGTGGTGAACCTGTACCATTTGCGAACGTCATTGTTGAAAAGGGCGGAACGCAGGTGGGAGGTGCCTCCTCTGACTTTGACGGTAACTACGACATCAACCCGATCCCTCCGGGAACGTATGACTTGAAGGCGAGCTGCATTGGCTTGAATCCGTTCGTGTTGCGCGGACTGGTCATTCCTGCCAACAAGATCACCTTCTACAACATCAAGATGGTCAGTGGCGCCATTAACTTGAATGAAGTCACTGTCGTCGACTACGAAATCCCTTTGATTTCGAAGGATAACACAACGCAGGGTGCCTCCATCACCTCCGAGGAAATCGCCAAGTTGCCGGTGCGTTCGGCAGAAGGCGTTGCCGCCAGCGTCGGTGGCGTGTTCTCCAGCGACGGTGAGGTCGGTTCCATCCGTGGTTCTCGTGAAGGCGCCGTCTACTACATCGACGGTGTGAAAGTCATTGGTAGCTCCAGCGTGCCTCAAGGTGCTATCGACCAGGTCGACGTTATCTTGGGTGGTACCCCCGCCCAGTATGGTGACGCCATGGGCGGTATCATCAACATGACCACCAAAGGCCCCAGCCGTACTTGGGGTGGCGGCCTCGAAGCCGAGTATTCGGTGGATGGCTATGGCCACGGCCGCTTGGGCGGTAGCCTGCAAGGACCGCTCATCAAGAGCAAGAAGAACGACAAGGAATCACTCCTCGGCTTCTTCCTCGCCTTCGACTACAACCGCAACAAGTATGGCAGCACATCAGCTGTCGGTTACTGGCGTGCCAATGAAGATTGGATGAATGAGATCTCTACGACTCCTCTGACCCTCGCAGGCACCGGCGGTGGCACCTATCAAACCGCAGCATTCACCCGTAAGGATGACAACCTGTTCCACACCCGCTTCCTCAACAACACCACCAACCAAAGCCTGAGCGTGACGGGTAAGATCGACGTCCGTACTGGCCCGACCACCAACTTGACCCTCGGTGGTTCGTTGGTGCAGTCGTCAGGCCACTATGCAGCCGACCGCGGTCAGTATTACTTCAATACCGACAAGAACTATCTCGGCAAGTCGGGCACCTATCGTGGTTATATCCGCTTCACTCAGCGTTTCCCCTCCGACCCCGAAAGCACTTCGTTGGTCTCCAATGTGTACTACAGCATCCAAGCCGACTATTCTCGCTACCAAAGCGAATCGGGCGATGCCAACTTGTGGAACAACATCTTTGCCTATGGCAACTTGGGTAAGTTCACCACCTATAAGACCCCGACCTATGGACTCGCCAATGTTGCTGGCGTGGCCGTCGATGGCGACACCACTAACTTGCAAAACCTCACCAACGTTTGGGCTTTGAATACTTGGGACTACGATACCCTCATCCACTTCGAAAGACAAAAGGCTGACTTCAACCCCTTGCTGTCACAATATGTCGATAACTTCTATGCCCTGTACGAACCCTTCGGAGCCGCAGGCAACTACGACAACATGAATAGCATCATCTTCAGACAAGGTCTGATCAACGGCGTTTCGCCCGGCCGTGTTTATGGCATGTATGCTGTCCCCGGAACCATCCAAACCAGCTATGGCTTCTCAAAGAATGACCAAGTGTCAGTGAACGTCAACGGTTCAATGACCTTGGGTAGAGGTGACAACTCGCACGACATCAAGTTGGGCTTCCAGTTCGAGATGCAGAACAACTCATCCATGTCATACAGCTCCAACTATTGGACGCTGATGCGTGACATGACCAACTTCCACATCAGAGAACTTGACTTGGCCCATCCGTATGCCACCAGCTACGATGGCTTCGTCGATACCGTGAGATACCACAGATTGTATGACGCCACTTCACAATATGTCTTTGATGCTCGTCTGCGTAAGGCTATGCACCTCCCCGTCGACGGCAAGGAATTCATCCTCATCGACACCTATGATTTCGATGACAACTCCATTTCATATTATGATGAGAATGGCGTGCTGCACACTGACGGAAAAGTTGACGGTGGCCTCGACCTCAGCATGTTTAGTGCCGACGAACTTACCAGAGACGGTAGCTTCTATGTGTACTACTATGGTTACACCTACGATGGCGACCGCAAGTATGGCTTCACCGAGCGCCCCTCACTTCAGCAATTCTTCGAATATGAAGAAGAGGTAGATGGCATCAAGACCAAGACCCGCCCGATTGCTGCCCAGCAACCCATCTATATGGCTGGTTATTTGCAAGACAAGTTCGCATTCAAAGACCTGATCTTCAACATCGGTGTTCGTGTCGACCGCTTCGACGCCAACCAAGATGTGTTGAAAGACCCGTATGTGCTTTATGACTTCAATACTGTCGGTGATGTCAAGAACGCCATCGCCAACAACACCATCGCAGGCACTGGCTTCAATTTCGCTGGTGATGTGAATGAAATAGACATCCCGGATAACATCGGTGACAACTTTGTCCCCTATGTGAACAAGCTCGCTGAGATTACCGAGATTATCGGTTACCGTAACGGCAACACTTGGTACAACGCCGTTGGTGCTGAAATCAGCAACCCGGATGTCCTCGACATGGGTACTGGCGTTTCGCCTTGGGTTAAGAAACCTACCCAGCAGAGAGTTGAAAAGGAGTCGTTCGTTGACTACAAGCCCGCATGGAGCGTCATGCCTCGTATCTCCTTCTCCTTCCCGATTTCCGACGAAGCCTTGTTCTTCGCCCACTACGATGTGTTGACGCAGCGTCCTACCAGTGCTTTCTACTGCAGCCCGCTGTACTACTACAACTTCAACGACATTTCGGGAACCATCGCCAACCCCAACCTGAGACCGCAACAGACTATCGACTACGAACTCGGTTTCCAACAGAAGGTGACCAACACTTCGTCGATTACCATCACGGCCTACTATCGTGAAATCCGTAACCAGATTCAGATGTACCGTTTCAACGGTGCTTACCCGAAGGCTTACAACTCATACAGCAACCTCGACTTCGGTACTGTCAAGGGTTTGACCGCCAGCTACGATATGCGTCGTACGAAGAACGCCCGTATCCGTGCCAGCTACACCCTGCAGTTTGCCGACATGACCGGTTCTTCGACCACCACGGCTGCTGCCTTGATCGCTGCTGGTGTGCCTAACCTGAGATCGGTGTTCCCGACCAGCGAAGACCGCCGTCACAGCTTCAACCTGTCATTCGACTATCGTTTTGCCGACGGCAAGAACTACGACGGTCCTGTGATCCATCGCAAGAACGGCAAACCTGACATCCAGGTGCTCTCCAACACGGGTATCAACTTGTCGGTCAACGGTGGTTCCGGTACTCCTTTCACTGCCTCACGTACGGTTAGCTCCCCCATCTCCGGTGGTAACAGCCTGCTTCAAGGTACCTACAATGGTTCACGTATCCCTGCTTCGTTCCGTTTCGACCTCCGTGTCGACAAGGACTTCAAGTTCAGCCTCGGCAAGAACAAGGAAGGTGAATCGAAGGGCCGTGAAGCTTTCGTGAATGTCTATCTCCAAGTGCTGAACCTGCTTAACTCGAAGAACATTGTCGGTGTGTATGCCGCTACGGGTAACGCCAACGACGATGGTTATCTTACAGCTCCTGAATGGCAGCGTGAAATCAGCAGCCAAGTTGATCCTCAGTCCTACATTCAAATGTATGAACTGTACGTTAACTCCCCCTACAACTATTCGATGCCTCGTCACATCAGACTCGGTTTGAGTATCAATTTCTAATATGCGAGACAATTCATAACGATAAATTACAAGTATTATGAAGAATATATTTCGAATTTTGTTAACGGCGCTGCTCATCACAAGCGCTGTGATTCCAGGAAAGGCTGAGAAGTACAAGTACGAGCAATCTGCCAGCAAAGGCCAGCGTGCTGTCACCGCAGCCGGATGTACGCCATCGTCTTCATTTGAATGGTTGGACATCAACAATGTTAGGACACGTATCAACTCTGGTGGTGATATGTGGTGGGACCTTCCCGGTGGTACAGGTTCCAAGTACTTCATCCCCGCCAGTGGTTCCGCCACTTCCCTGTACGCCGGTTCCTTGTGGATTGCCGGTGTCGACGTCAACGACCAGCTGAAGTGCGCCGCCTTGCGTTTCCGTCAGGTCGGTAACGACTATTACACCGGTCCTCTGACCGTTGATGGCAGAGCCTCTATTGACGACGCCACCTGCGCCAGATGGGACAAGATCTTCAAGATTACCCGTGCTCAAGTTGATGAGTTCCTCAACGACTTCGCCCAGGGTAAGAAAGACAACATCCCGACCATCATCCAAAACTGGCCTGCCCATCCCGGTAACGATGACCCTGAAGGTATCTCTCATTACCTGGCTCCTTTCTATGATGTCAATGGTGACGGTGAGTATAATGCTGAAGACGGCGACTATCCCTACTACGACATGGAAAATTTACTCTGCCACAAAAAGACCCCGACCATGGAAGAAGAAGTCAATGGTACGGTGCATGGCTCCATCCTTTCCGACCAAGTGCTGAAGGGTGACCAAACCTTGTGGTGGATCTTCAACGATAAAGGTGCTTCCCACACTGAGTCGGGCGGTCAAGCTATCGGTATCGAAGTGCGTGCCCAAGCTTTTGCTTTCGCCACCAACGACGAAATCAACAACATGACCTTCTACTCCTACGAAATCATCAACCGTTCCACTTATACCTTGACTGGTACCTACTTCTCACCTTGGACCGACGTTGACCTCGGCTATGGCTGGGACGACTATGTAGGTTGCGATGTCGGTCGTGGTCTCGGCTACGGTTACAACGGTAAGGCCGTCGACGGTAGCGGTGAACCCGAAGCCTACGGTAGCCAACCTCCTGCGATTGGTATCGACTTCTTCCAAGGCCCTTACATGGACCCCGATGGAATTGACAATCCTAAGTATAAGTACACCGAATACCATGCTGTGGTGGATCCCGCCACAAACGACACTATCCTGGTGCCCACCGATTCTGTACAAATGGTCGACGAAAGCATCAACGGTGTGAACTTCGGCAACGGTATCGTTGACGACGAACGTTTCGGTATGCGTCGCTTTGTGTATCACAACAACAGTGACGACTACAACGGTGACCCGAGGACGGCTCCCCAATACTACAACTACCTGCGTGGTATCTGGAAGAACGGCTCCAAGATGCGTTACGGCGGCAATGCCTTCACTGGCAGCGATGTGGTCGGTCCCGAATGTGACTTCATGTTCCCAGGCGATTCCGACCCGTGGAACTGGGGTACTGGCGGTATGCCTCCTGCGGGTGGCTACAACACCGACGGTAAGTACTGGTCGGAAGAGCAGTGCCAAAATGCTCCTAACGACCGTCGTTTCATGCAGTCCGCAGGTCCCTTCACCTTGGAACCCGGTGCTGTCAACTACATCACCTTCGGTGTGCCGTGGGCTCGTGCCACTTCAGGCGGCGCCTGGGCTTCCGTCGAGCTGCTGCGCGTGGTCGACGACAAGTGCCAAGCCTTGTTCGACAACTGCTTCAAGGTCATCGACGGTCCTAACGCTCCTGACCTGACCATCCGCGAGCTTGACCAACAACTCATCGTCTATCTGTCGAATACTCCTATTTCCAATAACTATAAGGAAGGTTACAATGAACTCGACCCTGAGATTCCGACCTCTTACTTCGAGAGCATTGACACCTATGACACTATCAACTGCACGCTTCATAACGGACACGACACCACCATCCTCATCGTCAATGGCCACGATAACATCGAGCACCCCTATGATAGATACTATCGCTTCGAGGGCTACAAGGTGTATCAGCTTGCCAACGAAGAAGTCGGTGCCGACGAACTCAGCAACACCGACAAGGCTCGTCTGGTGTTCCAATGCGACGTTCGTAATGGCGTGACCCGCCTGATGAACTACGAATACGATGAGTCACTGCAAGCCAATGTGCCTAAGCTGAAGGTCGATGGCGGTGATGCAGGTATCACCCATAGCTTCGTAATCACTGAAGATAAGTTCGCCACGGGCGACAACCCGAACCTGGTGAACCATAAGACCTATTATTATATGGCAGTGGCTTACTCCTATAATAACTATCTGCCCTACAGCCAAGAGGACATCGCTGGCCTCCAAGGCCAAAAGAAGCCCTACCTCGAAGGCAGAAAGAACATCCAGTGCTACTCCGCTATCCCGCATAAGACCGTCAACGGCACGGTGCTGAGAGCCACCTATGGCGACAGCCCGGCAGTGACCCGTCTGGTTGGCGTGGGTAACGGCGGCAATGAACTTGAACTTAGCGATGAGACCGTCAATAGCATCCTGTTTGACGAAAACGGTAATGTGAAGATGGCCAACGACACCACCTGCCGCTTCGGTAACCCCAACTACCCGATTGCCTACCATCCTGAATACAAGGCTGGATTTGGTCCTATCAACGTGAAGATCGTTGACCCGTTGAATGTGAAGTCGCACCGCTACGAACTGTGGTTCGACGAGATGGTTGAGAAGTACACGCATAACGTCACCGGCAATGCTGAATTGAAGGGCGACTCCGCTGCTCGTATGGTGAGCCATTGGTACTTGCATGATCTCGATGAGCCTACCGATACTATTAAGAGTGATACAACGACTATTTACCAGAATGAACAGATGTTCATCGACCGTGGTATCTCTATCACCATTGCTCAACCTTACGACATCGGTCGTGTTTGGGTAGGTAAATACTTCGATGCCTCTCCGAGCGATCCCGACCCGAGTCCGGAGAACCCCGACAACTGGCATGATTACTATGATGTTATCGCCCCCAACAATGGCGTTATCACCTCATCCATTGAATTCGATGATCCTTCGCAAGTTTGGTTGGATGGTATCCACGACGTCGATGTCGCCGACTCCTACCTGAACTGGATCCGTTCTGGCTCCTATGCCTCAACTGATAACTCCGAGTATAATGACTATGAGTGCCATGCTGAGACGGGTAAGACTACCAAGCCTTGGGACCCGACTGAGAACTTCGAGAAGATTGCCAACCGTACTTGGGCTCCCGCACTGCTCACTTCGATTTGGAAGAACAACGCTGCCGAAGACCCAGGTCCGCTCTACTCCGCTACCTCACGTGCTACGTCGGCCTTCGCTCAGACGGCTAGTGTCGATATCGTGTTAACCTCCGATACCTCCAAGTGGAGCCGCTGCCCCGTCATCGAGATGAGCGGCGACAAGAACCTCGCAGAAGGTGGCGCGGAACGCTTCTTCATGCGTAAACATGCCTCCATCGACCCCGCTGGTAAGACTTGTGAAGATTATCCTGCAAGTGATCCCAGACACACACCCAACACGTCCGATCCCCAAAACCCCGCTTACATTGCTGAAGACGGTATGGGCTGGTTCCCGGGTTATGTCATCGACGTTGAAACGGGTGCCCGTTTGAATGTTGCCTATGGTGAGGACTCTTACCTTGGTGATATGGGTGGTCGCGACATGAAGTTCAATCCTGCCAAGTTGAAGCAGGCTACCGTTGAACAGCTGTATGGTGAATCCTCGCAGCTTTACGATGAAGCCATCTATCGTGGCGCTAATAGTGAGCCTGTGTTTGGTGGTAAACACTTCGTCTATGTGTGGCGTATGGACTCCATCCAACTGATTGCTTCCTCACCTTATCATAACGTGAAGAACTTCGGTTACGACGGCGGCCAATTGCTGTACAACACCTATAAGTTTGCCGATGGCTTGACGAATATTGGTACTGCTAGAAACATCCTCACCAACCTCTACAAGCTGGTGGAATGGATCGGTATGCCGATGGGTATTGAAGGCGTGCAATGGTTGCCTAATGGCAATGACTGCCGCATCCGCATCCGTATCGCCAAGCCTTATGCTCCTGGTTATGGTCATGCCCTTCAGACCCCCAACGAGGACCTGATGATTAACGACCTCAACCCGAAGTACCAGTTCACCATTGAAGGTTGGGATCCGTTGGTTAATGATGAAGCCAAGACCGAAAGCGACCTTAACCTCATCACTGTGGTGCCTAATCCTTACTATGCCTACGACAGCTACGAGGGCAATGCACTCACCAACAGGGTGAAGATTTGTAACCTGCCTACCAAGTGCGTGGTTTCCATCTACACCTTGAGTGGTACTAAGGTGCGTCAGTTCCGCAAGGACAACGACAGCCCGAACATCGATTGGGACCTCACGAACTTCGCTAACACTCCTGTTGCTAGTGGCTTCTACCTGATTCACATCAAGGATCTGACCAGCGGCGGCGAGAGAGTCATCAAGTTCTTCGGTGCCATGCGTATGGTTGACCTGAACACATTCTAATTCAATGTAATTGCTAACCGAAAATAACTTATTATCATGAAGAAATCATTTAGATATATTGCCTTGAGCTTCGTAATCCTTTTGGGATTAAGTGCTCCTCAAGCATTTGCAGGAAATAAAGACCGTTCAGGACAGGCTGGTGCTTCCGAGTTGTTGATCAACCCGTGGGCCGCGTCTTCGGGCTGGGGCAATGCCGGTATGTCGAGCGTGCATGGTTTGGACGCCATCTTCGGCAATGTCGCTGGTATTACCTCATGCCATACCTTGGATGTTAACTTCACCCATACCACATGGTTGCAGGGTATCGGCAACGACACGAGAATCTCCTCGTTCGGTGTCTTGGCCCGCGTGGGTGAATCCAGCGTGCTGGGTCTCTCGTTCATGTCGTTCAGCATCGGCTCGATCGACATCACTACGACGCAACACCCTGATCCAGGTACTGACGGTACGTTTAAGCCTAACCTGATGAACATCAACTTGTGCTTTGCCAAGTCGTTCTCCAACAGCATCAGCGGCGGCGTCAACTTGAAGATCATCAGCGAGTCCATCAAGGACATGAGTGGTGTCGGTGTCGCCATCGACGCTGCCATCCAGTATGTGACTGGCCCTTATGACAACATCCACTTTGGCGTTACGCTGAAGAACATCGGACCCACCATGAAGTTCTCGGGCGACGGTCTCGCCCTCAGAGCCTTCCTCACCGAGGGCAGCTCGCAGCAGTTCACCATGGTGCAACGTGTCGACGACTTCGAATTGCCCACCCAGTTGAGCATCGCTGCCGCCTACGACTTCCTGTTCGCTGATGTGAACAGAATCACGTTGGCAGGTAACTACTCCTCCAACTCCTTCACCAACGACCAATTCACACTCGGTCTGGAGTATGCTTGGAAGGACTGGTTCATGATCCGCGCTGGCTACACCTACGAAAAGGGTATCTGGACCAAGAACTATTGGAAATCAGGTATCGTTGATGACGACAACTGCATGAACATCAACAGAGGCCTCAGCGCCGGTGTCTCGGTGCAAGTGCCGCTGTCGAAGAAGAACGAGAACATGAAGCTCGCCTTCGATTATTCCTACAGAGACACCTTCGTCTTCAACGGAACGCACAGCGTGGGCGCAAGATTTATTTTCTAAAACTGCTACCAGTTCGGAAATAATTTTGTATCTTTGCAGTCGCAAACAAAAGAAGACCCTTATTTCGGTAAGGGTCTCTTTTTTGCAACCTGTTTTGAAATCAAAAGTACTAACTATGTCAGAGATTAAATACTTTACCCCAGAGGGGTTACAGAAACTGAAAGACGAGCTTGACGACCTGATTTTGCGCGAACGTCCGCGTATCGTGCTGGCCATCCAAGAGGCACGCGACAAAGGCGACCTTTCAGAGAATGCCGAATACGACGCCGCCAAGGAAGCCCAAGGCCTGCTGGAAGCCAAGATCGCAGAATTGCAAGACTTGATCTTCAATGCCCGCATCCTCGACGAGTCGAAGATGGACAATTCAAAGGTGCTGCTTTACTCGAATGTGAAAATCAAGAACATCAAGTCGGGTATGATGATGTCCTACGCCATCGTGCCTGAGAAGGAAGCCAACTTCAAGGAAGGCAAACTCTCCATCAACTCGCCCATCGGCCAAGGCCTGCTGGGTAAGCAGGTGGGCGACATCGCCGAGATTCAGGTGCCCGCTGGCAAGGTGCAGTTCGAAATCATGGAAATCTCACGTTAAATACTTATCGCTATGGCTACCATCTTTTCAAGAATCGTGAAAGGGGAAATCCCTTGCTATAAGATTGCCGAGGACGAACGCTTCTTCGCTTTCATGGACATCAACCCCGTGGCCGTAGGTCACACCCTGGTGATCCCCAAACGCGAAGACGACTACATCTTCAATCTTGAAGACGATGAAATCGGGGCCATGATGGTCTTCGCCAAGAAAGTGGCCAAGGCCCTCGAGAAGGCTGTCCCCTGCAAACGCATTGGCGTGGCCGTCATCGGTTTGGAAGTGCCCCATGCCCACATCCACCTCATCCCCATCTCGCAGGAAGGCGACATGGACTTCAAGAAAGAACATGTCCACATGAGCGATGAGGAGTTCCGTGAGGTGCAGAAACGCATTGTGGAGAATCTGTAATACCTCTTGGTATAGGTTTTGTAGAGACGGTGCATGCACCGTCTCTACTTTTTTATTACCTTTGCACCAAATACCAATACGATGAAAAAAGTCACCTTGTTTATATTATTAGTGTTTTGTGCATCAGGCTTATTTGCCCAGGACTTCGGCCTGCCCTGTGGCAACCTCAACTACAAGCCTGAAGTGCAGACCGTGCAACTTTTTGCCGATGGCGACCAACTGAGCGATCCTATCATCCCAATCGACGACATGGTGGAGCGCCTTACGCTGTCGTTCGACATCATCGACGGCGAGGGCGAGGTGCTCAACTACACCTTCATCCATTGCAGCCACGACTGGCAGCCTACCGAAATCCAACGCATACAATATGCCTCGGGTTTTGAGTCCGACCGCCTTGACGACTACGCCTTTTCGCGCAACACCTTGATACCCTATGTCAACTACCAGCTGAAGTTCCCGAAAGCCGACATGATGCCCCTCCTCTCGGGCAACTACCTCCTCATCGTCTTTGGCGACGACATGAACGACCTCTATTTCACACGGAGGTTCATGGTGTTCAACGAAAAAGCCCATGTAGGTGCCGTCGTGCCGCGTTATCCCGACGATTTGTCGCTCACCAATACGCATCAGCAACTCAACGTCAAGGTTACTATGAACAATTACTTGACAGGCAATACACAGCAGTTCAGCCATTTGACGATCCGTCAGAATGGACGTTGGGACAATGCCGCCGAGGGCCTGCAACCCACTTACGTCTATCCCGATTACATTTCTTTTGAACATCACCCGCAGACGGTGTTTGAGGCCACCAACCAATACCGACGCTTCAACACGAGCAACTTCTATTTCCAGTCGGAAAACCTGGCCCATATCCGCCAAACCGATGAGTCGTTCGAAATCGACATTTCGACTTGCGAATCGCGGGCGAGGAAGGCTTACGCCTCCTATGAGGACATCCATGGTGAGAAGTACATCTATGTCGAAAATGAAGACCTCGACAACGCCACTGAGGCCGACTATTGCCGCGTCAACTTCTTCTATAAGAGCGAGGCTCCGCTGACGCATGAAGACCTCTACATCATGGGTGCCCTCAACGATTGGTGCTTCAACGAGAGCAACAAGATGCAATACGACTACCGCCTGCATGGCTATACCTGCTCGATGGTGCTCAAGCAAGGCTACTATAACTTCATGTTTGCCACCGTCGACCGCAGCACCGGCGAGGTGAAGACCGACCTGACCGCTGGCAACCATTGGGAGACCAACAATGTCTACAAGTTGTATTTCTATTACTACAACACCCTCAAAGGCTACGACGAGTTGGTTGGCTATTGCACGGTGAACTCGCATTGATAAAAATTTAAAAATCAAGATTTAAAATTGGATTCGGCTTCAACGGATAGAATTACCTTGTTCGCGGAGGTTCTCCTTCCGATACCCGTGCCAGGCACCTTCACCTATCGTGTGCCATTCGACTTGAACGACCAGGTGCGCGTGGGGCAGAGGGCGGTGGTGCAGTTCGGCAAGACCAAAATCATGTCGGGACTCATCGTGAGCCTGACGGAGCAAGTGCCTTCAGTGGAAGTGAAATATTTGACGGGTCTGCTCGATGCCCAGCCGATTGTGAACGGTAAACAGCTGAAGTTTTGGGAATGGGTGAAGACCTACTACATGTGTCATCTCGGTGAAGTGATGCAATCCGCCTTGCCCTCCGCCTTGAAGCTGAGTAGCGAGACCACCGTGGCCCTCTCGCCCGATTATGTCCTCGACTCCGTGGCCTTGAACGACTTTGAATACCTCATCGTCGAAGCCTTGCAAATCAAGCCGAAAATCACCATCAGCGAGGTGAGTAAAATCATCGGGTTCAAAAAGGTGATGCCGCTGGTGCACAGCATGATGGAGAAAGGCATCCTCGTGATGGAGGAAGAGCTTAACGAGAAATACAAGGCCAAATATGAGCGCTTTGTAAGGCTCGCGGGTGAGTATCGTGACGAAACGAAGCTTCAGGAGCTGATGGACCAGTTGACCAAGCGCGCCTATAAGCAATTGGAGGTGTTGCTGGCTTTCATCACCCTCGGCGGCGACTGCGACAGCGAGGTGTTGGCAAAGACCTTGCTGGAGAAGGCCAACGCCACTTCGGCCATCCTGAAAACCATGGCGGAGAAAGGCGTTTTCGAGGTCTACGAGCGCAAGGTGAGCCGCCTAAAGGAGTTTAAGGTGCAAACCGACGTGGACACTATCCAACTCACAGAGGCGCAGCAGAAGGCCTTTGACGGCATCCAGAACGGCTTTGCAGAGGCCAAGCCCGTATTGCTTCATGGCGTGACGTCGAGTGGCAAAACCGAAATCTATATCAAGCTCATCAAAGAAGCCATCGATCAAGGGAGGCAGGTGCTTTATCTGTTGCCTGAGATTGCACTTACTGCGCAGATTATCAATCGCTTGAAGGCGTATTTTGGCGATAGGTTGGGCGTGTACCATTCGCGTTACGGCAACAACGAAAGGGTAGAGGTGTGGAGTCAGGTGCGCGACTTTGAACAGACACACTCTCAGAAGCAACAAATCATCATCGGCTCGCGCTCGGCCATCTTCCTGCCTTATTCCGACATTGGCCTTATCATCGTCGACGAGGAACACGACAGCAGCTTCAAACAGGTGGACCCCGCACCGCGCTACAACGCCCGCGACGCCGCCATCGTGTTGGCTGCCATGCACAAAGCCAACATCGTATTAGGCTCAGCCACACCGTCTTACGAAAGCTATTACAATGCCTTGAACGGACGATACCACTTGGTGGAGATAACAGAGCGTTTCGGTGGTGTGCAGATGCCCGAAATCATCCTTAGCGACATGCGCGTGGAGCGTCGGCGCAAGACCATGAAGGCCGACTTTGGCAGCACCTTGCTCGATGCTATGAAAGAGACTTTTGAGGAGCATAATCAAACCATCCTGTT
>OCTX011613177.1_pt1 | contig 14321 bp, 8 predicted proteins | sample 1539691 | NCBI WGS metagenome assembly OCTX01 (sample SAMN02144231, study PRJEB22623) | gut metagenome | biome: sheep rumen | host: Ovis aries | place: New Zealand | reverse complement strand
ATTTGTTTGTGATTATTCAAATATACAAAATGTTCAGCGGTTTTCTTCATTATCTTGTCATTATATCACTCGAAATGTCGGATGAACCCTTTTTAAGCATCATAAAGCATATATTTGAGCGTGATAAATGATATATTTACGACCGAAAATACATACATTTGCATTTCTCAAGTATCATTTGGGAGAGAAAAACATGGTTTTTCACCAACAAAAACGCACTTTTTCAGCATTGTCGTTTCTGGAATGAATATTTTCAGGAGTATTGTTTTGTTGGGTAAATTCGCAATAATAAAAAGGCTAATCATAAAACGTATTTCTCATAATCAGACAAATTTTCACATGAATAATTGGTTGATTTCAAGGAAATGATTAATTTTGCAAACATCATTACACATTATATCTCATAAAGAAACAGTTTTGTTATGGTTTACAATGAAATAGGAAAAACGGGAATGCGCGTGTCCAACCTTGGATTTGGTGCCTCTTCTTTAGGAGGCGTATTCCACAGCATTCGCGAAGAAGAAGGCATTCAAGCCGTGTTTACCGCCGTGGAAAATGGCATTAACTTTATCGACGTATCTCCTTACTATGGTCATCTGAAGGCTGAAACCGTATTGGGGAAGGCATTGAAAGATATCCCTCGCGACAAGTATTATTTGTCTACGAAGGTGGGACGATACGGGAAAGATGGCGTAAACACATGGGATTACTCTGCCAAACGTGCTACGGAAAGCGTGTATGAGAGCATGGAGAGGTTGCATGTAGATTATATCGACCTTATCAACGTACACGATGTGGAGTTTGCCGACTTGCAACAAGTGGTTGATGAGACACTTCCCGCATTGGTGGAATTGCGTAAGAAAGGCGTTGTTCGTCATGTTGGAATCACCGATTTGCAACCAGAAAACCTCCATTGGGTGATAGAACATTCACCTGAAGGAACGGTTGAGAGCATTCTGAACTTCTGCCATTATAGTTTGAACGATGATATGTTGCTCGACTATCTTGATTTCTTCGAAGAAAAAGGAATCGGAGTGATTAATGCATCGCCCTTCTCAATGGGTTTGTTATCGCAAAGAGGTACTCCAGATTGGCATCCTGCTCCTGCACCACTCAAGGAAGCATGTGCCAAGGCTGCCGCATATTGTAAAGAGAAAGGATATCCTATCGAGAAACTTGCCATTCAATTCTCCACCAGTTTGAATCCGCGTATTGCTACAACCTTGTTTAGTAGTGCCAACCCACAAAACGTGTTGAAGAACATCGATTACGTGAACCAACCGATGGATGAACAATTGGTGAAAGAGGTAAGGGCTATCATTGGCGACCAAATGCGCGTAAGATGGAAAAACTCTTGAGCCATTGAACATTAAACATTGACCATTGAACATTTTTATGATGACGATTATTGATGCTCATAGCCATCTGTGGCTGAAACAAGATACCAGTTGGAACGGCAAGGAAATTCGCTCGTTGAAGAATGGTCGTTCTATCTTCTTAGGCGAAGAAGTGCAGATGATTCCACCCTTTATCATCGATAGCGTAAACTCGGCTGAGGTGTTTCTTTCCAACATGGATTATGCACAAGTAACGGCCGCCGTAGTAGTACAGGAACTAATCGACGGAAACCAAAACGATTATCTCATCGACGTAGCACAAAGATACCCCGACCGTTTTATCGTTTGCGGCATGTTTGACTATTTTGGCAATAACATCGTTGAGGAGGTTCGCGCGCTGATAGATAGAGGTTTTAAGGGCATAGCCATTCCTGGTCATCGTCTGATTACAGACGATCGTCGCGTAATGCTCAACTCTCCTGAGATGATTGCCGCGTTTAAGTTGATGGAAGAGAATGATGTGTTCCTTTCTATCACTCTTGCCGACGGTGCGATGCAAGTAGGCGAATTGCAGGAAGTGATTGAGGAATGCCCGAAACTGAGAATAGCCATCGGACATTTCGGAATGCCCACGATAGAAGGATGGAAAGAACAAATCAAACTTGCCCGACACGACAACGTGATGATTGAGGCAGGCGGAATCACATGGCTTTACAACTCAGAATTCTATCCTTTCCCAAGTGCCATACAAGCTATTCGCGAGGCTGCCGACCTTGTAGGAATGGAGAAACTGATGTGGGGAAGCGACTATCCACGCACGATAACGGCGATTACCTATCGCATGTCGTATGACTTCATCGTCAAGAGCAATCGTCTTACTGAACGAGAGAAGGCTCTCTTCTTGGGAGAAAACGCTCAACGATTCTACGGAATCAAACATATATTAGATTTACCATATATCAAAAACATGTCAGAATGAAAGCAATACAAATTTCCGCCGAACGACAAATGGCGGTTGTCAATATCGAAAAACCACAATTAATGCCCGATGAAGTGCTTTTGGAATTAAAGTACGTAGGATTCTGCGGTTCTGATCTCAGTACTTATTTGGGTAAAAATCCGATGGTGAAGATGCCCGTAATACCTGGTCATGAGGTGGGAGCAACCATCGTGGAAGTTGGAGATAATGTTCCTGAAGGTTTGAAACCAGGAATGACCGTTACCGTGAATCCCTATACGAATTGCGGGAAATGTGCTTCTTGTAGGAACAATCGCGTGAACGCTTGTCAACACAATGAGACATTAGGCGTTCAACGTAATGGTGCGATGCGTGAATATATCTCTTTACCTTGGGAGAAAATCATTCCAGCAGGATTATTGGACACACGTACTTGCGCCTTGATAGAACCTATGAGCGTGGGATTCCATGCCGTATCTCGCGCACAAGTAACCGACATTGATGTCGTGATGGTTATCGGTTGTGGTATGGTTGGAATGGGAGCCGTAGTACGCTCTGCGCAAAGAGGCGCAACGGTGATTGCAGCGGACATAGACGATGAGAAACTGGCACTTGCCAAACAGATGGGAGCCAGTTACGTAATCAACACGAAGACCGACAACGTACATGAGAAATTGTTGGAGATGACTTCAGGATTCGGTCCAGATGTAGTTATCGAAGCTGTAGGTAGTCCGATTACCTATCAGATGGCAGTTGACGAAGTGGCATTTACTGGTCGCGTCATCTGTATTGGTTATGCGAAGACAGAAGTATCGTTCCAAACCAAGTATTTCGTACAAAAAGAACTCGATATTCGTGGTTCTCGCAACGCTCAACCATCTGATTTCCGCGCCGTTATTCATTATCTTGAAAAGGGTAATTGTCCTACGGAAAAATTGATTAGCAATGTGGTTAAGCCCGAAGATGCTCCTCAAGCCATGAAAGAATGGTCGGAGAATCCCGGAAAGGTATTCCGTATTTTGGTGGAGTTCTGAAAAGAGAAGCAAGAAAGTTAGAGGTAAGAAGCAAGAGAATAGTCTTTTTATTGAGAAACTATCAAATAGTATCAATTAGAAAAGCAAATCTCTTGCTTCTTACTTTCTTACCTCTTACTTTCTTATTTCTCACTCATGCACATACAAATTCCAACCTAAATAGGTTTCTATTGCCTCATTGAGAATGTCAACGACATCGGTGCGACACATGGCAACGTGATGCTCGAAACCATTCTTGCAAATGTATTTCATGAGTTTCTGTAGGTTGTCAACCTTCGTTACGGCAATACAACCATCCATTCCGTATGGGTCGTCTGTAATCTCACCCTTGCCGAGATAAGCCTTGATACATCCCTTGGGATCATCAGTAGAGATACGGAAGAACGTGAAATCGCCAGCCGTAACCTTTGCGTAAACGGCACCAAATGTATTAATCTTGCCCAAGGTACGTCCAAGAACACCCAAAGGACCTAACTTCAAGTCGTTCTGAACAAATGACTTAGGATAATTGCCACAATGCGTACATACACACTTGTTGCGGTCTTCGGCAAAGTTGTTGTTCCAATCAAGCAACGCCGATGATTTACCAGAAGCAAGCGTCAATGCATACATAGAAACGGCTCCGGCAATATCTGTCTCACAAGCAGCAGGAATCAACTTATCTCCCAACATAGACATCGTGACACATGCGGCACAACCGTAATTCTGTTCCAAAGAATCCCAACATTGAATGGCAACTGCCTGAACATTGTTTGCCTCTATCCAGTTTTCTACGGCAACACCAAACTTAGCTTGCAACTTTAATTTCTCGCGATAGTTTTCGGGAATTTCGGCATAGTTGTACAGACGCTCACACATCTTAATAAACTTAGGATCATCGTCCGTTATCTTCTGAGCAGCAAAAAGAATCTCAGACAAATCGGCTGGTACAACCGTAATGCCACTCCTTTGAAGAAGTTTCTCACTGGCTCGACAGGTATTAAATCCTAACGGACGCGTACCAATTTGTCCGATGCGACAATGACGCAATCCATTGACAACCCTACAAATAGCGGCAAACTTCTCCAAATCCTTTGCCAACAACGGATTATAAATTGAATAAGTGTGTAAGGTTGTATCCGTGAAAGGAATACCGTATTGATAAAGGTTGTTGCATACGGAAATCTTACCACAGAAAGCATCTCGACGACTATCAAGGTCAACTTTATCATTCTCATCATCGCAAGCCTGAACTAGCACAGGCACATTTAAGTCTGCATCACTAATAGCATTAATGATACCGATTTCAAAACCGAAGTTAGGCAATGAAACGATGATACCATCAATTTCATCACGATGCTCCCTAAATTGCTTAGACACTTTCAGTCCGTCTTCTCGCGTCTCGATACTACTACTTCCCGTAGGCGTAGCGTCTTCAGGCAAGATAACATACTCAAAACCCAGTTGTTCTATCGTTTTCAACAACTGCGCACGTACATCGCGTGCCAACTCAGAATTAAAATAGGCGCGTGTTCCAATAATCACGCCAAAACAATTTTTTCCGTTTCTCATTGTTATTAGGTATTATTGATTGATTATTCGTTTATTGTATCAATTGATTGACTGCCTTTCTCCAACCTTGATAGAGATTATCCATCTCTTCGGTATGGTGAGGTTGAATCACTTGTGTCACTTTCCTTAATTGTACGACATCGTCGAAGGAAGTCCAAACCTTCCTTGCAAAGCCATTCATGATAACGGCACCAAGAGCGGAAGCATCTTCAACCTCTGTACAAACAACGGGAGAATCCAATAAGTCAGCTTGGAATTGCATCAGGAATTGATTCTTGGTTGGTCCGCCATCAGCACATATCTCCTTTAATTTGCCACCCGTTCCAGTCGCCATGACATCTATCAAGTCTTTTATTTGATATGCGATAGACTCCAACGCAGCCCTTAGAAAATGTGCGCGAGTGGTTGAGAAAGTCATTCCCACAACACCAGCCTTTGCATTGGGTTTCCACCATGGTGCTCCTAAACCAGCAAAGGCTGGTACAATATATACGCCATTGGTTGAAGAAACCGTTGTTGCCTCAGCCTCCATCTCAACAGGACTTCCAACCAGTTTTAATTGGTCGGAAATCCATTTCAATGTCGCACCCGTGCTATAGATATTTCCTTCAAAACCATAAAAATTCATGTTGAAGGCAGAGAATCCCACAGACGTTACCAAACCTTCGGGAGCAGCAAGAGGTTTTTCTCCAATGTTCACCATGACTGACGAACCAGTACCGTATGTTACTTTACCCGAACCTTGAGTGAAACACATTTGTCCTACAAGGGCTCCGTGGGAATCTCCTAACACTCCGGCTATGGGTATGGGAGTATCGAACAATCCCTCTACTGTTGTCTCTCCACAGATAGCATCACAAGGCAATACTTGTGGCAGCATCGTTCTTGGTATTTGGAAGAGATTCAGCAAATCGTCATCCCAATCCATCGTGTGGATATTAAACAACATGGTACGCGATGCATTGGTGGTATCGGTATAGAAGCTCTTCCCTCCCGTGAGTTTCCATATCAACCAGGTATCAATAGTGCCCATCAACAACTCGCCTCTATCTGCTTGTTCACGAACATCCTTATGATGGTCAAGCAACCATTTCACACCACTGGCAGAGAAATTGGGATCAATGAGCAAGCCACTCTTCTTGAGTACCATTTCCGTATAACCATCCTTGCGCAACTGCTGACAAATATCCTTTCCTCTTGTATCTTGCCAAACAATGGCATTGGATACTGGTTTGCCCGTCATCTTATTCCATACGACAACCGTCTCTCGCTGGTTGGTAATGGCTAAAGAATATTGAACATTGGTTGGCATATCGGAAGAATGGTCAATGAGTTTTCTGATAGCCTCAACCATATTGGCATAAATCTCTTCAGCATCATGTTCCACCCATCCCGCTTGTGGATAGTATTGCTTATGGTCAACGTTACAACGAGCCAACATCTTACATTGTTCGTCGAATAACATCGCCTTGGTGGAAGATGTACTCTGGTCTATTGCGATAATCTTGTTCATGATTTGGATTGAATTATTTCACACAAAAATCTTTCACCGCAGCTTCGATACCATCTGCATCCATACCATAATAATGGAATATTTCAGTATTGGAACCATGTATGACATTCTCATCAGGTATTCCGATGATACGAACAGGTACGGGATGTTCGCTTAACGTCTCACATACCATTGCACCCAAGCCACCAAACTGACTGTGTTCCTCAACCGTTACGATTCGTCCCGTTTCCTTTGCTGCTTTCAAAATTGCATCTTTGTCGAAAGGTTTTATCCACGACATATCGAGAACACGCGCATGAATGCCTTGTTCTTTCAAGCGAAGAGCAGCTTGCCAGGCATGATATACGGTTTCACCAGTTGCTACGATGGTCACATCAGTTCCTTCATGTAGGGTAATTGCCTTGCCTAATTCAAAATCAAAGTTGTCGTCTGTATACACATCAGGTACTGCCGCCCTACCGACACGAACGTAACATGGCTTGTCGAAATCTACCAAGAATCTCACTAACTTTCTCGTTACTCGCCAATCACTCGGCAAACAAATGGTCATTCCCGGGAACGTTCGCAAGGCTGCAATATCATGTAAGGAATGATGAGTGGCTCCCAATGCACCGTATGCTACTCCCCCACTCACGCCTAATATAGTGACGGGATTCTCGCTATATGCCAAATCTACTTTCACCTGTTCCAAAGAACGAGCTACATAGAAACAAGCAGGACCGCAACAAAACACTTTCTTTCCACTATGTGCCAATCCTGCGGAAATACCCACGGCATTTTGTTCGGCTATACCGCATTCCACAAATTGTTTGGGCAATTGTTCCGCAAAGTCGCCAAGCGTTACCGAACCACGTGCGTCGGTTGTCACGGCAATAATATCCTTATCCTCACGTGCCAATTCCAACAACGTATCGGTAAACATTTTTCTACATGCAATCATATATTATATAATGTGGAAACATGATGTTCCCTTACTCTTTATTTGTTAGTAACCCATTAATTCTCTCTTCGATTTCTTTCACGGCTGCTTCGCATTGCTCAGCATTTAACACGCCATGATGCCACTTGGCTATTCCTTCCATGAAACTCACTCCAAATCCTTTGGTGGTGTAACTAATCAAAAGATGTGGTTTACCGTTTTGGTAGTCTATGGCATCAAACGTCTTGACAATATCTTCCATTGAATCTCCATTCATCTCAACAACATCCCATCCGAAAGCTGTCCAGCGTTCGCGAATACTATCAAGGGGCATCACGTCTTCTGTATTTCCACTGATTTGGAGATGATTCCTGTCAATGATGGCAACTAAATTGTCAAGATGATAACGATTGGCTGCCATCGCAGCCTCGTAAATAGAACCTTCACCTTGTTCTCCATCGCCCATCAAGACGTATGTATGATAAGCTTTTTGGTCCATCTTTGCTGCCAAAGCCATTCCGATGCCTATACTCAATCCATGTCCCAATGCACCACTATTCACTTCAATGCCTGGAACTTCAATAGTAGGATGACCACTGAGAATAGAACCGAATTGCCCTAAAGTATCAAGAATTTCTGGTTTAAGAAATCCCTTTGCCTCAAGTGTGACATACAAAGCCTCTACACAATGTCCCTTGCTCAAGACAAACCGATCACGGTTTGACCATTGAACATTGGTTGGTGTATCGGAAGAATGGTCAATGGTCAATGAAGAATGGTTAATGTTTAATGATGAATGTTCAATATTCATCACGTGAAAATAGAGTGCCGTCATCACGTTTAGACATGATAAGTCGCCACCGATATGACCAGCTTTGGCTTGATAGACCACTTCCACCAAACGTTTACGATTTTTCTCAGCAATCAGTCTCAATTCATTTGTCTTCATTTTCGTATTGTTTTATTAAGGTCTTTAAAGTCCTTAGAGTCCTTAAGGACTTTAAAGACCTTCACCCTATCACATCACTTTGCCCTTCTCGGCTAAGGTATCATAGTTGTTGTTCAAATTACGCCAATCCACTTTTGTTTTTGTGGGAATTGCATTGATGTATTTCTCAATGTTGGTATATCCATCGCCATTGCAATCCTTATTCGCATCACTGGCATCTTGCGGATTTAATCCATTGGCAATCTCCCACTCATCAGGCATTCCATCACCATCGGTATCTACACGAGGTGTCCAATCCCTATACACAGGATAACCACCCATTTGACGTGGGTCTGTAATAATGCCTTGCTTATATGAATCGTTTGCTAAACGACGATACTTAAACGTACCTTCATCATTCTGCGATTTCTTATGTAAGCCCCACATATCACCGTATGGATTATCTTTCACCTTCTTCTCGTATTTATCCACATAATAGGCAATACCTGTACGAACCTCTTCGGTAATGCGTTGGTCAACAATATCACGACAAGGAACAGTTGCTCCAGCATTTTGCAACACCCAATCAAACGCTCTTTCAGCACCCATGATAGATACGAAAGGCATTTCAAAAGGTTCGTTGGAACGCATCACCGCCAACTCTGTTTCGTCCATCTCTCCATCTTTGTCTGCCGTCTGAATACCACCGTTCCAGTTGTCCTTCGTTATCTCGGGGAAACCTTCCATCACATTACCCATCGCATAAACACGACCGAATTGCTTGAAGGGGAACAAGTTTACACTTCTACTCTCCGATTTCACGATACGATGTCCAACGGGTGTATCCTTAGGAGTTAATGGTCCTGGCTTATAATAATTATTGATGAAGTTAGACATGGTAGAATATTCACCACCATCAGCCGTACGATGAACCCAATTGTAAACTACATTATTGATGAAGTTGAACACGCCACCCCATCCGATAGACGGGTTTCTACCAGTATTGTCTGCCCAAAGATTACGCATGAAAGTGGTATTCTCTCCACCGATGGTAGAACCAAATGAGTGATTCCATGTATCAAGAGCCTTAGCAGAAATGGTATTTTGAATCGTTACATTCACCGTTGGTTCCTTGCGTTTGTCTTTTCCGTCTCCCATGTCAAACATGTGGCGATAGAACGAAATATTCTCATCCAATCCCCATTCACATGAGCAATGGTCAATCATGATATTACCTACGGGATTTCCACCGAATGAATCTTCACGATGCCACACCAATGTTTCACCACGACGGAAACGCATGTGGCGTACAATCACATCGTGTGTATCTACTTGGAACGATTCTCCTGCGATGATGACACCATCACCTGGAGCTGTCTGTCCTGCAATGGTGATATATGGAGCACGAACATAGATGGGTGATTTCAAACGGATAATACCCGAAACATTGAACACCACGATGCGAGCGCCACCTTGTTCACATGCCCAACGGAATGAACCTGGACCATCATCATTGAGGTTTGTAACGGTTAACACTTTACCGCCACGACCGCCAAACGTGTACATACCACCACCTTCAGCACCAGGAAAAGCGGGAATCTTTGCTTGTCGCAAATCGTATGGACGAGAAGCCCAAGGTACGTATGGTCTTCCTGCCTTTGCCTCTTCAATTACGATGGGAAATGCAACATTCCATGCAGAATCGCTATGTGCTTTCCAACAAACTTCCAATGAGTCAATCAAATGCTTTGCCTCATCGGTTAATTGAGGGTATTGAGCTTGTACGGATGTGGCAGCAAACCACACCGTACAAGCCATTAATATTAATTTCTTCATATACTTATGATAAGAATCATTTACAAGATACTATTGAAGTGATTACTTAACCACCACCTTCTTGCCATTCTTGATAAAGAGACCCTTAGTTGGGGTAGTAACACGAACACCTTGCAAGTTGAACCAAACATCATTCTCAGTGTTGACATTCACATTGTCAATACCTACAGTAGGACCATACAACCAACGTGGGTCACCAATCTTGGCTGTCTTTTGTGGACATTCACCAAGTGTGAAGTCACCTGTTGTAATGTCATTGGCGAATACAACCACACCTTCTACGTTGTTAGCTACAGGTTCTGCATCGTCAGCAGTTTCCTCACTTGCACTAATGTCAGTTAACACACCGTCAACTGTCCATTGGAATGAGTTGCCATCAATCATCCATGTAGGATTAGCACCTTGTTGTCCACCATTCAAACCCTTCACGAATTGTCCTTGCTTACCGCAATCGATGATGATACTGTTCTTCAACTCGTATGCAAGCCATGTCTGGTTAGCTTGACGATGCGTATTCACGTTCTTTGAGTAGGCTATATTATATAAGGTGGAGTTGGTAATTGAAATCGTTTGTTTCTCCAATCCTGCTTCAGTAGCCTTTTGTCCGCTTTGTGAACTATAAAGTTGACCTGTGTGTTGTGGATTACCATAAATGGTAGAATAATGGATGGATAGTTTCTCTACAACGCCTCCGCCATTGAAGTCGAATACGGTCTTGTTACCACCAGCTATTTCGATGATGCTCTGCTCCAATGCCAAGGTGCCATATTGAGCCTTTACCTTATTACCATAGATTAATTGTTGGGTAAGACCTTTCACCCTGACACCCTCAATCTTGATATCACCAAGTTGGTAGAAACCATTATCAGCAAGCAAGTCACTATGGATATTATCACTGATTTGAATCATTGGACCAGTAAGTGCTGATGCATCAATGTTAGCGTAACCAACTTCATGACCACCAGTAGGTATAGCCAACATAAATTCAAGAGGACAATTCAGTTGGATAGGTGAGTTCCATTGATAATCAGATCCTCCAACCAAACCTATCTTGATTTTACTGGGATATGGATTTGTTTCCATAGCGGCAGCTACTTCAGCAGCTATATCACCATAATTTACAAACACATAAAGAGGTTCACCAATTCCCTCAATAGCATAATTCACGTTCTTGAACGACAACCAACTGATATTGTTTTCAGCTGCTATATTGAACTGAATCTTCAAGATACCATCCTCACCTACTACACCTTGAGCGGTGAATGTGTCAAGATAGAATTGTGACTCACCAATTTGTGCACCAGTTGTAACAGGAACAGCTTCACCGTCATTTGCTTGAAGGGTGATTCCAGTAGGAGCATCTTTTACACCATTCTTTACGCGAACACGAACTAAGGCAGAAACATTATACTTACCAGGTTCTAAGTCGGTCATAGTAGCAGTTAATGTGCGCTCACCGAGTGACTGATCATCACCTGTCCAATATTCAAAGAATGGAACTCTAAACCCAGAACCGTCATTTTCTCCTTCAGTTGACCATGTATTAATATAATAAGGTGCATCCACGAAGTCAGGATTGGTGTCCCATGCGCTAAGCAGGAAATTATCTACGGTAATAGCAGCACGCCATCCCGTTGTCAAAGAAGGATCTTGCAAAGCAGCAGCTTCAGCCTTGGTCAATGTACCAGCCTCATACTTGGCGAGCCATTGTCCATAATACTCTTCATAAGCTGCTTGAGTATATACATTTGTTTCGTCAATCAATTCTTTCATTGCTGGCAATACGTTTGTGGCAATGATACTTGCCTCTGCATTGTCGATAACGGCCGTCAGTTTCTCGATGGCAGCGTTGATTTCATCAGCAGAAGAAGATGCCGTTACTTCGGCGGTTTCTGCCAAAGTATTTGCCAATGCGGTATTAACAACCTCTACCTTTGGTTGACCTTGCAATTTAGTTGCTTTCTCACGCAATTCTGCCAACTGGGAAATAATAGCAGCATTCTTCACCTCGTCGAGCGTAGCATCTGCTCCATAATAACACAACTCGAAGTTGTCCCAAATAACCCAAAGGGTAGGATTGTTCTCATTCTTGATACCCACGGTAATTTGTCCGTCTTTCACTTCCACATAGAGAGGACTAATCTTATACAAGCCATTCTCGAAGGAAGCGCAAGCATCTGCCATAGAGTTCTCAGAACCAGTCTTCAAAGGAACCAAAGCCGTTTCGTCGTTGATGAAGAACTGAGCCAAGTTGTCATTATCACTACCATCTTGACGATAGAATCCCTGTGCTTGGAATGAATAAATACCATTAGGTACATTACTGAGCACTTGAGAAACGGTGAATGTAGAGTGATAAGACTCTGCACTATGCTTATCGCTATTACCACCCGTCAAGTTGTAATTCGTACAATCCTCACTTACTTTCCAAACACCCACATTACGGTTATTACGTCCAAAAGTATGGTCGATGATAAGGAATGTAGCGTCAACTGGAGTATTAACAGTAGCGGTATTCAAAGAAGCCAACATGTCTGCCTCAGAAATAATCTTCCAAAGGGCATTATTGCCTTCAGGAACATTCTTACCCAAGATATAAGAATTGCCATCATAACCATAGAGTTGACCATCGGCATTGGCAATTGTATATAATCCATCACCAGCCTTTGTGATAGTCAAGTTAACAGGTTGTCCATCCATGTAATCACCACCGAAATAATAACTCGTGCCACCATTAGACACCTGTGTCTCCATCGTATATGCTCCTTCTGGAGTTTGAGCCAATGTTACATAATCGGGATGTTCAATCAATGAAGCATGTGTGCCCCAATCATTAGCTGCACCCCAATACCTCTGTGAACCTACATTATAAAGATAATATTTACCTTCAAAGGATGCTTCTTTCACTTCTACCAACCAACGTGGGTCGCCAATGCGAGCCTCATTTTGTGGACATTGGTCAAACGTGAAGTCACCCGTGTTGATATCGTTGGCAAATACGGCTACACCTTCTACATTATTAGTAACAGGCTCTTCTTCATCACCTGTTTCCTCACTGGCACTCATATCGGTAATTGCTCCCTCAACGGTACGCAAGAAAGAGTTTCCGTCAATTATCCAAGTAGGATTCTTACCAGATTGGCCTTGGTTCAAACCTTTCACGAATTGGCCTTCCTTACCGCAATCGAGAATCACGCTGTTCTTCAACTCGTAAGCCAAGAATGTCTGATTAGCTTGACGGTGAGTATTCACGTTCTTCGCGTATGCGATATTATATAAGGTAGAGTTGGTAATCGAAATCGTCTGTTTCTCCAATCCGGCCTCGGTAGCTTTCTGACCACTCTGAGAACTATAGAATGTTCCTGAATGTTGTGGGTTAGCATAGATAGTAGAATTATTAATAGAAACCACCTCTGCTACACCACCACCGTTAAAGTCAATTACGGTCTTGCTACCACCAGCTACTTCAACAATACTATTATCTAATGCAACCTTGCCATAGAGAGCTTTCACCTTATTACCATAGATAAGTTGTTGAGCAAGCCCTGTTACTTTCACGTTAGAAATAGAGACATCCCCTAATTCATAGAAGCCTGTAGTTTCATTGGGTTGGAATGCTGCCATATCAGATTTCACTTGTATCATTGGAGCTGTCAGTCCAGATGCATCAATGGTAGCAGGAGCAGCTGCATCACCTTGAATTGTCAAATTACCAACCGTCTCAATTGCTTGACTAACGGAATAAGCACCATTAGCTGCCAGATTGATGGTAATGCTTGCAGGATAAGGATTGTTCTCCATAGCAGCAGCCAACTCAGCAGAGATATCTCCTGATGCAAGATTCAATTCAATAGCTTCGCCCACAACAGGTGCAGGAGGCTCTTTTCCCTCGTAGGTCATACCATAATAATTTATGGTCGTACCTCTTCCGAAAATGGTATAGGTATTTCCTTCTGCCAGTTCGTACTCTTTCGTCACCCAAGCATACTTGAAGTCTTCCGTCTCTTCCACGATTGTAAGTGTTCCATCAAGTTGCGAGAGGTCAGCTTGGTTGACAATCTTCAAGTCTTTATCGTCATTGGAAGCATAAACGCCACTATCTTCATTTTGTGAAGTAGATTGACGACGATAGTAAATCTTCAGTGTCAGGTCCTTCTTGGCAGTCAGAATGATAGGCGTACTGCCTTCCTTGTTTGTGCCATTGGGTTCATCTGCCGTAGGAGCAGCATCAACGCGAACTTGGAT
>OCTX012289737.1_pt1 | contig 14322 bp, 24 predicted proteins | sample 1539691 | NCBI WGS metagenome assembly OCTX01 (sample SAMN02144231, study PRJEB22623) | gut metagenome | biome: sheep rumen | host: Ovis aries | place: New Zealand | reverse complement strand
GAGAGTATCACTCTCCTCCTTGGTAGCCGGATGAAAGGCAGCCTTATTATGCAGGGTACCAAGACTGAGACTTGGGCTAAAGCCCATGTAATGATATGTGCAGTAACACCTAATATTCAGTCCGGTAATTTCTTTGAAAATTACATAGCATTCTTGGGCAGCGAGTATCTCACCGTCCTTGACATCCTCAATGGTCCATGGTCTATAGACATTATCAAATACATCGAACTGGTTATAGCCTTTATACCCACACGTGGATTCAATTGTGTAATTACCATCTTTGATACCTGTGATTTTGCAGATACGATAATCTTTATCGACTGTATTCGATATTACCCATTCGCCTTCATGGAACTTATGTTCGTCCGGATTCTGCTCGATCTCCTCCAGTTCCTTTGTTTCTTCTGACCATTCGTATCCCCCTTCTTTCATTTTTGAAAATAAGAGGTCACGTTGTTCCTTGGTCGCCGGATGAAGGTTGCTCGAGTCATGTCCGATGTCACCCTCGTTGAAGTTTCCGTTTAAATCGATGTAACAATGTGAACTGAAGGTATCAGGATCCGGGCCTATCGCTTTGAAAACTGCGATGAAAGGAGAAGGGTGTTTTGGTATCTTGTCCGCGACAACCAGGTCTCCATCTTTGACATCGTGAATAGTCCAGAGATGATAATCCTCTTCGTTCTTGAATGGTATAGATTTTGTGTAACCATCTGGGTTAACTACCTCGTAGGCATCTTGGCCCACACTTATGATCTGGAACACAAAGTTTGCCTCATTATGGGCTATCCACTCGCCGGGCTTAAACTTTGATTCGCCATCAAGTTTCCAGTAGTCTTGTTCAGAAATCATTATGTAGCTTCCACCTTCGAAGATATACTTATCGTCGGTAACTTCTTTGATTTCCTCGGGCCCCGAATCGGTATCAGGGTTATGATAGATATTAACTATTGTTTGACCAGCCTTAAACCTTGGTTTGGGTTTGTCGGTGGACGACCCTGGCTCACCGTGATTACAGTCTGGCTTTTGCTTATTCTGCTCCTCGGTATACTTACAGTAATATCTATGCAGTCTATCCCACATAGCATTACAGAAAGCATTCTCGATGTCTTCACATTCTCCGTTAGAGACACACATCTTACCTTCATATTTATGTGCATCAAGATAGTCAATGAAAGACATCGCACAGCTCCTAAGTACACCTTTAGCGAATCTATTCTGTTCTTCTTCGCTTAACTTTGCTGGCGTACATTGTTTCTCAAGCCAGGCAAGAATCTTTTTAGGGTCAAGACCTGCAAATGTCTGTAAATGAAAATTGCTGAAATAATCAATAAGACCTTTCTTTACCTTCTCATTTTCGGACTCTTTGATTTCGGGGAAAAGGTCTTCAAGGGTGTGCATAATCAGCACATCATTTTCTTTATTATAAATCTGTTTTGCCTTGACAAGCAATTTGTCATAGGTTCTTGCTTTTTCTTTGTCTGTCATATTTATTTCTTTTTACGTTTTTTCTTTGCTTTCTGGCGCTCTTGTTGCGTTATATAACCACCACCCGGTCTGAAAAGACCATTTTTATATTTTTCAAACTCCTTGAATAGATTTTTCATGGTCCCTAGGTTTCCGTTCGTATAGTTTCAAGACCACCTCAACATGAGCGTCAATGAAGTCTTCTACTGATGATAAGTCCGGAATATCAAAATCCAAGTTATGCCTGTGTTCATCATACTGTATGGAAAAACCGTCCCCACTGATAGTGTGGATACCGGACTCCTTCATATATCTCATGATGGCCTCAATCAGTGCCAAATAGGTCCAGCTAGGGATATCTTTATCCGATTCATGGTCTCTTATGGCCACCGGGGTGTACACGGGTTCTCCGGAATCATCGGTACCACAGTATTGATGCCATCTATCCGGACTGTCTGAGGGCAGTACTTTAGCTAGCTTTTTACCCTGTTCTACATCTGTATATGTCTTCATATCAAACTAAGTTTATGTAAATTAATAATCATATCGTAGCAAGCATCAACGGGATTATTTCCGAATGTGCTTATAATATCGTGTTTTACTCCTACAGTGCACATATATTTTTCATTTTCCGTATCGGCCTTGTTTTTCACTATATCTGTGCTGTCTGGTAAGACATCAAGCAATGCAGCAAGAGACCATACGGGAGTCCATCCACGAATATTAAAATACCGAATATCACATGGACCATATAACATATCAGCATAGTCAGTATCATATTCTGTGTAATACATGTCTGCACTTTCGGGAGGCAGAAATTCTGCCAACCTCTTGCTCTGTCCTAAGTCTGTATGGCTTTTCACAGCAATCTTTTCTCTTTTAAACACAGTATTGTCTCAAACGCATCATCGACTAGAACTCCGGTACTTGATGAAAAATATGTATATGCATTCATGTAATATATTCCACCATGGTCAAGTTGAAATTTCCAAGTATGACCATCGAATCTGATATGTTCAGGTAAAACATCAAGTAGTGCAGAAAGAGACCAAGCCGGAACGGCCATTTTATCGGCTTCTTCCTCATCGTAATAACGGAGAAGCTCCGTCCGGAATTCCAGATACGGTCTAGCAATTGGTTTGTTCTGGGTGTATTCCCTGTTAATATAATCAAATGTTATCACCATATCTGCACTATCGGGAGATAGTATCTCTGACAGCTTCCTACTTTGTCCTAAGTCTGTACACGATTTCATAATAGCCCAAGTCCATTAAGTTTAAGAACCATCGCATAGCAAGCGTCAACTGAATTCTCTGCACTCACATTAAATTCAGTTAAGCTCTCGTTATCCTCATATTCGCACCACCATGTGTTAGGGAGATACTCTATAGGTTCTATCTTCCAACCACCCCTCGATAAGTACGTTTCGACGCGCTTATTATTCGGCAAAACATTATATAATGCAGCAAGACTCCAACAATTAACAGTTTCTCTTATATCAGAGAATGGGTTTCTGATAATGTCTAATGTTTTGTTAGGCATTACTACTGTTTTGGTGCCTTCTCTAGTACCAAATGTAACTATTACACTATCAGCACTTTCGGGTGGTAATATTTTTTCTAATATTTTACTTTGTTCTAAATCTGTAAATGATTTTATTGTTGTCATAATTATTTTTATTTCACATATAAGAGTTTAATCCGGCATATCTAAAATAAAAATGGACCTAGCAGAGTTTCTACCTGCTAGGTCCATTAATGTTTATATCTTATCATTCCTAAGTAACCACCAGATCATTTCGAAAGCTGCATCAATCGGATGGTCCCTGGTAAATACCAGTTTCCCCTGGTCATAGTCATAGCCAAAACTATACCCTTCCTGGGAAATCTCCGACCCGAGACAACTATCGATGTCATTAACCTGGATAGTTGTCGGCATCAGTCCCATCAGGACCGATAAACTCCAGGCTGGAACGAACTTGACAAACCTGTTCTCGTACTCCTTCATATCTCCGAACTTATCATATCCCCAGGTACTGATTACATGACATGGGGTATCGGCCGACCCGTCTGATCCGAGAACCTCTGCATAAAACATGTCGGCCGTGTTCGTATCAAGTCCGAGCTCCATCAGTCTCTCAGACTGTTCCAGTGATGTACAAATTCTGCTCATTCCTCCAAGACTTTATCGACAATATTATCGATGACTATGAATATGATTGATACTGTCAGAATAAACCCGACCCAGTAGTGTATGTAGAACCCTATCATTACGAATGGTACCGCAATAAGCGACAACAAGATCTGTTCAAGTATGATCAAGACCAGGTCTAAGAGAGATTTCTTATTTTTCATAGCAGGGCCTTTAGTTGAATCAGTAAGTCCCAGAGACAGTCCTGAGACCCACCGACCGGGTTTCCGGAGATTAACGATTCAAGGGCTTCCAGCTGGGTTTCACTCGGTTTCCAGTCGACCCGGGGATCAAGTGTTTTAAGCCAGTTAGCATCCTGCTCCTGCCGATATATCTCGTCTGTATCCCCTTTTCGGTTCTTCCAAAGAAAGTCGTAGATACGATTAATCCTCTCTTGGTTTTCCTGTCCCCACCCAGTGGGGGTCAAAGGTATTCCATGATGACTTTTACCCCAAAGGGCACCAAGTTTGCAGGCACGTTCAACGTCCTCCCACGTCGGGGTTTCTCTGGCCCAATCATGGCTCATACAGTAAGAACAGTGATAAGCATAATTGTTTATGTTATAACTTCTATCATCCTTGAGCAGGTCTGAGAAATACTCATGACCCACGTCTGTCAGACTGCTATCGTCGGGGCTGTCCTCCTGTCCCAGGGAAGCCTTGAAGTACTCCTTCATTTTCTGAAACAGAATACCACATTGTTTCTCGGTTGCCGGACAGAAACCCTCTCCGTTCCACCAATCCTCTCTCACCGAGAATACTCCGTCCTCGATGAAACAGACTGAATGGAACGTGGTAGAATTATACAGGTTCTTGAAGACAACAATATTGTTATCATCGAGATAGAGTATGTCACCGAGTCTGGCATCTTTTAGGGACCACAAATGGCACGAATTATCTACGTAGTTCTTGTTGTAGTAAGAACTATTACCAGACAGTTCCATCAGGAGATAACTAATCTGTTGGCTTGGGAAATCTCTGTTTATCTCGAGAATCTTGTAAGGTCTTCCACGTTCAACGAACTTGACCCAATCGCCTACATTAAATTTACATCCAGTCATCTTATTTCTTCTTTTTCTTGTATATTCTCAGGTTGAGTGGATCCCATTGGAAACCAAATTCCTTTATTTTTCTGCATAGCAACCCACACTGGTCCGCGGTAGCCGGATGAACGTCGGCTTTGTCCTGTTCAGTCAGAGAATAGAAGCTGTCAGTAATGAGTCTATCATTGTTACTATCATAACATACATAGTAATCAAATCCACCAAACTCTGGTACTCCGTCAGGGCAAACAATTATTTTATCCCTGAATATCGATATCTCATTCCCGAAGGCAAGTATACTGCCTGGCTCCGAATCCTCGAATGTCCAGGGGACAAGAACAGATTCGGTCAGGTTCAGAACTATATGATATACCTCTGGATCGAAATGATAGCCGTTCCCATCTATCGACATTATCCTAAATGGTCCTTTTCTACGTCCCTCTGCCTCCTCAACGAAGACCCACTGACCGACAGAAAACTTTGGCTTAGACTTCTCATCTTGAGCCCCAAGCTCAAGGGCACATCGACCAAGAGATGTTATGTCTTGACAGGAGTGAGAGGGGTGTTCCTTCTTACACTGATCACAGGGAAGCATCTCAAGTTTCTTTTTCATGTAGTCATAGACCTTCCCCCAGTCAGAACCTACGACTGCATTCTCTAAGTCTTCACATTCTACACCGTCTAGGCATTTCCCCGTAGTGCTGTTCCTATCAAGATAGTCCATGATAGACTGCGCAACAGTTTTCTTTGCCCAGTCCAGCATTCTCTCTTCACTGTAGGTAACCTGTCTTTCCAGCCAGTCAAGAATACTCTTCTTGTCAAAACTACAGAGGGAGAGGTACTCTTTTCCGTTGGTGAAATACCCAATAAGTTCTTCCTTCAGCTTCTCATCCTCGTATCGCTCGAGTTCTGGGAAAATATACTTAGCTGATTTCTTGTTCTCATCTAGTCCTGTCAGATATACCTTACGGGCCCTCTCGAGAGCCTCGTCATAGGCTCTCAGTTTCTCTTCGTTTGTCAGATAACTTGAAAACTTATTGTCCATAATATTATATGTCTACCGATCCTAACCTGTCAATCGCAGCAGCAATCAATGCACCAGCCTTTACCAAATCTTGTAGTGGTGTTGTTGGTTTAAATGACTCTTCTTCCCAAGGCCACCCAAGTTTAAGGTATTTCCATTCGAAGGGCTCATTATATTCATGCCAAGCAATAGCTGATTCACTGGAATTACCCTTTTCTATCGATTCAGTTGTTAGGAAAGCCGCATTTATATATGTTTTTGCTGCGTTCGCTAATTCTTCAAAATTATGGTGCGAGTCATGATTAGCGTCATAACCCTTATTAATTTGTCTTTGCCGTTCTTCGGCAATTAATTCTATTCCTGTTTTCATATTTATATTAGGTTTTAGAACTACTACGGTAGGATAAGACCCTCGGTCCCGATCCTGGTAACCAATTCATATAATGCATTAAGTGGGTCGTAATAAAGCGCGGTCGATATTTTATATCCGCCATCGGTAGCTACGCACTCTGCCGAGTATGCATCGCTGACGAATTCACCAAGACAGTGCTGCTTGAGTATGTTTGTGCCTACCGGCAGAACAGAGTATAGTGCAGAGAGTGACCAAGCCGGGACATCATCTGAGTCATGCTCGTCTGTTGTCCATCTCCCGATTGTTAACTTGTCGGGGTCACCATTGATATAGTATGCATCTGCACTTGTCCAGGGAAGTTTCCTGGCTAACCGTCTTGACTGATCTAAGTCAGTGCATATCTTCATTTCTTTCGTAATAATAGCTCCTTGATGCATTTTTCTACTATGCAGATAGTATGAGGATATTGTTTCTTGACCTCATCGATAGTTAGCCAGCCGTATGCCCACCAGGAATGGTAAAGCTCGAACTGTCCACTCTTTAGTCTTATTTTCGTTAGATGACCATTGCTCCCAGAACTGAAAGGTCCGCACTGGTCATCTTTTATTGTAAGAATATCGACTGGTAGTTTTACTTCAGCATCACCATATTTCTTAAAGAACAAACTCTCGTCTAGAGACATAGTCGGTGATTTTTCTTTCTTCGGTATCGGTCTCTTCATGACTCCATCATAAGGATTGTTCTCAGGCGTCACCTCGATAGCTAGTCCTTTCGGAATCAGTCCACGATAATCGAAATGATTGGAACACAACCAATCGATAGCCTTCATGTTCAGCTTGAAAGTGACTGTATTGTCTGACAAATGGTGTGTCAAGACAACAATACCATAGTCTTCAAATCCGATGACCGGTGAGTCAGTCGGTCGGTAGTAAGTACAAAGTCCGACCAGCTCTTGCCTCTCTTCTTCTGTCATATCCGACAGTTCCCGAAGATAGGGTTTACACTCGGAGACCGGCCTCCACTCGCCCCAACAAGGGTAGTAGACCGTCGAATCGATTACATCCACTGCCGACGGAATCACCCAGGAACCGCGTGGACAATCACACATTACACTGTAAGGCAATCTTGCCAGGAGATCTTGAATCAATAACTTAGTTTCTTCTTTTGTCATAATCATTAATTTAGCGGAGTTATCTCTAGCCATGGATAGAACGATACCTTTATCATGACGGTATCACCTTCCTTGTGTTTATCGTAATAATCCAATCCATTCTCCACGTGCTCCTTGTGGTCATCATACTCGATATGTGTTCTATACACCCGGTGACCACCTTTTCCGGGGATCCCGGAGTAGCGACTGGATGTATAGGTAACCACTCCTTTGTAGATAATCGGTTTGTGATATCGGTATGTACACGAATCTTTATTATATAACGTGTACTTACGCACGTACAGATACTCGGAGTCCTCCTTCAGAATAACATTCGGTTTTCGTTTGACCGCTCCGACACAAGCATATCCTAGTCCATAGTAGACTATCAGGACTATCAGGGCACTCAAGAGAATCACAAAGACTCTCCCGAGGGAGCCAGATAAACTTGTTGTGGTCATGTCGCTTCGGCCCACTCGGTCCGGAGGGTAGTAATCAGGTTCACACATGCATCGACATACGACTCACCAGTGCACTTCACCGACTTTAGGTTGTCTCCATCCTTGATGGTGATTACCGCAAAACAGTCAGTACCAGTTTTACCGAGCACTGCATCATCCAGTATGTCCATCAGGGCTGACAGACTCCAGACCGGGGTATCGGATGTTTCCACATACTCACCATCGTCCATTGTCGATATATAGGACCTCTGATCGGTAGTCCACCATCGATACATGTCGGCGGTCTCTGGACTAATACCAAGCTGCATTAACCACTTGGACTGTCCATCTGTCGTACAAATCTTATTGGCCATTATTATTCCCTAAGAGGATTATGATCTTGACTTTATCACCTGCCTTGGCGAGGGGTTTATCGTTAGCATAGTCATAGAGTTCGGTGGCATCGATGTACGGATAACCACCAGCATCAACCTTGACTTCCCTCTCGATAGCGTCTTTAGTCAACTCCCACCTAATGAAGTTTTCGACCTCCTTATAATGCTCCTGGAAGAGCCCGTCTAAGTCTTCCTTCACTTTTTCCTTGAGTGATCCTTTTTCCTGTTCTTGTTGCCATAGAGCTCCAAGTTTACAGCCATACTCAACTTCTATCCATCTTGGTGGATATTTACCGTAACCATGACTAATACAGTATGCACATTGATGTGCAAATTTGTCAAGATCATCGGTCGTGGTTTCAGCCAACATCTTTGAGTATTGGTTATTACCAACGTAGTCGAGGATCTTTTTATTCAGACTGTCATTTTCCATGTCCGATATTTTGATTTAAATCTTCTAAAAATTTTACTAGTTGTTTCATCATAGTTAAGAGTTTGGGGTACTAGTGTTTCCTGAAAAGAAAAATATATGGTACACCTCAGTGTACCATAATATCAGTCTTTGAGTAGAGCACATCCATAAAAGATTCCCCAGTTATCGACCCACTCGATGTCCATATTGTAGAATCTTATTATCGATGAGCCGGACGATATGTTTTCCGCGAAATAGTCGTATCCACCGAGTTCATTAGGGACTCCGACCTCTCGGATGACATATTTGATATTCGGCTTCTTCGCGTCGACTATGACATCTCCTTTCTCGAACCTGGGCTTATGATCATATCTCCTCAGTACTTTCTCATGGGAATTCCAGGCATAACCAGATTCTCTCATTCTCTTCAGAAGAAACTTCCGTTGTTCTTCGGTAGCCGGATAGGCAGATCTTCCACAGCCATGACCACGGGTGCCCGCCTTGAAAACACCAACGGTGTTCACAAAACAATAGGAACTGAATGCGTTGTCACTTTCTCTGGACTTGAAAATACCGGTCCATATCCCCTCCGGATACAAGGTGATCGAGATTATGTTACCGGGCTTAGCATCCTGAAGAGTCCAGGGATGATATAAGTTCCTGACCGTGAATCCATCGAGAACCCGTTCATCCCCGTCTATGTCTCGTTTCAAGCGAAACATATCTGACGAAAATATGATCTCGATAACCCACCAGTTATGTCCGGAGTCATCAACAATCCAGTCTCCGACGTCAGGTCCTTCGTTCCACATGCCTAATTGATATCGGTATATGTTACTTTGATCTCTTTGATATCACACTTGAAGTCGTCGGTGGACTCAATACTAGACTTGATATACTCGGCCTGCTTTAGTCTCTTGTACCTCTTTGCACTAGTCTTTCTTCTTGTGAAGGGAAGATGACCATCCGAAGTTAGTAAGCCTCGATAGCGATAGCGCCCGACGTTATCATCTAACTCTTTGGCACGCTTAACTATCTCCTCCTCTGGAACTCCTTCGTTTCTCCATCGATCCTTGAGTAGAACAGAGATGATATACATCTCGGCAGACGAGGCGTTTCCGTTATACCACAGGACATCGCCTACGTTGATCACTGTATACGGGAACCTGGTTTTCCGGATACAAGTGCACTCGATATAATAATATTTCTCTATCATGAGGTTGTACCAATCTTACAGGGCTTCCCAGATTCTTCATCCCATCTATATCCAGAGGCTTCCATTTTCGTGAACAGCTGTCTCCGTATCATGGCGTCAGCCGGTATAAAGTTATCATCGGAACAGCCCATATAGCCACCACTCTCATTTACTTTAAACTCACCTTCGACTAGTCTACAGTGGTACTCGACCGCTCCTTTGACATAATCTCTATCCTTGATTTCTCTGAAGATAAAGACCTGGGTCATCTGCTCCGAGCCAGACGGGCTTATGCTTACGAGAACATCGCCGTTCCTAGCATCCTTGATGGTCCAGGAATGATATTTCTTGTCGACATCTATGATGTGATAGGCCGTGCCATCTTCAAACATATAGTAGTGATCGTTATGACTGAGAATATGACGCGTGTATCGGCCATTACTTATCCAGTCTCCGTCCTTGAATATCGTCTGAACCGGACCGCCCCCATCCTGGAAGACTACTTGTTCCTCCTCATCCATGGTAGCCATTGGGACTTCCTCTCCTTTCATCATCTTGATAGATTCTCTTATGATCCTCGAATCAACAAGGTATCCCTCACTCTCGAGGGACTCGGCCAGTCGGGTGCAATAGAATATTGCCCTATCGTCTGGGGTTATCAGTCGGAGGAGGTGTGGAAGAGTTTTGAAGACAAGGGAGTCTTTCTTGTCTACCCCCTGACACCCAACCCAGGATATCATCGTGTCGATGCTTATACCATAGATAGATGTAGTATCCCGACCGGAATCACTCTTCAAGAGAGATATGAGTGCTCTCCTTATTCGCTCGGACTCGGTCTCCTTCTTTCGGATGATAACCTTCTTGTTCTCTATGGTTGCTTCACAACCCTCGGGGATGTCGACCTCCTGATATATCAGTTCATCGTCAAATGCTTGTCCTTTATCCATTATTGTCAAATTTTCTGATAAACCGGTATAGGTCTTGTAACTTATTGGTGAGCTCCTCGATCTCCGTGTCATCCAAGGAATCAGAGAGCTGCCTACACTCTTCCTCGATGTCGACGAGGTGTGTAGGGGATGATAAGTCATTACTGTGTTTCCAGTAGTTCTGCTGAGTACAGACTACATCACAGATACACTGTTGGGTTTTGTTTGCTTTCATCTTGTTCTTCTCCAGATTAAAACTACAAATATGACGGTTACACAGATGCATGCTACCGACAATGCTATACAATCATATAAAGTCATCTTTCATTAGGATTTATTCTCTTATACTCTTCGACCAACCGGTCATATCTGAATGGTATGATATCAAAATTGATATTACTATCACGATCCCTATGTTTTAATGATGCCATCAGACACAGGACCTCCCGGTAGGTATCAATGGTTTCGTGTGGATCATTGTTGTAGATGTATCCAAATTTAAGATCATCTTTCTTCCATACATTCTCCAGTAGAGCCTGGTATACCTCATCCTGATTCTTGCCGTAAATCTTATCAGTCAGATCGATGGTACCTCCATATATATCCGACCAAATAATTGGATTACCTGTCAAACAATCGGTTTCTAGTATAAACTCCGACTGATTCGGGTGCTTGAAGTCGATTCTTATGTTAGACGAGCATCTTTCATTTTTAGTATCAAAGAAAGAGTCATACACAACGTAGTAATCATGTCTCTCAAGGACCGGAACCAGATTATCTTTTGCCCAGGCCAAATGTTTCTGACGCTCAGACATTATAAACAATTCATGCTCCAGCAGATTCGTCTTCTGAAAACCGATACACAACTCAAATAGGTCCAACGAGTGTTTGACGTGTGAACCCGGTTCTAACACCAGAGTTATGCCATCTGTCGATCCGTCGAGGAAGTCTGATACATTACAGATTGGGGATTCGATGAATGCTGATTTCACTATATAATTCTCATACTCCACCTGATACTCTGTACCAGGCTGCAATGATTCCAGATAGTCCGAGAACTTCTCAGTCTCCTCTGTATATAGTCTTATCAGGTAATCATTTTTTATAAACTCCACAATCTCAAGATGTCCATCAAGAAATGTGAATGGCGCAAGGTTTTCTTTATACTCATTCTTATAAAGAAATTCAGCATATTCTTTTAATGTTTTCATATCTGTTTCTGTTAATATACATATATAAGGGATTTACCCCAAGACTAAAAAAAAAAGATTGGCGACTATAACCGCCAATCAAAGTCTCAAGATATTCTTCTCAAAGAAGTATCTCAAGCCAAGTTCGAAGAAATGTTTAGCCACCGATAAGACCAGACCATCATCGTCCTCTGTGAATTCTTTCGTTTGCACGAATCTCTCGCATTCCTTGTCCAGCTCAATTTCCCCAGTGTGAACTTTATTATAACCTACCAGACCGATAGCCTCTTCACCGCCACTGATAACAGCCTGTTCAAGATCCCGTACCCAAAGTTTTTGTTGATCTTTGTTCAACTGAGGGAACAACGGGCTTTCGACATTAAATGCGTAGGATTCGGCATGAATCTGGAGGGCGTTCCTGAGGTCCGTGTACTGGACTTTATCCAGCTCTACAGGATTATAAAATACCTTAAGTTCCTCGAGGATAGATAGGACCTCTACGTAGTCAGAGATATCCTGGCCTCTCCTGGTATTATCGCCTATTCTGGATAATAGCTCTATTGTGAGCTCTGACTTATCGATATATTCTTTCATCACTTTATGTCCAGTGTATACCCGGGTATTCCCAAGCTCCCCGCAAGTAATGCAACTTGCTCTCGGAAGATATCCTCCGGTTTCTCTGTGTTAAAATAATACTCGTACTTTCCAGGGGAAAGGTTTCTGGCAGCAAGCCATTTGTCAGACACCAGTTTTCTTTTTTCGGCCCGGATTCCACTATAGTTTCCAAGGTTACTACTCAACCAGTCGTCTGCTTTCTCCTTGCAGTAATCCTGGAAACCTTCCTTGTTGTCTCGTCGAGCAATCGATGAAAATACTTCGTCAGAGGAGGAGATCTCTAGGCTACCATCCTCAGATTCACTGATATACAGATAGTGATTTAGGGTAAGGGTTGTAATGTAATTCTCCATATCTATTCTTTCATCAAGAAATTCCGTAAGTTCTCGAGAAGTCTCGTGATATCGGAACATTCCAAGTTTCCCTCGTTGAGCTCCCGGTAGAAGAACTCCTCAGTTTTCTCTAGGAACACATCGGAACGGATGTATTCGACATGGAATGGAAGTTTCTCGGTTAATCCAGGGGTACTCGCTCCATGTACATAAATTTTTTCTGGCATCCCCATGAAGGATGATGGTTCAAGGGCCTCAAGTATCTTGGCCAAGTCTTCCTCGGAAAGATCCTGGCAATCTATCGGATCCTTAAGTCCATCAATCCTAAAACAAACGCTATTCCCTGGTGAATCCAGGAAAGCACCGATCACCGTCGGTAACTCCAAGGATGAAACGCCAAGGGCTTCCTCTTCCCCAATAACGGCGTAGAATTCCATCGGATGATCTCTGTCTGTACCAGTCAAGATTTTGGTTAATCTATTCTTTAATCTTTCGTGATTTGTCATACAGTATTAAGGATTTTCCCATACATAATATACGACACAGACATTATTTCTAAATCCGGTCGCATAGATGCTGACAACATTCCACTCGGGGTGCTTATCAAGACACTCGACAGCGTCCGAGATGTGTTCGAACTCTTCGTAGTTATGAATTTTTCTTTTCCTAAAATGATTCTCCATAGGATAAAGGTGCATAAGCAAACTGTTGTGGATTCCTATCAATAATCAGTACTCTTCGGTGTAGACTATAGAATTTCTTGGTCTTACCGATTTCCCACAGATAAACCCGGGTTCCAGGCGGAGCATACTTGAGAATAAATTGTTGTGTAACCCCGAGAGACCCCGAATAATATGCGGCCATCTCCTTGGTCATCTTCACGTCGGTTATCGAGTCGACCCGACACCAACATCTGATCAGATCTGTCCCTTTCTCAACAACGAAAAACCCGTCCTCCCCTATCTTCAGATTCTTAGGGATGCATTTCCTCATTTCGAATTTCTTGTTGCCAGATAGTATCTCGGTGATAATCTCTTTCGGCAATGTTATCAAGATATTCATTTGTTGTCTATCGAGGTTAGAATAAAACTAAGCATCATAATAGTCAGACCATCAAGGATAATAAAGAGAGGGACACTTAGGGTGTCGGTCTTAAACAGTAAAATCTCGAGTATGACAATAATTCCTATGCATACAAAGATTATCCCGAATATCCACCAGTTTCTCTTCTTCATTTTGTCTGATTGTTTCGATCATATTCCTCAGCGTCTTTACACTTGACTCTGATGTTATTCAAGAAATCACGAGCTGACTCCTTGTCCTCCATCCGGTCCTCGTACTTTTCGCACATCGCCAAGATAGATTCAATGACGGCTTTGTATGGATCATAAGATGACTTACCGACACGATCCCTGAGTGACTCAAGGAACACCAGGAACCTGTCGTAGGTCCCGGCATCGTTCCCAGCGGCTTCACTCTTGTTAGCCTTGATTTCGTCGATGATTCCTTGAAGGTTGTGCTCATCATCGATGTCCCACACTTGTTCCGGCCATACCTTGTTCTCAAGAGATTTAAGCCAGGCGATTGTGGCGAGT
>OCTX012132329.1_pt1 | contig 14326 bp, 11 predicted proteins | sample 1539691 | NCBI WGS metagenome assembly OCTX01 (sample SAMN02144231, study PRJEB22623) | gut metagenome | biome: sheep rumen | host: Ovis aries | place: New Zealand | reverse complement strand
GAAAATAATCTACGAGGTATCATAGCTGATCTGGATAGGGCTATGAAAGAAACCTTTGAAGAGAAGTTCCATGATATCCAGGAGATGTTCAGTAAGGTATTCAAAGAACTTTTCGGTGGAGGTAAAGCAAGTCTTACTCTTGTAGATGAAGAGGATATCCTTGAAACAGGTATCATAATAAATGCACAGCCGCCAGGAAAAAAACTGCAGAATATGATGCAGCTTTCGGGTGGTGAGAAGAGTCTTACAGCCATAAGTCTCCTTTTTGCAATACAGAGTCTGAAGCCATCGCCATTCTGTATCCTTGATGAGATAGAGGCTGCGCTTGATGATTCAAATGTAGGAAGATTTGCGCATTATCTTGATAAGCTTACGAAACATACACAGTTCGTTGTAATTACACACCGTAAAGGTACAATGGAGGCTGCTAACAGGCTATATGGTATAACTATGCAGGAAAAAGGTGTATCCACCCTTGTTTCTGTAAATCTTATAGAAGATAAACTGGATAACTAGTATAGAGATTTCTAATTACCTGGACTCTAAACTTGTTAAAACTAAAAATGTGAGGTAAAGTATGGGATTTTTCCAAAGATTAAAAGAAGGATTAAAGAAAACAAGTAACAGTATAGCAAGTGTTTTTTCACAGACTACAGAGATAGATGAAGATTTCTATGATGAACTGGAAGAAACTCTTATATCTGCTGACATGGGATTTGAGACAACAGAAAGAGTAATAGATGAACTGAGAGATAAAGTTGAAGAGCTTGGTATAAAGGATGCCTCTCAGTGTAAGGAATATGTTATGAATTCACTTAGAGAGCAGATGCATGTACCGGATAATGCTTACTGTTTTGAAGATGCAAAAACAGTTATGCTGATAATAGGTGTAAATGGAGTGGGAAAGACTACTTCGATAGGCAAGCTGGCTGCACAGTACAAGAATCAGGGGAGAACTGTACTTGTAGCTGCTGCTGATACATTTAGGGCAGGTGCTATAGAGCAGCTTAGAACCTGGACTGAGAGAGCTGGAGTAGACCTCATAGCTCAAAATGAAGGAGCGGATCCTTCAGCAGTTGTTTATGATGCTGTAAAGGCGGCAAAAGCACGTAAGACTAATCTTACACTTATTGATACTGCAGGGCGTCTGCATAATAAGAAAAATCTTATGGATGAGCTGGCGAAGATGAGAAGAGTCATTAATCGTGAATATCCTGAATGCTATGTAGAGACGCTTATTGTTCTTGATGGTTCTACTGGTCAGAATGCTCTTGAGCAGGCAAGACAGTTTAGTTCAGTAACCGAGATAAATGGTATTATTCTAACAAAACTAGATGGAACTGCGAAGGGTGGTATAGCGGTAGCTATTCAATCTGAACTTAAGGTTCCTGTTAAATATATTGGCGTCGGTGAGAAGATAGATGATCTTCAGAAGTTTGACCCGGAAGAATATATAAATGCTCTTTTTGCTGATTTTGATATGAAATCAGATATAGAGATGATAGCAGATTAGAAATCAGATTTCAGATAATCGGAAGTCTATTATTTATAAGGTTAAATCTATTTATAAGTTTTTTACAGGTGTTATATATGAATGATGAGATAACTGAGGTTCTAAATAATAAATTACCGAATAAAGTAACTGTGGAAAGTCTGGAAAAAGAGAAAGTCGAAGAAGTAGCTGAAGAAGCTGTGTCGAAAGACGATAAAACGACTGATGTGCTGGAAAAACAAGATGATAAAACGACATCTGACGATGTTTCGCAGGATGACAAAACAACAGATATTCTAAAAAAGACAGATGATGAATTATCATCTGAAGACTCTGATGTACCAAGTGCTGAAGTTCTTACGAAAGCATACGATATAATTGAGAAAGAAAAGAGAAAGAAAAGAATATTGTTTATTGGTGCAGGTTCGATTCTTGCTATATTTCTTATAGGTATTATATTTGTCAGTATTTTATCTACGCCTGGTTTTCCGGACGGATCCAGTATGAAGCTGGTTCATGCTTTTGATGTCTATAGATTGTCGTGGGATACATCAAAGACTGGTAAGGCAAAAGAATATATAGTTGAAATATATGATGGTACGCGTCTTGAGCCTACTGAAATGGAGTTAAAGAAGAATAAAGAGTCTCTTCTTTATTCAGATGATGTTTTGAAGAAGGAAGATTCGGCATCATCTATTGCTGAAATCAGCCTGCCGGGTGGCTCTATAAAAGGCAAGAAGATTATTATATATATAAATTCTGAAAAGAAGATACATTTGTTCGGTAAAGAGATAGTTAAAAAGGGAAAGTCACCTCTTATTGCAAAAGTAGCAATTGATGAAGCAGTTGATTATAATATAGGAACAGATGTAAATATAGAAGAAAGCAGTATTACATTTACTACCGGAAAAGGAAGCCCTGAGAAGTATTCATTATATGTAAAAAAAGAAGGGACTGCTCTGAATACGAGTACTGATGCATCGTCCGGCGATGCTGAATCCGACGACGTATTTAAGCTGCTTGCAAATGGAAAAGTTGATGGTGATAATGTTCAGGCAAAAGTTGTATTTGGTACAAAGGACTTTCCACTGCCTGAAACTGGTGAGACTTATATTTTCCAGATAAAGGGCGAGACAGTAAGTGGTCCGCTTACATATACAGATTTGAATTATAATGATATATCTATGGACCGTAATGGTTTCCTTACCAGCAGTATAGCGGTTAATACTACAGATGATGGTAATAACAGATATACATTTACCTGGAATGAAACCAAAGGAAATGGATATAAGCTGTCTGTATGGAGTGATATGGAGCAGCAGTGGTATGAGCTTAAGTCATTTGGAGTAACTGATGAGAGAACATATACTACAGAAAAGCTTAAACCATGTATAGATGCAAAGTATCGTATAGAAGCTATCAGTGAGCCGGGAGCGGCTGAACTGGAAAGTGTTCAGGAGATATCGATACGTACAAAGCCTTCTATTCAGTATGCAACGGTATGGCCAACTATGGAGCTTCCTGTATATAAGAACAGTATAGGAGACGAGCAGGTTGGTACGGTAAGTCTGCTTCATGGAATGACAGTTTTGGATGAGAGTGATGGTAGATTTCATGTAAGAACAGGAATGGGAGATAATGCCGAAGAAGGATATATCGAAGCCATAAAGTGTCTTGTAAATCTTCCTGATTATATGGGGGATCTTTGCAAATATGATATAACTAATAGTTATTCATCAGGTCTCACAGCTCATGACTATGCTATTCCGGAATTATCCGGAACAACGGTATCAGGTTATGAAAATGTACTTCTTAGTGATGGAAGTTTTCTGGTTCCTGTACTTTATCCTGTAGCACAGAGTCTAGCGCGTGCGGGAGAGAGAGCCAGGGAGCAGGGTTATAAGCTTAAAATATACGATGCATATCGTCCTGCAGCATCTTCATCATCTATATATGAACTGACTAATGCTGCTATGGATTATGTACTTCCCGGTTCTACATTTTCAAATGTGTCATTAAAGGACTATATGGATGGAACCAGAGCGAGTGTCGTTTCACTTTCTGAGCTCAAGAATTCTAAAGAAGAGAAGAAAAAGAGCAAGAAGTCAAAGAAGAAAGATGAAAAGACTACTACAGAAGCCGCAAATGATAATATATATTCCAAAGCTATTCTGGGTAAGGGCGAATATAAACTGGATGATTTTATAGAACAGGGAGCATCTGCCCATAGCTATGGAACAGCACTTGATGTTTCATTAGTCAGACTGGATAATATGGAAGAACTCTCCATGCAGTCTCATATACATGACCTGAGCATTAATTCAACCCAGGGCTCTAATAATGAAAATGCAAATATGCTCAGAGATATCATGACAAGTGAGGGCTTCAGTGCAGCTACAACTGAGTGGTGGCATTTTCAGGATAATAATCCAAGAGATGAACTTGGCGCTGTTTCAGTTCAGGAAGGTGTGTCTGTAGAAGGCTGGAAGAAGGATGATCGAGGCTGGCGCTATAGACAGGCAAATGGAAATTACTATGTAGATACTACAGAAACTATCGGGGTAAAGACATTTACTTTCGATAAAGATGGATATACAGATATTAAGTAAAGAGGAAAAAGGGAAAATGATAACAAGAGAAAAGTTCGAAGAAGCTTATGAGATAGTCTCTAAGGTTGCCCGTAATACGGGACTTGTAGAGAGCGAGTATTTCAGTAATCTGACCGGAAATAAAGTATTTCTTAAGCCGGAGAATATGCAGCTTACAGGTGCTTATAAGATAAGAGGTGCGTATTATAAAATAAGTCAGCTGTCAGAAGAAGACAGAGAAAAGGGACTTATTACAGCATCAGCAGGAAACCATGCTCAGGGTGTTGCTTATGCAGCTAAAGCATATGGTGTTAAAGCTACTATAGTTATGCCTACAACAACCCCGCTTATCAAAGTAAACAGAACCAAGAGCTACGGAGCTGAGGTGATTCTGTATGGAGATGTATATGATGAATCCTGTAATTATGCCCTGAAGCTTGCTGAAGAAAAAGGATATACTTTTATTCATCCTTTTGATGATATTGATGTTGCTACAGGACAAAGTACAGTGGCAATGGAAATACTGAAAGAACAGCCGTTCATAGACACCATTCTTGTTCCGATAGGTGGTGGTGGTCTTGCCACAGGCGTTGCAACACTTGCAAAGATGTTAAATCCATCTATAAAGGTTATAGGTGTTGAGCCTGCCGGTGCTGCATGTATGAAGGCTTCCCTTGAAAATGGAAAGGTTACTACTCTTGAAGGAGTTAATACGATAGCAGATGGTACTGCTGTAAAAACTCCGGGAGAAAACATTTTCCCATATATACAGAAATATATAGATGATATCATAACAGTTGAAGACAGTGAACTTGTAGTTACATTCCTTGATATGATAGAAAACCATAAGATGATAGCAGAGAACTCAGGTCTTCTTACGGTTGCTGCATTAAAGCATCTTAAGCCTGAAGGCAAGAAGGTTGCAGCTATAGTATCGGGTGGTAACATGGACATCATTACTCTGTCATCTGTAGTTCAACACGGACTCGTAGCGAGAAGCAGAATATTTACTGTTTCAGTTCTTCTTCCTGATAAGCCGGGCGAGCTTGTTAAGGTATCCCAGCTTGTGGCTGAACAGCAGGGTAATATAATAGAATTAGAGCATAATCAGTTTGTATCTCTTAACAGAAATGCAGCTGTTGAATTGATAATTACTATGGAGGCGTTTGGTCCTGAACATAAGGATCGAATCATGAAGGTTCTTGAAGAAAAAGGATATAGACCAAAGGACAAGAGTCATAAGGCGGTGCTTTAATGCGGTTTATGAGTATAGCCAGTGGAAGCAGCGGTAACTCTTATTATGTTGGAACAGATAAAGTGTCTATATTATTAGACGCTGGAATCAGCATGAAGAAAATTGACAGCGGTCTTGGAGAATTGGGGCTTTCATTAAAAGATATTGATGCGGTGCTTATAACACATGAGCATATAGATCATATAAAAAGTCTTGGGTCTATGGCTCGCAAATATAATATTCCCATATATGCCACTTATGGAACTGTCGATGGTATAACTACGGTAAAGTCTTTGGGGACTTTTGATTATAACCTGCTTAATCCTATAAAGAATACAGGCAGTTTTGTACTCGGTGATATGAATATAAATGTGCATCCTATATCTCATGATGCAGCAGATCCGGTATGCTACAGTTTTGAAAATAATGGTCATAAGGTGAGTGTTGCAACTGATCTTGGAGTATATGATGAGAAACTGATAGACTTTCTAAGTGAAAGTGAAGCTATGGTCGTCGAGGCTAATCATGATATAAGAATGCTTGAAGTAGGACCATATCCGTATTCTCTGAAGAAGAGAATATTAGGCGAATATGGACATCTCTGTAATGAAGCTGCGGGGAGATTGATCCGGGAATTATTGCATGAGAAAGTTAGATATATCGCACTTGGTCATCTGTCTGATAAGAATAATTATCCGTCCCTCGCATATGAAACAGTCAAGCAGGAATTATCAGACAATACATATACAGATGATGTTCGAGATTTCGGACTGACTGTCGCATCCCGAAGTGAATGCGGAGCTATAATAGAACTATAAAGGAGATATACAAATGGACAAGACAATAATAACTGTAGTAGGTAAGGATACGGTCGGCATAATAGCCAAGGTATGTAATTATCTTGCAAGCAATAACATAAATATAAACGATATAACACAGACAACCATGCAGGGTTATTTCAATATGATGATGCTGGTTGATACTTCTAAATCTATGAAGAAGCATGGTGAACTGGCTGATGAGCTTAAATCACTGGGAGAAGAAATAGGAGTACAGATAAAAGCGCAGAAGGAAGAAATATTCCAGATGATGCATAGAATATAATTTTTTTTCAAGATAAGCATAGATTTTCGAGGTGAATATGATTACATTAGATGAAGTTCTAGAGACAAATGAAATGGTACAGCGTATGAACTTTGATGTTCGTACCATAACTATGGGTATAAGTCTTCTTGACTGTGTGGGAAGTACAGTTAAAGAAACATGTGATAAAATATATGAGAAAATAACAACTAAGGCTAAGAATCTTGTTAAGGTAGGAGAAGAGATTACTTCTATGTATGGAATTCCTATCGTTAATAAGAGGATATCTGTGACTCCGATAGCTCTTGTAGGAGGTTCAGTATGTAAGTCAGTTGATGACTTTGTGGAGATTGCCAAGACACTTGACAAGGCTGCACATACTGTAGGAATTAATTTCCTTGGTGGATATTCTGCTCTTGTTTCTAAGGGTATGACACCGGCAGATAAGCTGCTTATCGAGTCTATACCTAAAGCGCTTTCAGAAACAGAACTGGTTTGCTCTTCAGTGAACTGTGGATCTACCAAAACCGGTATAGATATGGATGCAGTAAGGCTTATAGGTCAGAAGATTAAGGAGGCTGCTGAACTTACAAAAGATAAAGACAGCTTTGCCACAGCAAAGTTTGTTGTATTTTGTAATGCTCCTGATGATAACCCTTTTATGGCTGGTGCATTTCATGGAGTGACAGAAGGAGATACAATAATTAATGTTGGTGTATCAGGCCCCGGAGTTGTAAAAACAGCACTTGAAGAAGTCAGAGGTGAGAGCTTCGAAGTGCTTTGCGAGACTATAAAGAAAACAGCATTTAAGATTACCAGAGTCGGACAGCTGGTGGCAAAGGAAGCATCAGAAAGACTTGGAGTTCCATTTGGAATAGTAGATCTGTCGCTCGCACCAACACCTGCTATAGGTGATTCTGTAGCAGATATACTGTGTGAAATGGGATTAGACTATGCCGGAGCACCAGGAACGACAGCTGCACTCGCTCTCCTTAATGATCAGGTTAAGAAGGGTGGAATCATGGCTTCATCATATGTAGGAGGACTTTCCGGAGCATTTATTCCTGTATCAGAGGATCAGGGAATGATTAACGCAGTTGAAGAAGGAGCTCTTACTATAGAGAAGCTTGAAGCGATGACTTGTGTATGTTCTGTAGGACTCGATATGATAGCTATTCCGGGAGATACACCGGCAACGACTATTTCAGGAATAATAGCTGATGAGATGGCTATTGGTATGATAAATCAGAAAACAACAGCTGTACGTATCATGCCTATCGCAGGCAAGGATGTAGGAGACAGAGCAGTATTTGGAGGACTTCTTGGAGAGGCTCCTGTTATGCCTGTTAACAAATACAGTTGTGCTGATTTTGTTAACAGGGCAGGAAGGATTCCGGCACCTATTCATTCATTTAAGAATTAGTTATGTCAGTATCATTGAGATTATATTTGAATTATATGAGGGTATATGAAAGCAGATTATATTATTACAAATTATAATTCAGTTACATCGGCATTTTTAATGGAAGAAGGCAGGCTTGTAAAAGCCTGTCCTCTTTATAATGGCAGTATTTTAGGTAATCTGTATATAGCTAAAGTGGTTAATATAGTAAAGTCTATAAATGCGGCTTTTCTTGATGCAGGTACCGGTGATTACCTGTATTATCCGATTGCTGATAATCAGGGGAAAGAGATATTTACAAAGCATGGTAACAGTACAAAGCTCTGTGAGGGAGATGAAATCCTTATTCAGATAAGTAAAGAGCCGATAAAAACAAAAAAGGGAGAGGCCACATCTAATATATGTATTAAGGGCAGCAGTATTATAATCAACAGAAGTGGTGAAATAGGAGTATCTGGAAAGATATGTGATGAAGAGAAGAGAAATGAGCTTAAAGAAACGCTTAGAAAAGTAATAGATAAATATAGTGATATACATGCCGGAGCAATTATTAGAACGGCTGCGGATAAAATTGATATTAAACAGGTTGTTGATGAAGCGGAAACGATATTATGTAAACTAAAAACAATGATAGAACAATCTGCCTACATGAACTCTAGGAAGCTTGTGTACAAAGTTGAAAACAGATATCTGGATTATATTAAAGACATAATAGTCAGACAGAAATATGATGACTTTAGTATAGTTACAGATATAGAAGATATATTTGATGATATAAAACAAATGACTTCAAATCTGGAGATTGGGGGTACATTTTCGGCTGAAAAAAATATTTTGATTAAGCTGTTTTCTGATAATATGACAACACCGTCACAGGTATATGACATTAAGTCCAAGCTTGAGAAAGGAATGGCGAAAACTATTTATCTTAAATCAGGTGGGTCTATAGTTGTCGAGCCTACTGAAGCTATGACAGTTATAGATGTAAATACGGGAAAGGCTATACGAGGTAAAAATACCGAGAATACATTTCTTAAGATTAATAAAGAGGCAGCAGAAATGATTGCCCGTATTCTAAGGCTTAGGAATCTGTCAGGAATTATAATTATTGATTTTATAAATATGAAACAGTCAGAAAATGTACGTGAACTTGTAGAGCATTTAAAAAGAGAAATCGCGAAAGACGAGATAAAGGTAAATTATGTGGATATGACTTCACTCGGACTTGTTGAACTGACCAGAAAAAAAGAATCACATCCTCTGACATTAAATGATTTTAGGTAATCTGAATATTTATACGAGGAGAAAAGCTTATGAAAAAGATGAGAAAATATGCTGGAATTATATCATTTTTTATGTCATTTATGATTCTTGTAACAGAATTACAGATAAGTACATTTGATGTAAATGCGGCATCCATAGAGTATAACTATGCAAAGCTGCTTCAGGAATCACTTTATTTCTTTGATGCTAATATGTGTGGAAATGAAGTATCAGAAAAGTCAGCATTTTCATGGAGAGGTAATTGTCATGCAGGAGATTCAAAGGTAAAGATAAATGGAAAAACTGTTGATGTCAGCGGAGGTTTTCATGATGCTGGAGATCATCTCAAGGCTGGACTTCCTCAAGCCTATACAGCAACGATGCTTGGAATTGAATATATGGAATTCAAGGATGCTTTTAAGGATACGAACAGCACAGGGCATCTAAAAAAGATAACTACGCATTTTGCTGAATATTTTCAGAGATGTACTGTACTTAAGAAAGATGGAACAGTTGATTTCTTTGTATATCAGGTGTCAGACGGAGATGAGGATCATAAGAAATGGGAGGCTCCGGAGAAGCAGAATTCAGTAAGAAAGGTATACTACACTTCAAAGAAGAATCCTGCTACAGATGAAGTGAGTGAAGCTGCTGCGGCTCTTGCACTGCAGTATATTAACTTTGGTGATAACTTATCGCTTGAGTATTCAAAGAAGCTCTTTAGCTATGCAAAAGGCTTTAAGACTAGGAAAGTGACAAAGGAAGGGCTATATGATTCTTCTACTGGTGGATATCTATATGATTCACAGTCATGGGGAGACGATTATGCACTTGCTGCGGCACTTCTGTATAAGGCAACAAAGGATAATTCCTACAAGACAGAATTTGAAAAAATAAAAAACAGTAACAAGGGTGGTTATAATATATATTCATGGCTTTCATGGGATAATGTAAGTGCTCTGGCTGATTATTATGGTGACGGAAACAAGGATGCACTGAAGAACTGTGCTGATAATATGAAAAAGTCTGATAAAGGATATAGTTGTCTGCTTGAATGGGGGAGTGCTCGATATAACTGTAATACACAGTTTCTTGGTCTTCTTTATGATAAGGCGGCGAAGAAGAAAAGCTATAAATCCTGGGCGACCGGTCAGATGAAATACCTTATGGGTAATAATAAGCAGAAGAAATGCTATATAGTTGGATATAATAAACGTTCGGTAAAGTATCCTCATCATAGAGCTGCTTCAAATTCCAGTGATGCATCTATAGAGTCTAAGAATCACTTCGTTCTTCTCGGTGCATTGGTAGGAGGACCTAGAGACAGCAGCGGCTCTTATACAGACAGTCAGTCTGATTATCAGTGTAATGAGGTGGCTCTCGACTATAATGCTGGTCTTGTTGGAGCAGCAGCAGCTCTTTATCTTGCACATAAGAAGGATACAAATGCAGCTATTTCATTGATGACCAAAAGTGATCTGAAGAAAATCAAATTAAGATTCAATTATGGACTTGGACTTACTAAGCCGTCCATTCTTTCTGCAAAGAATAAAAAGAAGCAGGCAGTAATACTTAGCTGGTCGAAGAAATCCGGTGCAACGGGTTATCAGATTCAGTATGCTACTAACAAAAAGTTTAAAAGTAAGAAGGTAGTTGAGATAACAGGCAGTGATATAACTACAACACGTATAAAGAAACTAAAAAAGAAAAAGACTTATTATATACGTGTCAGAGCATATAAAACTGTAAGTGGAAGAAAACAGTACTCGGCGTGGTCGACGAAGAAAAAGGTAAAGATAAAGAAATAAGGATAAGATGAAAGAAATAACAATAAATGAGTTAAAAGAATTACCTAAGGATTCATATGAATTAATTGATATCAGAGATGAAGGGCTTACTCTTTATGGGATGATTCCCGGAGCTATTAATGTGTATATTGAAGAGTTAGAGATAAGCGATAAGATTAAGAATATACCTTCTGATAAGAAACTTATCTTTTATTGTGAAGTAGGGCGTATGTCCCGTGAAATAGATGATACGCTTGATTATCTGAATGATAGAGACTGCTATAGTCTTGCAGATGGTTATGTTGGTTATGTCAGAGCTGGCATTTCGACAGATAAGGATAAGCAGGAGAAAAAGGAAAAAGCGGAAAAGAGCATACAGAAGAAGTTTCATAAACAATTATTCTCTCCATTTGCCAGAGCCTGTAAGACATATAAGCTTATAGAAGAAGGAGATCATATTGCGGTATGTATTTCGGGCGGAAAAGACTCTATGCTAATGGCTAAGCTGTTTCAGGAAATACAGCGTCATAGGCAGATGAATTTCGAACTGACATTTCTCGTAATGGATCCCGGTTATAATGAGGAGAACAGAGCACTTATTGAAAGTAATGCTGAGGCTTTGGGAATACCGGTTACTATATTTGAAAGTACTATCTTTGATACGGTTGATACTATTGAGAAGAGTCCATGCTATTTATGTGCCAGAATGCGAAGAGGTTATCTCTATAGTAAAGCCAAGGAACTGGGATGCAACAAAATCGCTCTGGGACATCATTATGATGATGTAATTGAAACAATCCTTATGGGAATGCTTCATGGAGCGCAGATTCAGACAATGATGCCCAAATTGCATAGTACAAACTTCGAGGGGATGGAACTGATTCGTCCGCTGTATCTTGTCAGAGAAAGTGATATATGCGCCTGGAGAGATTATAACGAACTTCATTTTCTGCAATGTGCATGTCATTTTACTGATACCTGCACGACTTGTCATGAAGATGGCACGACTTCATCAAAACGCCTCGAAACAAAGAAGCTTATTGCCGAACTTAAGAAGAGTAATCCATTTGTTGAGGCGAACATTTTCAGAAGCGTAGAAAATGTAAATCTGGATACTGTTATTGAATATAAGAAGAATGGAATTCGTCATAACTTCCTGGATGAATATTAAGTATCTGAAGGAGAGATATGAATATGACAATGTTGAGACCAAAGCTTCATTTTACTCCCAGAAAAGGATGGATGAATGATCCTAACGGGTTGGTATACACTCATGACAGATATCATATTTTTTATCAGCATAATCCTTATTCCTGTGAATGGGATTCGATGCACTGGGGGCATGCAGTATCAGAGGACCTTATTCATTTTGAACATCTTCCTATAGCTTTAAAACCGGACGAAGAGGGAGATATATTTTCAGGAAGCTGTGTGGTTGATGAGGATAATCTTACCGGACTTGGAACAGTAAATAGTCCTGCATTACTTGCCTTCTATACGTCGCATCATCCGGTCACGAGAAGAGAAATGCAATGTTTGGCATTTAGCAGAGATGGTGTTACCTTTGAAAAATACATAAATAATCCGGTAATACCAGGAAAGGATTATACTGCAGCAAGAGATCCATTTGTTTTTAAAAATATCATATCAGGTGGATATTCTATGTGTTTTACAACAGAGAAAAGCATAAAATTCTATCATTCCAGTAATTTAATTAATTGGAATGAAACTGGAGAATTTGTATTACCGGACTTTGCTTTTCAAGGGATGATAGAATGTCCATCTGTTTTTTTCAGTGAAGGTAAATGTGTTCTTCTAATGAGTATGGTCATACCGGAGTCAGAGTATAATAAGTTCCCCAAAGGTATAAAGCCACATAATCGGTTAATGCAATATTTGGTCGGAGAGTTTGATGGTAATGTTTTTACTGATATAGAAGTTAATGAAGAACCATTACTTGTGGATTATGGTCAGGATTTCTATGCGGGAACTATTTTTAATAATGTATCAGAAACGGTTCTAATGGCTTGGCTTGGAAATTCGGATAATGCTATGAGTGTTCCGACTGAGGAGGAAGGATTCAGAGGCGCACTTAGTTATCCCCGTAAACTCACACTCGTAAAAACTTCAGATGGGTATAGGCTTAAACAGGAGTTTTATACCATTCAAACAGATGATAAAGTAAAAAAATATAAAACAGGAGTAATTAAAGATAGCTTTATAGAAGAAACTATCTCAGAGGACGGACTTAAAGCAACGACAAATGTTAAATACTCCTGGTGATGGAGATTAATACTTTGGAAATATCTGCAGACATATCTTAGAGAAAACGACATGGTAATATATGTCGTTTTTTTATTGACATATAAAAAAACATATGTTAACATATGAACAAATGAACATATATAAAAACAAAATAGACGAGGAGATTAGTTATGTCGAGTAAAGCAGTAAGTAAAGGAATGTATAAGTTGATTTCGCCGGGATATGACATTCTGGATAAGACATTTTTTAGAGATAATGGCAGAAAGAACGGCAGGAATCCGAGAGAGGTCCTGAGTGAACTGATACCTGACGAAAAGGTAATGGTTCTTGATATGTGCTGCGGCACAGGAACAAACGGTATAGGTATCGCAATGAAGAAACCGGCTGTTACAGTTGTAGGACTTGACAGATCCAGGCCCATGCTGAAACGGGCAAGAAGAAAGGTGCAGGAACTGGGACTCAGTAATGTTAAGCTTATATGCAGCGATGCGACCGATACAGGATTAAAAGATGAAATGTTTGATTATATAATAATCGGACTGGTTCTGCATGAATGTGACTCGATTCTCTGGAGAACGATTCTTTCTGAAGTCTACAGACTCCTTAAGAAGAATGGAAGACTATTAATACTTGACTGGGAGAGACAGACAGTACTTTTTGACAAGCTGAAGTTTGCACCGATGTATATTGCGGAAAGTATAGGGACACCTAAATATTTCAGGGAATACTATTATAGCGATAAGGAAGCATTTTTCTCAGGATATGGATTTGAGGCGGAGACAAATATAAGATGCAAGTATACATTTGTGATGACCTTGAAGAAGGCAGAAAAAAGATGTGAGAGGCAAGAGAAACCGGCAGAGAAAGAAGTGACTTGTAAGAAGCCGGCTGGAATGAGTGACAGCGTTGAAAGTCGGTATCTGTGTAAAACTCATATGTTATAGATTTCAATCGTAATAATACATATATTCAGAGCATAGGTATCAATCAGGATTTCGGAATATATGATTCTCCGGACGAACTGCTAAAGGAACATCATCAGGAATTATCACTAATCAAAAAGATGGCTTTCAGATATTACGGAAGACATATGATGAACAGGAATGTATACTTTTTTAGATTATTTCCGCGTCGAGCTATGACACGCAGGCACAAGCTATATGCCTGAGAGGACTCAGCTCTCGCACGGTTCGGGCACCCCTAGCGGACCAC
>OCTX012231807.1_pt1 | contig 14328 bp, 15 predicted proteins | sample 1539691 | NCBI WGS metagenome assembly OCTX01 (sample SAMN02144231, study PRJEB22623) | gut metagenome | biome: sheep rumen | host: Ovis aries | place: New Zealand | reverse complement strand
CCATCTGCTGGCCTATTTCCCGTTGTCATTTCCGGTACAGGTGAAATTGGTTTTTTCCTGCTTTCAACAAAAACATTTGGGGCATCGCACAAATAAGGATTAATATTTTCAACAAGCTGCATCCTTCCTCTGGAAAACAGTCTTTTCTTTTCTATGTTTTGCCAATGACTAAATCCGACAATCACGCAATGAACGTGCGCTTTTAAGTTTGCTTCACTGTCCCAAATAAATGTCCTGTAAGCAAAATCAATATGAATCCCAAATCTTTCATATAAAGGCTTCCATACTCCTGCAACCTGTTCTCCCTGTGTGATAGAATTTGTCGAAACGAAGGCTGCTTTAATACGTGTTCCTTGCATCAGCTCCGCAGCTTTAAAATACCATCCAGAGACATAATCGATTTTCCCAGCAGCCTTATATGGATTGCCTTTTCTATCAACATAGATAGACAGTATATCTTTTTTCTGTCCTGCATTTTGAAGAGAATATCCGACAAATGGTGGATTCCCCATTATATAATTCAGTCCGTTTTTCGGAACTATATCATTCCAATCTACACGGAGGGCATTATCCTTCTTAATGTGTGCTGCCGTCTTCAGCGGAAGGAAGTCCAGATCCATATGAACTATTCCTTCGGTCTCCTGCATCGTCTGGTTCTCTGCAATCCAGAGCGCTGTCTTGGCAACAGTCACTGCAAAGTCGTTTATCTCTATGCCGTAGAACTGATCAATGGACACCTTAATGGGATTCCCAAAGTCCATTACAATCTGTCCTTGCTGTAATTCTGCAATGACCTTGTTTTCCAACCGGCGAAGACAAAGGTAAGTTTCCGTCAGAAAGTTTCCACTGCCCGCTGCCGGGTCAAGAAATCGCAAATTTGAAAGTGCATTTTGAAAATCTTCAAGACTCTTCCGACGTTTTCTTCTGTCCGCAATGGATATTATCTTCTCGTACTGGTCATACAAATCATCCAGGAAAAGCGGATCTATTACCTTGTGTATGTTCTCAATGGACGTGTAATGCATTCCACCGTGTCTGCGTGTCTCCGGATTGAGAGTAGATTCAAAGACCGCTCCAAAGATCGTAGGGCTGATTTCCGACCAATTAAATCCAGCACTGGCCTTATCCAGTAACAGACTCCTTATCTCATTTGTAAATGCCGGTATCTCTATATTTTCATCTGCAAACAAGCCACCGTTGACATAAGGAAACTCAGCAAGAGATTTCTTCAGGTACTTACTTCTCTTTTCCATCGGCGTGTCCAGCACCTTGAAAAGACTGATCAGAGCATCTCTCATATCCTCTGTATCATATTTTTCAAGATACTCCCGAAACTGTCCATGCCGACCAAATATTTTTGCATCCTCTGCATACAGGCAGAAAACAAGACGGACACAAAGTACATTCAGGCACTGCCTTGACCTCTCACTATCGGGGTCCGCGTACTGTTTGTAGAAGGCATCGTACAACAGCCCTACAATATCACCGGCTGCAACCGATACCTCTAATTCCTTCTGTACTTCCAGATTCTCTTTCTCAACAAGGAAATCCATCCGGTAATAGTCCCTGTACAGATTGGACAGCTTTATGACCTCTGGGGCACCCCCTGGTTGCTCCATATCGTAGATATTGAACTCTTCAAAGTTGCTGGTAACAATCCAGCGTGGACGCTGAGAGTAAGGAAGAAACGCAGAGTATCTCTGAGCTTGCTGAAACGGCGTCAGAAGAGATCCGTCAGACTGTTTGATTGGTTGCGTCAGGCTCTTCCCAAGGCTCTTCTGCTCGATCAAGACGTGCGTGGCCGGTATCATTCCATCGATAAAAGCCGTGTTATCAATGTGCACCTGATCCTCAAAATGGATGTAGTATTCCGGATGTTCTACTCCGTATACGTCTCTGAGCAAAGCCAACCAGAAGGGCTGTGAGTGTCCCTTCTCATAGCCCTTTCCTTTCCAGTATTCAGCAAATTTTTTAGCTGCTATGCTCTGCCTCGTAGCCATAGTACCGTCCTCTTACTGTTCTTTAGCCGCCCGCTGCCTCTTCAAATCTTCCAGAAGCTTCTTTTGTTTCTCGACTTCCCAACGGAGCTTTATGACTTCTCTCTTCTTCTGGTCCAGCCGCCGATTCAGTATGTCACTAATCCAATTAAGCATGATTTTCCTCCTGCAACTTCTATTCGACAAGGCCCCTATAAACAAAGGACTTTCTGGTCCTGAAAGTTAAAAATACACTTTTGATATTGATCATTCATATCAGCTGATAATATAAGGCTTTTTTCGATATTGCCAAGGATCCACCGGCACCCGACCGGAAAAAAATAAGAGCTGTGTGGATCTGTCCCACGGGAGTACATATTCCAATCAGGGCAAGATTCTCCCAGAGAGGGCGGATAACTTGCTTAGCGCAAGATTCGCCTGGAGACCACACTTTCCCGATTTTGGAAAAGTGGTCCTCTCTGGAACTTGATGGAGATTGCACTCCCCATACCCTTGCATTGGCTTCGCATAACCCTTCCTCTTTTGGATGAAAACCGCTCCTATCGGTATATGATATCATAACTATTCTATAGTGATTTTTCCGTGAACCTTACAATTCTGTCGCTTGCTCTCAAAATTCTCTTCTCCTGGATCCACACTCACAAGATCATTATTATCTATACTAAAATATAAATCCTCTGCTTCCTGATTTTTCCGCTCAACCCTTACATGAAAAAAAGACTCGTCCTTTAATAAAGCTCTTGTTGCTGTTTCATATACGTATTCGAGGATCTTCATATTCACTACACTTAACTTTGTATTATTACTTGCCGTCAGCACTTGATTGTCCTGACTCACTTCAATTCTTGTTGGAAGATTTAGTCCCATTCTATCTATTTCTTCGAGGTTTTTCTGATTTTGCTCCTCTGTCTCTGGAAACTGTAATGCATGAATAGCATTACTTCTTCCATTATGGATCTCCGGTGTACCGTCGGTTCCATTCGTCAGCGCATATAATCCGTCTATCGTATTTTTTGTTTCTGCATTGACTTTTCCATGATGCACTTCTACTTTATCAATTATTTCTGTGAGTCCTTCCAGAGTATCCGGTAGTTCAATACCAGCTATGTTGATCCTGCTCTTATCAAATCTTCCCTCTATCGCTTCGGCAGCAAATGAAAACCATACCAACCTCTGCAAATTCCATCCAGCAACTACCAGATATCTTCCCTTCGGTTTTGCTTTAAGCCACCTTACTTTTCCAGACTTAAACGATATTACATTTCCATGCGTCGATACTTTATAGTAAGAATCCCTTTTTCTAAAATCAGGCTTCGACGTATCATACTGGAAAATATCAATGAACTCTTCTCCTTCTTCCAAAACTAATTTCTCGTGGTCCTCGTTGTATACTTCAAGTTCTCCTCTCTTGAACTTCTCCCAGTTTCTTCTCTTTTTCTGCCCATTTTCTCTTATAGTCTTTTCAGCCTTTACTCCTCTTGCCATCCTTCTTCTGTCTCCTTCTTCGTGTAAATATATTTTCTGTTTGGCAGCCGCCACTTCTCTATATCTTTCTTCTTCGGGGGCCGGTAATCATATCTGGTCTGTATCTCTGCCTTGAAGGTCCTGAGCACGCTGTCCAATTCATCCACTGGAATCTGTGTGACATTCCTCTGGATCTCTTCCCTGGTCGTGTACCCCTTCTGATTTATCAATTCTTCAATGACCGGCAGAACCTCTTCGAACTCTCTTCTCTTTTTGCCCGGCACCGCAGGATTATTTGAAAAGTACACCTCATCCGCAATATCTCCGCATCCATTGTTGCACAGGTAACTGTAGCTCACATTCCCAATCGTTACGCCGGACTGTAGCAGCCGGTGCGCTCGCTGCTCGATTCGATCCAGTTCCTGCTCTGTATATCTCCGGAAAGAAAAGACATTGATTGGTATGGCGTTGCCGGTCCCCTCAATGAACTGCCGGTTCGCTTCCAGGATGATATCCCTCTCATAGCTCTGGTACACTTTATTGATAAGTCCCATGCAGCATAGCAAATTAAAGTGGCTGTTGCTCGTGCCCCTGCCACTTGCTTTCTTCCTGACCTTGTGAGTCAAGCTGTCTGTATCCAGAATGAAATTATAACGGTGCTTATCGATTATGATCTGCTTATCCTTGACGTAATTCAGGATGCTGAGAAGTGTTTTCCGGAGTGTTCCCCGTCCCAGAAAATGATGTATCGCCTCGTATCGTTTTTTCGGAAGGTGATAGAAGCGGTTGATATTATATTCGACTATCTCGTGAGCAGATTCTACTGTGAGTTTAGACATATTCTGCTCCCATATTTTTAACAAAGTGAGTTGATAAAAAGCCCTATAAAAATAATTGGAAAGTGAATGTTGAGTGGACATTTTGTCGAATATAAAGTATTGTCTCCAACTTATTCATATAGAGAGTTTCATCAACTCACATCTTGAATTTGCACTTTTAATCAGGGTCCTGCCCGTACAGGTCATGGCTTACATTGTTGGTAACATCAAGGCTTCTCTGCTCTTTTGCCCCATACAGAATGGTCAGCATATATGCCCTTGGATTCTTGATCCGGTCAGTCACGCTCCGGAACTTCTCAATGGCATACTCAATGTCTGTAGCATCCAGCTTCAGCAACTTCGACCGGACAACCTCTGCTGGCTTGTCCTCGCCGTTGATCCTGATTGTGTCCTTCGTTGTATTCAGTGCATCATAGATGATATCCATTACCGAGTCCAGATCGTCTGTGCCGTACTCTTGCCGCTGTACCAGCACATCATACTCGAATAATTCCTTGATGGACTGCATTGGATACTCTTGACGCTCCGTGGATTTATTTGTACAATTAGATATGGTTGAAAATATGTCAAATCTACCATTCGGGTCAGTATCTGTTGCCGCAGAATCTGATCCTTTTTTATTGTCCGCAATCTGGTCCTTTGTCAGCACTCCACGTCTCACAAGCTCTTCCACCAGCTGATCTGACGTATACGGAATCTCTGTATCCAGAAGCTCTCTGCGCTCTTCTACACCCGCTGCCGACCACATAGCAGGATAGTCCGCTATCGTGTACAGGTTCGGCTTAGTCAACCCTCTGCGTTGCTTCTTGACGATACCCTTCGAGACCAGGCTGTTGATTGTTCGTGTAGCCCTCGGTCTGGACATGCCGGTGATCTTGCAGATCGTATCCATCGACGGGAATACTTCGTCTTCATCCTGGGTGAAGTCCACGAAGGATTTCAACGCAATGAAAACCAGCTTCTCCTCAGCTGTCAGAATATCTGAGTACAGAAAATCCTGATACACCCTCACAAATTTACGGACAGGAACGGAAGACATAACGTCAATCCGGTCATTCGTCACTTGCTACTTCCTCCTCTGCCTTTTTCATATCTTCTTCAATGAGTCCTTTTATATATTGCTGTGCAGTAACTCCTTTCCCAGAAACATAGACTCTAATGGCCTTATGCTGCTCAGGTGTTACTCTGATTGTAATTGTCTTTGTTAACTCGGACACTCCCATCGCCTCCTCTCAAATGTGAATATAGTTTTGGCTTGATAACATGGTAGTCAATTCGTAAGTAGTTGTCAAGACGTATTTTCGACAAGACTAAATGCATGTTTTATTTTATTTAATCTTATTTAAAAATGTACTTTTAGTTATTTAGATTAATCTACTTTAATTAAAATAATCTAATATTGACCGAGATTTCCTTCAAGCAATCTAATCCAGAGATAGAAAGAAAGATATATTCCTCTGGTTTTCTTCTTTGGTTCTATTTAATGGCACAAATTGTTACTTCCAGATGTAACGATTTGTACTTTCTTGATGTAATGAATCATTACTTCTTGATGTAACAAATTGTTACATCAGAAACTATATTTTTTAAAGTATAATCAAAAGAGTCTTGTCGATTGACAAGACTCTTAATAACTCAAATGTCCCATAAGCTTTGCCGAAATGAGAATACAAATGAATCCATATTATAACATGTTATTGGTGCTTAAGAAGCAATTACTATAATGACTGCAATTATAGCTTCTGTCAGAAACAAGAGCAGGACAAGCACTTTTGTCTGAACCCACATAAAAATAGAATCTTCCTTCCCTGGTAGCTTTAATATTATATCTTTTCCTTTTATTCTGTATAATTCATTTATATTAACTCTTCTATAAGACACTGGCAATTTTCTCATAAGGTTCTTATAGGTTTCGGAACTTGCTTCCAATCTCACGCCATAACTCCATGACATAATCATAGAAAAGCAGGCTAACAATAGACCAATAATTGGAAATATTTTTGGTGGAATATTTGGCAAAGTTAAACCTATGTAATTGCTAATATTTGGAAGAATCATACTTATCAAAGAAAGATAATACATACGATAAGCCTGTTTCCAGAGAAGAGAATCTCGGTGTTCCCACTCTCTTTCATAAATATCCATGAGATAGATGATTTCACTATAGGATAGTTGTTGAACATCATTTTCAGAGTGGTGATTTGAATTCATTTCATATCTTTGAGTATTCATATTAATACGCTCATTCAAAAAAGTAATTACTTATATATAATGGACTATACAAGAATGAAAAAATTCTTGGTAAAACATAGGATGCCCCTTTATTTTTTTTGTTGATAGGTATCCATAACATTCTTGATCCGCTCATACTCTTCCAGGTGAGCTTCCAGATCTGCCTTGATTACGGCATTGACATATGCTGTCAGATTGTTGCCATAGCAGCACTTAGCAATATCCATCTTCTCAAGGATTTCAACAGGGACAGAGATATTAATCGTGCGTTCAGGCTCTGTCTTGACCTTAGGTCTTCCTCTCTTCTTCTTTGGAGCTGGGACAGCCGCTGCCGGTGTTGATTCTTTTGGCTCTGATTCAGGAACAGGATCCGGAGCCGGTTTCATACTTCTTGTATCTCGCTTCAGGTTTTTTGCAAAATCCTTTGATGCCATTACAGTCCTCCTGCCTTCTTCATTATTTCGTTAGTCAGGTCGATATAATCCAGACAAGGCTTCGATTTTGGCGCATAGTCGATCAGGCTCTGCTGCATTGCCTGAGCTTCTGCAACCGCCACGCCTTCCCGAATCTTAGCGTCAAATACAGTCGTATTCATTTCTTGACAACGTTCTTCAAGCAAGCCCTTTATCTGCCTGTTCAGGACGGTCCTTTCATTGAACTTGACCAGAACTATACCGAGGATTTTGAGGTCCGTAGAAACGCTTTGAGCGGCTTCTATAGTAGCTTCTAGTGCATCCAGTCCCTTGATAGATAATGGCCGTGCATCTGTTGGAATTATGACCCACCTGCTTGCAACAAGGCTTGCTTTTAGTAGATTACCGAGAGCCGGCGGCGTGTCTATAAGGATGTAGTCATAGTATGAGTCAACACTTGAAATGCACTTTTTAAGTATGATCGGATCCACATCCAAGGTCTCAAAGTTTGCCAGGTATTCATCCGCTGCCAGCAAATCGTAGTTCTCGCAGTGGCAAATGGCATCATGTGTAGATACTTCTCCGGCGAATACATCTGTGATAGTTTTCTCCGGATCGGCACCGCTGATGAACGTGGAATTGGTCTGAGAGTCCATGTCAATGAGAAGGACCCGCTTTCCTTGTTTTCCAATGATAGCAGCTACAGCCTCTGCCGTAGTAGTTTTTCCAACGCCCCCCTTTTGAAGGGCTACGCATATTGTAATGGCCATATCATACCTCCGTCTCACAATCTCCCAAAATTATACTATATAGATAAGTATTGAACAATAACAAATTTATATAATATATAGAACAATTAAATATAGTTTAAAATATATTTAAAACATAATGAGTTCATGCGTGGATGAACCACGTTACCGGAGAGCACAGTGTTTACTTGGAACTTTAGTTCATTCCACCCCCATATATTTATAACAATAATTAATATTTTAAAATACACATAAAAATATTGACGAGTCGATATTTATATGATATCATATAATCAAGTTAAGGGACAGGGACACAAAACCTTAACCCAACAACCACAACCACATTATTAATATGAAAGAGAGGTAATACCATGAAACAGCTTACCAACTATCAGAGAGTCGCCAACTATCTTGTAAAAATCTTCCGTGCCGTTAATGAAGAGTATTTTGACGGAGAACTGGACATGCCGACAATCACAATCCAGTCCACTGTTGGTGCCTATGGCCACGTCACGACTGCTCGTGTATGGAGCGATGGAGAACACGCAAGCTATGAATTGAATATTGGAGCTGACTATCTGACAAGGCCGATTGAAAACGTGGTTGCGACAATGATCCACGAAGGGGTCCACCTTTACTGTATGGCAAAAGGGATAAAGGATACGTCAAATCGCGGGGTATATCACAATTCTCGTTTTCGCAAAATTGCTGAGGAAAAAGGGCACCTTATCATTGAACGTCATGAAAAATATGGTTGGACAATCACATATCCGTCAGATGATACAATCCAGTTTTGTCTTGATCATGACTTTGATGATATCCTGATTGGCCGTAACACCGGATATACTATGGTAGGTATCGGGACCCCGAAGGCCGGCAATGGCAATGGTGCACAGCCGAAGGTCAAGAAGCCGTCCAGCACTCGCAAGTATATCTGCCCTTGCTGCGGTAACAGCTTCAGAGCCACGAAGAATCTGAATGTCCTGTGCATGGATTGCAATGAACAGTTTGTGCTTGCCGATTGATAGAGGACCGGATCTGACAACTGTATAGGGCGGTGTAATAACCGCCCACTATTTTAAAAATATATTTTTAAATATATCAAAATATATATAATATTAAAAACAATAAATAAGTATTGACAATATATCTATTATATGATATCATATAAACATCTTAAGAAACAAACACACAACCACATTTCACATCAATCAAAGAGAGGTAATAGACATGAAAAGGACTATCGATGAAATCAATGCAACCATGAGAGAGCTTGCTGAGTACACTGCCATGAAAGAAGAGCTGACAGCCCAGATCGAAGCACTTCAGGATGAAATCAAGGGCTATATGGCGGAGGCCGGAGTTGACGAGGTTGTCGGTGAGAACGGTGAAAAAGCCACGTTCCGGAGTGTTGTGAGCAACAGGTTCGATAGCACGGCCTTCAAGAAGTCTGAATGGGGTGAGCTTTACAAAGAGTTCTGCAAGCGCACTGAGTACAAGCGTTTTACCTTTGCCAGATAAGAAATAACGAGCCGCCATCGGATAGCAGACAGTTATCCGGTGGCGGTGCCTGAAAGATATAGAGGAAGGAATACAAGCTATGACAGGAATGATTGATATGTCCAACTTCTATACGTGCATCGTGATAGAGGTTGAACCGTTTGAGAGTAGGATAGTGGATGAACAGCATTTCCGGACCCTGGAAGATGCTCAGGCATTTCAGAAGAGTATACCGGCTGGAATGGTGGCTGTGATTGCAACACTGTGAGTCAACAGACAGGACAGCTGCGGAGATCCGCTGGACCAGATCCGCAGCTTCCTGTATTTCGTCAGAATAACATCAAAAATCGCACTTATTTTTATCTGCGGTGAATCGCATGGAAGAATACACACGCAGAATGAGAGCATCAAAAAATATGCGAAAACAGCATTTATTTTTAGAAAAAAACAGGAGAGTTGAAAGTGTAGTTTTAAGTAGGAGGAAAGAAAGAATGCCGAAGGTGAGAGATCCTGAAAAAATTGTAAAGACTCAAAACGGTACAGAGTATTACAAGAGCAGGCTGACCACAACGAAGAAACATAATGAGAAGAGTTACGATACAATTCTGTTGAGAATACCGGCAGGAAGCAAGGAATCACTGACAAAGTGGGTGAGGGATAAAGCGGACGAGGATCCGGATAATCCACGTTACAATGACGTGGTCCGAAACAGAGCATCAGTCAATGCATTCATTGTTTCCCTAATCGAAGAGGAGACAGGATTGAAGCTGAGAAACTGACTACTTGAAATGAACTGACAACCTGATATGATAAGACTGGTAAGTCATTTATGGCTTATTACCTCTTTGGGGCAGTCTTCGTGGTTGTGGGCTGTCCCTTTTATTATGTAAAAATAGAGTATACCCCAGATTGATTTACAGTCGTTGAAAAATTCTGTAAATATAAAATCCATATCGGCATTAATTTACAAAGTGCCAACAGGGCCAAGAGGCTAAATTTACAATGAGGTCTGAAAAATGAATATAGCTTATGTACGTGTTTCCAGTGTAGACCAGAACGAAGCTCGTCAGCTGGAAGGATTGAAGAAGTACCAGATTGAGAAATGGTTCACTGAGAAGGTCAGCGGAAAAGATACGAACCGTCCGGAACTTCAGCACATGTTAGAGTTTGCGAGAGAAGGTGACACGGTTTACGTTCACGACTTTTCCAGGCTGGCCAGATCGACGAAGGACCTGTTGAATATAGTTGATCAGCTGAATGAGAAGAACGTGCACCTGGTCAGCAATAAAGAGAATCTTGACACATCCACCCCAACCGGAAAATTGATGCTTACAATGATTGCTGCCATTAATGAATTCGAAAGAACCAACCTTCTGGAAAGACAGAGAGAGGGAATAGCGGAAGCAAAGAAGAAGGGTGTCTACAAAGGGCGTAAAGAGATTACCATTCCGCAGGATAAGTGGAATGAAGCATACCAGGACTACCTCTGCCGCCGGTGCACAAAGACCGAGATGGCAGCCCGGCTAAATATCAGCAGACCGACACTGGACAAATTACTAAGACAGGCAAGTGCCTGAAAGTGTATTTTCAAAATATATACTTGAGTATCAATTACGGAAAACTTCAGGAGGCACAAAATGAGATTGGTTAATATGACGTGTCCAAACTGTGGCGCTCAGCTTCAGGTAGATGCAGATAGAAAACAAATTTTCTGTGAGCATTGTGGCACCAGACTTCTAATACAAGAAGATATACAGCACATTCGGTATGATAACGCAGAAGATGCAGGATATCAGTTTGAGAAAGGAAGACAACGGGCAAAAGCCGAATTACAAGAAGATATAAAACGAGTGACCACACCGCCCACAAAACAGAAACCGACCAAAAAGAAGCGCCGTACATGGCTATGGGTACTTGGCTGGATTTTTATTTTTCCAGTTCCAGTAACTATCTTGATGCTTCGAAAAAAGGAGCTGAAGCCTATTATTAAATATGGCATTATTGCCATCGCATGGATTATCTACTTAGGAATAAGCGCCACAGGAAATTCTGACAAAACCACAACAGAAACGTCTTCTTCGTCAACGGTAAAAGAAACAATAGAAGAAATGCCATCAACTACAATAGAAGAAAAAAAGGAAGATATACAATCAGATGTTATTACAGAAGTGAAGTCGGAAGAAGTATCAAATATACAAGAAAACAATGAATCTTCTGAAACACCGCAAACAATACAAGAACCTGTTCAAGAAACAGATATGGATATCATATTAAGAGCTGGGCATCCAACGTATTACGGAAGTGTTGAACAGTCTCATAAAGTATGGGACGACGTAGAAGATGGGAAAATCCATTTTGGAGATAAAAGTTATGGACATAATGATACCCCAATTCTTACAATGGATGCATATAGACAATCCGATATAATTAGGACTACCTGTATCAACTTTTATAATTTCAGCGACAACCAAAACGTAACAATAGACGAAGCCATACATATTGCATCAACATATATGCCATATGAAATAATGGATCAATATTACGAATACAGAGGATCTGAAATGATTGTCCCAGATGAGGGTAAGAGAGACGGATCCACTTATTATACGATATCCTATTCCTTGACTGAAGAAGCAGGTGACGCCTACTATAAAAAAGAGCATGAATACTCTGGTTCCATTGATGTCATAATTCAATCTGATAACGAAATTGTGACAAGCATAAATATAACTTTCGGAAAACCTCGTTGGATGTACTCGCTTAGTCAGAATAGCTATCATACGGAAGAATGGTCCTGTGATCTATATGATTATAGAAACTGATTTTATAATGGAATCCCGATCAGCAAAAAATGCTGATCGGGATTTTTCATTAATGTAAAACTCAAAAAAAATAATAACCGAGGGATTGGGGAGCGGCATCCCCAACAAGTAAGCAGTGAAACACAGAAAGCGTTATACACTGGCGAAACTTGCTCTTAATGAAAATGGTCCATTAAAAAGGGAGATAGACAAAAGAAAAGAGCAGACCCACATCCAGCGGATCTGCCCTGAATCTTTGTTCTTGAAAGTATAGTTTCTAAAAAAATAGTATGCAGCATTTTTGATAATACTGCTTTGCATAATAATGCTAAACTACAATGTTATTGTTTTAGTTCGTGAAGAAATGATACCATCTCGGAATATAGATAGTGGCACATCCCATTTCTGTACTTTTCCAAAACTTAAAATATTTGTAATAAACCATGACTTTATCGCCGTAGCATTTACATCTAATCTTAACAGTTTTTTTAGGTTTTACCTTAAAGGTCATTGTATCAGTTTCTGATCGATTATATCTTTGACTAAAATTATAAGACTTTTGCATTTCTGCCCCTAAGCTACCAGAAACGTCCCCTGATTTTAACTTAATAGAGCTATTAATTCTGGTACTTGTGCTATAACCAAATGTAATATCTTTGGAAAGGGATACCGTCTTAGTATAATTTCTAGTTTTTGTACCATTGTTTGTATATGCTCCTACTACCTTTGTAGTAATAGGAGTGTTTGCTTGTACCCCTACTGCACAACTAAATCCCCAAAATTTGTTTGGAACTTTGTTATATCCAACTGCAGCCGTACTGTACCACGCAAATGTTGGAATCACCGAAAGAGTAAACACTATCAGGATTATTGCAATTCCCAAAAATAAACGCTTTTTTTTCATAAAACAAGTCCTCCAATGTAATTACATAAAGCGTATATAGTATATTTATTATTATATATAAAAAGAAAATAATATACAATATCGAATGTATTTTAATTGTGACAACATAATTCAACATAGTTATCTTTGCTGTTATCACTGTGGCAAACTGATTAAATTATAAAAGAGCAGAAACTTTCATTGAATCTGCTCTTAATCTTTGTTATTGAAAGTGTAATTTCAACTTTTTGTCAGTTCCTGGTACCTCTGCATCAGCAACGCAACGCAGGCTGCTTCATTACGGAAGGCTTCGTCCTTCGGTGAGATCCCATAGGCAGCCATAACAGCTCTGTCATTCTGTTGGTGAGCTTTGAGAAGTTCTGGTGGCATCGTAAGAGGATCATAGAGATCTGCAAGGGAAGCATCTGGATATAGTACTCTGGCATCCAGGATCATCTGTGCGGTCCTCTCGATTTTTTTCCTCTGAGCATCTGTTGGTTCCGGCCATGGGAAGTTATTGTAGACGATATCTTTACTGTAGCGATAATCACTTTTCAAACGACCACATACAGCACGCATCCATGACATATGAATGTTAGATTCCAGAATTCCAAATAAGCTTATATCGGCATCAGGTATAATAAAATTCAAATCTGTAGATATTGTATTTCCATCCATAAATCCCATTGGGACGTAACGACGTCTTTCTGAACTTACCTTTGGAACAATAATGAAGGTATTCGGATTTTTTGTCTCACGAAATAGTGTAGGAGTTTTTGCAAGTTTTTGCCGATCCGGTGCCCCCTTTAACCTATCTTGTTGGCAAGCCTCAACACGCTTCATTACTTCTGGCATTTTTTTTATTTCAGCCGGTGAAACACCTACGAGCCACAAGCAATATCGTTTTTTGTTATTTATAAATTCTTCAGATCCAACAAGTTTTTTTATGTACTTAACCGCTCCAGGTTCTTTACTGATAAAGTCTTTGAATTCATCTGCTTCAATAATTAAATGCCCGCCATCTGCTGGCCTATTTCCCGTTGTCATTTCCGGTACAGGTGAAATTGGTTTTTTCCTGCTTTCAACAAAAACATTTGGGGCATCGCACAAATAAGGATTAATATTTTCAACAAGCTGCATCCTTCCTCTGGAAAACAGTCTTTTCTTTTCTATGTTTTGCCAATGACTAAATCCGACAATCACGCAATGAACGTGCGCTTTTAAGTTTGCTTCACTGTCCCAAATAAATGTCCTGTAAGCAAAATCAATATGAATCCCAAATCTTTCATATAAAGGCTTCCATACTCCTGCAACCTGTTCTCCCTGTGTGATAGAATTTGTCGAAACGAAGGCTGCTTTAATACGTGTTCCTTGCATCAGCTCCGCAGCTTTAAAATACCATCCAGAGACATAATCGATTTTCCCAGCAGCCTTATATGGATTGCCTTTT
>OCTX011787152.1_pt1 | contig 14328 bp, 21 predicted proteins | sample 1539691 | NCBI WGS metagenome assembly OCTX01 (sample SAMN02144231, study PRJEB22623) | gut metagenome | biome: sheep rumen | host: Ovis aries | place: New Zealand | reverse complement strand
TATAAGATTTTTAAATAATTTAATATCAAACTCTGAAATATTATTAATGCTATATATGTAATAAATTATATTATAATTAACACCAAATAATTTAATAATAAATTCATTTTTTAATACATTATCAAATCCATTCTTTTTAATAATTTCTGCTTTTATTTTAGAATCCATTAATATAACTTTTGCTAAATTTTCAGCTTCTGATTTTATTTCGTCTGATATTGATAATTCTTCAAATATTTGTTTTGTCATAATTACAAAAATTATTTTTGTTAATCCCATATATTATTTCCTGGAATATATCCAGTACATTTATCTGTTCCATAATTACCTGCACAATATTCATAATCACCGCAAGTTTCACAGATTTTCCATTTTTCGCCTTTTGTTAGTTTCTTCTTTTTCATTGGAAATCATTAATCAATTCTTTTCTTAAAGCTTTCAAATCATTAAGATACATTTGTTCTATTGTAGTATTCTTAATATATTCAAGTTCTTGTTCTATCTCTTTATTCTTTTTGAGAATTTCTTCTTTTTCTTCTTGAGTTAATTTGCTAATCTGAACTGCTAATAAAGTATGCGGAAGTTTGTATTCATCCATTTCTTTTTTCACATCTGCAATTTTTCTGTTATTGATTTTCAGTTTACCAGAAGTGACTAATTCAATAAATTTACAAAGATTAGTATTATCCTCTAATTGTTTTTCTTTTACACTAACTAATCTATCTTTTCTATCATTATACTTCTGAAGACGCAAATTAACAAAGTATATTAACAAATCTTCTTTAGTTAAGAAATGCTTAACTTTTTTATTCTCATCTAGAACATATAGTAAATCATTGGGAATATTTGTTTGAAGCATAAACTTCTTTAACATTTGTTCCTTTTTGTCAGGCTGGGCTTCTCTAGCTAATTTAGATTTATTGAATAATATCCTATAGTCTAATTTGTCATCCTGAGAAAAGTTCTTCCAATCTTTAATATAACCCGTTTCAATATATGAATTGAGTTTCTTTTCAAATTTATCAAATGTCACATCATATGGAAGATCTGTTATTCTAAGAATATCATTCTTTTCATCTATTGTCCATTCGCCAACATTATACCAGCGTTCAGTTTCTTTATCATATCCGAAATTATCTTGCTTGATTCCTCTGACATATGGTCTGATAGTTGTCTTTATTTGGCCATTTTTAATCACCTCTGAGCATGCATCTATAATATCTATTGGATTATATGAGAATGATGAAAACTTATAACCAGGTGCAATTCCTTCATTTCTAGAAGTTAAATTAAGTGGAATAATTGGCAAATAATGGGTCGGCTCTAGAAATTCTCCTTCATCAAAAACATATTCTAATAAATCTTCATCAACTTTATAAATCAATTTTGCATATTTAGACAACTTGCAATAAAGATAACGTGCGGCTGCTTTAGAATTATCTCTAAGATTTCCATGTTGGCCAACTATTTCAAGCGGATTCAAATTGTCAGAATATTCAGAACCAAGAGTGTGAATACTAGACAAAAGACCTGCATCACCATGGGCAAATAAAGTTTTATTATAAACATCTCCAATAAGATTCAACATTTTCTTTTCAGAACCATCTTTTAATCCACCTGTAAATGCGGAATATAATGCTTTGCGCGCTCCAAGCTTTAATCCATCACATAAATTTGGCAAAGCCCTAGTTTCGATAACATAGTTTGAAAACTCTCGATATTCAGTATTCAAAAAATCTGTTATAGTTCTGGTTATTTTATTTCCTGTATTTACTTTATAACTTACATCTAAATTATTTAATTTTCTTTTAATAGGCATAATATATCTAAATATATTTTATCAAATATTTTATAATAAAAAAGAGGAATTGTTTATATTCCTCTTATGTGTTTATAAATTCGTCTAATAAAGATCTATATTTAATAAACCTTTCTTTGCCATATATATCTCTTTGAACCGTTCTATGTTCAAACCACCAATCTAATTCTTCCCATTTATGAAAAAAATCTGTTTCTTGTTCAAGCTCCATCATTTTATTGTATTCAGAATCTGGATTATTATCTTCATACCAACACTTATCTCGCCAAGAATTTTCCCAAATTAATTCTTCAGAGTCATCATCATAAATTTTCCAAATTTGATCTTTATATTGTTGTTTATCATATAGTTTCTTCTTTCTCATAATTTTAATTTCATTAATGGTGATATGTAATATCTAAAATATTTAAATCATCTGCCTTTATATCATACTTAATAACATAAGGTTCTTTTGATAATTTATAATATTCAGTATCATAATAATTTTCAATATTATTAGAATTTTTTATCCAAAATTCTTTATAATTTTTCATATATTCAACTTCTTCTTCATTTACAAGCATTTTAATATATGTGGTATCAACAAAATATATAGTTGGATTATCTAATAAATATTTTTTAATTGCATTTTTATTATATAGTAAACCTAATGAATCAATAATATCATCATTAATAGGAGCCTTTAAAAATGCAATATATGTATTATTTTTAATTTCTTTTTCAGATTTATAAAAGTAATGATTATTAATAGTTTTTGTAGTTTTAACTTGTATATTAAAACTTAAATCATTAGTTTTTAAATCTATTTTATATACTCTGTCTTCAGTATCGCTTGTTTGTTCTAATTCAACACCAAATAATTTTTCAGCAATAATGCCAACAATAGGTTCTATTGCTTTTCTTGATAATTGATATATTTGTTTTTCGTCCATATTTAATATTATTTTTATTTTTTATATTTATTAATGTCTTTTTTAATTTCCATTTTAATTTGTCAATTTCATTTTTTCATTTTTTATTTTCATTATTTACATTTAAGCTTACTGAATGAATATCCAATTTTCCATCGTGCTCAATTAAATCTAAAGATGGACAAATATTTTTTCTATTTTTTCCATAGCATTGTTGCATTATTTCTTGAACAACTTTCCCTTTAGGAGTATCTAAAATATCAATATCTGCCATAATGCAATCATCTTTAATATAAACATTATTAATTTTATGTGTTATATCTTCAATGTTAATGACTGGAAATGAATTTCCACTAATTGTTCCATAGTGATAATGATTAAATTGATCATTTTTATAATGTTCATTAAAATCATCAACCATCTGTTTCATTAAAGACGAATCTATTATTGTATTTCCATCATATAATGTGGTTCCTGCTTTATAAAGCATTGTTGTCATTTTCATACTCATAATTTTGGTTCTATAAATTTTAATTCATAATCTTTACAATTTGCTATAAAAATTTCTTTTATAGTTTTATTATATAGTTTTTCTTGATACATTACTGCACTAAAAAATTCTGTTCCTCTACAGCTTACTTGATATCTTGTATATTCTGGACCTTCATTAAAATATTTTGCTTCACATACATCAGTTGCCATCATTGGATCACCATTATCATAATGGCTAAAAACCCATGTCACATAACACGCTATTGCATATCCTTGTGTTAATAAATCAAACAGCTTTTCATAATCTGTTGAAAAATTATAATTTCTTTTAAATTCGGGTTTCATAATTATTTTAAATTCTTTCAATATGCCAAAACATTGGAATTAACATATATGCATAATCATTTTTGCGATGAATAGCAAAATATGCATCTCTATTAGTTAATATTATATGGCAAAATGAACCATATGTTTCATTGTTATTTCCATTATAAGAATATTGAAAAAGAAATGATTTATCTTTATTATCATATAAATATTTAACATTCTCTAATACACTATCATATAATTCACTGCCAATTACATTTTTAATATATTTTGAAATATTTTTTGATATATATTCATCGAATGAATTAACAGCATAACATACCCAATCTTTTTCTTCCCAATAAGAAACAAATCGTTTACCATTAAAATGATCTGTTCTTTTAACAGTATTTCTTTTATAAAACTTTCTTTTTATTTTAGAAAATTCTTTATATGTTTTTGCAACTTTCATAATTTTACAAAATTATATTTTTTAGTTATATAGTTTTCTATACAATCATTTAGTATTCGACTAGCATACGTATATGCTTTAAATCCATCTTTATTAGATAACGGCTCTACACTATTATATGTTTCAATATTAATCGTATCTGCAAGAATTAGTGGATTACCATGCCGTATTGCCATAAATGTCATAAATGAATCCTCATCCGCAAATTCCGTAATATCCGTTTCTAACCATTTTTCTATATCATTTTCATAAAATTTTTTCATATCTAAAGATCCACCTCCACAATGCCAATGGAATCCTTTATAATCCCATCCTGGAAGAGTTATTGGATTATTTGGAAATTTTTGATGTTTTACATATAAATTTTCTATGAAATTATTTGGATACAAAATATCATCATCTGTATTGATAATTACATCATTTGGAAAAAGATTAAAAGTTGGTAATGTTTTTTTCCATGAACGTATATTTTTCCCTGCTAGCCAATTAATATAAATTAATTCTTTATTTTTTTCTAAAAAACTAATAACAGAAATAGGCAAGTCTTTTTCTTTATTTTTAAATTCATCAATTGATAAATTAAGGACGATTTTATTTGGCATTATTGTTTGATTTAATAATGTACCCATAACAATTGGAATATTTGTTATGCGCTTTGTCCATGATGTCATTGTCACTATTATACATTCTTTCATATTTAATCAATTAAGTTTCTTTTCTTAAATTCTTCCATTAATGGCAATGCTAATTCCTTTGCTTGTGGATGCGGTGCGCCAGTTGTTCCAATAGCTCGCAACTCAAAGAAATGCTGCCAATCATCAATAAATGCACTGTGAATTAATATTGTCTTTGTGTCAATAGGTAATATATCTCTAGCATCTTGTGCTAACCATCCGCACTTCTGTGTTAACCCCATATAAGAATATTCTGATGCCATATTAGCAAATAACCAATAATCAATATCTGAAAATTCAGAATCTTCTCCTTTAAGTATTTGTAAACAATATGCTTTAATATCTTCTGCTCTGTTTTTCTTTTCTAATTCTTCTATTCTATTACCAAATTTATTATTATTGGCAATAACATTTATTTCATTTCCGTATTTGTCTTTAGAATAATTGCAGTATCTTGTTGATTCTTCATTAATAGAATCTGCACGATGCCTATTAAATTCTCGTGATACACCAATATTACAAATAAATTTGACAGTTATTCGTTTTTGATGATATTTTGTTGGTTCGCATAGATATTTCAAGTCTTCTAATCTATTGTTTTCAAATAAAACTCTATAATTTGTTGAAATATATAAATGATCTTTTAAATTAACACATAAAACTTCTTTAACTTTAGAATACCTATTATTTGAATAAAATTTTAGCAATTCATCATATTTGCGGTATTCTGAACTAGGACTTAACCACTCATCCATATCTACATTTCTAGTAATATGCAAATATACTGCACCATGTTCCATCGGTGCACCGTGATTAGCTTTTTCCAATTTATGAACAAATGGTTCTGCTGAATCTTCTGTCATTTTATCAGTAGATCCATAACAAATTCTGCCAGGATATTCTATTGCTTTATAAATTCCTTTTAATCCTGGTTCTTGATCTAGTATTTCAAAACTCGGTTGAATTAATTTCATTATTTTCAATGTTAAATTTTTATAATTATATGCAAAAAATAAAAGAGAGTTTAACTACTCTCTTTTATTTTATGTATTTGTATTTAATAATTTCTTTTGCATATTGTTTAGCCCATCGTTCAGAAACTGTTAATGTTAAACCATCTCTAGTAGGTTTAAGTTTAATATCATTTTTAAATTTATTACTATTAATCGCATCTATAATATAGTCTTTATCGAAAAAACACGCCTTTGTATTATCAATATTATTAGTTTCTCCTTGATTAGGTATGCAAACAAAACAAAATTCATCTATATCTGGACGTTCTAGCATTGATATATCATCTTCACCATATTTTTGTAAAATAACTTGTATATTTCCAGATTTATTAGTCGGTTTACGTTGCTATACCCATACACGTCTTAAAACACCATCATCCCTTCTTAATTTTAAATTACAATGTTCCCCTGTTGTTTTTCGATATTCCGGTGTTAGCCTACTAGCTTTATGAGCCGGGTATTTTTTATTTATAGCATCCACCAAAGTTAATGTGTTATTAACATTTCCTGCATGTCCATGATCTGCATTTGCATAATTATATTCATTTAATGCATTATATATGCTTTTATTAATAGCTTTTATAATTTTATCATATAATAACATAATATTAAATAATAAATTTTATTATTTATTCGACATCGTCTTTTAACATTGATTTTCTTTCAGATGCATTACCTTTACCAAACCATGACCTTAAACTCAAATCTGCTAAATCATCTTTAGTAAAATAGTGAAATATAGGGTTCTGCATCATATCTTTGTATAATTTGTTGGTTTGAGTTCCTAATCCTTTCAAATATGTTATTTTATATCCTTTAAGTTTTGATTCTTCTTTTTTATAATCGCTTAAACTATAGAATTTTTTCAAATCATTTCCTTTTTCTGCTGTTATAATTGGTGAAATACTTCTGCATACCATCCCGTTTTCATATAATTCTGGAAATAGATTTAAAAAATTTAATAATAAACCGCAAATGGCATGTCCGTCCGCGTCGGAGTCGGAGCATATTACAATCTTTCCAAAATTTAAATCATCTGGTTTATTTTTTTCTCCCCATTGTAAACCAATAATAGTTATTAAATCGCTAAGTTCTTGATTAGCCATAACTTTAGTCGGCCCCAACCCACTAATATTTAGAATTTTTCCTCTAAGCATATATGCTGCTTGCGTTTGAGGATTTCTAGCAGATCTAAATCCTGCACGAGCAGAATCTCCCTCAAATATCCATAATTCTCGATCTTTACGCACTTTTGTATTTGCATCAATAAACTTGTCAGAATTACGAATCTTTGTTTTTGCTTGCTTATTTAATTTGCGTAAAGTTTTTTGATCTTCAACCTCTACCTTTTGTTTATACCAATCAATAACAATATTAACTATTTCTGATTTGCAACATTCTTTAATAAACTTATCAGGAATAGAAAATTTATAATCTGGATCTAATGAAAACCTCTCAATGGGAGTGGTAAGACAAACTTTAAGTTGGGAATCGTATGCAGGATTTGCAATATGATAAATACAAAACATTGTATATTTGTTATCCACGTTGCGAGGCCCAACATCTAATTTATTTTTCTGTAATATTTGTGTAGCAATAGCTTTATTAATTTCATCTCTAATAGCTTTAATATGTGTTCCTTTTGAACATTCTGCCCCATTAACAAACCCGATATTTAACCCACCATCTGGATAAATCCAAACTTGTTTTTGCTTATCTTTAAATAATATGCAATTTTCTTGATCAATATAATCAGAATAAAGCTCAATATATTCTTCAAATGTTTTGAAGTTCCATTCAACTTTTCTAACAGTTTTATCATTCTCGATATATTCAAATATTGTTGTCAATCCAAGATTAGCAGCAGCTGCATCAATACATCTTTTTTCAATAATGGAAATAAAATCTTCTGTTATATATGATTCATCTTCTTCATCAAATCTATCATAATCAAGCAAAAACTTTGTTTCTGTAAAATGGTCACATGTAACTGTTATTTTTAAATCATCATTCATTTCCATATTATTGGACCATGTTTGATGGTATTGCTTTTTTCCGTCAGCCGCTGTAATTTCATATTGTTTTGACCACACATTGACTAAACTTCCACCAACTCCATTAGTACCGACAACATCCCGTTCTTCAGTATCATCATAATTGGAACTACTACGAAGTTGGCCAAAAAGAAATGTAGGAAGATATACTCCAGCATCTTTATGTTTAACAATTGGAATACCACCATTATCTCTAATAGTGATATAACCATTTGAATTTATTGTTACTTTAATTTTTGTTAATCCCATATTCCCTTTACGTCTAAACTCATCACATGAATTAGAAATAACTTCATCAACAAGTTTTAACATTGCAGGAATATATACAACATCAGCAATTTTCATTTTAGCTTCATCAATGTCATATATAAATTGTTGAGCTTCTTCATATTTAATTGAACCTACCCACATTCCTGGGCGGTTTAGAATATGATCCCGCTCAGACATCGATTTAAAACGTTCTTCAATTGTCTTTATATTTTTCATTTATAAAATTATTAAATATTTTATGTATATCATATATATTATTTGAAAATATTTCAAGATAGTTTAAATTATTCTATTTAGCAATATTTCTTTTATTAATATCACGTTTTGTCCATACTTCTATTGCAACATTATAATATTTAGTATTTTTGCTTTTCATATAATTTAATCTGTCAATATCATCCTAATTATTTTCATTAAATGGATGACCCCCATGAACCCAACTCCCCTAAATCTCAATATACAAATCTAAGCTTTTTATATAAAAATCACAATTAAATGGATATAGTTCTGATTTATATTGATATTCAAAATCATTAGGATAATTCTATTCTAAATATTCTTTAAATTGCTATTCTACTTTTGATGAATTAATTGTGCCATTTCTAATTTTGGTTTTAAATGCTTTTTGTGTCGATTCTATTGAATTTGCTTTTTTCTTATTTTCATAAGATTTCCAATAATTGTCAACACCATAATGTAAAAATGTTGTAGATTTAATTTTATCTTTTACAATTTTTGACTAATTAGGGTAATCTGTTCCATATTTTATTTTACTAGTGTTATTAACTCTGCTTTTCCATTCAGATGACTATGCATAATTTTTAACACCATATAATTTTAAATTTGTGTTAATAGTTTTATTTTGTATTAATGCATTTTGTAATGGTGATTTTGAACCATATTTTAAATAATTTGTATTTGCCTATTTTGTTTTTATTTGTATATTTTTAGAAGGACAAATTTCGCCATATTTTAATAAACATGTTTCTTTTTGTTTTTTAATTATTTCGGCTTTTTTCTCATCACTAAAATTTTTAATATTATTACTAATATGCAAGGATGTTAATTTATTAGCGCATTCTTTACAACAGCATTTAGTATAACTTCGCCCAATCCATTTAACTTTATTTTCTTTACAATATTCACATTTAGGAACTTCATTTAAGTTATTACTAATTCTATACCATGATTCTCTAATATTATTGCAATCTTTATATCTTGTTAATAAATACTATTCTATTTTTTCTGGCAAATGATTCCATGGAATTAATTTATATTTCTAAAAATATATTTTTAGAAACTCATCAGTAATAATTTCATTAATTTCTTCTTTTTTCATAGTAGTCGTGGTTTATTTTTTATTAAAATAAATGCTCTATATAAATACTTTTGGCCACGACTCCAATTTCTTTATATAAAGCATTTATATATTTTATGTATAAAAATTATATTTGTTTTATTGTCGTGGTCAACAAATATATTTTATATTATATTTATTTAAGTTTTTAGTATATTGACATTGATTTAAATCATTCTTCAATTGTTTTTTCTTTTGATTTCATGTTTATTTTCACATTTATTATATTATATATTTGAGTTTTTAATTGTTTAAACAAATAGAAAGGAGGCTTTATCTGTCTCCTTTCTATTCGTATTTTTTAATCATATCTTCCAATTTTCTATACATTGGGTATTGTCTAATTATATTATTTAGTTTTTCTTTATGATTTAATAAATACTCTTCAAATGTTTCTTTTTGTTCCATATTATTTAGGGTTATGTTTTAATATTTTCTATCCAATAAAATCATGAATTTTATTAATTAGTTTATAGTCTTTTTTATGTAAAAACAATAATCTATAAAATTGTTGCATTAACCAACGAATTGGTTTGCATTTTATATTAGAATAAATTTTTCCACATAAAATACCATTTGCATAAAATGAATCATCCCCAGAAACCCAAATTTCATATGGTTTATAATTTCCATTAATCCTTTCTGAAGTAATCTCTGGAATGCATGAAATATACTAGAATTTATTATTCCAATATATTCTTTCATCTGCAATAACACCAAGTTCTTTTCCATCTGGCAATTTATATAATGTGTAATGATCATCGCATTGATGCTTCATTGGTTGATTCCAAAATACTTTATGTGGTTTTTCATCAGAACCAAGAATATAATCACCAATTTGAATATCTTCAATAGTTTTTAAAGACCCATCTGCCATTGTTATTTTAGTACCTTTAATTAAACACCCCGTTGTTATACCAATATTTGGTGTTATATAATCTAAATATTGTATTGTCAATTGAGTGCTTGTGTCTTGAGGAATTGTATAATTATATGTTCCTTCATGAATATTTTCATGATCTGTGTAGCTTATTAGTGAACGTCCTATCTAATCAAAATGAAACCATATTGTTGTATCATCTGGAATACTAGGCGTTATAGGTTGTGGTTCTAGACCATTATATCCATCATTATATCCAGCCTGCCATTCTTTATATTCTTCACTTTGTTCTTCTGGATTGTCATATGGGTTTGGTGAAGACCATTTTGGCTAACCGACCTATGCATCACTAAATCCTGTATTAGCACCTTCATTCCACCATGTATATTCTGATGTATTTGCATCATATGGGTTTTTAATATCTATATACTGATTTCCATATGCATATCCTTCTTCCCATGCATTATATTCATCAGTTCCTGTTTCGTGTGGATTCTAATGATGCTCATCTGATTTGATCATTTCATCAGCAAATCCTAAACTATATCCATCATTCCATACATCATGTAAATTGAGCATCTCTTCAGTATTGTATGGATTATTTTCTCTTCCTTCATACCATATATCATATATATCATATCCTGTATCATATCCTTCATTCCATTTGTCTATAGCAGGATTTTTATATGGATTTGGTGTATGACCATATTCATAATCTTCTTGCAAATCACTTTGTCCAGCATCATATCCATCTTGATATATATGTGATTCACCAAATGAAATTCTCATACTAATATTATAATGCGAAATAATATAATCAAAATTTGGAAATATTCCAGAAATGTCAAAATATTCTTTATCATTATGCATTATAATTGGTAAGTTTGCCATACTTACATATTGTTCATCTCCAATTCTTATATATGCATTATTCTTAATAAATTTTTGTTTTTTCAATATTCCAATATGTTCTGGATATATAGTTAATCGTTCTATATGATATATATATACATTACCTTCTTCAGTTGTTCCTTTATATGCCATCGATAATTCAATATCATTTATGGTTGTTTCATGTAAACTACTATCAACTGTTGGATAAATTGCAACGGATTTCACATTACTAAATGTTCCATAATCATTTGAATGCCCATCAATTTTAATTATATAGTTATTATTAACATTTATTTTTGCATATGATGTCAATTCACCAACACAGTATGTATTAAAATTATATCCGCTATGTGATATATTTTTATTATATAAATTCTTTTGATTATATATATACTATAGCGCTTCTAGTTTTTTATCTTCACTTATTAAACTTTCTTTATCTATATAATATTTTATAAGTTTAACTCTATTTACATATTTTTCACAATCTGTTAAAGCATATACATAATTATTATCAAGATCAAAAGATATTAAATCTATTTTATGACCAGTAAATCTATTAATTGCTGGAAGCTTTTTTAGCGCTTCACGAAAATTTTCTAAAGATACTTCGCCGCCAACATTATTAATATTGACATTCAATGATTTTGCCAAAAGAATAGAAATAAATGTAGATATTCCCAACTATAAAGATCCTGCAGCTGCTAATAATGAAAATATTTGACTAATTTCTGGCAAAACTTCTATCGAAACTGTATTTTCTAAAGTTTCTTCAGTATCAGGATCTATTGCAAATTGCTTAATATCATCAGACAACTATCCAGTAAAATCTAATGCATATATTTCACCAACTGTTGAAATTCTGTCATATAAATTTTGTGATATAACATTGCCAATAATTTCAAGATTATTTTTTTCATTTAAATATTGAAATCTTGGCAAATTATTTTTATCATATTTAATTATATTATTCATAAAATATTTTATTAAAAATTTTATCTAATATTTGTATTGCCTTCTAATGCAGCAATACGTACTTCAAGTGATGCAATGTATTCTTGTAATGTCTTTATAGTATCATCTTGAACTTTGGTATCAGTTCCTTGATATCCACCAACACCGATTAAATACATATCGCCATTTTGCATCACTTCTATTGCATTTTTTCCATCTATGCCTATAGAATGTTGAGTGTTACCGGCATTTCCATATATATCAGATGCTTTATGAGAATTATTAGAATATCCTTCTGCATGTTCATAGTTGTTATATGCAGCAGTGGTGAGTCCTTCTGTGTGTGAATAATTTCCGCCTGCATTTGTATTATTACCCTCGGCATGCGAATAATCTCCATTAGCAAAATTCAATGCACCTTCTACATGCGAGCATTCTCCGCGTACAATGTTGTCACATCCTTCTGCATGTGAATATTCACCTTCTGTAGTATTATATCCACCTTCTACATGTGAATATTCACCGCGTGCAGCATTAAATATGCCTTCAATATGTGCGCCTATACTTACATTATCAACATTTATTGGCTATTTGCCACCAGCCTATACTAAAACCTCATTATTTATATCTTGATTATTATCAAATGATCGTACAACATTAAATGTTTTATTTTCGACATCTAAACTATTAGAAACATATTGTGTAATTCTATTATTTGAAATTTTTAAATATATGTCATAATATGGTTGCACATAATTGATGTTATTCTCAAAATTTTGAATTTTTTCATTATCACCTCCATATGTATAAATTGTTGCAGCAGCATTTCCAGATATATCAACCCTCATATCAACACCTAATGCATTGCTTGCATCAATCCATTCAATATAATCCCCAGAGCCTTCAATAAAACATTTTTTGTCATTATCATAAATATAACCTAATGCAGATATTTCATTATTATCATTTATAGAAATATTTTGTCCTGCATAATATTCAAGATTAAGATTATTTAATCTTGTACTAATATCATTTATTGATGAATTAACATTATTAAATTCATTAATAAAATATTGTCTAGATTGTTCAAATGAAGTTTTAATTTCAATAATAGATGAATTTATATTATCTATAATTTCTGGATCAACATTCCCGCCTGATTCATATGAAATAAGTTGCCAATCTTCAAATACTAAATTATTACTATCAAATTTTCGTGTAAAAACTATATATTTTCCATCCTACACAAATATATGCAGTTTTTGACCGAAATTATTTCCAACTTTGCCAGAACTTTCAAAAATGTAATTAATTAATATTGCCACACAATCTATATGAATACTTGATGAATTATACGGATAAATATTTAAATTGATAACTGGCGTTATTGAATATTGCATTTTATATAAAAATTCTTCAACCGATATTAATTGAAGATTGAACAATCTGGATAACTGCTTATTATATTCTAATAAATACTAATCATAGTTGTTTGTAACTTCATATGAATATGTATGATCATACTTTTCATTAATTGATATATTAAATGTTGTTTGATGATGAATCTAAGTATCAAATTCAACTGTACTAATTTTTGTGCTTAAATCCTCAATATTGCATTTTGTGTAATCTTCAATATTTTTTATGTCATCTGCAGATTTTGTTATAATTTCATGGTGGTTGTTTATAAACTCTTCAAGCTATTGTAAATTATAATCAATTCCATATAAATAACCCTTTGTATAAATCCAATTGCCATATTCAGAATCATTAATAAAAATTATGGAATTTTCATCATATATTTCTGATTCTTTTAAAATTGCAGTTCTTTGTTCTAAGTCATAAGATTCGAAAACTCTGGTTAAACTGTCGCTATTTATAAATTTATATTTCATATAAGTAGACCAATAAATTTTCCCTTTTATTATTTATTTAGTCAATGGTTTAAAATATTCTTTTATACTTTTACTTTTTTCTTTCATAATTATAATTATACTTATTATAATATCTTTTTGTTTTTACAAATAAATATATTGAATATGAAGAACTATAATAAAATATTAGAGGCAGTTAATAGGGGTATTTAGTTGGCTTTAGATGATTTTAATGATGATCAAGTGTAGAATATAAAATCTAAATAGATTTAGAATAGAGACTACACTAAAGAATATCTAGATTTGATGAAGGAAGTAGTAGATTTAGGATTACCTTCAGGAACTTTATGGTGCAAAT
>OCTX012212648.1_pt1 | contig 14333 bp, 12 predicted proteins | sample 1539691 | NCBI WGS metagenome assembly OCTX01 (sample SAMN02144231, study PRJEB22623) | gut metagenome | biome: sheep rumen | host: Ovis aries | place: New Zealand | reverse complement strand
ATTATGGTCGTTGATATTCTTGTCAATATGACTCTCCAGCTTGTCAACAAACTGTTGTTCAGTGAGGCCATCGAGTTTCTCTGGAACGAACACTTTGTTGTGACGGAGTGCTGTGACAACTCCTCTGACGAGGGCAAACCCTTCATAGAAGCCGCCTATCTCATGAACGCCTCTGCGGACGAACCAGCGTTTTGTGACCAGTTCTTCAATCTCCTCGGAATAGGCCATGATGGAAAGCCTGGTACAGTTGAGATAGTTGCCTATGCGCTTCCATGAAACAGCCTCTCCAGCTTCAATCATAATGGCAAGCACAACAATCTGAATGTTTGTGAGTCCCAGTTCCTGGCGAAGGTAATTTAAGGGATTCTTGCATTTCTCCCAGAACTCATCCGACAATCTGGAATCCTCGGAGAGTTCGAGAACACGGTTCATGGCTGTGATGATAGTCCAAGTATCCGGTTCCTTATACTCATCCTCTTCATCAAACATCTTGCTGTCAGGGGCTACATCAAGTCCAAGGTCATTTCTCTTTTGAATCTTTAATCTTCTCATAGTGTCTTCGTTTTTTTATTCTCTGATCTGCCTATAATATGGGAAACTTTATGGGAAATGAAACTCGTTTTATACGTATGAAAGAAAAGAGAAGAACTTAGCCAAGAATTTTTGAGTTGTGGTTTCTGGTTTCTGGTTGATGTGAGGGATAGCAGAAAGAACGGTAATGTTGAGACCATAATCCCGTTTGAGCCTTCTACATTGTCTTAGGAAGGGGTAACCATGTCCGAATAGTCCTGAGAATCGCTTGTCGATGGTCTTCACATAGTGGTGAATCATCTCGTGTATAATGATTTCACGAAGTGTTTCTTCTGTCCAGTCCACATCATAGGCTATCCAGATATGACCTGTGATGGTACCATCCTTCTCCTTCTTGCTTGTGTAAGTTCCCAGTGGGGATTGTTTCTGTACCGAGAACTTACAGTGCTTTAGCTGGTTGCCGAAATAGAGCTGGTTGTACTCTTTATAACGTATTCTTATATCTTCTTTTGTGATTCTTTCCATGTGGTAGTGTTAGTTCACTATGATTGTTCTGGTAGTATAGTCGGTATAGACGATGATTTGAACACCTTTGTCGTTGGGATTGCATGGATGACCGGATAGGTTATAACGTGCGACTTCTTCCGCTTCACCTGTAAGGGTTCCATCAGCCTCGATGCCTCTGACAGCAGAAGGACTGCTTTCATCATAATAGATTCCTTGAAGTGAGGTACAGCCAGCAAACGCGTCCTCACCGATGAAACTGACTGTTTCTGGGAGATAGATCTCGCGGAGATAGGCTGCTCCCTCAAATGCTCCCCTGGCAATACGTCGGCAGTTAGGATGTACGTTATAGGCTGTGGCTCTGCTGCCAGCGGGATAACGAACCAAGATCCAGTCCTTGGTTCCCTCATAGCCAACGGCATAGAGTACACCGTCGATGGTCTTGTACTTGTTCATATAGGTACCGTTGATGTAACCTGATGCGAACTTGTCAATCTTCTCAATCTCCTGTGCATGGATGGCTAAGCTCATTGTCAGAGCCAGCAGAAAGGTAATAATCTTCTTCATATGCTTGGGTGTTTATTTTATACAATCTTCGGTTCGTCGGTAGGCCCAGGTGTACTTGCCGCGAGAATCGCGCAGATAGAGTTCTGGAGACAGCCAACCAGTGATTTGGAACTGATAGGTGATGTTGCCCTGAGTGAATGTGAGGTAATTACCATCATAGCGCCACTTGAAGGTCTCTGCATAATATGCTGAACCTCCCAAATTCTCCATAATGATATCCGCTTTGCCATTGGAAAACATACGGACTTCCTTAAACTCAACAGTACCAACAATCATAGGATAATAACACTGCCAAAGACCCGGAAATAAATCAGCAGTGAGGTGGTTACCTTTATTCCTATAATACGGACTGTTTTGCTTTTCTATGTAAGGACACTCACAGCCCCACATCGCCAGAACTGCGATGAATAAAAAAAGTTTGTACATTTGCTTTGTCATAATCACTAATTATTGTGGTTTCTGATAGCAAATGTACAAAAACTTACCTTTATAAGATAGAATTCTTATATGTATAAGCGTTGGAATCTTGTTACTATATCTGTACTATCATGCCGTTAACAGGGTAATAGATGAGTTTTGCTATAACATTCTCGCCATTCAAGGAAAGTGCCTGTTCGTAGCAATCCAGCTGACCTTTGTAATTGCCGGCATAGTGCTTATCACTCTTCGTGGTCACAGAGTCCTTCTTCCAGTTGGGATAGGTCTTGTAGTCAATAACAACGCAGCCATTTTCTGTCTTCCATACCAGATCGATGGAGCCTGTAATAATCTGACCATTCACAGCATACTTAAAAGGACGCTCGTGCCAGGTTTCAGTGGCTGGGCCATACTGAGCAGTCAGGAAGTTGACAAGCCAGTCCCAAGCCAGCAGAATGGATGATGCATTCGTCAGATGCTGCTGCATGCCATGTGACAGTATTGCTGAAGCCACGAACTGGTCATTGTGATTATCTTCGATGGCACAGAAGATATCATGGACGCAGGTTCCCACCTTGGCCATTGTGTCATCGTCATCAATCTTTTCGACCGAAATACGCTGGCGCTTTTCATCAAGCAATACATTGACTTCATCGGCAACGCCTTCAAGCATACTCGGCTGAAGATCTCGCGGGACATGGGTCTCATTAGTGCTGATATTGAGCGACAGCACCTTGTCTGTATTCTTGGATGACGGATAGATGAGTGCATCATGGCTCTCCTCTGCAGCAAATTCCTCAATAATGAAAGCATGATCGGAATTAAAAATGTCCACACGCTCCATAGAGTCCGACGGCGGATTTGTTGGGATGCCAATTTTATCGAGCCACTTGAAAGAAGCCCTTGATTTCTTAGTACTTAATTGCGTCAGGATAAGATGTTCGCTGGCACGTGTCATCCCTACATAGAGTTTTCGCTTTGACTCGCTTAATACGGATGCCTCTATCTGCTGGTCATTGATGTTCTGGCTAATCTCAGCAGGCACATTATGAGCACTTCCAAAGATCCAAGGCAAGACAGTGATGGTCATTGGAACATACGGATTGTCGGCAGAAGGTTCTGTCTCGTGCATCGTTTGGACACCGAAGAAGTTCTTCTTGTGGAATTTATCCATGATATCCTTCTCCAGCGATGTGAGAATGACGTACTTCCACTCCAGTCCCTTGGAGCCATGAATAGTATAAAGGCATACGCCATCACTGTCACCCTCTGTCTTGACTTCGGTAGTATCGATATAGTTCATATAGCCGGAGATGGTGGCAGGAAGTCCCAATTGCAGGCAATGCTCCTCGTACTGACGAGCCAGCTCGATACAGGTGCGTAGTATGTTGAATCCTCTGTTCGTGGAATCCCAGTGACGACTCTCACCATAGAGATTCATCTCAATGATGACGCTCTCTACCAGTGATGACACTGACTGCTGACTGAACTTCTTCCGCTGGGCGAGCAACTCCTGAATAAGCGGATGGCTGCCAAGGAAGGTCTCGTCATCGAGTTTCTGGTCTATCAGCTGACCCAGTGAGGAATCAGGTGTTGTCAGATAATGCACCTGCAACATGGCCATCGAGTTGTTCTTGTTGACGAGCAGTGCCAGCAGCGAGAAGAGAAGCTGCTTCTCTTTCTCATCAGCAATGGAACCGTCGCTTCTACGGACAGGAAGATTATACCCTCTAAGTTGCTCAGCCAGCATGTCAAGGTCACGATTGCCACTGTTCAAAACGGCAATATCGGATGGATTGATGCCCTGTTTTACCATGATGGCGATTCTCCTGGCGATTTCTCCGTATGCCAGTTCCTTATTGTCGGCCCTGATGTTCCAGAAACCTAAAGGCTCATTGACCGTAGGAGCATCTGCTTTTTTGGTCTTGGGCTTCAGTTCTATCATTTGCCGGTTTAATCCTTCTGCTTCAAACACAGGTACGAATACTGCATTGACAACGTTAGTGATGTCTGGTTCAGAACGCCAACAGGTATCAAGAGGATCCGCCAGATGATTGCCGTCCTCTCCTCTAGCTATGGTTTCAACAACAGCCTTTACCAACTGGGTATCTGTACCACGGAAGCCATAGATGGCCTGTTTGTAGTCACCCACCCAGTAGCACTTCTTCATAAGCTTCGACAGCTCATCAAAGATATGTACCTGTATGGGGCTGCTGTCCTGGAACTCATCCACAAATAGATATTCATAACTGCTACGGATATCTTCTTTCACGTCCTCACGCTTCAGCAGTTCCAACATGTAGTGCTCCATATCGTCGTAGTCCAACAGGTGGTTCTGGGACTTATACTCTTCATAACCTCTCTGCCAACGCTCGGCCATATTGAAGATAGTATTGACCAACTTCTCATTCATGGCCTTCACTTCTGGGCATGCCCAAGGATTCAACTGTCCATTAAGTGTTACGGCCAATGGAGCGTTATTTGCAATAGTGGCTTTTGATAGTGCGGCAGAAATCGTATCTTTAAGTCCCTTGATCCAAAGGAATGTCAATTCCTGAGGAACTGAAAGAAACGAAATGAGTGCCTTCTTCCAATTATCACGAGTATCAACATTAACTCTCGCTGCAGCATCGATGGCTGGGATAAGTTCTGTAATAGCAGCCTTGATTTCTTCTTCAGTAGGCACTATCATATTGCCAACATATATGTTCCTGACAAGTTCAAGTGACTTCTCACGACTGTCTGAAAGATCCGTCACGCCGAATGTCTCAGACTTTTTAATAACCTTCACGAGAAGCTCTTTCCAGAAACCATAGTCTGCATAGCTACCCATCGCAGGATTATACTCATCACGCATCTTCTCGATACTGAACTGATTGCGGAAATGATTCAGGAACTTAATCTCGTCCGGAGTAGGCAGTTCTGCCAATGACTGGCTGATGTAGAAATCTACATCTTCCTCTGCGATAACCTTCTGTTGTGGACTCAGTCCCAAATAGAACCAGTACTTCTGCACAAAGGAGTTGGCTACTGCATGGACGGTGCCAATACTGGCCTGTTCCAGCCTGGCCGCTGCTTCAAAGAGTTCTGGATGCTTCCTGCCTTCTTCATAGAGAACGCTCTTGGCCTTCTCACGAAACTCTGCTGCAGCCTTCTTGGTATAGGTGGTAAGGATGACTTTCTCGGGTTCCACATCGCCCTTGGCAATATGGTCTGCCAATAAATGGGTCAATGTATAGGTCTTGCCGCTGCCTGCTCCGGCACTGATATATGTTACTCTTTCCATGATGGTATACTTAATTTCTGAAACTTGTGTAATTACTGAAAATATTGCTGTCTTTCATGCCATTTCTGGTGCGGAGAGGCATGAGATTCATGTCGTTAGTGTCAATGACATACTGCAAATCATCTGCCACTTGACCTTCATAGAGTTCGATCTTTCCATCAGCGATCTGCTGACGACGGTATTCGTATGCGTTCTGGATTTGAGTGAACAAGTCCTTGCCCAGATTCTCCTCTTCATCCAGTTTGGTCGTATTCTCACCAATGAATGGGTGAATGCTATAGAGACAGTTCTCCGGCATCAGGTAGTAAGCTGTGGCTACAACCTTCTGTCCCAGCTCCCTCTCAACAAGCTGGTGATAGAGGGCCAGCTGCAAAGAGCCATTCTTCTTCAATAGGTCTGGATAGCGATTTTTCGAACTCGTCCACTTGAAGTCGAATACGTAGAGACCGCCAGTGTCATCTCCTAGAATCATATCCACATAGCCCTTGATATCGGGATCGTATGTAAAGTCCAGCTTGCGAAGAATTTCCTTTTCACAAGCCACCACATGGAGGTGATTAGACTGCATGATGCCAAGCAGTACCTCGATGGCATTTCTCAGACGGTCTTTCAGAATCTTTACGTCAACGCGGTTCTCACGGAGTAACAAGATGGAGCCCTTTTCCAACAAAACGCTGCTAAACGTAGTATCATAAGCAGAATCAACTCTCTGACGGATGGTGTCAGGATTGTTCGTTTCTCCCTCCTTATGAAAGAGGTTGGCAATGACGGCATGAGCAACATCACCCTGTATGCGATCAGTCTGCATCATGGTAGAGATACTGTTATCGCGAATACCAAAGAGATACTGCATGGCGTAGTCGAAGGGGTGTTGTATCATGTTGTCGAGCGAGGTGGCACTCTCATGATCGCGCCACTCTAGTTTGTCAGCATTGCTAATCTCCATGTATTTGCTGTCGTGTAACGAGTTGTCGACAGACTGACTGGCATGATAGTACTTGTCAGCTATTTGTGGTTCCTCGGTAACAGCATCGAGATTGGCAGTATTTTGCTCCAGGAGAATCATCAGGGGATGTTTGGGCAATACCGTACTTCCATCACGCTCCACAACGACAAGTGAAAGTCGCTTTGTGGTCATCAAGAATGGTATCTTCTGGAGATATGCATTGTATTTCCTCTCGTCGCCTGCTTTCCAAATCATCACACCTGCTTCGACAAGTGCTTCAGCTTCTTTCTGCGAGAGGAAAGAATAGGATGCGGCAGGTATCGTGCCTCCGTAGAAATCACACCAAATAGTGCGTTCTGCCTGTTCTGCCATCAGCTCTGGAGCTGCTATCACCGAACGACAGTGCTGCTCTGCCTCGTAAAGTGAACAGTCTTGCTTCTCATAAAGACTGTTAATCCATCCCTGCAGCTTCGATACTGGGATATGCTCGTCTGTTTCTTTCTCCAGCATAAGGGTTAGTGCTTCTGCCTGCTCCATGACAGTACGAAGCTGTTGCTGCTCATTATCGTTGATGGGCTTGAACATCCTGTTTTTTACCCAAGAAGAGAGATTCCTAACAAAGTCTGCTACGGTAGTCTTGCTGACTGTGTCATCGAGCCTCAGGACATCGGCAGGCTGCTCCATACTGGGCAGAAATTGACGGATGGCCTTATTCCTGGCACGTTTCTTCTCCTGAATGATCTTCTGCTTGTCATCTTCGCTGATGTCTTCTTTCCATATATCATACTCACCCTTTAGGTAGCTGTCAATTATAGCTTTGCATTCCGAATTGTAATAGCCACCAGAGCTAACGATAGTGTCTGCAAGTCTGTCACGAAGGTTCATTTCCAGTGGACTCACTGGTGCATGAAGCCATTCGAGCAGGAACTGGATGTTCAGGGGCTGGGGAATCATGTTCAATCCGATAACCAAGAGCTGGGAAATCTGCGGGAGAACGTCTTTCATTACAGAACCGCAAACGGGCTGACCTGAGAGTTCCAGCGTATTGTCGAAATCCTTACCCTTAGAGTCAATCCAAACATCATTAGAATCCGGAGATTGCAGGACGAGCCAGTTCAGAGCATCCTGACGCTGCTTAAACTTGTAGATGCGGAATGACTCGTCCTTCTCGTTGAATGTGATGGACGATTGGTTGTTTCCCAAAATCAACTCCCTGACCTTCGACAGGTTGGACTCATCTCCTGCTGCATAGGATGGCTCATCAATAGTCACGCCACGTCGGCGAAGAGCCAGGAACAGCTTCTGAAGAGAAGGAGCCAAGAAAGCTTCTGGACATCCTAACACTATCTTCAAGGAAGGAGGTAAACTGCAACCATCATCAATATGCTTGGTCAACATGTTAATTCGCTCGCCTGTGCCTGGACAGTCGAAGAATTCCTCAATACCGCACAGGACTTCCATCCTGCCAGATGAATCGGACGCCTGGCCGTTCCAACCGGCCTCGACAAGCAAATCTCGCCAAAACAGACAGGTTTTTGCGGTTCCAAGACCATCCAATCGGAAAGAGTCTGCCAATTTGTGATTCTCATGCTTATTGGTATAGTCAAGCATCGCTGAATAGTAGTACGCTACGCGCTGTTTGTTGCTAAGGCACTCGACATGATGCCCTGCGTAGAGTTCAAGACAATTGAGCAGACCAAGGGTGTTCTCAACGCTGCAGTCAAGGGCTAAATTGTTGTCGTGAGCCCCCAGATTCAGATAGGTGAAGCCTTTATAGGCTGGTAAGTACTTTATAGTCATAGTAATAATATTATTCAATTCTGCAAAATTAGAAAAATTATTCGAAATTTTTATTCTTTTGACAGGAAATCATTGAAAATAGGTAGCATTAATGATGAATTAGCCCTTTGGCACCTACATAAGTGACACTTTCAGAGGCCACTCGTTGAGCCTCCATCAGACAATTCTCCAGCACAGAGGGCTGAATATCACCAATGCATGGAAGTCCATGCTGGCCAAGAGCATTGATGAAAGTTGCAGAGGTCCAGTCTCCTGCACCCTCTCCATCCACTGCATTCGGATTCCAGATTGGAGCGAGATCCTTCCAACCAGCACCTCTCAAACTATAACGAAGTCCCTCCTTGTTACGTGTCTGTATGAAGAGTTTGTCAGAGAATCCCTCTGAGAATGAAACGTCAGGATGCCTCTCATCTGAGAATTTTACGATATCACTGGCAGAAATAGCGCGAAGGAAGTTTCGGTCAACAGGCTCGTTCGGCTCATAATACACCAGCACGCCACGCTCATGGAACAACTGAGCCAGCAAGATGTTACCAGGAGCGCAGCGGTCGAAGAAGAATACATCGGGCATCTCCTCCAGCGAGTCAAAGAGTTCCTGTGCCTGTTTCAACGTCCAGAAGCGATGGTTGACGAAACGTCCGCCATGAGGAGAGTGAGCCATGTAGGTGGTCTTGGGCTGACCATCACGCCCCGTCTTGTGGATAATGTCGAGGATGGTGGTGCCACCATCAGGAGTATTCGTCAGGTAGCGCGTGTCACAGCCATAACCCTCCAGATCTGCCTTCAACTGAAAGCCTACCTCTGAATCATCAAGACGTGCTGCTGGCAGGGCGATCCAGCCGTACCAGGCAAGGATAGACATCACGTTTCCCGCAGTACCACCAACATGCTGGTAGAGTGTTTCGATGTTATCCTTAGAATGCTTCATCGTCAGGTTGTCAAGCGGAAAGGTTCCTGCACCGAGGCAAGTGAGCCCCATCTTTTCATTTACCTTATTCATATTATACTGCAAAGTTTTCTCTGATGGAAATAGTACGAAAGTTTAGTGATAATTAACTCAACTCTTATACATATAATTGGAGTGGACCATAGTGGCTAAAATCTTTGCGGAATGACACATGGTCTCGAAACACTCTTTTGTCAAATCCACCGAGGTTGTTTGGGTCATTAGGGTTCGAGATACGATATCTCTCACCAAAGTCACTGGTGAATACGCTCATCTTGTACAGCAGGTCGATGGAACCCAATGGCGTGTCGATATCAGTACGAATGATGACAACAGGCAGATGACCAGGTAAGCGATTCAGAAAACTACGACATATATCCTCTTCGCGAGGTGTTACCAGTAGTACGAGGGCGCAGTCTGTCCTGGGATGTTTGGGACTGCTGATGAAGTTGGAAAGTGCCATGAAACGTCCGTGACACTCATCGCGGTAGTCAGAAATGACACAGGAGGCAAGTCCTGCTTCAGTAATGTTACTCTCCATTTTGTGGGCTACAGGCTCACTGTATGATCCGTAAAGCACAGTGAATTGGGTGATGGTGTTGAGATTTGGTGGTGTGGTGACTCCGTCGACGCAGCAATATGTGTAGTTGTCGGCAGGTTCTGGCGAGAGGGTGAGTTTATGCGAGAAGTCGGCATCGCCAGTAAAGGCTTTATATAATAATGAAAAGTACGCGAAGGTTCCGTTGACGCTGATGAATCCGTTGGCGCGATCGAAGCTATGGCAGATAATGCTGTCAGGATTGATCTTTCTCATTCGCTTTATGATAGGGCTCTCGTCGTGTGACATGGTTATGGCGCAGCTGTGTTCAGGATTCACGCGAATCATTCTGTCTGCGATGTAAACAGCGTCCTGATTCTTCAGTGATGTGCTGACGAGCAGGATTTTCGAGTTACGCAGGGCTTGGTCAGAGAGTGAGTTGGCCTGATACGGAGTTACGACACGGCCTAAGCTGCAGTTGGTTCCGTAGAGCAGTGCTGCATACGAAGCAGAGGAGTGGGCACCGCCATGCCCCATCGCAATGAGAGGACGTTCTGGGTCGCTGAGAAGGAAGTGACGCAGTGGTTCAACGTCAGTTCTTTCCGCTTGTTCAATGTACTTGCGGGTGTCTGTCAGTAACTCGCTCATGAGCTTCTTTCCGCCCCGAGCTTTAGGTTTCTGTTGGATGTTTCTGGTAGCTGTCATATCGTAAAAAATAAATTGTTATATCATTATAGTACATGATAAGTGCATTTTCTAACAACAGCTTATACATATAATTTCTGATTGTTGAGAACAATAATAATTGTACTTTTGCAAAAAATTATACTTCAATAAAGTATCAAGAAACATGAACAATTCAAATAATACAATAAAAACAGGATTCAAAGTTATAGACATAACAGGAAAGATGGATGGTTATGTTACGTTGGAGGAGTTTATGAAGAAGACGGAGTATAAGTTTCGTTGTGATTTTAACAAGGTTGGCAAAGGTTTTGTCAGTTCTGATAGGGTGAGGGTGTATCATCGAATCTGGGGAAGGCTGGCGCCAGCCAAAATCAAACTTGACTGGAATGACGATGATGCTATGCCCTTTGTGTATTATCTTGATCAGAAAGGGAGAATACAATTCGGTTCTTCAGATGAAAGACATCCAGACCTTTTCAATAAAATGGAACGATGCCGTTTTAATTACCCCCATATATGGTTTAAAGGAAGGTTATGGTCAAGAAGAAAGATGATTGTCTTCGATCAGTTCTCGGATAATAATAAGGAAGAAATGTATGGCCAATTTCGTGAATTCCTGGACATTATGGAACATTATGTGAAAGACATTCATGCGCATAAACTCATCTTCCCCAAAGCAGAGGGTAGGGGTGATGTATATATGAACACAATCGAAGAGGTTTTTGATATGTGTCAGAATGAATCTTCGCGTTTATATATGAAAAGGCATTCACCTGTTGGTGGGAGGTGGAGAAGCCTTAAACGTCACAACAAATTCACTTCAGATACTGAAGAAAAGTAAGGGCATCATCAGGGAGATGGTATTCCAACTTCCCGTTGTCACGAAGTTCCATGAGGAGACGACCTAAGAGGTTGGAGCCATCAAAAAGACCATCCTTATTTAACTTGGCCCCGTATGATGTACTCTTTCTGCCTGTTTCGTCTTCAACGATGAATAATCCTTTGCTACGCTCTATTTCTTTGCGAAACTCAGCACATTGTTCATACTTCATCTGAAGACAGAACTTCAAAGCGTCTATTATCATCTGAGGCCAGTCCTCACGACGATACTCCTTTTCCCAGTGCATTGCCCACTTCTTGTTGTTACGTCTATAGACATCTTGAACAACTTCCTTGTCTGTGAACTTCATAATCTGAAATAAGGTTTCACTGCATTTAAAGATAACACCATCAATAACAATATTACTAGTTGCCATATTGTGCAGAATACCCCATTCTTCAGTAGTCTTATGAATAATGGCACACATATTGGATGGGTATGTCTCCCATTTATAGTACTCTGGATAATAGGTCTTGATCATGTCTGAGACCTTAACGAGCTTCATTTTTTCCATTTACAATCAGATACAGTCTAATGCAACTTCTTTCTGGGAGCCTTCAATGAGCTGGAACTTCTTGGGGTCAAGTTCGACCTTGTCAATGCGTACAATGCGAATCTTGTCAATGTTAAGAACCACACGATTGGTCAGACCGTTAGGATTAGTCTGTGCCTGTGGCCATGCAAAATATTCCAAACCGATTTCACTGAAGAACTTGGCTGCGGCCTTCTCCGCTTCAAGGTCTGCACTACCGATGAGTTTCTTAACAGTTCCCTCTTTCCCTGTTAACCTGTTGCCAACGTATTTTCGGAAATACTTGCCAATGGTACCTGCTTCTGCAGGAATCTGCTCGCCAAGAGCCTTTTCTGTACGTTCGATGATGGAAGGATGGACTGGGCGACATGAGAAAAGGTGATTCTCAGCAGTCATATCTGGGATTTCAAGGGTATAAACATAATAGTCCTTGTTCTCCGGGCGTTTTTTGTTGTATGCATAATGAGCAGCAGAGGTGTATGCCTCTGTGACATATGTTCCGAAACCGAACTTTGCTTTCCCGTCACCCTCTAAAGCATGGGCAATGTCGAACTTCTTAAATAACACAGATGTGCCATGATAGAACGTTTCCATATAATTACTTGTTTAAAACAGTTGCAAATATACTAAAAATATCTGTTATATGTATACTTTAGAACCAATATTTGAGTTTTTTTTGTACATTTGCAGCGTAAACCATTATACAAAAGAATGATAGAGGTTATAAAATCCCCCAATCCCGTTATTGAGAAAACCCAGTGGACGGTTTTTCTTGCAGGACCGATGAATGGCGCACCTTCATGGCAAGCTCAGGCTCCCAAGGTGGCAGCTAAAGTAGGTATTGACGACGTTACATTCTTAAATCCCCGCAAAACAGATCGATTTGTGACAGGTACCTATCAGGTGAACTGGGAAACTTTCGGACTTCGCATGTGCGATGTGATCCTCTTCTGGATTCCACCTCAGGCCCGCCCAATGAAGCCGTGGCGTTACTATGCTATCACCACCAGGCTGGAAATGGCAGAGAATCTGGCGCGTGGACATAAGGTGATTATCGGAATTGATCCTGAGTTCAAAAATGAAAAAGGCGAGGATATGGCCGGTATTCACCATCTGAGACGTATGGCAAAGTACTATGGGGTAGAAAATATCCATACTTCACTCGAAGAATGCATGACGGAACTGAAGGCATGGATGGAACGTCCTCGAAAGGAGGAAGAAAAAGTTCATCATATGCCTGGTCCAGCTTTTGAACCTATGGGTAAGTTAAGCCGTATGATACAGCCGAGTACTAGTCGCGACGAATCATTGATGGAACACTGGAACCAAACCGTTGCTCCTGGCGACACGGTGTATGTAGAGGGTGATTTCGGAGCCGATGAATGGAAGCCATTCCTCAATGGGAAGATAGAACTGATAACAAAATAGATATTCAGAGGAATATCATACTATCATAATTATGGGAGCGTCGTAACTATTCCAATCATCTGTGAGTTGTCCAGATTTATCGGATAGGAAAGACTAAACCTTCCTTTATATGTCTGCGGGCGGTGCAGTCGTTGAGACTCCACCGTCCTTTATTTATTACCAATTCCATACATCTTTCATATGTCCCCAAGCACACTGACTACATTTATATCCGCCTGAACTGAATGGGCCACTATGACTGGAAAGACAAGATGGGCAAATACGATACCCACAGGAATCACAAACGAACCAATGTCCTTTATCTGACATTGTTCTATGACAACATTGACATGTAACCAACATAAGTTATTGAGTTTAAATTATCCAAACACTTCTTTAAATGCATTATAGTTTTGACCATGGGAGTTATGATCCTCGATGATGGCAAAATGAATCTCACGGAAAAGTCCCTGGAACTCTGGCTCTTCGAAGACCTGCTTGAACAGTTGAGCCATATGTTTGGGTGGATTGGCAAAAGCTCCGCAACCAAAAGCCCCAAGCACTAGTCTGCGTTGCCCGTTATTATATGCTATTCGTAAGATGGTGTGAATAAGGTTGAGAGTTGAGGGAATAAAATTATCGGGAATAGTTTTCCTGCCATTCATGAATCTCCTGATATTATTGGCCGCAACAGCTACAAAGTTTACCTGCCAAGGTTTCTCAATCAAAGCATATCCATTAGTCTCGGTATCACGGAAGATAGTGACACCATGAGAGAATACTCCACCAAAATTCCTTTTCAGAGGATATGAATGCCGTGGGTTATGTGGTATTCCATAGACCTTCTCACAATCAAATGATGCAGGATCGGCATATTGGAAAAGGAAACGGAAGTAGTCTGAACAGCGAAAGAGATATTCTTCTTGTGCTCCTGCACCACCATAGACACCACCGCCAGGATTCTTTGCACTTGCCATGTTGAGTACACAGAGATCATCCGTGTCATCTTGGTTTATAAGGTTTCTTGTATATGCCAGACAGTCCTGATTGACCACTTTAATCTCCGTATTGTATTTACGCTCTAAATTTTTCAACGTGATTTCTCGTTCGCAAAACACGTTGTCTTGGAGTGCCTTGTCATTGTAGTAGGTAGCTAATTCCACTTCGGAACCTAAAGGCGTCCGATAACCTTCTGATTTAACTATTTCCAGTGTAGACTGAAAAACCTTTGCTCTTACAGGGCGTGTACCACCCTGAACTTGTTTGGATGCTTCAAACTCTTCAAGCCATGA